>Ga0210079_1000035_pt1 | contig 18378 bp, 15 predicted proteins | sample White_CordA_D2_FD_185587 | JGI IMG/M metagenome (GOLD analysis project Ga0210079, IMG submission 185587) | Wetland microbial communities from the San Francisco Bay, California, USA, that impact long-term carbon sequestration - White_CordA_D2... | ecosystem: Environmental > Aquatic > Marine >...
TGCTCGACATCAAACCCCTGGCCGAAATCGAAGACCTTGATGAACAGGTTGTTTTTGACGATGCTGATTTCGATGTGCACTTCTTTAGCCGGGTCGCCTTGATTGGCGTGCAGAATTGCGTTGGCCATCCCTTCGGTGAGTACCAGGTTCAGATCGTAGGCAAGTTTCTCCCGGTCACCACTGTAATTGCGGAGTGTGTGCGCAATATTTTCGCCGATATGACCAATCAGACAGAGGTAACGTGTCTGGTTGGGTACTTTGATATCGACTGCGATCCGGTCCGTTGTCATGATAATGAGCCTGAATGAGGGTTGGGTTCCTACGCGTTCGATCGGCTACTGCTGAAAACTGGCCAGGGCTTCACCGGAGTCCGTGTAGATTTCAAAAACCCGATGCAGCCGGGTCAGTTCAAACATCGACTTGACCTGCAGTTGCAGTCCGGCGAGCTTCAGATTGCCATTTCTGGAGCTGGCATTTTTGAATCCTGACACCAGGGCCCCGAGACCTGAAGAATCAACAAAACGCACCGCCTGAAGATCGACCACCAGATTGTGTTTCCCTTCTTCAAAAAGCTTGAGCATCTGGTTTTTCAAGTCCCCGCTGTTATGAGCATCCAGTCGATCTTCTTCGACCAACAGTAAAACTGCTGCCCCTTTGTCCTCGATCTGCAAATTCATCTTGATACGCTCCTTTATTATTGTGACGATCCTGAAACCGTAACTTGTGTTGTACATAGTACCATAATGCCACCTTCCTTCAGAATATTCTCTTGCCGATAAGTTTATTCTGCCTGAAGCACAATCATCGACACATCGTCGGTGAAATTCTGATGACCGGAGAAAAGTCTAACCTGGTCGACTATGTAATTGATCAGGTCCTGTGGTTGTAAATGGTGATTCTCTCTGAGAAGTCCGGTCAGGCGCTGCTCACCAAAGAGTTCATCCTCTTCATTTGTCGCTTCGATCAAACCGTCGGTGTACAGTAGCAGGACGTCACCACTTGCAAGTTTGTACGAGTCCCTTTCGTAGGGGAAATCCTTTTTAACGCCGACGATCAGGCCTTCAGGGTCAAGCCTGATACATTGGTTATGCGCTGCCTGCCAGAGCAGGGTTGGCGAATGTCCAGCGCTTGCATACTCGACAACCCGGGTATCAGGCCGATATTGCAAATAGAAAAGTGTGATGAAGAGCTCGGCCCTGGTCAGATCTTCGTACAGGAACTGGTTCAGCTCCCGTAGCAGCTCATCAGGATTGCTGAACTGCCCGCTGCGGGAACGAATCATGGTTCGGGCTTCTGACATGATCAGGGCTGCGCCGACATTGTGTCCGGAGACATCGGCGATCACCAGGTCGAGACGGCCATCATCATGGGAGAGGTAGTCATAATAATCACCGCCGACTTCCTTGGCGGGGATACAGACTCCGCCCAGTCTGATGCCGTAGACCTCGGGTATTTTTGTCGGCAGCAGGCTGAGCTGGATGTTTTTGGCGATTTCGAGTTCCCGTTGCTGCTCCTTGGCGGCAATCAGATGAGCGGTCTGCTCGGCATTCCGAAAGGCGACGCCCACCTGTCCGGCCAGACTGGAGAAGAGCTCGAGAAACTCGCTGGTAAATATCCCTTTTGCCGTTCTGGAGAAGGCCGATATGACACCAATCGGTTGGCCCTCGACATTGATCGGTGCATGGGCAAAAGAGAGAATCTTCTCGCGACGGATGATTGCTGCGGTTTGCGGTTTGCTGATGAAATCGGAGTCATTGACCACGCTGATGTTGTTGGTCAGGAAGGTCTCACCGATGAATGTGTCTGTGGTCAGGTCTCGTTCCGATTCACCGAAATGCTCCGAGGTCATGCCGCTCTGGCTGCGTACCGTCAAAGTCTGTCGGTCTTCATCCAGGATGCGGATCACGCAGAGATCGAACTTGAACTGGTCAGTGAAGATCTTGAGTATGTCATCGAGTATCGACTGCAGGTCACTGCCGCTGGCCACAAAACGGGCGGCATCGTAAAGGACGCTCAGCTGCTCCCGACTGGCTTTACGGCTGATGTTGATCGAGCCGAACAGGTCAAAGACGTCCTCCATGTGACTGCCACGTGCGGAAAGATAGTTTTCGACTATAATGCGTGCCGGAGCTGCACCGACCGAGCCGGCCAGAGTCAGTTCCGTGAAACGCTTCAATTTAGGCAGTTCGTTTTCTGACAGGCTGCCTTTTTCATCGATATCGCGGTTCCCGAGGTAATCGCTGATCGCCGCATGGGCAGGTTTCTCTCCGATAAATTTAGCCATCAGGTCAACGAATTCGATAACCGACGGGGCCCGGGTGATCCGTGTCTTCTTGGTGACGACTGGCAAGGGGCTATAAACATCAACAAACTTGCGAACCTGCTCCTGTTCCTCATGGTTCGGTGTCGTAAGCAGGGAAATCGCAAGATAACTGCCAAGGTTGAAGAACATGGTCCAGAAGAGCGAGTGAGCCCAGATGTCGAATCCGCTCAAGCCGAACAGTTCGGTCGGTTTCAGGAAAGCCACTCCCCAGAGTCCTTGATTGACAATCTCCGGGCCGATCCATCCGGACTGGACAAATGAGGGTATCAGCAAAGTATAGAACCAGAGGATGAAACCCAGAATCAGGCCGATTGTGGCTCCCCGTTGGGTCGCCTGTCGCCAGTACAGCCCGCCGATAACCGCCGGGGCAAACTGGGTTGCCGCCACAAAGGAGATCAGGCCGATATTGACCAGGGCCGCCGATTCACCGAGGAACCTGTAGTAGATATAGCCGAGTAAAATGACTGCGATAATCCCGATCCGCTTAAGATTGACCAATAGCGAGGAGAGGTTTTGTGCTTTGGAGTGGAATTTCAGGATAATCGGTATGACCAGGTGGTTGAGGATCATCGTCGAGAGTGCAACTGATGAAACCATGACCATTCCTGCCGAGGCAGAAAACCCGCCGATAAATACCAGCATGGCCAACCATGGCTGGCCATACTGCAAGGGCAAGGTCAGGACAAAAAAGTCTGCATTGTAGGTGTCGCCATTCCCCAGCAGCAAGCCGCCCAGAGCGATCGGAATGACGAACAGGTTGATGGCGAACATGTATGCAGGAAAGCGCCACATGGCACTGCGGATATGTTCCTCGCGACAATTTTCGATAACCATGATGTGGAATTGACGGGGCAGGAACATGACGGCCATCATTGAAATAATGGTCATCGACAGCCAGTGCGCATAGGAGTTGGACTCCGTGCCGAGCCGCAGCAGATGCTCACGTTCAGGAAAACGCACCAGAAAATCGTTAAATATATCAGTAAAACCGTCAAAAAGCCCGTATGTGACAAATAGCCCTGCCGCGACAAAAGCAACCACCTTGACCAGAGATTCAAGCGCGATGGCCGCAACGAGACCTTCATGACGTTCCGACGTGTCGAGATGCCTTGCCCCGAAAAGCACACCGAACAGACCCAGTATTAATGCCACGGCGAGTGCAGAATCGAAGTGTAGCTCCAACTTCGGTAGCACGTGCACGGTGTTGCCCGAGGAAAGTGGATAGACAAGCAGGTCAAAGCTGCGGGCGACCGCCTTCAGCTGCAGGGCTATGTAAGGCATGATGCCGAGGACCGCAAAGACCGTGACAATTGCTCCAAGCCCCGATGATTTGCCATAACGGCTGGAAATGAAGTCGGCTATGCTGGTAAGGTTCTGCTCTTTGCTGATGCGGACTATCTTGCGCAGCAGGAACCACCACGTAAAGGCGATCAGCGTCGGGCCGAGATAGATCGTAAGAAAGTCAATGCCGGTTGTCGCAGCTCTGCCGACACTGCCGTAGAAAGTCCAGGAAGTACAATAGACAGCCAGGGATAAAGAGTAGACGGACGGATTATCGATCAGGCTCCGGCCGCGTTCGCGTTGCCGGTCAGCGTAGTAGGCAACCCCGAAAAGGATGCCGAAGTAAACCAGTGAAACCAGGGCGACAAGTTTGAGCGAAATCATTCCTGTCTCCCGTGCGATTTGTTGTGGTGGTCGTAATCGTCGGGGGGCTGGTCTGACTCATGTCCCATGTAGATAGAAAAAAGATAAATGACGAAGATTGAAACCGGCCAGCCAATAAAGAAATAAAGGATTGGCAGCGGGATGCCTAGAATCAGTATACTCTTGTTGAAAATGTGCATGAACGGGTAGTTAAGCATGATCACACCGAGTACGAACCAGATAGCCCAGGCATCTTTGAGTGGTAGTTTGCGTTCAATTCTCATAATGACTGCCCCCGGATGTTCACAGCTCTGTGTAGAGTTGACGGTGCATTATAATCAACCGGGTTTGATCTGTCGATCTCGATAAGATGGTTGAGCCGTTTCTTGTGAAGTGCGTCCATGGCAGTTTTACGGTCACAGAGCAAGGGTCTAATGCCCATCCTCCGGTATTCGAAGTAGGTTGTCAGGGTGATCTTTCATGGTTTCACTATAAACCAATTTTCGTAAAGATTATCAGAAGATATATACAAGTAAAGCTATTGTATCAAGCCGTTGCACGATTGACCGACCACAACGACTGTGCTACTTTCAATTTTCATCTTTCTCTTATCAATGGATCCTGTATGACCCTGTCCTGTCTCCGCAGACTGACCCTTTTTCTGGTGATTTTTTCAAGTGGCTGCGTCGCTGCCGATGTTCATGACGTTGCTGACAAAACACCTTCATCCGATGCTCCATATGTGTCACGGCTGAATGAACCGCAGTCCAATGCCTATTATCATTATATGAGAGCGAGAATGCTGCTTGCTGAGGGCGACCTTGATGGGGCTGTCGCAGCATATCAGACTGCCATCGATTATGCTCCGAATGATGAAGCAATGCGCTTTGAGTTGGCCGAACTCCATCTCGACATGGAACGGCCTGATCAAGCTGTTCGTACCATCGAGGATATCCTGTTACGCAACCCCGATTCGGTCAGGGCGAATATGGCACTGGGGAATGCATATTTTGCCAATCGTCAACCGGACAGAGCCGCCCCCTACTTTCGACGTGTCCTTGAACTGGAGCCCGACAATGAAGAGGTCCATCTGCGTCTCGCGATCGCTCTGGTGAGGATGGGAGAAATCGACCAGGCTTCCCAGCTTCTGAAGGAACTTTTGCGCCTCAATCCCGAATCCCGTCCCGGGCGCCTGGCCATGGCCAGGCTGTATCGGGAAACCGGCCTCAACCAGCTTGCGGTGGAAGAATATCGCATGCTGATACGCCAGGACCCCGATCTAGACCAGGCCTCACTGGAGTTGGGCCTGCTCTATGAAGAACTTGAAGAATGGCAGAATGCCCTGGATGTCTTTGTCGGAGTTCTTGAGCAACGACCACTCGATTTCAACCTGCGTCATCATCTGGCCCGCGTTTACATTGGTATGAAACGCTACGACGATGCGTTGGAGGAGTTGAATATTATCGTCGATCTAAAGCCGGATGATTTCGAAGCACGGCGCAAGATAGGGCTGATTTATCTTGAACAGAAACGCTGGGCGGATGCGATTACGGTTTTCAGGGCAATCCTGGATCTCAACCCTCACCTGGAGCCGGTGCGTTATTACCTGGGAAGTGCCTACGAGAAGCTTTCGGAATGGGACCTGGCGCTGGAGGCCTTCGAAGGAATCGACAAGAATTCAGCGCTTTACGATGATGCCCTGTCCCATATCGGCTTTATTTACCTGGAGAATGACCGAATTGATGAAGCGATCACACTCCTTGAGTCGAGAAAGGCTTCAGGGAAACCCAGGCCCCAGATTTATCACTACCTTGCATCACTTTACATGGCCAACGATCAGCATGAAAAGGCTATCTCTGTCGTCGAAGAAGGTGTGCAGCGTTATCCGGACAATATCGAACTGCTCTATCAGAAAGGGCTGGTTCTGGAGCGCTCCGGTCTACACGAAGAGGCCGGTCAGGCTATGAAGGACGTTCTCGCGCTTGACGACCAACATGCCGAGGCGCTGAATTTTCTCGCCTACGCGTATGCCATAGAAAATCGGCATCTTGATGAAGCTCTGGAATATGCCGAGCGTGCCGTCAAGCTTGATCCTGCGCCCCATATTCTCGATACATTAGGATGGGTGTACTACCGGCTGGGGCGCTTTACCGATGCCCTCGAGGTAATTGAGAAGGCCAGCCGCCAACTGAGCGAAGATGCTGTGATCTTTGAACATCTGGGCGATATCCATCTTGCCTTGGGGAACCGGGAGAAGGCGCGCACTGCTTTCGAGAGAGCCCTCCAATTGCAACCTGACAACATTGACCTGCGTGACAAACTTGAAAATCTTTCCGACCACTAATAAGGGCCGTCTCCCGGGCCGTTTGCCCGCCTTGATCGCTCTGTTTGTCCTGCTGTTATCGGCCTGTGCACCGGTTCGACCGAATAAAGGTGAGCCGGTCAGCCAGGGCTTCGCCGATAGTCTGATGCAGGAGTGGGTCGACAATTCCGAGCTGATCTCGTCTGTCCAGGGCCTGGCCAGGGTCGAAGTGAAAGCCCCGATGACATCGATCAACGGGGGACAGGTTCTCATTGCCGAAAAACCTGATCGACTGCGCGCTGAAACCCTCAACCCTTTTGGCATGCCACTGGTATCTCTGACAGCCTCTGCCGGGCAGCTTGGCGTCCTGCTCACGGCACAAAACCTTTACTATACGGGAGCAGCGACACCGGAAAACCTTCAACAATTCGCACATATCCCGTTAAACGTTCCAGACCTGGTCAGTCTGCTGTTGTATCAGCCACCTCTCATAGAGGCCTGGAAGGTCGCTGCCTACGTTCTCAAGGATGGCGGATGGCTAGTGGTCCGTTACGCTACCTTGCAACGTCAGGAACTCGTTTTCAATCAGAGCCGGCAACTTGTCGAGGTATCATATTTCAAAAACAACGATTTGCTGGTCAAGGCCAAGTATGCAAAATTCATGGAACAGGGCGCGTTTTATCCTGCTCTGTTGACCCTTGATCTCCCTGAGAAGTATGCCACGATCAGTCTGGAGTTCTCGGATGTCGAGACAAATGGCCAGTTGCGGCCTGGCGTTTTTGATGTAAAACCGCCGGTCGGGGCAAAGGTCGTTTATCTGCCGAAATGAACTCGAAGCCGTGCATGAGATGGTTGTGTCTGTCAACAGACATGTTTTCGAAGGAGAAAATAGTGAAATATCTTCTGGTTTTGCTGTTGTCGGTACTCGCTGGCTGTGAACAGCAACAGACTATGGTCCCCGCGGAAGGTGATGCCGCAAAGCCGGTGCACGGAGATACCTTTATCGAGGCGTCGATCGGCGAGCCGAACAATCTACTGCCGGTGCTTTCATCAGATTCGGCTTCGAGTGATATCAATCGCCTTGTCTACAATGGCCTGATTCGTTACGACAAGGACCTTCGTCTGGAAGGAGAACTGGCCGAGTCCTGGGAAATTTCCGAGGATAATCTGACCTTTACTTTCCATCTCCGTAAGGGCGTGACCTGGCACGACGGGAGCCCCTTCACCAGCGCTGACGTGCTGTTTACCTACGAGATGTATATCAACCCGGATGTGCCGACCTCTTACGCAGAAGATTTTCTCCAGGTCGCCAGCGCCGAAACCCCTGACCCCTATACCTTTCGTGTGACCTACGAAAAGCCCTATGCTCCTGCTCTCGAAAGCTGGGGGACCCCGATTCATCCGAAACACCTTCTCGCAGGACAGGACGTCACCAAGAGTCCATTATCCAGAAGTCCGATCGGTACCGGGCCGTACAGGTTTGTCAAATGGGTTGCCGGCGAAAAAGTGGAGCTGCTCGCCAACCCGGATTATTTTGAAGGACAACCCTACATCCATCGGGTTGTTTACCGGGTCATTCCTGACACGTCAACCCAGTTCCTCGAACTTCAGGCAGGTGGGCTGGACCTCATGAGTCTCACGCCGATCCAGTATAAGACACAAACCGACAGCCCGGCATTTACCCGCAACTTCAACAAGTACCGCTACCTGTCTTTCAGTTATACCTATCTCGGTTATAATCTGATCAAGCCTCTTTTCCAGGATGTTCGCGTGCGTCAGGCGATTTCCTATGCCATCGACAAACAGGAAATTATCGAAGGGGTCCTGCTTGGGCTTGGCCATGTTGCAACTGGCCCTTACAAGCCGGACACCTGGGTTTACAATGCCGACGTCAAACGTTATTCATATAACCCCGAGATCGCCCGCAACTTGCTCGCAGAAGCAGGCTGGACAGATAGTAACGGTGACGGAGTGCTCGACAAGGATGGTGAGCCGCTGGCTTTTACGATTGTCACCAACCAGGGGAATGATCTGCGTTCCAAGACTGCAGAAATCATCCAGCGACGTTTAAAGGAAGTAGGCATCAGAATCGAAATTCGTATCGTCGAATGGGCGACATTCCTAAAAGAGTTCATCTTCCCCGGGAATTTCGATGCGACGATACTTGGTTGGAGCGGCGGGCCTGAGCCGGATCAATTCAATATCTGGCACTCGAGTAAAACTGCACCCAGAGAATTGAATTTTATCAAGTACAGCAACCCGGAAGTTGACGATTTGCTGGAGAAGGGCCGCCGGACTTTTGATCTCGAGAAACGCAAGGAAATCTATGACCGTTTCCAGGAAATCCTGGCTGAAGAGCAGCCTTACACCTTCCTCTATGTCGGTGAAGCGCTCCCTGCTGTGGCCAGACGTTTTCGCGGCATCACGCCGGCCCCGGCCGGGATTACGTATAACTTTATCAAGTGGTATGTGCCAAAAAGTGAGCAGAAATATACCCGCTGACAGATTGTCGGTCTTAAGTCTTTTTACAAGGAGCCTATGATGCTAAAAAAACAGATCCAGACAACCGACGCCCCTGCCGCAATCGGACCCTATTCACAGGCGATAAGGGCGGGAGGTTTTATCTTTTATTCCGGGCAGATACCTCTTGACCCTTCAAGCGGAACCTTGGTTGGTGGCGGGATTGAAGAACAGACCCGTCAGGTGATCACCAACATGCGTGCCATGTTGCATGCTTCTGGTTGCGACTTTGCCGATGTTGTCAAAACCACCATCTACCTGACGGACCTCGCCGATTTTGCAACGGTCAACGAGATCTATGGCGAGTGTTTCAGTGATGTGCCTCCGGCGCGGGCCTGTGTGCAGGTAGCGGCGTTGCCGAAAGGATCGATGGTTGAGATCGAATGGATTGCAACAGTGAAACAGTAGACCCGGCGGTGCATTTTCTAAGTTAACCAAAACAAAAGGGGCGGCCTTAGCAGGCCACCCCTTTGAAATTTTTCACCAGACAGTTTAGCTGGCTTTTTGCACAGCCCCTGAACGGATGCAGCGCGTGCACACCTTTACACTACGCACGGCGCCGTTCTGGACGGCACGCACCTTCTGCAGGTTTGGCTTGAAAACCTTCTTGGTTTTATTATGTGCATGGCTGACATTACAGCCGGTCATCGGTTTCTTCCCGCAAACATCACATACGTTAGCCATTTCTTGTTCCTCCTATACGTTCTGAACGGAAGTTTCTAACACGGATGAAATTGCTTTGCAAGTATTTCTTAGTTCAGGCCGGTTTTTAACTCCCTTCCCAGGTTGGCGAGGATTGTCCAGGCCAGCAGTGCCGCACCGGCACCGTCCATCTCCGGGAGCAGGACGGTATTGTCCGCCCAGTACAGGTTCTTGCCGGCCCGCAACGGCAAGCCTGTCAGCAGCTTGGTTTCTTGACGCGTCACTTGCGGCGTTAAATCCTGTTCGCGGCCTAATGCATCGAGTCGGTATTCGGCAAAGGGCAGGACAGGCTCGAGCTGTCTTATGATCTCATCAGCCGTTGCATCCTCGGTGCTGTGGACCAGCCCACGCAACTGTTCGTCGGCCTGTTCAATGGCCATCCGTAATGGCAGGTGGCCTCCGCAGATCACCCGCGTCCCCAGCAGCCGGGATAATTGCCCGGCAAGATTGTCGGTCTGCCATGCGGCGCGAACAGGGAAAGAGGGAACCTGCAGCGGCTCACCGGCCGCGAACAACCTGGCCAGTCGCCGGTCGCCGATGAGGAAGTTGTCGGCGCTGAACCGGCCGCCCGATACGAGTTGCCCGCCTGTCCACCGAGAGCCGTCGAATTCGAAGGGCTTCAAATTCTCCAACGGGGCCCTTGTCCCTTGAAACTGGTCGAAACGCTTCTCCAGCGTCTTGCTGAACTCGGCTCCCATGACGTTCTCAGGTCTCTGGGCCTGGGCCCACAAAATCGCGGCACGGGCCGTGGACAGGTTGCCGACCGGGGTCAACGCAAGTCCCTGCAACAGATCTGCCAGGAATGCTCTCGGCAGGTCCGCGAAGCCTGAGAGCTGATCCGCGATCGGTTGTTCCAGCACAGACTGATTCACTCTGTAGCGCACGCAGAGCAGTTTAAAACGCGTCTTTGCCTTGAACGATGGCCAGGGTAGGCCGCCGTTCTCCAAGAACAGTTCTTCCAATCGCTGCCCCTGCTCCTGGAGCCCGGTCAACCAGTCGCTGATGGCGGGTCCGGAGGTCCCGAACTCCCGCTGCAACTCCTTTTCAAGGGAGATATCGTTGCTGACGGTCAACCTCGAGTGCTCGGAAACGATCTGGATCGGTCGCTGGGCCATAAAGCAGGAGCGGCCGCCCAGTACGCCGAGGATTTTTTCCAGGAAAAGAGAAGAATGAAACCATGTCGGGGCCTGCATCGCGTTTTCGCTCAGAAACAGGACTCTGCCGCCCTGTTTGACCAACAGGGCGGCGGCGATCTGTGCCGCCAGGGAACTGCCGACGATAGCGATATTATAATGTTTGCTCATGGTTGGTGCCCTTGCGGAATCAAGTACCCACCAGCCGGAATTCTCTTGCTGCCGAAAGATGGGTGGGCAAGTTCGTCGATCATGAATGCTAATTCCGGGGAATGAGTTGCTGCGGCCTTGCTGCCTGCTGGTTTACAAATCCTCTTCCGAGAAAACCTCGAAGCCTTCCTCGCGCAGTAGCGCCGTGGTGACCCCGCTGCCGGGCACCCTGGCCTCGCCGCGATAAATCAGGTGCACGCCGCAGGAAGGACTGCGCTCCTTGAGTAAGGCGCGACGACAATTACTCAAGTGGCCGATCTGCAGGACCATCGATGCGCCACGACAGAAAATGTCGTTCATCGACTCCCCGGACTCCGAGACAACATGTCCTTCACCGGCGAAAACATCGAGGCCGCTACCGGACTTGAAGAAGGTTTTCTCGCGAGGCGTGGACATGCCTGCGAGCTGTTCCGGGCAGATCGGTATCGGCAGCAGGTTTTCTCTCTGCAGGTATTCCATTACGGCTTTGGAACGTTTGGTTTTACCGTCGTAACGGGTCGCCAGGCCGAGCAGGCAGGCGCTGACCAGAATCGGTTCCTTGTGGCCATTGGCAGATTCCCGGCTCATCGTCAATCCTCCAGGGCCGGGTTGACAAGTGCAGATCGACTGGCTGGGCAGGCCGGGTCAATGGAGACCTGTCGGCCATTGATGTGCACCCGGTTTTCAGCAATCAGCTGAATTGCCCGGGGATAGATTCTATGCTCCTGTTCAAGGATGCGGGCGGCCAGAGTCTCCGCCGTATCATCCTGGAGAACCGGTACGACTGCCTGGATGAGAATCGGGCCGGTATCAACACCGCCGTCGACAAAGTGGACAGTGCAACCGGAAAAGCGTGCACCGTAATCAATCGCCTGTTGCTGGACGTGCAGACCGGGAAAAGAAGGCAGCAGGGCGGGGTGGATGTTAATCACGCGATCGGGGAACGCGTCGATGAATGTCTGGGTGATGATGCGCATGAAGCCGGCCAAAACGACAAGCTCGACACCGGATTCCTGCAGGGCACTGACGACGGCGGTATCGAAGTCCTCGCGACTGGAAAAGTCACGATGGTTGATGCATCGGCTGGCTATCCCGGCCTGTGCCGCGCGTTCCAGTGCGCCGGCATCCGGGTTATTACAGATGACAACGGCAATCTCGGCATCGAGGCTGTCATCCTGGCATCGGTCAATGATCGACTGCAGATTGGTCCCGCCACCCGAGGCGAGTACCCCTATGCGTAATTTTTTGGACATGGAAGGACTCCGGAAGGTCTAATCATTCTTGCAGTGTAAAGCTCAGGGCTTGTTATTAAACAAGTTCAACCTGCTCGCTCGCGTCGTCGCATGCGGCAATCTCACCGATCAGGTAGGCTTTCTCATCCAGGCCGTGCAGGCGCGACAGGATGTCATCGGCATCGTCCTTGTGTACCACCAGGACCATGCCGATGCCGTAATTGAACGTGCGAAACAGCTCTTTCTCCTCGAGATTGCCAGCTTCACGCAAAATCTCGAAAAGCGCCGGTTTCGGCCAGGCGTCCTTACGGATGACCGCCTTGCAGTGACGCGGTAAAATTCTTGGAACATTCTCCAGCAAACCGCCGCCGGTAATGTGAGCCATGCCCTGAATCGTGAAGTCGCGCAGCAGGTTGAGAATCGATTTGACATAAATTCTGGTTGGACGGAGCAACGCGTCGCCGAGGGATTCGCCAAGCTCAGGCAGTACGGTTTCAAGGCCGCCCTCCAGTCGTTCGCTGATAATCCTGCGGGCCAGTGAATAACCGTTCGAGTGCAAACCGTTTGAAGCGATGCCGATCAGCACTTCACCAACCTGGATCGAGGAACCGTCGATGATGGCATCGCGGTCAACCACACCGACCGTGAATCCGGCAAGGTCGTATTCGCCGTCATTATAGAAACCGGGCAGTTCGGCTGTTTCACCACCGACCAGCGCACAACCTGCCTGTCGGCAACCTTCTGCGATCCCCTTGACGATCTCAGCGGCTTTTTCCGGTGCGAGCATGCCGGTTGCCAGGTAGTCGAGGAAAAACAGCGGTTCGGCCCCCTGGACGATGACATCATTGACACACATGGCAACCAGATCTATGCCCACCGTGTTGTGTCGGTCAAGCTGGAATGCAAGCTTCAGTTTCGTGCCGACCCCATCAGTCGATGAAACAAGCACCGGTGAGTGGTATTTGTCCTTGTTCAGAGAGAACAAACCGCCGAAACCACCGATATCGGTAAGCACTTCAGGCCGGTTGGTCGACTTGACCAGAGGCTTGATCATATCAACGAAACGGTTGCCGGCTTCGATATCGACGCCGGCGCCTTTATAGGTCATGCTTGAACGATCAGACAAGACTGGTCTCCTTGTGTGCAAAGGGTAGCGCTATTAAATAAATCACCCCCCTGCGGGTTGTCAATCGCAAAGCACTAAAAGAACTGTAATCATCGACCTGGAGTGAACCTTGAGAGGATTGATTTCAACTCTTTACAGGCCGGTAACGGTATCCTATTATGAATCACCTTTTGACATTCAGGCTGATGTGGAAAGCAAAACCTTGCAGCACTATGATCAACTCATTGATTTGCCCGATGGTCACAGGATCGCACCGATGAACCGGGGTGACCTGTCTGCTGTCTGCCAGCTTGAATGTGCCAGTCAGCGCGATTCGTGGAGCATGCAGCACTTTGCTGACGAATTAGTCAACCCGGTGGCGAAGATTGACCTGTACTGGTGCCGGGATGTCCTCGCCGGTTTCCTCTGCTCCTGGCTGATCGCCGGGGAATTGCAGATCCAGAACCTGGCGACCTTGCCGAGCATGCGTCGTCGAGGGATTGCCGCCCGACTGCTTCAGTATGCCATTGAACGCAGTCGCAGGTCTGGTCTGAACTCGGTCTGCCTGGAAGTACGCACCGGCAATGCGCCGGCGATTGAGCTTTATCAACGATTTGGCTTCGTTGCCACGGGCAGGCGAACCGCTTACTACCCGGATGGTGAAGACGCCTGCTTAATGACATACCAGCTGGATACTGCGATCGAATAAGGCAGCGTCCTGATCAGGAGAGATATCACGGATGAAGAATTACAGGACCAAGATCATATCCAACCAGGAGATCTCGCCCGGTTACTACCGGATGCGGATTCTGGCGCCCGGTTTCAGCGAGACGGCCCATTCAGGGCAGTTCGTCATGTTCCGCGTGCAGCGCTCGCTGCCGCCGCTGTTGCGTCGACCGTTCGGCATCTTTCGCACCGGTTCCCTGCCGGCGGACTGTGATGGGCTGCCACCCAAGGAGTTTGTCGAGATCGTCTATAAGGTCGTTGGCAGGGGAACGACGATCATGGCGGAGTTGCACGAAGGAGACAAGGTGGAGCTGCTTGGCCCACTCGGCAACGGTTTCGACGCGCCTTCATGCGATGGCGAGAGGATTCTTGTCGGTGGCGGGATCGGCCTGGTCCCCCTTTATATGCTGGCTGGAGAATTGGTTGAAAAAGGCTGCAATGTCCGTCTGCTGATGGGCGGCCGCACGCGCGACGATATCTTTGCGGTAACCGAATTCGAACGTCTCGGTGTTGAAACCTATGTCTCCACCGACGATGGCAGCCTTGGCGAAGAGGGGGTGGTGACCAAGGTCCTGGAGCGCAAGTTGCAGAAGTTCCCCAAGGCTGAAGTCTTTGCCTGCGGACCGATGCCGATGCTCTGCGCCGTGCGTGATATCTGCGTAGCCAACAAGACGCCTTTGCAGGTCTCCCTTGAAGAGTCGATGGCGTGTGGGGTTGGCGCCTGCCTCGGCTGTGTGGTCAAAGGGGCCGGGCATACCGAGGAGCGGCCGAGTTACCTCTGCACATGTAAGGTCGGGCCGGTTTTCAAAGCCCAGTATCTCGACTGGAATGCCCTGGCACAGAGTCATGGCTGCGGGGGGTGTGAGTGATGAGTGAAACGACCAGGACAACAGTCAAAAAACCCAGCATGGCGGTTGAGATCGCCGGCATCAAGTTGCGCAACCCGGTCATGCCGGCTTCCGGGACCTTTGGCTATGGTGAAGAGTACGCGCCATTTCTGGACCTGGAGAAGATCGGTGCGATTGTCACCAAGGGCTTGTCCCTGAAACCAAAGGCTGGCAACCCGACCCCGCGGATCGCCGAGACGATCAGTGGCATGCTCAACGCCATCGGCCTGCAGAATGTCGGCATCGAGGCGTTCATCCAGCACAAGATGCCCTTCCTCCGAACCCTCAACACCCCGGTCATCGCCAACTTTTTCGGCAACACCCTGGAAGAGTATGGCGAAGTCGCAAAGCGCCTGAATGATATACCGGAAATTGCCGCAGGAGAACTGAATATCTCCTGCCCGAACGTCAAGCGGGGCGGCATCGTCTTCGGTACCGACCCCAAGGCCGCCAGCGAAGTTGTCGCGCTGGTGCGCAAACAGTTGCAAAAGCCGCTGATCGTCAAGCTGACACCGAATGTCACGGATATTACGGTTGTCGCACGAGCGGTGGAAGAGGCCGGCGCGGACGCGATCTCCTGCATCAACACCATCACCGGCATGTCGGTGGATATCCACACTCGCAAGCCGAGAATAGCCAACCGTACCGGCGGTCTCTCGGGCCCGGCGATCCGGCCGATTGCCGTGCGCATGGTGCACCAGGTCGTGCAGACCGTTTCGGTCCCGGTCATCGGCATCGGCGGCATCTCCCGTCCCATGGACGCTCTCGAATTCCTGATCGTCGGCGCCAAGGCCGTCCAGGTCGGTACCGCCAATTTCGTTGACCCGTCGGTCATACAGACGATTATCGACGGGATCGAGGAATTCTGTATAGACGAAGGGATCGAGGATATTCACGAACTGATTGGCAGCCTCAAACTTTAGAAGCAGGGGCTGGAGTCTGGGGGCTGGGGACTGGAAACATCCTGTGATAAAATTATCTTGACCAGTCCCCAGCCCCCAGACTCTAACCACAGGTTCTAACATGGACGTCATCACGACCCACATCAACGCCGATTTTGACTGCCTCGGGTCGATGATTGCTGCCAGGCGATTGTATCCCGGTGCCGAGATGGTCTTCCCCGGTGGCCAGGAGCGCAGCCTGCGCGAATTCTTCCTCAACAGCGCCCAGTATGCCTTCGGCTTCAAAAGGGTTCGCGATATCGACCTTGATGCCGTAACCCGCCTGATCCTGGTCGATGTCCGCCAGGCCTCCCGGATCGGCCCCTTCGCCGATGTGGCCAAACGTCCCGGTGTCGATATCCATATCTACGATCATCACACAGTCAAGAAGGGTAGCCTGAAAGGCTCTTTAGAGGTTGTCGAGCCGGTCGGTTCAACCGTCACGGTCTTGACTCACATCTTCATGCAGAAGCAGGTCAAGGTCTCTGCTGATGAAGCGACCATGATGATGCTCGGCCTCTACGAAGATACCGGCAGCCTGACCTTTCATACGACTACGGTCAGGGATTATCAGGCTGCTGCCTATCTTCTGGAGCACGGAGCCAACCTGAATATCGTCGCCGACCTGATCGTCCAGGAGCTGACCCCGGAACAGGTCCGTCTGCTCAACGACCTGATCGCGAGCCGGACCATCCTCAATATCCATGGCATCAACATCGCTATCGCCCATGCTACAGTTGACCATTTTGTCGGTGATATCGCCACGCTGGCCCACAAGCTCAAGGACATGGAAAACCTTGATGTCCTGTTCATCATAATCCGTATGGAAAGCCGGGTCTTCATTGTCGCCCGTTCCCGTCTCAAGGAGGTTCATGCCGGTGACATCATGAGCGAGTTTGGCGGTGGCGGTCACGCATCGGCTGCGTCATGTGCGGTGCGCGATATGACCCTGGTCCAGGTCCTTGAGCGGTTGCCGACGGTTCTGCAGGAACATGTTCAGCCGCAATGGGAGGCTCTGCACCTCATGTCGACGCCGGTCAAGACCGTTACGATCGATCAGACGGTTGCCGACGCTCACCAGGTGCTTTCCCGATTCAATATCAATACGGTGCCGGTCGTCAACAAGCAGGAAGTGGTCGGGATTATCTCCCGGCAGCTGGTCGACAAGGCCGTCTATCACGGTCTGCAGAAACAGCCGGTCGGTGAGATCATGACCAGTGATTTCCACCAGGTCACGCCCCAGACGACCGTGGCCGTCCTCAAGTCGATGATCGTCGAGAGCAACCAGCGTTTCGTTCCGGTCGTTGATAAGGGCAAACTTGTCGGTGCCGTGACCCGTACCGATCTGCTGCGCCATCTGGCCAGCAGCGCTGGCACACCGCCACGTTCCGGAGAGCGCAGCCTAGTCAGCAGGGGCGGACGCAGCTACAAGTCGGGCCAAATCCAGCGTCTGATACGGAATCGCCTGCCCCGGCGGATTCAGGACATTCTCGCCCAACTTGGCAAAATTGGCGATGAGCTCAATATGGCGGTGTTTGTTGTCGGCGGTTTCGTGCGGGACATGCTGCTCAACAAGGAAAACCTTGATGTTGATATTGTCGTTGAGGGAGATGGCGTGGCTTTCGCCGAACGTTTTGCCGGTGATCACGGGTGCAGGGTCCGCTGTCATCGCAAGTTCGGTACCGCGGTCCTCATCTATCCGGATGGTTTCAAGGTTGATATTGCATCGGCACGCATGGAGTACTACTTGAAACCCGGTGCTTTGCCGGATATTGAGCATTCTTCGGTAAAGATGGACCTGAGCCGGCGGGATTTCACCATCAATACCCTGGCGATCAGCTTGAACCAGGAAGCCTATGGTGAGTTGCTCGATTACTATGGTGGTCAGCGTGATATCGACGACAAGGCAATCCGCGTGTTGCACAATCTCAGCTTTGTCGAAGATCCGACCCGGGTCTTTCGAGCGGTCCGCTTCGAGCAGCGTCTCGGTTTCCAGATTGGCAAACAGACGGAGCATCTTCTGACCAGTGCCGTGCGGCTCGGCCTGCTGGACAAAGTCAGTGGCAAGCGCATTTTCACGGAACTTTACCTGATATTAAATGAGCATCGGCCTCTGCCGGCAATAACCCGGCTTGCCAGGCTGAATGTCCTCAGTAGCTTGCATCCGGCACTGTCGAAGAAGGTCGATTATGCCAGGTTCTTCGATGAAGCGAGGCGGGCAATGGACTGGTATGATCTGCTTTACACCGGCCAACCGTGTGAGCGCTGGCTTTGCTATTTCCTCGTCTGCACATCGGTCCTGGATCGTCCCGGCATCAGGAATCTCTGCGAGCGACTGCAGATTATGCCACGTTATCGTGACATCTTGATCGACCAGCGCAGCAAGGCCCTCGGCATCTTGAGACAACTTGAGCGGCGCAACCCCGGCACTCGACCACCTCGCAACAGCAGCCTGTATCGTTGGTTCCAGCCTTTGTCAACAGAAGTCCTGCTGTTGGTGATGGCCAGAGCTAAAAAGGAGTCGGTGCGCCAATGGATTTCACGTTATATAACGCACCTGCGGACTGTCCAGCCGATACTGACCGGCCACGACCTGGAAAACCTCGGGTTCCCCCCGGGACCTCAATTCCGGACTATTCTCGATGACCTGCTCGGCGCGCGACTCGATGACCGT
>Ga0210079_1000036_pt1 | contig 18079 bp, 21 predicted proteins | sample White_CordA_D2_FD_185587 | JGI IMG/M metagenome (GOLD analysis project Ga0210079, IMG submission 185587) | Wetland microbial communities from the San Francisco Bay, California, USA, that impact long-term carbon sequestration - White_CordA_D2... | ecosystem: Environmental > Aquatic > Marine >...
AACTTCCTAAAAGTTGCTGGACAAACCTCTCTCCAGTCGATAAATCAGTTTCCTGTTTTTGTGGTCTCATGGTGGTAACTGTTTCGCATGTGTTGCGTCCTCTGGACAAGGGATTGTAAGGGCTTCAGTGCTTTACAGCCACATTTCTGCACTGTTAGTCGATATGGCCAGTCATCAAAAAGCTAAATAATTACAGAAATTTATTTTGATTCCGACAGAAAAGCCCTGCCGCCTACGGATCAGAAGGTCGGGAGTTCGAATCTTCCGCGGCGCGCCATTTAAACAAAAGGTCTCAGCACTTAACGGTGCTGGGGCCTTTCGTGTTTTTAACGTCGAATGGTCTGTGGAGGTCCCGGTGAAGGTAAAAAATGTCCTCGCAAACGCGGCAATCGTCAGCTCGCGAATTGTGTCACAGGTTTTTTCGGTTACCCTTAGGGGGACAGACAGAACATTCCAAGGAGACTTATCATGCAATTGAAAGAATATTTCGAGAATTTGAGCGGCATTGGGGTTTTCTCAACTGCCGACAGTCAGGGCAAGGTCAATGCCGCCATCTATGCCCGGCCGCATGTCATGGCTGACGGAACCATTGCCTTTATCATGCGCGACCGACTGACCCACAAAAACCTTGAGAAGAATCCGTATGCATCCTACCTGTTCATCGAAGCAGAGCGCGGCTACAAAGGGATACGGCTTTATCTCAAAAAAATCAGGGAAGACCAGGACGCGGAGTTGATTCAAAAGATGACCAGGCGTTGTCTGACTCCAGAAGAAGACGCCGCCAAGGGGCCAAAATTCCTCGTCTACTTTGAAATTGAACAGGCCCTTGACCTGATTGGCAGCGGGACTCCGGATATAATGCTGCCGTGATCAAGGTCGGTCGATCCCCCACCAGGTCGGCCGTTTCGCTGCCCGCTGCGATATGATGACTTGCCGTCATACTGTTCTCCCTGCGAGGCGCACATGCTTGATCTTCGCAATCTGGCATCCTTGGCGATCGTCTTCTTCCTGTTGGTGCAAACGGGTTGTACCCCAGCAGTACAGACAACCCCCATGACCATTGACAAGGTGCGCTACGACCCCGCCGTTGCCCGCTTCCCGGCGAGTGTCGGCGTGTACTTTCCTGACGATTTTTTTGACAACAACTTTTACCACACGACCGCCGACGATTATCAGCGGACCTTCCACAACAATCCTGCGGACGCGACACGACAGGCTCTTGAACTGGCATTCAGCAAAACCTTTGCTGGGGTGCGCTACCTCGACACGTTGCAGCAGGGTTTCGACGAAGATGACCTGGCGTTTGTTATCGTGCCAAATATCGTTGCAATGCCCTCGCATCTCGATCAACAGATCATTGCCGTCGGGGTGGTCTACCAGTTCGAGTTCTTCGTCGAGGGCAAGCATCTCCATTCCTGGCAGGTCGCCGGGCTCGATTTTGTAAAACAGCCGGTCGGGAAATCGTCCCCTGGGCCGGGAAACTTTGCTAACGAGCTTGACCTGACGCGCAGTATCTCCGCCGAACAGTTCGACGCTGTCGCCAAGGGGGCGGTTTGGGATGCCACCTCGGTTCTGCTCGCACAGTTTGATCAACAACTGCCGCTGATGGCTAGGCTGCCTGGAGCCGCAGTGGTGGAAAAAGCAGCCGGGGAGCTTTCACCAGACGCCGGTGAGCCGGTGACGCTGGCTATGCTCGGATCTGATTATGATCAGGACCAAAAGCCGGCCAAGAAGCGCCTCGAGCGCTGCATGCTCGAGGAAATCGAGGATAACGAATTGTCACTGAAGCCAATGTTGCTAGGCGACCTGCGCAACCAACTTTATCCCTGGTTGTCACGCAGCAACTATCCCAAGGGTCTGCATGAGCTGGAATCGATTGTCAGGGAACCCGCCGCCAGAGAGCGTTTGCGAGAGCTGGGAGTCCATTATCTTCTGCTCTGGGACGGTGAGACGATCCGGACCCCGTTTACCGGGCCGTTCTATGTGACCACCTTCGGTACGATCGGTTATGAAAGCTCTGACAAAACGTCGACGATAAGGGCAGATCTTCTGGCCGTTGAAGACGGCAGGGTTGTCACTTCTTTTGAAAGCTCCCGTGAGGGAACAGATACCTTGCTGGGGCTGGTTCTGTTACCGGTCCCGATTCCCGAGGATACGGAGGGGGCTGTTTGCGAGGAGATCACGCGCCAGATCGACGGCTTTTTGCAAACGGTGCATGTTGCAAACCAGATTACCGCTGAGAACCAGGTCCAGGAATAAAAGAGCCCCGGCACATTCAAGTGCCGGGACTTGTTTGCTGCCTTGAGAAATAGGTTGTTTTATGTCTCGTCCTTGCCCCAGACCCGGTTGATAAACTGGTCGCGGCCCGAATTGTAACGGTAGGACTTGTAGCGGACCGGGCACTCCTTGTAGTAATCCTGGTGATAATCTTCGGCCGGGTAGAATTGGGTCGCGGCAATGATCTCGGTCACGATCGGACTATCGAAGCGACCCGACTTGGCCAGCCGTTCTTTTGATGCTTCAGCCAGCTGCCTCTGTTCGTCGTTGAGATAGTAGATGCCGGTACGGTACTGGCTGCCGCGGTCGACAAACTGGCCGCCGGCGTCGGTCGGGTTGATATTCATCCAGAACACCTCGAGCAATTCCTCGAAGCCGATTTTACTCGGGTCGTAGCTGATCTCTACCGCCTCGGTGTGTCCGGTCGTGCCGGACGAAACTTCCTGGTAAGTCGGGTTGTCCTTGTGGCCGTCGATGTAGCCGGAGACCACCGCGTGTACGCCGTCGAGTTTTTCAAAGGGCGGCTCCATGCACCAGAAGCAGCCGCCGGCAAAGATGGCCTTGGCTATCATGGTTTTCTCCATAATCGTTTATCTCTTTCTTACTTGCTGGCAACAAAGCTGAGCGAGGCCGAATTAATGCAATGGCGCAAACCGGTTGGTTGAGGGCCATCGTCAAAGACGTGTCCAAGGTGACCATCACAACGGGCACAGAGCAGCTCGGTGCGATGGCTGAAGAAGCTGAAGTCGTCTTCCGTGGCGATGTTCTCTTCGGCGACCGGAGCGGTAAAGCTCGGCCAGCCGGTCCTGGAATCGAACTTGTCCTTGGAGGCATACAGGTCGAGGCCGCAACCGGCACACTGGTAAATACCATCCTGGTAATGTTTATCGTAGATGCCGGTAAACGCGTGCTCAGTGCCTTTTTCTCGCAGGATATGGAACTGTTCCGGTGTCAGCAGCTTGCGCCATTCAGCGACACTCTTTTCAACTTTCTCGGTCATAATGTACTTCCCCTCTGAGACGGAATAGACCTTGATCTGCTCTGCCGCGTTGGCGGCGTTCGGCAAAAAAACCGACATCAGCCGGGCATCGATCAAGTTGAGCGTGGCCAGGGAGGCCGAGGTTCCGGCAACCACAACAGCTCCGTTCTTCAGAAAATCGCGTCTTTTCATTGTGACATCTCCTTTGCCGGCTCAGCGCTGATCGTCTGCTCCAGGGTGCTGACGTAGGTGTTCGCGGCCTTGAGCCAGGCTTCGAGTTGTATGATTGATACTTCTTTAGGATTATATACCACCCGGTCGACTTCGCGCGACCCACTCCAGCCACGTTCGACAGAAAGAACACCTGGTTTGGCTTCCAGGGCGTGTGCGCCGACGTCATAGCAGTGGACGACGAAGGTGGCTTTCGCCATCCCCGGCGGGACCTCTGCCGTAGCGCTGAAAGCGACCAGCAGAACGGTCAGCAGGGTTGTTGTGACGAGTCGTGAGGTTTGCATGATCTTCCCCTTTCGCTTTGCATTCCTTGTCGCAGAACCATAGCAAACGGCTGTAAACAGAAGAAAAAGGGGCGGTAAAGATTCTGTAAAGTTTTTGTGGCAGGGTGAGAGGGAAGAGGAAAAAGGAAAGAGGAAAGGCGGTTCAGGCTGGGAGTTCGAACCAGATGCGGGTCTCGCCGGGGATGCTTTCGGCGCCAACCTGACCGCCGTGGGCCTCGATCAGCTGCTTGACGATGGCCAGGCCGATCCCGGCGCCGCCGACGTCCCGCGACCTGGAATATTCGGCGCGGAAGAATCTCTCGAAAACGTAGGGGAGCTCGGCCGCCGGGATACCCGGGCCGTCGTTGATGAAGTCGACGCGGACATCGCCTGCCGTCCGGGTGCTGGTAATTGTCACCGTGCCGCCTGCCGGTGTGTATTTCAGGCAATTGTCAATCAGGTTGCGCACCGCCTGCAAAAGCTTGTCACGATCGGCGGAAACGGTTGCCGCCCCGTCATTGAACTGCGTTATAACCCGGATCTGTTTCTCGTCGATATTCATCCGGTAGAGATTCAGCATTTCGTTGATGCAGCTGCTCAGGTCGACCGGGCGACGATCGAGGTAGGCTCGGGCGGCGTCGGCCCGCGCCAGCTGGCCGAGGTCCTCGACCAGGTTGACCAGGCGCAGGTTTTCCTGCTGCAGCATGTCGAAGGTTGCCTTGTCCGGCGGGATGATGCCGTCACTCAAACCTTCCAGGTAGCCACGCAGATTGGTCAGGGGCGTGCGTAATTCATGGGCAACGTCGGAGACCATCGATTTGCGCAGCTGTTCGAGCCGTTCCAGGCTGTCGCTCATGCGGTTGAAGGCCCGGCCGAGTTCGCCGATCTCGTCAGCCTGGATCGCCTCGACCCGGGCCGAGAAGTTGCCGGCGGCAATCTGGCGGCTGGCTTCGCTCATCTGCACCAGCGGTCGCAGCACGCGCCGGGTCAGCAGGTAGCTGAGCAGGAAAGCCAGGCCGAGGGCGACCAGGCTCGCCCAGAGCAGGTAACGGTGTACGGCAGTCAGGAAAGCCCGGTGCGTGTCGGTGGGTGAGACCATGTACTTGTCCATCAGCACCATGAAGTAGTCGGCCGCCAGCTGGTCGAAGGCCAGCCAGATAATGCCGGTGATCACCGCGATCACCGGTATCGTGGTCACCAGCATCAGCTTCCAGTGCAGGCGAAACGTCATGGCTGCTCCCGGTCGGCAAAGCGATAACCGAAGCCGCGCACCGTCTCGATGTAGCGGGGCTCCACCGCATCGTCGGCAAGCTTCTGTCGCAGATGGCCTATATGTACGTCAATCACCCGGTCGACAACCGCTTCGCCGCGCTGGTAAATATGGTTAAGCAGGTTGTCGCGGGAGAGGGCTTTGCCCGGTGCACTCATCAAGGCCTGCAGCAGCTTGTATTCGACCGCGGTCAGTTCCACCGCCTGGCCGTCCAGGCTCACCCGGCGCTTGTCGATGTCGAGCACCAGGCCGGCGTGCCTGAGCTCATGGACCGGCGCCACCCGCCGCGAGGTGCGCCGCAGGATCGCTTTGACCCGCTCCACCAGTTCGCGCGGGCTGAAGGGTTTGACCACGTAGTCATCGGCACCGAGGGAGAGGCCCAGCACCCGGTCGATCTCTTCTTCACGGGCAGTGAGCATAAGGATTGGTACATCGGAGAGCTTGCGCAGTTCCCGGCAGATCTCCCAGCCGTCGACCCCCGGCAGCATGATGTCGAGGATCACGAAACCGGGTGACTGCCGGCGGGCAAGCGCCAATGCTTCGGCACCGTCGTGCAATATCTGCGTCGCGAACCCTTCCCGTTCGAGATAGGTCGCAATCAGGGCCGCGGTGTTGCGGTCATCTTCGATGATCAGGACCGGGTCAGTCAGTTTCGGTTGGTGCATTCGGCGCCCTTGTAAAATGCACTGATAACAGTGCCGCCATTAAAGCATCGATATTTCTTTACAGATCACCAGCATTACAGTTTTCTGATTTCCTGGAGAAGTGTCTCGTTATCCGGCATCCCCTTGTGAACATAGCGGACGATACCGTCCCGGTCGATCAGGTGGGTGATCCGGCCACTACCATAGTGCTTGCGGATGCTGCCGCCGTCGACCAGCAGCGGAAAGGTCAATCCAAGTTCTTTGGCAAAATCCCGGTGGGTTTCCAGTGAGTCGCCGCTGACGCCCAGGACCTGGGCGTGGAGCTCTTCAAAACGCGCGATGTCGTTCTGAAAAGCCTTCAGTTCATTGGTTCAGCCAGGGGTGAAATCGGCGGGATAATACGCCAGGATGACCGGCCCAGCGGGCAGGATCTGGCTGAGGTTAATTTCGCCCTGCGTCGAGTCTGCGGTAAAGTCGGGCGCCGGGGTGCCGACTTCCAGGGCCGCTGCGTTGGATGCCAGCAGGCTTGCCGCGGCGACGGCTCCTGCGCGGATCAATTTTTTCATTGTGGTCTCCCTTCTCCGAAGAGTTCATACAGGCGTTGCGTACGATAATCGAATATCTCCTCCAGCATATGCTTGACCTTGACTTTATGGACCAGCCTGCCGAGCGGACCAAATGGCAGCAGGTATGTGACCCGGTCGATCATCCTGGTCATCTCTTTGCCAACCGGCTCTATGAAGTGTTGATGATACCAGAGCTTGTATGGCCCGACCCTTTGCTCATCGACAAAGCTGACGCCTTCGTTGATATGCTTGATCTCGGTCAGCCAGCGATGTGTGCCGAACAAGGGAATCGCGATTTCGTAGGTGATCATCAGGCCGTTGTACATTTTGTCCGGCAGGTCGGAGAGGATCCTGAATTCAAGGTCCGGGGGCGTCAGCTCATTAAGGTTCAGCGGGGTGGCGAGGAATGCCCAAACCTCCTCCGGTGCGGCATGCAGCGTAATCTTTTTATCGATGACATGCATGTCTGTCAGCCCCCGTGCTCGAAACGATGGTCCGGACGGGCAATCTCGTACCAGGTCCCGGGTGCGCGATCCAGGTCGAAGCCCTTGACCACGGCAACACCGGAAGGTGCGGCGACACAACCGTTAAAAAGGAGTGAACTGGCAGTGAGTACAAGAGCTTTCATTCTATAAACACCTCGTCGTATATACGCCCAAACAATTATCCCAGAGTCTGCCGATAACACAACTTACAGAAAGCTGTTAAAATGTTTAACGACAACTCATGATAAGGAGAAAACATGCCTGAAGAAAAATTGCGATTGGGAATCAGCTCCTGCCTGCTTGGTGAAAAAGTCCGCTTTGATGGCAGTCATAAACACGATCGTTTCCTGACCGGGACACTGGGGCGCTACGTTGAATATGTGCCGGTTTGCCCTGAGGTGGAGCTTGGTCTGCCAACCCCGCGCGAGACATTAAGGCTTGTCGGGCAGCCTGAGAATCAACGCCTGGTCTTTTCGAAAAGCGGCGAGGATATCACCGAGAGCATGCAGGCCTGGGCGCGCAAACGTGTAGCGGAACTGGAAAAAGAAGACCTGAGCGGGTTCGTGTTCAAGTCAAAATCACCGAGCAGCGGCATGGCACGGGTCAAACTCTACGACAAGAACGGTAGCCCCAACACCCAGGGTGTCGGCCTCTTTGCCAAAGCGTTCATGGAGCATTTTCCGCTCTTGCCGGTGGAAGAAGACGGCCGCCTGCATGACCCGAAACTGCGGGAAAACTTCATCGAGATCATCTTCACCCTCAAACGCTGGCGGGAGAGTGTCGCAGGGGCCAGGAAACGCGGCGCCCTGGTCGATTTCCATACCCGTCACAAGCTTCTGATCCTGTCGCACAGTACGGAAATCTATCGGCAGCTGGGTAAGCTGGTTGCCAGTCAGGGAGATCAATCCTTTGACGAGGTTTGCAAGCAGTACATGGCACTGTTGATGAAAGGCTTGCGGCTGAAGACGACGGTCGCCAAACACGTCAACGTTCTGCAGCATGTGCTTGGTTATTTCAAAAAACAACTCAGTAGCGATGAAAAGCAGGAGATGCTAGAGGTCATCGCGGACTACCGGGCAGGATTGATCCCACTGATCGTGCCGATTACCCTGCTCAATCATTTTGTCCGCAAATACAAGCAGCCATATCTGCAGCAGCAGGTCTACCTCTGCCCACACCCCTTGGAACTGAAATTGCGTAATCACGTTTAGTTTCAGTGAAAGGTCTTTTTCACGGAGATGATCATGAATACCTGGTATTACCTGAAGCTCTATCTCTTGACGGTTCCGGTCTTCTTTGCCATCGATCTGCTCTGGCTGGGAGTCATCGCCAAAGACCTCTACCAGAAGAACCTGGCCCACCTGCTCAGCCCGGACGTCAACTGGCCTGCGGCCATGGTTTTCTATTTCATGTACATTGCCGGCATTATCCTGTTTGCCGTGAAACCGGCGATCGATGCCGAGTCCATGGCCAAAGCAGCCATCTGGGGCGCTCTGTTCGGCTTCTTCACCTACGCGACCTATGACTTGACCAACCTGGCGACCCTGAAAGACTGGCCGATCAAGATCGTGGTCATTGATATTGCATGGGGAACCGTGCTGTGCACATCGGTTGCGACCGGAAGCTACCTGATCAGTCGTTGGTTAAACTGACGGTTATTTGGAATGGCCCCAGCGATAAACCCCTTCTTGATCATCAAGGTAAACACTCAATCGACACAGTATCGGAGTCACTGTCGCCCAGACCATTGCCAGGCAAACGATGGTTACGAGCGGGTCGGGGCCAAAGTCTGCCGCCCCCATCCTGATCCCCGCCCAGTAGGCGAGCGGGCCGCCGAACAGGCCAAAGATGGCGGCAAGCAGATAACGTCCCGACAGCCAGTACAGGGCATAATGGAAGAGGGTGGCAAACTGGGCCCAGATCACAAACACCCAGAGCGGCAGCCAGAGCGGCCAGTCCGGGTGGCTTGTGAAAGTAAACAAACCGACCGCCTGCTGAATGCTGTCAACGGCGACACCCAACAGACAGGCCGAGAGCATTAAAAGGGCTTCTTTTTTCCATTCCTGGGCCAGCACCAGGTGCGCTCCAGCCAACAATAGAGCGAGTAAGCCACCGGCGACCGGGTACCCCCAACCGGCACCGAGAACGCAGCAGAACCATCCCACCTCATAAAGGGTGATGTTAAGGATTTTGGTTGCCAGTGGCGAGAGAAGCATAAACCCTCTTTATGATTGTTCCGGCTTGTCGAGAACCAGTTGAGCCAGGTCGATAATCCGCGCATTGAAACCGGCCTGGCAGTAGGCAAAGTAATATTCCCACTTGCGGATGAAAGACTCATCAAACCCTTGTGCACGAATCTCCTCGTGCTTCTGCAGCAGAGTTGCCCGCCAAAGGTCAAGCGTCTTGGCATAATCGAAAGCAAAATTTTCAAGGTTGGATAATTCAAGAGACGAGTTCTTCGCCATCGCTTCTTGCATGGCACCCAGCGAGGGCAGGTGACCACCGGGGAAGATGTGTTTGCGAATCCAGTCGGAGCTGAAACGGTACGCATTGTACTTGCGGTCAGGAATCGTGATCACCTGGATCACGGCACAGCCCCCTGGTAAGAGGGCATCGTGGCAGGCCTTGAAGAATGGGCCCAGCCCGGCGTGCCCGACCGCTTCGAGCATCTCAATCGAAACGAGTTTGTCAAATTGCGCTCCGATATGGCGGTAATCGCAAAGGCGGAGCTCAATCCGGTCCTGCAGGCCGGCCTCAATAACCCTCCTTTGCGCCAGCTCCAGCTGCTCCCGCGAGATGGTGATTCCCGTCACCCTGCAACCGGTCCGTCGAACAGCTTCTATGGCAAAGCTGCCCCAGCCGCAGCCGATTTCGAGGACGTGGTCTTTAGAGGTGATCCCGGCTTTCGAGATGATCGTCTGCAGCTTATTTTTCTGGGCCTGTTCAAGTGACTCACCGGGGTTTTTGAACAAACCGCACGAGTAGGTCATGCTCGGGTCCAGGAAGGTGGCAAAGAAATCGTTGCTCAGGTCGTAATGTTCACGGATATTGCGGTCGCTGCCCTTGATAGTATTGGGCCGTTTCACATGTCGCAGGTAATTGACTGCACGGCCCACGGTCGACGTGAAAATACTCCGGTCGTCCATGACCGACTCGTTGCGGGCGATCAGGGTCAACAATCCGGGCAGGTCAGATGTTGTCCAGTCGCCGTCTGTATAAGCTTCACCGAACCCGATATCGCCGGCAACCATCACCCGCCGGAAAAAACGATACTGATGAATCCTTAGTTCAAGAGCGGGCGCGGTGCCTGGCTTGCCAAAGCGTTGCGATTGCCCGTCAGGGGTCTTCAGGGTCAGCTCCCCCTCGGGCAGCCGGGCAAGGAACTTCATGATCATTTTCATACCGATTCGGTCGAAATAAGACGGCGGAACCGCGCGGATCGTCATCTCACTGTTCGGTACAGGCTTTTCGTACACAGGCAGCCTCCTTTGCCAATGTAGTCTGGCCGCCTGCCAGAGAATTCTCGGCATGGTCAGGCTGGCACAGATGGGGTGGGCAATAATCGCCTTGGCCAGGCTCAATCTTGTCATAGGTACTGCTGAACCGGAAATGCGGGCGACCAACGAAAGCTGGTCATCGAGGTGATAGCGGATCGTGTTGTCGATCTGGTCAGAAGCAGCTGTGAGCCGGAACTCATATTGTCCTTTGCGGGGAAAGAACGGCGAAACGTGAAACTGTTTAGCGGCAACAAAGCGCAAACGCCCGTCCAGCGGTTCAGATCCTTCGGCGGCAAGCGGATAGAGGTGCATTTCGCCAAAAGTATTGTTGACCTGGGCCAGGATACAGGCCAACCGGTCGGAGGTGTCATGGCAATAAAAAAAACTGATCGGGTTGAAGATATAATTGAAATAACGCGCCGCAGTCACCAGGATGACCTTGCCGAGGGAGAAGTCCATGCCGGCTTCTGACAAGACCGAAGATACTTTTTCCCGGATGGTCTGGTCGCCGGGGACCAGGTAGTCGCGGTCATGGATCGCGACCGGTCGCAGCTGGTTATAACCGAAGAGCGGGTTGTCCCTGGCCAGTTCTTCCAGTTCATCCAGCTCGAAAGCATAGAAATAGACCGGGTAGCGAAACTTATGCTCCACCGGCACCAGGCGAGAATGTACGACTTCACCGAAATAGATCTTCGAATTCAAAGCGACACCCCGAACATCTCAGCCACGTTGACGCCTGCCCGCACGGCATCTTCATGGAAACCATAGCCGAAATAGCTGCCACAGAAACAGGTCCGGTTGCAGCCATTGAGCTCTGGCAAACTTTTTTGGGTCCTCATTGACTCAAAACTGTAAAGAGGATGATGGTAATCCATCTCGGCGATCACGGTATTTGCCCTGAAGGGATCATGCCGGTTCAGGGTGACACAGTAATCGTTTTGAGTCCGCAAGCCCTGCAAGCGATTCATGTAATAGGTGACAAAAACCGGTCGTTCCTGGTCAGACTGCTCCCGGGTGAAGTTCCAGGCGGCCCAGGCGTGTCTTTGCTCAGGCAGTATCGAGGCGTCTGTATGCAGGACCGTATGGTTCAGCTGGTACTTCCAGGGAGAGAGGAGCTGCTGCTCCCGCTCGCTCGGGTCGAGAAGCAGTGTCAGAGCCTGGTCGGCATGCGTTGCAATAACGACCTGGTCAAAATCCATCGAAGACCCGTCACCAAGCATCAGCCGGACCTGGTCGGGCAAGCGTTTGACACAACGCACAGGAGAGTCCAGATGAAGCTGACCACGGAAACTATTGACGAACTTTTTGACATAAGCAAAGCTGCCACCGACGACGGTGCGCCACTGAGGCCGGTCGCGTAAAGAGAGCAGCCCATGGTTTCGGAAGAAGTGCAGAAAAGGCCCGGCGGGGAAGTCATGAATCTGCACCGCGGGTGACGACCAGATCGCTGCAGCCATCGGCACCAGGTAATTGTCGATCATGTATGAGGAATAATTCCCTGCATGAAGATATTCGCCAAGCGTGACATCGCCTACCTCGCCGCGGGTTAAATCTTCCTGGGCCTGTGTACAGAAACGACGTATTTCCATCAGAAATTTAAAGAACACCGGGCTGACCAGGTTGCGGCGTTGGGCGAACAGGCCGTTCAGGTTGGTTCCCGCATAGACCAGGCCGGTTTGATGGCATTGGAAACCGAAAGACATCTCTGAAATTCGCGTCTCCACGCTGAGTTGAGCAAGGAACTTCTTGAATAACGGGTAGGTGGCATCGTTGAGCACGATAAAGCCGGTGTCTACCGCCACGCCGGCATCCGGGCCATTCCTGATCTCGATGGTATGGGTATGCCCGCCCAGGTAATCGTTCTGCTCAAAGAGCGTCACATCGTGCCTTTGCTGAAGCAGGTAGGCCGAGACAATGCCGGCAACTCCGCCTCCGATAACGGCGATCTTTTGTCTTGCGGCAGAGATCTTGTCAAGGTTAGTCATTCCGCACTCCAGCTTTAGGGATCCATGGGAAGAAAGCATTGGTCCTGGCTTTGTAAGCGGCAAATTGGGTGTTGTTTTCGTACTTGGCCTCGAGCATCGGGATGCCGGACACTTTCAGTAGCAGGAAATCGATCAGCAGCGGACTGATGATGGCGACAGCCCCATACGGGACCTGGCAAGCGATCAGGAAAAGGCCCCACCAGAGGACCGCTTCTCCGAAATAATTCGGGTGGCGTGTAAAGCGCCACAGGCCACTCTGGATGATTTTGCCACGATTATCAGGATTATTTTTGAAACGAAGGAGCTGCCAGTCACCGATCGATTCAAAGCCGAAACCGAACAGCCAGATGACAACACCAGCCAGGTCGAGAACACCAAGATGCCCCCCGGGGCTATTGATCACCAGCTGCGTTGGTAAAGCCACCAGGAAAACAACCGTCCCCTGCAGCATAAAGATCTGCAGGAAACTGCGCCAGACGAAGGTCTCCCCCCATTGCTCACGCCATTGGCGGTAGCGAAAGTCTTCTCCCTCGCCTTTTTTCCGAAGTGCGATATGGACTGCCAGGCGCACTCCCCACAGGGAAACCAGAACGACGATCAACCATTGGCGCAAGTGACCACTGCCGTAAGTGATGAAAAGCACCCAGCTGGTCAGGACAAACGCCAGACCATAGGCAACATCAACAATGCTGTTGTCTTTAACGATCATGGCCAGGACAAATATCGCCGTCATGAACACAAACAGGACAAGTCCGCACAAAAGAAATACCGTCATCGGGCAATCCACGCTCAAATAAATTTCTGTTAACACAGGAAAGTTTACCGACTAAATTGCATAAACGCAATATTTCCAGACCTTTAACATTTATGCGTGCGCATAGTCCCCGGCGGTCGAGCAAAGCAAGTCCGATTTCTGTTATGATATTTCTAGATATATCAAGGAAAGGGAGCTGGACAATGATGTTAAAAAAGCTGCTGATCTGCTTTGGCCTGTTGGCCATCTTCACCAGTCAGGCCTGTCTGGCAGCGGAGATCAAGGGGGTTTCTTTTGCCGACCAGGTTGTGCTGGAAAAGCATGCTGTCAGATTGCAAGGTGTTGCTGTTCTAAAATGGGCGATGCTCTTCGATGTGTATGCAGGAGCATTCTATCTGCCGGACAATGTTGCCGGTTCTGCCTGGGCAGAGGATGTGCCGAAGAAGCTGGAGATTTCATATTTCCGGGATATAGAGGCGAAAGGTTTTGCCGATGCATCGGACAAGATCTTGCGCGACAATTTGCCCGGAGTCGAGTATCAGGCCCTGGCTGAGAGGCTTCGGGTTTTTTACAGCTTCTTTAGGGATGTTAAACCTGGAGACCGTTACAGTATCGACTATATCCCCGAACAGGGAACCGAACTGAGGCTCAATAATCAAAGCCTGGGCCGTGTCCCGGGGGCCGATTTTGCAGTTGCCTATTTCGGCATCTGGCTGGGGGAGAATCCGATCAGCAAAACGTTTCGGGACAAATTATTAAATGGCCGTCAGGAAAAAGGCTGACCTAGGCGTCATCATGTTCAATCGTCACAATACCGAGGTAACCGTCAACCGACAACCTGTCTCCAGATTGAATGACCCGGGTTGCCTCGGGAATCCCGGTCACACAGGGGATGCCATATTCACGGGCAATGATAGCTCCGTGAACCAGCATTCCGCCACGGCGCTCGATAATGGCAGCAGCCAGTGGCGCCAAAAAAGTCATGTTTGGCTCAATGGCATCGCAGACCAACACGTCACCCCGTTTAAAATCTGCCAGGGGACTCGAACCATCAAGCACCCTGGCCCGACCTGAACCGACTCCGGGTCCGGCTGGTTGGCCGATAAGCTGACGAGGGACCTGCAGAACGCGAGAGGACATCTCCTGCTCTTGTTGCAACACATACCTGGAGAAGAGCGTGTCCGGACCGGCCTCTTCCGACAGGAGCCTTGCGAGTTCTTTTCCTGTCCCGGCTTCAACGCGCTGGCGAATTTCCTGTTCCACAGCCGTAACGCCGGCCCTTACCTTCCCCAGGTAAAGGTTATCATTGTCGCGCAAAAGATAACTGGCCTTGGCAACCAGAAGAATCCGGCTTGCGTAATCACGGTCCTCCTCGGCGAGGTTGCTCAGAAAGCATTCTTCAGTCATTGCGCGCTTTGGTTCATGGACCAGATCCTCCTGTTCGGCGAGCTTCACCAGCCATCCGCACAGCTCCCGGCCATCCTTCAAGACCCAGTTGATGCCGCTGTATCGACGGGTAAAATCATCAATTAACAGCTGCAAGGGACTGTCCGCAGACATTTCATGGCCTTCCTTCAAACGCTCAAGGACCGTAGGATCCCCGCGCAGGACGTTGGCTATTTTGCGTAGTTGCCGGTTTCGTTGGACGGCCAATAAATCTTCAGAGTGCAACAGGCTGACAAATTCGAAAGGGTTCTCCGGCTTGATAAGATCATTGTAGAACTCGCCAAAGAGTCTCAGCCCATGAGCCATCGGAATACATTTTTCCTTGTATGTCTGAAGCCATTTGTCGAGAACTCGGCTGCGCCGGAGGTGTTCCTCGGCAAGTTCCCGGTTACCAAGTTGAGGCAAATCAATCGCACTCATCTGGTCTGCATCAGCATCCATCCCGGGCAGGATCACTTGTTCGAGTTCTCTTTGTAGCTCTTCAAGGTTCTCCAAACTCCGGTGCAGACTCAGATACCAGAGCCTCTCATCATCAGCGCGTGATTCTAAAAGCGATGTAATCGGGCGTGCCTGGAGAATATGCAGCCCCGCCCCAGATTGAGTCCATTCGATATCGACTGCTGTCCCCAGGAGGTCTTCCAATTGAGACCCTGCCTGATAGAGGGTGCGGCAGAGCGAGTCGTCAAGCGGTGTCTGCCCATGTTGAGCCTGCTCCACGGGGGCTAATTCAAGCCCGCTTGAGACCGGCCTCATCGCTACGGAGTGAATCACTTCGTGTTTTTCGACCACGTTGCCGGTTGCGCGGCTGAGTTGCCAGCGGTCCGGCTCAATTGTTCCATCAACAAGGGCCTGGTTCAAACCCCAGACCGCCTCGACCATCATAACCGTGCTATTCTGCGGCGCCTTGGTAAACAGGACCCCGGAGACCTTGCCGACCACCATCTCCTGGATGATGACAGCCATAGCACTCTTGCCCGGGTCCAGACCCAGCTCGTGTCGATAGAGCAGCGCACCATCTGACCAGAGTGATGCCCAGACGACACGTATCGCCTCGAGAATGGCCTCTGCGCCATGCAGCATGACACGGCTTTCGTGCAGGCCGGCAAAGGATTGCTTGCAGGAGTCCTCCCCGGGAGCAGAAGAGCGGACTGCCGTCGCCGGCCAGTTGTCAGCGGTTCGATGCAAATCATCAAGCAGCTTCTGCTTCAACGTCACCGGCCAGTCACAGGCAACAAAGTGATTCCGGATACGCAGTGATACATCCCAGATCTCCTCCCACCGCATGGCGCTGAAATCCTTGCGTTGGAGTTCCATGGCGATGAAGGCGTCGAGACCCGTTTCGTTGATGAATTCAAAATAGACGCTGACCGGCAAACAGTGGCCTGCCGGCACTTGAAAGCCCTGCTGCTGTAAATAAGCCAGCATTTGTGCCTTGCCGCCAATGGTTTCTACTGCCTCCCGGCAAGATGAAGTCAGCGGAATCAGATAGTGCATCGGTTCATCCGAAATTCAGTCACGTTTTGGAAACGCTGTACAAGGTGATATTCTTTCACTGTGATCAGGAACAAAGCCGTTGTGGGTGCAGAGACAAAGGTCTTCAGCTGTGGATGCTTGGAGAGATAGATTTCAATCGCCTCGCTGCGGCTTTCATCATCGATCTCTCTGGCAGTGCCATAAGCGGTTAGCGCGGCCGCCTCGTAAAGAGCCCTGGTCTGGTCAGCCCGGTTGTCGATCAACAAAGCGACCCTGTCATCTGCTGACAAATTATGGTACTTACGGGTTGCCCGCGTTGTTGCAAAATACAGGCGGGTCGCATCTTCTGTTGGGACGAACGCCACGAGGCTGGTATAGGAATGCCCTTCGCGAGACGTCCCAAGCACACCAAAGGCTTGATTTTGAAGGAGTTCCAGAACCAGGTTCCATTCTGTCGAATTGGCCATATAGCCCCCCGGGGATAAGCAGTTTGTCTTTGTCGGCAGATAACCCGCCCTATACAATGGTAAAAAGTTTCTTGTCGTTTGCAAATGTGGAAGGACTTCATCATGTTACGTTTTGGTCTTTGCTGCCTGTTTCGCGAACAGCCGATCCGCTTTCGCCAGACGACGGCAAAGACCCTGATCAAGTTAACCAGGCGTGAGCGGCTAGAAAAAATTTCTTTGCTTTGCCTGGCCAACTGCACCAGCCTGGTGGCTGCCCTCGAAGCGGTCCATGCTCTTCGTATCGGTGCTTACCGCATCCCTTCACCACTCCTGCCCAGATATACCCACCCTGAGGTTGGTTATTCCATTAAGGACCTGCCCGATGCATCGGCAATCATCACGAAGCTGAAAGAGGCAAACCGGTTACGGCAGCAATGGAATATTCGACTCAGCTTCCATCCGGACCAGTTTGTCCTGCTCTCATCACCAAACCCCGAGGTGACCAGGAAATCGGTCATGGAGCTTGAATACCAGGCCATGCTCGCCGAGTTGGTCGGTGCCGATGTCATAAACATCCACGGCGGCGGAGTTTACGGAGACAAGGCAAGCGCCTTGAGGCGCTTCAGGGAGAATTTTGTCCAGCTCCCGGAGCGAGTCCGGTCACGTTTGACCCTGGAGAACGATGATGTCTCCTACACTGTAGACGACCTGATTCCGGTCTGCAAGGACATGCACATCCCGCTGGTTTATGATGTGCATCACCACCGCTGCAATCCAGGCCGATTGAGCATCTCCGAAGCAACCGAACAATGCCTGGTAAGTTGGCGAATGTCCGGCCGTGGAGAGGCTTATTTTCATCTCTCTTCACCCAGGGATGGTTGGCACAGCAGCAATCCGAAAGCCCACGCAGATTATATCGACCGGAAAGATTTCCCCGCTGATTGGCTTGCTCTTGATGCCACAGTCGATATCGAGGCAAAGGCCAAGGAATTGGCGGTGCTCAAGATTATGCGGCAGCTGGGACATTAAGCGTCGCCCTGCTGCCCCTGGCATTGTTCGCTCAGGTGATTTTCGAATGTCACGTGATCTCAACAAATTCTGAAGATTCAGTTTTTAAAAGTATCTCACCCCCCCTGTCGGCACGATTATTCTTGTGATGAACTAAATTGTTGTCTCCTCTGGAAAAGAACAAAAATCAGGTTACCCTTATAAAGGGTTCTAACCACATGGCAAAAGGAGGAGATATGGGAAGCAGAGGTCGTGAAATTGTCGGGCTGGATGTTGATGAGCTTATTTCTGTGCTGCGTAAAGCCTATGCTGATGAATGGCTTGCTTACTACCAGTACTGGACCGGGGCAAAGGTTGCCAAAGGGCCGATGAAAGAGGCTGTGATTGCCGAACTTGAGCTGCACGCGACGGAAGAATTGAATCATGCCTTGCTGGTGACCAACCGCATTATCCAGTTAGGTGGAGATCCAGTGACTGATCCACGCGAATGGTTCAAGCTCACAAACTGCGCCTATGAGGCACCTGATGATCCCTTTGTGAAAACACTTTTGATACAGAATATTGCCGGAGAGCAGTGTGCCATTAGTGTCTATAAAAAGTTGATGGACATGACCAGGGATAAGGATCCTGTCACCTACAATATCGCGTTACAGATCATAGAACAGGAGATTGAGCACGAGGAGGACCTGCAGTCCCTGCTGGAAGATTTCGAGTTGATGATTTCGGCGTTCAAGGGATAAACACCGATATTTTTT
>Ga0210079_1000038_pt1 | contig 17728 bp, 15 predicted proteins | sample White_CordA_D2_FD_185587 | JGI IMG/M metagenome (GOLD analysis project Ga0210079, IMG submission 185587) | Wetland microbial communities from the San Francisco Bay, California, USA, that impact long-term carbon sequestration - White_CordA_D2... | ecosystem: Environmental > Aquatic > Marine >...
CAGCAAAAGAGTGCCGGCGTATTCAGATTTTATCTGTCCCACGTGCAAGGCGGTGTTGTGTATTGAGACGGATCTGGATGCATTCCAATTCCACGAAGAAATTCAGGAATGTGTCAACTGCGGAACGGTCTGCTCATTGTCACACGACCAAGCTGAAGTCATAGAGGATTCGCAGGCAGGGTCTTTTCTCGGTTCCACATCTGACCTGGTTGAATCGGACGATTATGTTTTTATGTGAAACTTGTTTCTACAAGGCGATGCTTTCCCACAATTCAGAAAGACAATGATATGGAAAATCTATGGTGCGTGCAAGATTCTGCCATTGAGGTCGAAGATTATGCTGATGCTGCAGAATACAAACGATTCCTGGAACGGTTCTGCGAAAATGAAGAACAGGGCCATCGTAGCAGACTGCTGCTCGGAGAGGAGGCCGCTGAATAACTCCCGAACAGGACAGAAAAGAGCTTTGCTAATGTCGCCCCCGAGGGGAAATCGAGCTTTGTCGCGACAAGTCCGACCGAATGTTCTCCTCGCCAATCAGCGCGCTCTGAATAATTTGTGAATCTGTTGCGCGACTGAAGTCTCGCATCAAGCACAGTATCAAATCACCATTAACTGTTGGTGCAAAGTTTGCTCAGCCCCATCTCCCCGGAGTTGGGGCTTTTCGCTTTTACGCTGAGCATTTGAACCTCGCACGGAGGGATAACAAGACTCCGCTGTTTGCCGGTCAGTTCAAGGGCTGTTGAATCTGTAGGTCGCCTGATTGATATCCGCCGCTCATTTGCGGATTTATCAATCAAACGCTCTTCTTGCAGGCAAAGCGAGATGCGTCTAAAATGGATATCTCAAATGCTCGGTCGAGTAGCGAACCCTGTACCTCAAGAACCACCATGCAAGCTGATTTTCGACACCGTCACGGCTGACGGCTCAAAGCTCTTCGCAACTACGTTGTAATTGGCAAAAGGGGAAGATAATGGCACTAGAGTGGTCGGAAGATTTGTCCTTAGGTGTTGATCTGATAGACCGACAACATCAGGAGATATTTGCCAAATACGATGAGTTCCGGAATGCCTGCAAGGCCGGTAAAGGGCAGGAAAGCCTGACAGGCATGCTTGATTTTCTCTGCCGATATGTAGAGAATCATTTCCGCATGGAAGAGGACTTGATGGCCCAATCCGATTACCCTAACAAGGACGCCCACATCAGGGAGCATCGCGCATTGAGCGACAAGGTTCATGCGTTTCAAAGACAGCTGTCGGCACAGGGCGCATCAATAAACCTTCTGGCAGGGTTTAACCGCTCGTTTCTCGACTGGCTGGTGGATCACATCAAAACGGTTGACATGGAGATGGGACGTTTCATAAGACCGGCACGGTGACCTTCCCTGAAGGCAGCGTTCCTGGCTCAGTTCCACCATCGAATCCTTGACCATGCTTGACGATTTCTCAGAGGTCTCGATGCAGTGATCTCTGCCCTAATAAAATAGTTCCTCTTTGGGCTGTTTTCTGTTTCAATGCATTTGCCGGCCGTTAGAAATCAACTGTTCAGTCATTTCAGACCCGACATTAAAGGAACAACAACGTGAAAAGCCCCAAACGCTTCAGATTATTTCTCTGCCTGCTGCTTGTAACCGTTGCGGCAGCCTGCTCCCCGATCAAGAAGCTGGAAGTCTGGAAAGAAGAGACTTACTCGACTCATCCACAGAAAATGCTCCTGATCGCCATAGCCAAACGGGATCGTACCCGCAGGCAGGCTGAAAACGTCCTCGCCAACCAGCTTGTCAAGCGAGGGCTCGAAGCCATCCCCAGCTACAAGGTCCTGCCTCAGGAGGAAAAGCTCGACAGGCAAGCTGTCGAGGCAAAAGTCAGGGAACTCGGCTTTGACAGCGTCTTGGTCGCACGCTCGATCAGTCAGAAAGAGATCACCAACCACCAGTATGGAGGTGTTATCCTGGGCGGCACAGCAGTCTACAGCAACGGAGGCTGGTATGGTTACGGTTACGGTTATTCATACAACCGGGAATACGATTCAGATTATTTCATCATATCGACCAAGCTCTACGATGTGGACAGTGAAATGCCGGCCTGGTCTTATCTCGCACAGATCAAAGTTGATGGGTCCAGGGAAATGGCAATCAACCAGCTTATTCCGACCATCGTTGAGCAACTTGAGGCCAGCGAGATCATTCAATAGCATCGGCGCCGGGTTTCTGGAGACTGTTCAGACAGCATAACAACTGCGAGCGACCTTTCCCGGGTCGCTCTTGTTTTTGAACTCAGGGCACAGACGGCACATTTTCCGGGCCGAGTCTTGATACTGGCCAGACGAGTCCCTTCAAACAGGAATTGGCGATCATGGATTTGGTTCTACAGGCATGGGGCGGCGGATTTTACCTCCTCAACAAAGTTTTTTTTGCTCTTGCAGAAGGCAGACCGGAAGCGTCCAAGCGAAAGCTGAGAATCATTGGTTGGACCGTCTACATCCTGGGCGTCCCGGCTTGGGTCATCATTCTTGTCAGCAAGCATGACTGGATAGCCGCCTCGATAGAGGCCGGCGGAGTTCCCGCTATGCTGTTCGGTCTGTTCAACGTCTGGCAGAATACCGACGCACCTAACAAACCCCTTGATTTCATGACCTCTCTGTTCACCTACACGGCATTGTTTTTGGGCGTTGGTTACAGCCTGTACGATTACGCAGGCATTACCTCCGGGACCCAGGTGCTGGAAATCGGGGTCATGATCGGTTTCCTGATCGGCACTTACCTGCTGGCGAAGAAAAATTCATACGGATGGCTCTTCTTTATGCTGATGAATAGCAGCATGGCCACCCTGATGTTCCTTCAGGACAAACCATTGCTGGGAATGCAGCAGCTGGTTTCGTTATGTTTTGTCCTTTACGGTTTTACCGCTGCCATGAGAGCTTCAGGATGCAAGTGACCTGACGTTTGTATAAGTTTCCCTGGAGCGCAAAGGATCGCAGGAAGATAATGCGAAGGCAGCTGAGCTGCCGGAAAAGATAATATCGATTTGTCCTCTGCCTGGAATCCGACTATAATGCCTGTTTATCTGCCAGTTATGCCATGTTGACAAATTGTCTCGGATCACGATTCCAACGAAAAGGGAGTCAGATGAAAAAACCATTTTGGGTTCTATTGCCCCTTTTTTGCCTGCTGCTTTGGCCTGCGTTGGTCATACAATCTGTCGCTGCCGAAGCTACAGGGTCAGATTCTTCCTTAGTAGAAGATAAGGAGTTTGCAGCTGAAGACCTGCGGGACCCTGAAGCCCTGGCCGAATTAAAAAGAGCCACGGATTTTTTGACTGCGCAGCCAAGATTCAAGTTCAAGGCCAGGATCTTCTACGACGTGATCCAGGACGACGGCAGACGCCTGCAATTCGAGAAGAGCGGTGAAATCTCGCTGCAGCGCCCGGACCGACTGTATGTCGAGTCTCGCCGTGATGACGGTCGGTGGCGCAAGCTCTGGTACCAGGGGAAAACCCTCAGCATTGCCGAGCTGTCCCAGAACCTGCATACCCAGGTCCAGGCCCCGCCGACTATCGACGCGACTTTGGACATGCTGGAGGCGCTGGTCAAGGAGCCGCAGCCGCTTGCAGATATTCTCTACAACGATCTTAGCCCTCTTGAAGAACAGGCCATTGAAGCCGACCTGGTCGGAGACAGCCTGCTGGACGAGGTGCCCTGCAGGCAACTGTCCTTCCGTGGCGAGACTGTGGACTGGCAGCTCTGGGTCGAACAGGGAGAGAAGCCTTTCATCCGCAAGGTCGTTATCAATTATCGTGAAGCACCGGGAAGCCCCCAGTATATGGCCCTGATCAATGACTGGGAGACTCCTGAACGCTTCAGCGACGAGCTGTTCACCTTCGTTGTCCCGAAAGGCTCGGAATGGATCAAGGTCTTGGGCCCGCCGCGCCAGACCGGGGAAGGAGGCCAGCCATGAAGATGGGACGATTTTCACTCCTGCTGATTTGTGTTTGTCTGGCTGCCTGGATTCTCCCCGATTTCGCCGAGGCCCGTAGGGGCGGTGGCGGTGGCCGCGGTGGTGGCGGCCGAAGCTTCTCCCGCGGTGGTGGCGGGAACTTCGGTTCAATTCGCAACAGCCCCCGCCCATCACAAAGGAATGTGGCCCGTCCGTCGCAAGGCAACCTGGCCCGTCCGTCGCAAGGCAACCTGGCCCGTCCGTCGCAAGGCGCGGTCTCTCGTCCTTCACAGGGGCAGTTGCCCGACCGGCTTCCCAGTCAGCTTCCAGCCCAGGGCGGGAAGGGGAGATTATCCTCCGAGCAGAAGCAGGGACTGAAAGATAAAGCGGCTGAGATGTCGCCCGAACAGAAGCAGAACCTCAAGGATAAAGCGGCTAACATGTCGCCCGAGCAGAAGCAGAACCTCAAGGATAAAGCGGCCAACATGACCCCGGAGCAGAAGCAGAAGCTTCAGGACAGGGCGACGAACCTCTCTCCAGAGCAGAAGGACCAGTTAAGGGAGAAATACGAAAACTCGGGGCTCAAACCAGAAGATTTACCTGACCGTGATGAAATCCGTGAAGATTGGCAGGATTGGCGCGACCAGAGCCGTGAGGACTGGCAGGACTGGTACGAAGACCGGTACGACGACTATTGGGACGATCATTGGCACTCGAGCTGGTGGTATGGCTACCCGGTGAGTACCGTCTCTTACTCCTTCTATATCTACGACCAGAAGCCTTGCCAGGAGACGGTGGTCATCAACCAGGCAACCGGCAGTTCCACTTATTACTACTGTAATTCGACGTGGTACCAACCGGCCTATACCTCCGGCAGCGTCAAGTACGTGGTCACGTCGCCACCCTCAGGTGCCGAGCTGAGTTCGCTCTCCAAGCCATTCATGGTTACGGTCAACGGTCAGGACTACTATGTCAGCAACCACGTCTTCTACCAGAAGATCGTTCGCCAGGGGCAAACCCTTTACACGACGGTTGACGCCCCAATCGGAGCAGTGGTTCCGACCATCCCCGAATATGCCGTGGCGATTGAAGAGAAAGGCGAACCTTACTACCGGTTTGACAGGATCTTTTACCAGAAACGGGGGGACGGTTTTGTCGTGGTTGCCAATCCCGGCGTCTGAGCACTTATGAATACTCTGCTCTTTATTTTCATATTGATCGTGATCTACCTGATCGCCGCTGTTCCGACCGGCATCGTCCTGGCCAGGGTCATGGGCTATGAAGACGTGCGCGACAAGGGCAGTGGCAACATCGGTGCGACCAACGTCTATCGGGTCGCCGGCAAGCTGGCCGGTGTCCTGACGTTAGCCGGCGACATCCTGAAGGGTTTTCTGCCGCTGCTGGCCTGTAAAACCTGGCTGGCACCGACTTCGGCTCAGCTCGGCATCGCATGCGCCATGGCGATAGTCGGCCATTGTTACCCGGTTTACCTGAAATTCAGGGGCGGCAAGGGGATTGCTACGGCCCTCGGTATTTTTCTGGTTATGTCGCCGATCGCTGTCCTCGGCGCGGCGATTGTTTTCGGCATCACGGTCGCCGCCACCCGTTTCATCTCTCTCGGCTCGGTACTGGCGGCCATGTCGGCCCCCCTGTTGGTCCTGATGCTCAACCAACCGCAGCCGATTTTCCTGGCCACACTCTTCATTGCCGCGCTGATCGTCTGGCGTCACCGCAGCAATATCAAGCGGTTGATGGACGGCTCAGAAGATCGTTTTAAAGCATGACATCCCGCACCAGGAATTTTGTTCTTGCAAGCCTTGTGCTGATCATTCTTCCGATCTTGTGCGTCGGATTCTGGGCGGAGAGTTTTATTACGACTGAAGTGACCCCACCGGCGCTGCGGGTTATCGAAATCAAGGCCGGAAGTTCCTTCACGCGTATTGCCAACCAGCTTGCAGAAGCCGGTGTGATCAGCGATGCAACCCGCTTCACCTGGCTGGCCCGCTGGCGTGGTGCTACGGCACAGGTCCATGCCGGAGAGTATCTCTTCGAAACCAAGGCACGCCCCGACGAGGTGCTCGCCCGCCTGGTTGGTGGTGATATCCGCAAGTTCCAGGTCACCATCCCCGAAGGGTTCAATCTCAGAGAGATCGCCGACCGCCTGGCCAAAACCGAGGTTGGTTCAGCGAATGACTTCCTCACGCTCTGCTACGATGCCGGGTTCATCAAAGAACTTGATATTGAGGCTGACTCTCTGGAAGGCTACCTGTTTCCGGAGACCTACACTTACACTTCTTCGACAACGGCACGTCAGTTATTAAGCACCATGGTCGGTCAGCTGAAGAAGCATCTTTCACCGGCCATACTGGTCAAAGCTGACGAGTTGGGCCTGGATCGGCATGAATTACTGACCCTGGCATCGATCATCCAGAAGGAAGCCGGCAATGTCATGGAGATGCCGCTGATTTCGGCCGTGTTCCATAACCGCCTCAAGCGCGGCATTGCCCTGCAGGCAGACCCGACAGTGATCTACGGGATTGCTGATTTTGACGGCAACCTCACCCGCAAACACCTTGAGACGCCGACCCCCTACAATACCTACCGGAAAAGAGGCCTGCCGCCCGGCCCGATTGCCAGCCCCGGGCAGTTTGCCCTGCGTGCAGCGGTCAACCCGGCGGACACAAAAGCTCTCTATTTTGTGGCAAAGGGCGATGGCACCCATGAATTTAGTGCGACGCTGAAAGAGCATAACCGCGCAGTGCGACGCTACCAGCTGCGCCGTTGAGACCAACTGAAGAGGGTTTCACGGCGTTGCGTAAACGTCCCGGTCGAGGAGACAAATCATCGAAGCGCGAAGTGAGAGGCGCGAAAAAAATGGAAGGGATCAGAATGACATTTCTGATCCCTTTTTTCGATTCCTTGTTGGCTCCGGGATTCTCGATTTAGCCGTAAGGGCAAGTGGTTTGTGCAGAAGAAAGTACCAGGTTAAATGATTCGGACGCTGGCAAACCCACCGCCCGGAGTACGCAGGTTGGTCACCTGCCCGCGGTACAGGCGGGCGGTCACACCGAGCACCCGGTTGCGATAAGCATACACGCGCAGGTCGGTTTTCATCGGGCCGTCATCGGCCGTCTCGCTCATCGAAGGCGGGACCAGCTCCTGCACCAGGGTTCGCTCCGCCGGTAATTGGTCAAACCGTTTGCGGGAGAGCTTCTCTCCGATCAGCACCCCCCTGCTGCCGAAGCTGTCAACCGGTTTGAAGACGAGCCGCTTGCGATCTGGCCATAGTCGCTGCAGGTCCAGTGCGGCAAGTAGCGAGGTGTTCGGAACAGTCTGTTCGAGCAGGCGTTCATCATTCCCGGACAGGTGCCAGGAGGCACGCTGCTGTGGATCAGCCCAGAGAATCATCCGCCGCTTGTCGGCAAGCAGGCCGTACATGTGAGGATTGGGCGTCAGGCAGACCTTGCTGGCCAGGTATGCTTGACGCAGCCCGGCCATCTCGTCGCTTGCCAGGTAGAAATCGCAATGACGATTGTAGACCAGGTCGACGGGTTTGCCATCAAAGCTGACACCCTCGGCGGAAGCATGCAACTGGCGTGGTTCGACGATCTCTGTCGGCACGCCCCAGGCTCTGAACAGGTCGGCAAAGGCCGCCATCTCAGGATAAAGATACTGCTCGGTCGGATTTTCGTCGATGATCGCAATCCGTGCCGGCTTGAGCTTGGCACCTGTCGAATGTTTTTTTATTTCATCCGAGAAGGTCTGCAGCAGGCGCTTTCTGAACTTTGCCGGGAGGGATTGGTGATCGACGGGCAGGGCAGGGGCCTGCGCCAGGTAGGCCAGCATGCCGCCGCCGGCATTGGTGTTGACTTCGATCAACCGTGGCATCTCACCGGCAAGATGAAAATCGTAGCACATCATGACCGCATCGTGTCCCGGATCAAAGCGGGCGACGTCCGGGACTTCTGCGTAGACCTGCTCACGATATTGCGGGTTGCGGCTCAGCCTGTCGAGCGTTCGAACCACGCCTACCATGCGTCTTAACGCGATGGCGGGTAATTGGACAACGGCACTGCTGAGATTCTCACTAAAACTGGACAACCTTGCTCCTAATCTGTCACAGATGGCGACTCTTTGAATTGTGCCATATTAAACGATGCCTCACAAATAAATCAGTCCTATAATTCAAACAAAGATTCGTCGCCACAAAGCCACGAAGACATACAAAAATCAATTATCTATGAGCTATAAAGCGTCTTTTGCAGCGATTTTCGTCCGGGTGCGGTAGTCTTGCCTTCGTGTCTTGGTGGCCAATCTTTTTTTCGGTTATCAATCCGAAATAAATCGGGGCACTTGCCGGAAGTGTCCGGGAAGTGCCCCTGTCAGTTGCTCATCGAGGTGGGTTCCTAATCGTCGAGGTTCTCAGCCAGCAGTTCGATGGTGTGCTTGACCCTGACGTCCTTTTCCTGTTTCTGCAGCCCGCCCTGAATCTGCATCATGCAACCCGGGCAGTCCATCGCCACACAGGCCGCACCGCTCGCTTCGATGTCCTTGATCTTGTCACCCAGAATCTGTTTGGCAATGTCGGCGTGGCTGGTAAAGGAGTAGGAACCGCCGAAGCCGCAGCAGCGGTCGCTGTGCGCCATTTCGACGACTTCCCGGCCTGAGTCGGCAATCAATCGACGGGGCTGCTCCCAGACCCCGGCGCCGCGCTTCAGGTGACATGAGTCATGATAGGTGACCTTCTCGGCCTTGATGGCCTTGCCGAAAGCTTCTGCGCCGTCGAGCTTGTCGGTGATGAAACAGGAGATATCGATGGTGATCTCGGCAAGCTTCATGGCCTTCTCGGCCCAGACCGGATTGTCTTTGAGCAGATCGATAAAATCGCGTTGCAGGGCCATGGTACAGGTCGGACAGGAGGTGACCACAAAATCGGGGTCGTTCTCAAGCATGGCATCGATATTCTGTTCGGCCATGGCGACCGCTGTGTCCTTGTCTCCCGAGTAGAGGGCGGGCACCCCACAGCAGCTCTGCTCCAGCGGCAAGGTCACTTCGACATCGAGATGATTGAGGACCTTGACCAGGTCGATGCCCATCTCAGGATAGACGAAGTCGTTCAGGCAGCCGGCAAAAAAGGCCACCCGGTAACGCGGCTTCTCGACTTTTTGCGGGATGTCATTCCACAGGTCGCGCAGGGGCTTGTCGGCGATCGCCGGCAGCGTACGCCATTCGGTCAGTCCCGAGAAGAACAGTGGCAGGTGGCGGATGGTGCGCTCGCCACGGGTCACCGGTTTCTGCAACACGCTGGCGGCCCGCAGCATACCGTGGAACAGCTTTCGGTTGCGCATTACATTCTTGAAGACAATTGATTTGCCGGCGCCGACGCCTTCTTCCTCGCCGATAACTTCGCGCAAGTGCAGGATGATACTCTCAAGGTCGATATTGCTCGGACAGACCGCTACACAGGAGCGGCAGCCGATGCAGGCGCGGACCAGTTCGGAAGCATTGTCGAGGCCGTGGAAAAACGCGGTGAGGATAACGCCGATCGCGCTGATGTAAATGTGGCCGAAGACATGACCGCCCACGGTCTGGTAGACCGGGCAGACGTTGGCGCAGGCTCCGCATTTGATGCAACGCAGGGCGTCGCGGCAGTGCGGCGACTCGGCCAGGGCGGAGCGGCCGTTGTCGAGCAGGACGATATGCAGTTCCTTGCTTTCGTCACCACAGGGCACCGCCCCGCGGATCCACGTGATGTAGGAGGTGATCAGCTGCCCGGTGGCGTTCTTCGGCAGGACATTGATGATCCGATTGGCATCGGCGAGCGTCGGTACCAGTTTTTCCATGCCGACCAGGGCGACATGAATTTTCGGCAGGGTCGTGGTCAGACGGGCGTTGCCCTCGTTGGTCACCAGGGCAAGGCCGCCGGTTTCAGCGATCGCAACATTGGCCCCGGAGATCCCCATGTCGGCATCCAGGTAGCCCTGGCGCAACTGTTTGCGTGCGAGCCGTACCAGGTGCAGGATCTCGGCCGGCTCTTCTTTACCGGTGACCTTGCTGAACAGTTCGGCGACTTCTTCCTTGAGCATATGAATCGCCGGCATCACCATATGGCTCGGTCTTTCCCCGGCCAGCTGGATGATCCATTCGCCCAGGTCGGTCTCGAGGGCTTCAACGCCGGCGTCCTTGAGAGCATGGTTGAGATGAGTCTCCTCGCTCGCCATGCTCTTGCTTTTGACCACGGTTTTGACGCCGCGCTCCTTGGCCAGGTTGCAGATGTACGCGTTGGCCTCTGCAGCGGTCCGGGCAATATAGACTTTTGCTCCGGCGGCCTCGGCATTGGCGATGAATTCATCACGATAACGGGGCAGGTTGTCACGCACCTCGTCCTTCATCTCACCAATCGCAGTGCGCAATGCCTCAAAATCCTGGCCGGCAAAAGCCGCCTCGCGGGCAATAACGTAAGCATCGGCGAAGCGATGCAGGGTATCCTGCAGGCGCGGTTTCGCTATGGCCTTGCGGACCCGGTCATTGTAATGTCTGCTACGGTCTGCTTTATTCATGGTTAAGTCCGTGGTCAGTGATCAGAGATCCATGATCAGTAATCAGTAGTCAGTGATCGGTGAGCGTTAAATAACTGAAAAGTGAGAGGTTAAAGGATGTTCGCGTTCCGGTCACCTCTCCATCAAGTCTTCGGATAGTCCTTCCAGCAACAGGATGTGCAATTCAGCCGGCCCGTGCACCCCTATCGTCAGGACCCGCTCGATATCAGCGGTCCGGCTCGGACCGGTGATATAGGCGAGGTAGGCTTGCGGCATCTGCTTGTGGAAATCGCCCAGAAGCGGCACGGCCTCATCAGCCGTCGCCAGAATTTTGCGTGGGTCGAGGAGCACGAAATGTTTCTCCGGCAGAGTGGTGGCAATCCGTACGGCTTCATCGGTACTTTCAAGGACGACCGTACCCGTTGCTGCGATGCCGAAGTTCGCTCCTGTCAAACCTGCTGCAGCGCTTGCTCCATGCGCGCGAAATTCTTCTTCAACAACATCCACTCCTGCTGTTTTAAGCATAGCTGACAAGCCGGCGCGCTTGAGGCTTGGACAAGGCGACAACAACAGGCCACCCTCGATCCGTTCGTCTATGTATGCGACGAGTTCTTCCAGGTTTGAAATCCTCTGAACGTCTGCGCCAACATTGCGTGCCGCGATGATAAAATTTTCCATAATTGGCCCTTAAGGTAAAACAAGTTATTGGTATGACCAATTATGGTAGACTTCTCTCCACGGATCTGTCAAGAAATAAAACAAACACTATTCTATCTTTAGATTTAACCGGCAAAATTCGATTCATTTACGAATCATTCGATTCGAAAATGAATCTTTCGCCATGTCCGGATTTTTTGGTGAAGTGATTTGACAACGGCGCAAATCGTGATTCAATGATGACTCATTCCTCCTGCACCGGACAGTTCACACAGACGCTGAGACCCCACTCTATCATGTTTTTCACCCTTGGTATGGGACTTGCGAAGAGCTACTCAGTGTTGACCAATAATTTCAGGAGGTTCACATGCCGGATGTTTTCATAGTTTCTGCACGCCGTACCCCTTTCGGCTCCTTTGGTGGAGCCCTCGCGACCATTCCAGCCCCGCAACTCGCTGCACAGGTTATCCAGTTCATCCTGGCCGACACCGGATTGCCGGCCTCGGCAATTGATGAAGTCATTATCGGCCAGGTCCTGCAGGGCGGTTCAGGCCAGGCCCCGGCCCGCCAGGCGATGCGCATAGCCGGTATTCCGGACAGTGCTCATGCGATGACGGTTAACAAGGTCTGCGGCAGCGGTCTGAAAAGCATCATGCTCGCTGCGGACTCGATTCGCCTGGCTGACTCCGCCATCGTCTTGGCCGGAGGCATGGAAAATATGTCCCTGGCACCCTACCTGCTTCCCACTGCCCGCTTCGGCCAGCGCATGGGCTCCGGGCAGATGCTCGACATGATGCTGGTTGACGGTCTGCTTGATGCCGAGACCGGAATGCATATGGGTGACATCACCGAGACCTGGATTGAACGACACCAGGTCAGCCGGGATGATCAGGACAGCTATGCCGCCCGTTCCTACCAACGCTCCCAGTCCGCGTTGAGCAATGGCACCTTTGCCGACGAACTGGCTCCGGTCACGGTCAAGAGCCGCAAGGGCGATGTGGTTGTCACAACCGATGAAGAGCCGGGCAAAGGCAACATTGATAAACTTTCTTCGCTACGACCGGTCTTTAAAAAGGATGGCACCATCACTGCCGGCAATGCGTCGAGTATCAACGACGGGGCCGCCATGCTGCTTGTGGCAGGGAGCGAAGCGCTGCAACAGCACGGGTTGAGCCCGATCGCCCGAATTGTTGCCTCTGCAACCCACAGCCTCGCGCCGGAAAATTTTGCCGATGCGCCGGCAGAAGTCATTCGCAAAGTTGTCGACAAGGCCGGGCTGCAATTACAGGATATCGACCTGTTTGAAATCAACGAGGCGTTTGCTGCCGTGCCGCTGGTTGCCATCAAGCAACTCCAGATCGATCCGGACAAGGTCAACGTCAATGGTGGTGCCGTGTCGATCGGACACCCGATCGGTGCAAGCGGCGGCCGCTTGGCAGCAACCCTGATTCGCGAACTGAAACAACGCCAGGCACGCTTCGGTGTCGCCTCTTTATGTATCGGCGGTGGTGAAGCCGTCGCCGTTCTGTTTGAAACTGTCTGAGCCATTCGATTCAAGGAGAGAACATGAAACCGATCTACACTGATGCAGCAAAAGCCCTTGAGGGCCTGCTCCACGATAACATGACCATCGCCGCCGGTGGTTTCGGTCTCTGCGGCATCCCGGAGAACCTGATCCTGGCCCTGCGCACAGCCGGCACGAAGGGGTTGACGGTTGTCAGCAACAATGCCGGCATCGATAATTTTGGTCTCGGCCTGCTTTTGCAGACCCGCCAGATCAAAAAAATGATTTCCTCTTATGTCGGTGAAAACGCGCTTTTCGAACAACAGTATCTGAACGGCGAACTGGAGCTCGAGCTGACTCCACAGGGGACGCTGGCGGAAAAAATGCGCGCCGGCGGCGCCGGGATCCCGGCTTTCTTCACCAGGACCGGCGTTGGCACGGTTCTCACCGAGGGCAAAGATGTCAAGGAGTACAACGGTCTTGCCTATGTCCTTGAAGAAAGCATCACCACCGACCTTGCAATCGTCAAGGCCTGGAAGGCGGACAAAGCCGGCAACCTGATCCTGCGCAAAACCGCCAACAACTTCAATACGGCCTGCGCCAAGGCGGGCCGCATCACTGTGGCTGAAGTCGAAGAGATCGTCGAGATCGGCGAGATCGACCCGCACCAGGTTCACGTCCCGGGAATTTACGTCGACCGCCTGGTGCTTGGCACGGACTATGAGAAGCCGATCGAACAACGCACCGTCTCCGGGGCCGGTATCTCGGCCAGGGGCTTCAATGAGACCCGCGAATGGATGGCGAAGAGGGTCGCCCAGGAGCTATCAGACGGCGACTACGTTAACCTCGGTATCGGCATGCCGACCCTGGTTGCCAACTTCATCCCGGAAGGCATCAATATCACCCTGCAATCAGAGAATGGCCTGCTCGGCATCGGACCTTTCCCGACCGAAGACCAGGTCGATGCCGACCTGATCAATGCCGGCAAGCAGACCATCACCACTATTTTGGGCGCAAGCTTTTTTGACTCGTCCGAGTCGTTTGCCATGATCCGCGGTGGGCATGTCGACCTGTCCGTACTGGGCGGCATGCAGGTCAACCGTTTCGGCGACCTCGCCAACTGGATGATCCCGGGCAAGATGGTCAAAGGGCCCGGTGGCGCCATGGACCTGGTGTCAGGGGTCAAGAAAGTGGTCGTGATGATGGAGCACAATGCCAAGGATGGCAGCCCGAAAGTCCTTGAGCAGTGCGATCTACCGATCACCGGCCAGAAGGTTGTCGACTTGCTGGTCACCGACAAAGGGGTTTTCGACATCAACGCCGACCGGGGGATGACCCTCCTCGAAGTCTCACCATTCTCTTCACTTGATGAAATCCGCACGGCGACCGGCTGTGCTTTTGAGATCGCGCCAAGCATCAAAGGTGCCTGAGACGCAACCCAAGGAGATGATCATGCAGAAACGCGTTGCACTTGTCACCGGAGCCGCCAGCGGCATCGGCCTGGCCGTTGCTGAAAGCCTGGCCAATGCCGGCTACCAGGTCGTGATGGCTGATGTCAATGCCGAGATCGGCGGCCAACAGGCCGGCCGCATCGGCGCACATTTCGTCAAGGTCGATCTGACCGATGCATCGGCCTGCAAAGCGCTGGTTGCTGAAGCGGTGGAACGGTTCGGATCTGTCGATGTCCTGGTCAATAATGCCGGCATCCAGCATGTCAGTCCGATCGAGGACTTTCCGGAAGAAAAATGGAATTTCATCATATCGCTGATGCTCACAGCACCCTTTTTGCTCACCAAGTACTGCTGGCCGCACATGAAGCAAAAAGGCTGGGGGCGCATCATCAATATCAGCTCGGTGCACGGCCTGCGCGCCTCGGAATTCAAGTCGGCCTACATCAGTGCCAAACACGGCATGATGGGACTGACCAAGACCACCGCCCTGGAAGGCGGCCCCTATGGGATCACGGTCAACGCCATTTGCCCGGCATACGTCCGCACCCCTCTGGTCGACAACCAGATCGATGCCCAGGCGAAAACCCATGGCATCCCGAGAGAGGACGTCATCGAGACGATCATGTTGAAAAAGGCCGCGGTTAAAAAGATGATCGAACCGAGCGAAATCGGTGATGCTGTCCTTTATATCTGTTCGGATTCTGCCGGCTGCATGACCGGCACCGATTTCACCATCGATTGTGGCTGGACAGCCTGTTAGCCGTCACGTAATGGATCAAGAGCTGCTCGAAATCATCTTTGACAATGTTGCCAACGGGATCTATATCGTTGACGGCAAAGGCGTGACCATAAAGGTCAACAAGCCTTTTGAGGAGATGTCAGGCTTTACCAACGATGAACTGGTCGGTCGCTCACTCTATGACCTGGTCGGCCCCGACAATTATTTTTCCGGTTCGGCAAGCCTTTTGGTCATCGAAAAGAAATTGCCGGTGACAGCAACCTATTCGACCCGGACCGGTCGTAAATTGCTGGTTAAAGGGCGACCGGTGTTCGACGATACAGGCGACATCCGCTACATCATCAACACCATCTGGGACCTGACGGTCGTCCAGTACAGCAAGAAGATTGATGCCGACACGGCCCGCACCCAGATGCTGAACGAGGAGGATATTGTCACCTGCAGCCAGAACATGAGCGATGTGATTGACCTGGCGATCAGGGTAGCCGGTACCGATTCCACCATCCTCCTGACCGGCGAATCGGGGGTCGGTAAAAGCCTTCTGGCGAAGGTGATTCACCGGGCCAGTGAACGCAAGCACAAGTCGCTCCTGCAGATCAACTGCGCAGCGATACCCGAATCGCTGCTCGAAGCCGAACTGTTTGGCTATGAGGCAGGAGCCTTTACCGGGGCCGACCGGAAGGGCAAGGCAGGCCTGTTCGAGCAGGCTGACGGCGGTACGATCTTTCTCGATGAAATCACCGAGATTCCGCTGCACCTGCAGTCGAAACTGCTTGGGGTCATCCAGGACAAGGCGTTTCACAAGATCGGCGGCCGGGGAGAGCAATCCGTTGATGTCAGGATCATCGCTGCGACCAATCGTGACCTGGGCTCCCAAGTCGCCCTCGGCCGGTTTCGGGAGGACCTCTATTACCGGCTCAATGTGGTTCCGGTGCAGATTCCTCCCCTGCGTCAACGGCGTGAAGATATTCCCCTGCTGATCCGGTATTTTACCGATCATTACAATCGGCGCTACAACAGCTACAGGCGTTTCTCCGATAGACTGGTTGAAACCATGACATCACTGCCATGGAAAGGCAATATCAGGGAATTGGAAAATGTCGTCGAACGTATGATCGTGACATCGACCGCCAGCGAAATCGACTCACTGGGACCAACCGGCCGCGATACTGCCGTACAGACCGGCGAGCGCAAGACCCTGGTCGACCTGCTGCGGGAATATGAAGATACGCTGCTGATGCAGGCATTGAGGGAATATCGGACAACCCGGAAAATTGCGACACATTTTGGCATGAGTCAACCGACGGTGGCCCGCAAAATCAAGAGCCTGCGCCAGCGCAGGAAGATAGAAAGGCACTGAATTCGGATAGTTCTTTCCGACAGATAAAAAACAACGTTTGATTTTTTTCTTGACCTGAAAAGGAGGATTCGATACCGTTCAACAACTGGTCATACCATTAAGTGGTCTTATCATGTTGTTTATTGATGGCTCTCTAGCCACAAAAACCTGCAACCCAAACCAAGGAGGTAGAACATGCGGAAGATGAAACTGATAGTTGGCCTGCTGGTGATCCTCAGCATGGCCCTGGCCCCAACGGCATTCGCGGCAAAACGCGAAAAGTTCGGCGCTGACAAACGTCATGAGGAAGTTAAAAAAGAACTGCGCACCATCAAACCGTCAGACGCAGAATTCAAGTGGAAGATGGTCATGCCGTGGTCCAAAGGGCTGTTGTTTTATGACGTGGCACAACATTTTGCTGACTCGGTGAAGCTGGCCTCGGGCGGCCGCCTCGACATCAAGCTGTTCTCGGCCGGCGAGCTGGTCGGCGCCATGGAAAGCTTCGATGCGGTCAGCAAAGGCCAGGCCGATATCGGCCACGACTGGCCCGGTTACTGGAAGGGCAAGAACGAAGCCTTTGTCGCCTTTGCCTCGGTTCCCTTCGGCCTCGATGCCGAAGGCTACAACATCTGGCTGTATGAGCGTGGCGGTCTGGAGATGATGCAGGAACTGTACGGACGCTACAACCTGTTCGCCCTGCCGGGCGGCAACGTCGGCCAGGAGCTCGGCCTCTTTTCGAACAAGAAGGCCTCCAAGATGTCCGACTTCAAAGGCATGCGCGTCAGGACCCCGGGCTGGTACATGGACATCATGACCCAGCTGGGTGCCAGCGTTTCGCCACTGCCGGGCGGCGAGGTTTACCTGGCCTTGGAACGCGGCGTCATCGACGCAGCCGAGTTCAGCACCCCGGCGATCAACTACCCGATGGGCTTCGACGACATCACCAAGTACGTCATCCAGCCCGGAGTGCACCAGCCATCCTGCCAGTGCGCCTTTTTCATCAACCAGGACTCCTACAACAAGCTGCCGGCTGACCTGAAGTGGATCGTCGACATCGCCGCCAAGGAGACCCAGCTCTGGGCAAACACCTGGCAGGAGAACCTCAATGCCCAGGCGGTCAAGCTGTTCAAAGAGAAGGTTGAATTCGTCCGCATGGACGAGGAGACCATTAACAGTTTTGCCAAGGCCTCGCATGAATATATCGAAGGGCTGAAAGTGAAGTACCCCGATGTCAAGAAGGTCATGGATTCCCAGGACCAGTTCAAGGCCGACTTTGCCGACTGGCGCAAGGAGCGCGGCGGGATCGCGCCGTGGCCTTACGAGCAGTTTGTCAAAGGCCAGCACATGCAATAAAGCACAACCCTGGCGGGGGCCTGCGGGCCCCCGCATACTTACACTGGCAACAGATGATTCATCACTCATTGCTTAGAGGTTGACATGCAGAAGATTGGCAGCGCGATCGACACTTTCAACGAAAAATTCGGCTTCTACGCCTCCTATCTGGTCCTGCCACTGATAATGGTGGTTGTCTGGGAGGTCATCATGCGCTACGGGTTTAATGCCCC
>Ga0210079_1000039_pt1 | contig 17499 bp, 21 predicted proteins | sample White_CordA_D2_FD_185587 | JGI IMG/M metagenome (GOLD analysis project Ga0210079, IMG submission 185587) | Wetland microbial communities from the San Francisco Bay, California, USA, that impact long-term carbon sequestration - White_CordA_D2... | ecosystem: Environmental > Aquatic > Marine >...
TTCATCCGGCAGATCGTCTTCAGGGACAAACCACTCGTTTTGGCTAAAGCTCTTGTCGGTGATCTGTTCCAGCCGTCGCTTCATGTACTTGCCCTCGGCCTCGACCGCAATCTCGCCGTTCGGCAGATAGAGCTCTCCGGTCCCCTCGAAAAGCCGCCCGCGGTCTCTGGTGATACGCCCGACAACCTTGAGTTCCGAATCAAGCGGCACCGGTTTTTTGTAGCGGACCATGAGCTCGACGGTGACTCCGAAAGTATCGCTGTCGGTGGTCATCATGATCGCCCGGCCGATGACTTCATCGAGGATTGCAGCGGAGATCCCACCGTGGGTGACACCAGGGTAGCTTTGATGTTCACTGATTGGTTTGAAGACCGCGACCAACTCGTTCTGTTCCGTTTCATAGAATCGGGTTTTCAGACCGAAGGGATTCTCAACGCCGCATACCAGGCAATTTTTGGAGATATGCTGACTGTTCCTGACCTTGTAATCCATGCTTCACCTTTTCATCGAGATTTTTTTTGCAGCAATAGACAATCCCTGTAATGATCCACTTGCGCTCCTTACCGGCCGTCTGCATTCATCTGATCCTGCCCTGATTAAACGAGGCTTGTGTCCAGAACATAGATAAATGCTTCCAGACGGCTTGTGTCGGGCAGCGTGACCATTGTTTTGACCCTGCGGTAACCTTCCCCTTCATAGTCATCTAGCAAGGGCCAATGACCTGGCAGTGCATCGGAGATCAGCATAAATCCGTCAATGGATTGCGCAGGGTCGGTCAGATCAACGACCGGATACCCTGCTGTCGGACCGAGCCCGTTTGGATACAGATGCCCTGAGACGCATCCCTTGTGCCAGGAACCATGAAGCTTCTCCAGCAGGCCATGATTGACTTGCCCGGGAGCCAGGGTGCCATAGACGAAGAGACGTTTTTCAACGTCGAGGTCTGCCACAGCCACGATGCCCCCGGTTAATCAGCGGGTTGAGGTTTCTCAGCCCACTTGCTGCCGTAAAGCAGTTCATATTCGACATTGACGAAAGGCCGGTCCTGGTTCTTGACCTTGTCGATATAGACCCGGCCTGCCTCGCTGGCGGTCTTCTTCTTTAATGGCTCCTTGTTGACTTTCAACAGTTCCAGGATCATCTGGTGTTTCCTTAAACCAAGGATCGGTACAATGATCGCGATTGCCAGAGCAAGAGCGGCGACAAGGTAAAGAACGGGCTTGGCCACGGCCACCGGTAGAGGCGCCCACAGTGCCAGGTTGAAAACCACGATACCAATCCAGAAGACCGTCTTGAAAATCGTTACAGCACGCTGACTGTTGGCACGCAGTTTACGGATTTCTCTGACTTCGAGCGGTCTTCCCGCCTCGATTGCCTGCTTGGCGAGCTGGATGACAGGGTTGACCTTACTGTTCATGTCTGTTCTTTCTCTCCTCATTTTCAGGAAAAGCCTGGTCCTTCGCAAGAGTCTTTTTGACACTTGAGCCCTGCTGAGCCTTGTTCTGCTGGCGGCGGCTGGCAAATCGAAGATAGCTGTTCAGAAACCAGCCGATTATTGCGCCCGCACCCAACATAATGAAAACCAGCAGGACAAGAGACATTTCAATCGACCAGAGGAGGACCCTGACCTGAACCGTTTCGGTATTCTGGGTGATAAAGACAAACGCCAGTAAGGCAAGAACCAGGCTGATTGCCAACTTGAATTTCATTGATTGGCCTCCATAGGTTAAATGAGAAGGTACTTGTCATTGCCCAAATTCAACGGTAATCTATCAGTAATTTTGCAACTCCTCCATTTTACACCGTTTCCGGGAGATCGCCATGAAGAAATCAATCGTTGCCATCAGCCTGCTATTGATGACGGGGATCAGCGCCCAGGCCACGGAAGCGCCGACATTGAGCCTTGGCAAGGCCCTCTTTGAATCCACTGAACTCGGCACCAAGGGCCGCGGTTGTGTCACTTGCCATGAGCAAGGCAAAGGGCTGGAGATGATCGGGGACTTCAATGACGCCGAACTCAAGGACATCATCAACGCCTGCCTGCGTGACGCAATGGGCGCGAAACTGATCTCCACCGAGTCCCAGGAGATGGAGGCGCTGCTGGTTTATGTCAGGAGTTTTCAGAAAAACTGAGAGGTGCGAGGTGCGAGGTGCGAGGTGCGAGGTGCGAAAAAGCTATAACATTTTAGCCACGGATCAAGTCTGAAATGAAAGGGGGACAGCAATCATGCTGTCCCCTTGTACTTGCTTTCGACTTCTCCAGACCCCAGCCCCCAGCCCCCGCCTCTAACAGCCACAACCGCAATTATGACAGACAACCTTGTTGGAACCTTCCGGTTCGATCATTTCCGGAGCGAAAGCGATTCGGGAGACGCCACGGCGAATATCCTCAAACAGATCACAGTTATCACTTTGGCCGATAATGTGACCGAGACAGAGATTACCGATGTGATCCTTAGGTGAGCGCAGACGAATAATATTGAGCAGATCAGCGTACCCCTTTACCTCAAGTTCTTTGTCAGATTCATCGATATAATTAACTGTAATTCCTAGTGAATTCAAATCTTTATGCAGGCTTTCAACGAACCCTTTCAGGGCATCCAGATCAACTGTGGGCGCCCATTCACTGTTCGCCAGGCGGTAGCTGTAACGAACGACTGTAATCTCTTTCTTGGTCATTTCTGCTTCTCAACATCATCCGGGACATTGTCCTGCACCGTCGGTGCGACAATCAGTTTCGGTGCAATTGCAGTACGTTCGATTGTCACCCGCTTTTCGCCAGCAACGCCGGGACGACGGTAAACCAGGTCGACTGAGGCACCGACCGGACCCCAGAGATGCTCGGCGACAACCTTGCCGAAGTCGCTGCCCTTTAGAGAGAACCCGTTGACCTGGAAAATCATGTCACCAGGCATGATGCCTTTTTCCGCCGCCGGAGCATCTTTCAGCACATTCAAAACCACCAGGTCGCCATCAACCGTCGGCACAACCTGTAGTCCGATGCCGCCAAACACAACGTCTTCAGCGCACACAGGCACGTCAAAGCTGATAAAACCAGTCATCAGGATTACGGTTACCAGGATCGTAAGGAGTGAGGTACGGATCATGACTATTCGATCCAGGAGGTGTCGCCACAGCCTTCGCGCAGCACTTCAATCCGGTCGTCGATCAGGCTGATCACGGTCGAAGGGTCACCATAGCGAATACCGCCATCAACCACCAGGTCAAGTGAACGGCCCATAGTGGCCTGAATCTCCTCGGGATCGTGTAATGGTGATTCACCCGTCAGGTTGGCACTGGTGGTCACCAGTGGGTGACCGAGTTCGCGGACGATCGCCAGGGCAATCGGGTCGTCAGGGATACGGATACCAACTGTTTTTTGCCGGGTGGTGAGGCTGTCAGGGACGATGCGCGTCGCATCGAGGACGAAGGTATAAGGACCAGGCAGGTGGCGTTTCATGATCTTGAATGCAAAATTGCTGACGTGGGCATAATTGGCAGCATCGGAGAGATCGGCACAGATAAACGAAAAGGGCTTTTTGGCTTCGCGCTGCTTGATCTGGTAGATATTTTTTACGCCACGCCGGTTGAAAATGTCGCAACCGATACCATACGTCGTATCGGTGGGATAAGCGATCACGCCACCCTGCTTAAGGGTTTCCACGACCCGGGTAATGAGCCTTACCTGAGGATTATCAGGATTGATGTGCAGCAACATAACCGACCCTCATCTCTTCACTTCTTAAAGCCTACAGCTTACAGCTTATAGCGTTTTATAAAAGATATTTCAAGTCATCGATTTTTCGCAGGGCGGTATATACAGCGTCCAGCTGTGACCGATTGTGCACGGTGACCAGGGCACTGACACACTGGTATTTGCCTGCGGAACTTGGCCGTGACTTCGCTGCCTGACGCGAGACCGGAACCACCGTGGAAATGGCCTCCAGGACCTTGCTGAGGAACGTTTCGTCATCGTCACCAGGCCCGAAGGCCTTGAACTCGAAGTGGCAGGGGAATGCGAGCAGTTCCTCTTGTGATGTACCCTGGCTCATAGCTTGTGACTGAGGCCCGTGTGGCCGAAGCCACCAGAGTTGCGTCCGGTATCGTTCAAACCGTCCACCTCGATCAGCGCTGCCCGGGTGACCGGAGCAATAATCAACTGGGCGACGCGATCCCCGGGCATGATCTCAACAGCCTCATTTCCATGATTGATAATGATAATGCCGATTTCGCCACGATAGTCGGCGTCAATCGTACCCGGCGAGTTGACCAGGGCAATACCTTTTTTCAGGGCTAGCCCGGAACGCGGCCGCACCTGGCCTTCATAACCTGGAGGGATCTCCATGGCCAGCCCGGTCGGTAGCAGGGTTCGCTCACCAGGTTCCAGGACAATCGGCTCATCGGCCACCGTACAAAGGTCCATTCCGGCAGCATGTTCTGTCATGTAACGGGGGACGATAGCATTCGGATGGAGTTTTTTTACTTTTACTTCAATCATCTTGACCTCGACAATGACAGCTTATCCAAGCAACATATCGGAATCCGGGAAATCCTCCGGATCAACTCTTCCGGCCACTTGTATGTTAAGAGTTTGATTGACGAACAGTCTGGCCGCCAGGCTCTGAACCGACTCCGCGGTGACGGCGTCGATCATATCCCGACTCTCCTCGAGACTGGTCCCAAGATCTCTCAGGAAGAGTTCATTTTTGGCCAGTCGGGTCATGCGGTTGTCGGTACTTTCCATGGACAGCAGCATGCTGCCTTTGAGAAAGTCCTTGGCACTCTGCAATTCATCAGGAGTCACCATGGCATGACGCATGCGGGTCATTTCGTCGAGAATCGTGCGCGTTACCAGGGGGGCTTCTTCTGCAGCGACCCCTGCATAGATAATGAAAGCCCCACTGTCCGAATGATTATGGTGATAGCTGTAGACCGAGTAGGCCAGACCAAGCTCTTCGCGAACTTTCTGGAAAAGGCGGGAGCTCATATTGCCTCCCAGGATGGTATTCAGCAGGTATGTTGCATAACGGTCCGGATGGTTCTGCGGCAAGCCCTCGACCCCGAGGCAGACCTGAGCCTGTTCCAGTTCACGACGGGTCACTTCTACTTTTCTGGCGACAACAGGAGTAACATCGTCCTGCTTCACGCCCGATACGGGCCTGTCATCAAAGCACGCCTCGACCAGTCTGACCAGCTGTTCGTGGTCGACGCAACCGGCGGCGACAACGCACAGGTTTTGACCAACATAACGGGCCTCCATAAACGCCAGCAACTGCTGCCGGTCTACGTCACCGACAGTGTCCCGGGTACCGATGACCGGCATGCCGAGCGTGTGCCCGGACCAGAAGGCATGGGTAAACTGGTCGTGGATCAGATCTTCGGGACTATCCTCGATCATGGCGATCTCCTGCAGGATAACCCGTCGCTCTTTCTCTATGTCATCAGGACTGAATCTGGAGTGACAGATCATATCGCCGAGCAGATCGACCGCCATCGGCAGTTTTTCAGCGAGAATCTTGACGAAATAACAGCTGAATTCACGGCTGGTAAAGCCATTGAGAAGACCACCTACCGAATCAACCTCGCGGGCAACAGATTGCGCGGTGCGCCGATCCGTGCCTTTGAAAAGCATGTGTTCGACAAAGTGGGAGATACCGTTCAGAGCTACGGGTTCATGACGCGAGCCATTGTTAACCCATACTCCGAGGGAAACAGAATGGCATCCGGGCACATCTTCGGAAAGCACCCGGATGCCATTATTGAGCATCGTACGTTGAGTCATTAACGCCTTGTCTGTTAGTCTTCGGACAGGGTCTGGCCGAGAGCTTCTTTACGCGACAGCTTGATCTTGCCCTGCTTGTCGATGCCGATGCATTTGACCAGCACCTCGTCGCCCTCGTTCAGGACATCGGTGACCGCACGAACACGTTCCTTGTCCAACTCGGAGATATGGACCAGGCCGTCGGTGCCGGGGAAGATTTCGACAAAGGCGCCGAACTCCATGATCTTGCGGACCGTACCTTTGTAGAGTTTGCCGACTTCAGCTTCCTGAATCAGGTCTCGGATCATCTTGATAGCGAGCTTGGCGGCTTCCCCATCAGTCGATGCGATATGAATCGTACCATCATCCTGAATATCGATGGCACAGCCGGTCGCCTCGATCACACCACGAACATTCTTGCCGCCAGAGCCGATAACGGTTCGGACCTGGTCGGATTTGACCTTGATGCTGGTGATGCGCGGTGCGTATTTGGACAGTTCTTCACGAGGCTTTTCAATACACTTGGCCATCTCGCCAAGAATATGAATGCGGCCTTCCTTGGCTTGATCCAGCGCCTGCGTCATAATCTCCTTGGTAACGCCGGAGATCTTGATATCCATCTGTAGCGCAGTGATGCCAGCAGCAGAGCCTGTCACCTTGAAGTCCATGTCGCCGAGATGGTCCTCGTCGCCGAGGATGTCACTCAGGATTGCGACATCATCGCCTTCCTTGATCAGGCCCATGGCGATTCCGGCGATGGCTTCCTTGACCGGTACGCCAGCATCCATCAGCGAGAGCGATGCGCCGCAGACAGAGGCCATTGAAGACGAACCATTCGATTCGAGGACGTCCGAGACGATGCGGATCGTGTAGGGGAAGTCTTCATGCGCGGGTAATATCTGCGCGGCACTGCGCTCTGCGAGCATTCCATGGCCGATTTCACGACGACCGGGGAAAAGACGCATGCTGGTTTCACCAACACAGAACGGCGGGAAGTTGTAGTGCAGCATGAATTTCTTGAACTCCATACCCTGCACATTGTCCATACGCTGTTCGTCCATCTTGGTGCCGAGAGTCGCGGCGACCAGAGCCTGGGTTTCACCGCGGGTAAACAGAGCGCTACCGTGTGCACGGGGCAATATACCTGTCTCGCAGGAGATCGGACGGATCGTGCTCATGTCACGACCGTCGATACGGACACGTTCTTTGGTGACCATCTGGCGAACGACGCGTTTCTCAATAGAGCCGAGAATGGAGCTGATTTCACCTTCGCGGCCTTCGTACTCTTCGGCAAGTTGCTCCTTGACCACGGTACGGTTTTCTGCCAGAGCAGTATAACGTTCCTGCTTGGTCCGAATCTTGACAGCCTCGGCAACTCCCGGCTCGGCCAGTTTAGCGACTTTGGCTTCCAGTTCCGGATCGGTCTCGGCAACGATGAACTCACGCTTCTCGAGTCCAACCAGTCTGGCCAACTCGGATTGCGCATCGATAAGAGGCTGCAGTGACTGGTGGCCAAAGAAAATCGCATCGAGCATCTCTGCTTCGGAAAGGAAGTCCGATTCGCCCTCAACCATCATCACGGCATCTTTTGAACCGGAGACAACGATCTCGACATCACTCTGGGCCATTTGTTCAATGGTCGGGTTGGCAATCAGCTTGCCATCGACCCGGCCAACACGAACTGCAGCGATTGGACCTTCGAACGGGATGTCAGAGATGGCAACGGAGGCCGAAGCAGCAACCATGGCGAGTGTATCGGGATCGTTAACCATGTCCGCAGAAATAACGGTCGGCATGATCTGGGTTTCGAACATGTAGCCTTTGGGGAAGAGCGGCCGCATCGGCCGGTCGATCAACCGGCAGATCAACGTTTCCCGCTCAGTGGTGCCGCGCTCGCGGCGGAAGAAAGAGCCAGGGATTTTGCCGCCGGCGTAGAATTTTTCCTGGTAGTTAACGGTGAGAGGGAAGAAATCCTGCCCTTCACGCATTTTCCTGGCAGAAACAACGGTACAGAGCACCTTGGTTTCGCCGTAAGTAATGACGACAGCGCCGTCAGCCTGACGGGCCATCTTGCCCGTTTCCATGATCAACGGCTGGCCGTTGAATTCGATTTCGACTTTCTGATAAGCCATCTTTTCCTCTTTCTGACCGGACGTCCGGTCACCTGTAATTTACTGCTTCCTAAAATGGCAGAGGAGGATGGCCTGAGACAGCTCCTGATGCAAAGACGATCAGAACCTCTCTCCGGACAACCTCCCGGCCACGACATTTACAAATAAAAGGCAGCAGGCTCTGGACAATGGCGAGCTTGCTGCCTGATTTTAACGGCGAATACCCAGTTCCTTGATCACCGTGCGATAACGCTCGACATCCTTGCTTTTCAGATAATCGAGCAGGCGACGGCGCTGGCCGACAATTTTCAGAAGACCACGTCGGGAATGGTGGTCCTTTTTGTGGGTACGGAAATGGTCCGTCAGGTACGTGATGCGCTCCGAAAGAAGAGCGATCTGGACTTCGGGGGAACCCGTATCACCGTCATGGGTTTTGAATTTTTCAATGATTTCCTGTTTGCGTTCTGTGGCCAGCACGGCGCCACCTCCTTTAGTCTTTTTCTATGAGTTATTGTTATCGTCAGCAACCGGCTGAGCTAAAGAAGCATTATTTACCATAAACGCCCGGCAGAGTAAAGCATTTATGATTGATCATCGACAAGCGGAAAAACCTTTAAAAGCTCAAAATCTCCGGACCTTTTACTCTCATCTCCGGGGGTGTAGCGAGCAACCGCGACCAGTTTGTCTTCAGCGATGAAGCGGACCTTGTCCCCGGCAACCGGCTCGTCGCCTTTCAGGTCTGCCATGTGCGGTGCGACGCCGTTTTGTAACCGCTTCAGAATCACACCGTCAACCGTCAGCGCTTTCCAGTCTGCAAGGATGTCTGCCAAAGACAGAAACGGCAGCGCCCTGCCCTGCTCGGACAACTCCTTAAAGACCTGCAAAGGGTGACTGGCTGCAAGATCAAAGCGACCGCAAGACAGGCGTCTCAGGTCAGTCATGTGGGCACCGCAACCAAGGATTTGTCCTATCTCGTGGCAAAGGGTCCTGACGTAGGTCCCTTTGCTGCACTTTACAGTGAAGGTCATATATGGTGGGGAGAATTCATCGATGGTCAGGCTTTCCACATGGACCCTGCGTGGCTCACGATCGACCTCTATCCCCTGACGGGCCAGCTTGTAAAGGGGTTGACCATCTTTTTTCAAGGCAGAATACATCGGCGGGAGTTGTTCAAAATCGCCGATGAAGTTTTCAACCGCAGCGCTGACAGACGCCAGGTCGACATCTTGCCAGGATTTTTCTTCAAGGACCTGACCCTCCGAATCCTGCGTATCGGTGGCGCTTCCCAGCTTAAGAGTAGCGCGGTAGGCCTTGTCGCCGGCCATCAGGTACTCAATCAGTCGTGTCGCGGTACCGACGGCAACCGGCAAAACTCCGGTCGCCATGGGGTCGAGCGTGCCGGCATGTCCGACCCGGCGCGTTTTCGTCATGCGGCGAACCTGGCGAACCACGTCGAAAGAGGTCATACCGGCCGGTTTATCGATAATCAGGAGACCGTTCATTTAAGATCGGCAAGCAGCTGGGAGACCTTGTCGTAGACCCATCTCCGAACTGTCTCGAGATCCCCGGCGGCTGTTGCACCGGCAGCGTTGTGATGGCCACCGCCATGCATGGCCCTCGCCAGCGCGCCGACGTCGATATTGCCCTTGGAGCGAAATCCGACCTTGAAGTTTTTCTGATCCAGTTGCCGGAAGAAAATCGCAACCTCTACCCCACGTATCGACCGGGGATAGTTAATAAACCGGTCTGTGTGTTCTTCACGGGCACCGGACTTGTCATACATGTCCAGGGTGACCGCAAGCGAAGCATAGCGGCCACAGGCAGAGACCTGCAGGCTCGGCAAGGCCATGGCAAGCAGACACAGTCGCTCCTTCTCCTGGCTTTCATAAAGGCCGGAAGCAATCGACCAGGGATCAACGCCTATTTCGATCATTTCAGCAGCGACCCGGAAAGCTTCCGGGTTGGCATTGGAGTAACGGAACGAGCCGGTATCGGCAAGAATTGCCGTGTAGATACAGGTGGCAACGTCCAACGAAAGCGCGTGCCGCGCTGCCTGCAGAATGCGATGAATCATAACACCCGTGGCACAGGCTTCGGTATCAACATAGTAGATATCGCCAAAATCTTCTGAACAGGGGTGATGATCGATATTGACGAGTTTGCGGCAGCGTTCTTTAATCCAACTGCCGGCCCGTTTCAGTTCACCGGCGTCTAGGACAAAAGCGACATCAAAGACTTGTGCATTGACCGGCTGATTGACGACCGAGGCGTATCCGGGAAGAAAAGCATACTCCAGCGGCGCGCGGTCGTGATTGTATGCAACCACGTCCTTACCCATCTCCCGCAACATGTTGGTCAGGGCCAAAGTCGAACCGATCGCATCACCGTCTGGATTTTCGTGGGAGGCGACCAGAAAGGTCTGGCTCTGTTGGATGAGTTGCAGAATCGGTTCAATCATCTTCTTGCAGATCGGGTTTGACTTCGCTGAGGAGTTTTTCGATACGCTGGCCGTAATCAAAGGACGCATCATAGATGAAGTGAACTTCAGGGATATGCCGCAGGCGCAGGACTTTTCCGAGCTGTTGCCTGACAAATGATGAGCTGCTGTTTAGTCCTGACTGGGTCTGGTCACGCTCGTCCTGGCTACCCATCAGCGTATAGTAAACCTTGGCCTGGCGCAGGTCCGATGTGACATCGACCGAGGTGATCGTGACAAACCCGATGCGCGGGTCCTTGAGCCCCTTGATCAGCAGGTTGGATATCTCTTTGTGGATGGTTTCAGCCACCCTTTGTGCGCGTTGTGAAGCCACCGTCAACGATCCCTGTTTTCAGTAATGGATGAATTCCGTATCGGTATTAATCAGATCGACTTCGCTGTTATCGAGTATGTCATCTTCGATGCGCGCCAGGATCGGTGCGACAACCTGCTCCGAAGTATTAATCACAGCGAAGCCCAACAAACTCCTCTGCCAAAGGTCCTGATGGCCGATCTCGGCACAACTGGCCGGGAAACGATTTCGGCAGCGGGTCAGGATTTTCCGTATCACACCACGCTTCTGCTTGAGACTCTGTGGTGCATGCAGGCGTAGATCAATTTGCAGGACGCCAATTACCATTGCGAGAACATCAGCAGTTTAAAGGGATGTTTTCTCTTCCTTGATCTCGTATACCTCGATGATATCACCAGGCTTTATATCATTGTAATTCTCGAGCCCGATGCCACACTCGTAGTTCGTACCGACTTCCTTGACGTCATCCTTGAAACGGCGCAAAGACGACAGCTTGCCGGTCCAGACCACGACATCGTCGCGCAACAGACGAGCGTGCGCATTGCGCTGGATTTTACCGGAAACCACGTAGCAACCGGCGATGGTGCCAACCTTAGTGACATTGAAGGCTTCACGTACTTCGGCGCGACCAAGGTCAATTTCCCTGAGAGTCGGTGCGAGCAGACCTTCCATAGCATCCTTGATGTCATTGATGGCATCGTAGATGACATTGTAAAGACGGATGTCAACACCTTCGAGTTCGGCAAGGTTGGTGGCTTTCGGTGCAGGGCGCACATTGAAGCCGAGAACGATCGCGTCGGATGCAGCAGCCAGACTGATATCGGTCTCGGTAATGCCGCCGACACCTGAGTGGATGACGATCAGTCGACAGGCTTCGGTGGACAGCTTGGTCAAAGTATCAGCCACGGCCTCGACAGACCCCTGAACGTCGGCTTTGACGACGACCTTGAGCTCTTTGACATCACCCTCCTGGATACGGGCGTAAAGCTGCTCCAGCGAGATCTTGCTGTGCTTTGCCAGTTCGGCTTCACGGATCTTGTGATGACGATGCTGTGCGATTTCCTTGGCAATCCTTTCATCTTCAACGGCATGGAACGATTCGCCGGCTTCGGGAACACCCGACAAACCGGTGACCTCGACCGGGAAGGACGGCCCGGCCTTGTCGACGGGCTTGCCACGATCATCAGCCATTGACCTGACGCGACCGAAATGCAGCCCGGCAACGACCGGGTCACCAACTTTCAAAGTCCCCTGCTGTACCAGCACTGTGGTAACAGGACCGCGGCCCTTGTCAAGGCGCGCCTCAACGACCGTGCCCTGGGCTCGTTTATCGGGATTGGCTTTGAGTTCGAGGACTTCTGACTGCAGCAGGATCATCTCCAGCAACTGGTCGATGTTGGTCTTTTCCTTGGCCGAGACGTTGACGTAGATCGTGTCGCCACCCCAGCTTTCCGGGAGCAGTTCCAGCTCCGAGAGTTCCTGCATGACCCGGTCAGGATTGGCGTCAGGCTTGTCGATTTTGTTGACCGCGACGATAATCGGTACACCGGCAGCCTTGGAGTGGTTGATCGCTTCTTTGGTCTGCGGCATGACGCCATCATCGGCGGCGACCACCAGCACAACGATATCGGTAATCTGGGCGCCGCGAGAACGCATTGCGGTAAAAGCCTCGTGACCAGGGGTGTCGAGGAAAGTCATCTTGCGGCCATCCAGCTCAACATCGTAAGCGCCGATGTGCTGGGTGATGCCGCCGGCTTCTCCTTCGGTCACCTTGGCTTGACGAATTGCGTCTAGCAGACTGGTCTTGCCATGATCGACATGGCCCATGATCGTAATGACCGGGGGACGGGCGACCTGTTTGCCATCATCATCCCCTTGTTCAGCGATATCGGAATAGGACAGGATGGTTTCCTCGTCAAAGGCCACATTTTCTACTTCATAGCCAAACTCGGAAGCCAGAATCGCCGCTGACTCGAAATCGAGGGGATGGTTAATCGTTACCATCTGGCCCTGACCCATCAGCTCCTTGATCAGATCGTTGGCTTTGACACCCATACGTTTGGCCAGTTCGCCAATCGTAATCACATCAGTGATCCTGATCTTTCTCTTGATCGCCTTGGACTGAGTAATTTCTGTCTTCTTGGCCGGCCGGTTCGATTTTCTGCCCTTGCGGTAACGCTCGTTACGGTCAGGCTCATAAACCTCCCTGCGACTCTTGCGCCGCGGCCCGTCAGTATCTGTGCGACCGGTATCGCGGCCCTTCTTTTTCTTTTTCGCTGAACGCCCTTCTTTCTCCGAAGGCATGTCCGGTTGAACGACCGGGATTCCAGGGGCTGAGGGACGTCCCGCTGGACGCGCAGCAGGGCGCGCATCAGGACGAGCGGCCGGGCGATCCTGCCGTTTACGATCACCCGTCTCGGGCTTCTTGCCTCTTTCGGCAGCGCCACCCTGACGTCGCGGCCTCTCTGCCGGGGTCGGCAATTCAACCCGGCCAAGGATTTTGGCACGAACCGGTTCTTTCTTCGTTTTTTTCTTTGGGGCGGCCTGATCAGCTATTTCCTGCTGAGCCTCGGCGCCTTCAGTTGCTTCAGCTTTGGGCGCTGCCGGTACTTCTTCAGCGGCCTCGGCAGCTACTTCTTCGGCAACGGCTGGTTCCTCGACTGGGAGTTCAGCAACGGCTGTTTCCTCGACCTCGACAGGGGCTTCAGCAACGGCGGGTTCCTCGACAACCGGCTCTTCCTTGACGACAGTCTTGCGGCGTCGGCGTATCAAACCGGAGCTGATACGTTCTTCCTTGACCTTGACTTCGACATTCTCCTCAGCCTCAGGAGCATCGACTACTCTGCCAGCCTGTTCAGTCTCGAACTTCTGCGCAACATCTTCTTCAACTGCGCTCATATGGTTCTTGACCTCGATGCCGGCCTGTTGCAGCTTCTCGACAACTTCCTTGTTGTCCAGGCCCATTTTGGTCGCCAATTCATAAACACGAATTTTAGCCATCAAATTTCCCCTGAAATATCCTTATAACGGCGCAAATCACCAATGAATGCATCCGCCAACTTGCCATCGGGCAAACCAACAACACTTCTTTCCGCACGCCCGAGTATGCGGCCAAGTTCCATTTTGTCGAATAATTCCGTCGTCAATACATTCTGACGTTGAGCTTTCCGCCTGATCTTCTCGCCGATCTGCGGCGAGATGTCTTCTGCCAGGGCTATGATCGACAGCGACTTCCTGTGAGTCAGTGCATCGAGGACAGCATTGCTGCCGGCGACAAAGCTTGCCGATTTGCGCGCCATGCCAAGTAAATTCGCAAGGTGCTTAAGCAGTTCCTGGGCCACCTTGTCAGCCAGGCCCGCTACATCTGCAGGCTGGCACTCGCAGCGGAAAGCCCGGCTGAACTGCTGCCTGCTTACGGCCGCTTCCAGGCATTGGCGACTGTTGCAGAGATAGGCGCCACGGCCGGGTAAACGGCCTTTCAAATCTGCCAGGATTTCACCATCGGGCGAGCGCACAAAGCGGATCAGTTCTGATTGATCCTTGACCTGACGACACCCGAGACAGGTGCGCTGTGGCTGCTTGCGCCCTTCAGACATCAGCTCTCCCGGCTCTCGTCGCCTGACAGCTCAGCCATTTTTGCTTCAAATGCGCGCGTCACCGTAACACGTTTTTCGCCCACTTCTTTACCGGCGATATCTTCAATCGCCTCTGCAGATTTGATCATGGCGACTGCGTCCTTGGCACTCATCGCTGAGAACAACCCTTCAGGTATCTCAGCTTCATCTTCGGCGCTGCGGTTGCCACCGGTCAATTCCTCGAGTTCAGCCTCTGCAGCACGCGTCTCACTGATGATATCGATCTTCCAACCGGTCAGCTTGGCCGCCAACCGGACATTCTGACCCTTTTTACCGATTGCCAGTGACAGCTGATCGTCGGGAACAATAATTTCCAGTGACTCTTCATCGTTGTCGACGTAGACCCTGGTGACTTCAGCGGGGGCCAGTGCCGAGCAGGCAAAACGTGCAATGTCTGGCGTCCAGTTGATAATGTCGATCTTTTCGCCACGCAGTTCGGAGACCACGTTCTGGACGCGTGCGCCGCGCATACCGACACAGGCGCCAATCGGGTCAACGTCCGGGTCGTTGGAAAGTACGGCGATCTTGGCACGACTGCCCGGCTCGCGGGCAACGGATTGGATTTCGACAATCCCTTCGGCGACTTCCGGGACTTCAATGCGGAACAGTTCCGCCAACAGGCCCGGATGAGTCCGTGACAGGATAATCTGTGGGCCTTTGGTGGCCATGCGCACATCGGAGATGTAGGCACGAACCCGGTCACCCTGGCGGTAATTTTCACGCGGGACCTGCTCACGATGAGGCAATAATGCCTCGGCGCGGCCCAGGTCGACGATCAGGTCGCCACGCTCGTAGCGACGGACGATACCGTTGACCAGCTCACCAAGACGATCCTTGAATTCATTGTAAACACCTTCACGTTCTGCCTCACGAACCTTCTGAATGATAACCTGCTTGGCAGTTTGGGCAGCGATACGGCTGAAGCTGCTTGCATCCATCTTCATGCCGAGCGAATCGCCAATTTCGACGTCAGGGTCGATTTCGCGAGCCTCGGACAGGTCGATCTCCTGGTAGGAGTTTTCCACTTCATCAACCACAGTGACAAACTCGAAGACTTCCACTTCACCGGCTTCATCATTGTAGTGGGCTTCGAGCTCGCGGGTATTGCGATACTTTTTGTTTGCCGCCGACAATACCGCGGCCTCGAGTGCTTCGACCAGGACTCCGCGATCGATTCCCTTGTCTTTGACCACCTGGTCGATAATGTGATTCAGGTTGATATTCATCCCTTCCCCCTGCATACCATCCACATCATTGCGGTGGCTGCTGTTGAAGTCTTTTTAGTGTTAAACGTTAAAGGTTAATGTGTAAGTAACTGTCTTTAAAACTCTTCGACCAGGTTGGCTTTTTCAAGGTCGGCAACGGCAATCATCGCCACGCCGCCGCGCTTGTCGTCCAACGCTATGCGAATCATGTCGCCTTCCAGGCCGAGCAGCTCGCCGGTAAAGGTTTTTCGGCTGTGACCTCGTCTGTCAGGATCGAGCATGCACAGCGTCTTGACCTTGATTTTCTGACCTGTGAAGCGTTCAAAATCTGCCGGTTTCTTCAAAGGCCGGTCCAAGCCAGGCGATGAGACTTCAAGCCGATAAGCTGCCTTGATCGGGTCCTCGATTTCGAGGATCGCGCCGACTTCCCGACTGACCGTGACACAATCATCGAGAGTGATGCCGCCAGGCTTGTCAATGAAGACACAGAGGGCCATGCTGCTGCCCTCCTTCTTGTACTGAAGGTCAACAAGCTCATAACCGAAATCATCGAGGATCGGAACAATTAAATCTTCTACCTGTGCCTGAATCTCTTGCCGCATCTTTTTTCCAAAACGAAAAAAAGCGAGCCGCGAAGCTCACTTTTCAGATGAAAAGTTAATTGATTGTCTTCTATCAAAAATTGACATGCATTGCAAGGAAAAACGTTGCTCTGCTGGAAAGGCTTTAAGTCTGACAGCCGACTGCTGACCGTCTCTCCAACAAAGTCATACTCTCTACATGCCAGGTTTGCGGGAAGTGGTCGAAGGGCCTGCTTGAGACGACCCGGTATCCGCCATGCACCAGCGGCTGCAGGTCACGGACCAGGGTTGCCGGATCGCAGGAGATGTAGAGGACCCGTTGCGGTCTGGCCTTCAGAATCTCCCGACTGGCATGGTAGCTGCCGCTGCGAGGGGGGTCGAGCACAAGCAGATCCAAATCATCATATTTGCCGCGGCTGATGGCCGTCGATGCATCTGCGACGCGAAACTCGATATTTTTCAGGTTATTTGCGTGGGCGTTTTTAATTGCGGCCGCCACGGAGGGGGTATGATCCTCGATCCCTGTCACCCACCCCGCCCGGCGGGCAATCGGCAGGCTGAAATTGCCCATACCACAGAACAGGTCGAGGACTTTCTCATTCCCCTGCAGATCGAGGATTGCGAGCATTTCGCCGATCAAGCTGCGATTCTGCGCCTGGTTCACCTGGGCAAAACCTCCGGGTCCATAAGCCATGGCTATCGGCGGCTGATCGACAATCACAGTCAGGTTCGCCTCGCCGTGCACAAGTTCAATGGTATTTCTGTGGCCCGACTGCAGGCATGCGTTGATCTGGTGGTGCTGCGCAAAGGCCTGCAGCCACACCTGCAGTTGACGACGGCCTTTCGTCAAGCCATGCAGCAGCACCCTGAGGGAGCCATCATCACCGCACGCCACGTCGACCTGGGTGATACATTCGGGACATGGTGCACCTGGCAGCTCTTCGTGCAAAAGATCGAGCACATGTTGAATTTGTGGCGGCAGCAGCAGGCACCGTTCTATCTCTACGACAAAATGAGAGCCGGGACGATAAAAGCCAATAACCAGCCCTTTTCCAGTCATATGACACTTGAACTGGACCCGGTTGCGATAATGCCACTCATCAGGCGCCGGGACAATCGGCGCCAGGCATTCCGGCATGGCAACCTTGGCGCGGAGCAGTTGATCGAAAAAAATCTTTTCTTTCCACTGGCTTTGGCTTGGGTAAGAGATGTGCTGCCACTGGCAGCCACCACAGCTGCCGAAATAAGGGCATGGCGGCTCACGCCGGTGTTCCGAAGGATCAACCACGTCCACCAACTCAGCTTCGCTATAGCTTGATTTCGACCTGACGACCCTGCAGACGACCCGGTCGCCGGGCGCAGTCATCGGAACAAACACCGCCTTGCCGTCGCAACGCCCGATACCTCGGCCACCATG
>Ga0210079_1000040_pt1 | contig 17287 bp, 21 predicted proteins | sample White_CordA_D2_FD_185587 | JGI IMG/M metagenome (GOLD analysis project Ga0210079, IMG submission 185587) | Wetland microbial communities from the San Francisco Bay, California, USA, that impact long-term carbon sequestration - White_CordA_D2... | ecosystem: Environmental > Aquatic > Marine >...
CATGTTGCATCTATCGCCAAAAAAATAGCAGGCTGATTCGTTAAAAAGGAGGACGAAAATGTCAGAATTAATGGATACAATTCAAAACAGAAGAAGCATCCGACGTTACCAGGAGAAGGCGGTTCCAGATGAAATACTGAACAAACTGCTTGAGGCAGCGCGCTGGGCACCATCCTGGGCCAACACCCAATGCTGGCACTTTGTTGTGGTCAAAGATACTGAGATAAAGAAAAAAATCCAGGAAACAGTCTCGGCCCGCAATCCCTCCTCCCTGGCAATTGTCAATGCTCCTGCTCTTCTGGTGGTCTGCGGCCAGCTAAAAAAATCAGGCTACTATAATGATGAGTACCCAACCAAATTTGGTGACTGGTTCATGTATGACCTGGGCCTGGCAACCCAGAATCTTTGCCTGGCAGCCCATGATTCCGGTCTGGCAACAGTGATTGTCGGCTTATTCGACCAGGACAAGGTGGGCAAGATCATCAAACTGCCGGTTGAGCACGAGGTACTCGTACTCATTCCGCTGGGCTATCCGGATCATGAACCATCACCGCCCAAGCGCAGAGAATTACACGAATTTGTCCACTACGATTCATTTTAGCAGAGATAAAACCCTACCAGATGGACTATTAGAAATTGAAATAGGGCCCAAACTCGACCAGTATAACTGAAATGAGTGTAAGCACACTCACAGGCAAAATCGTATTTCGGGTGGGATGGTTGAAATCGATTATGCGGAGGGCCCAGCAGGATGCGCCTAAAACCAAAGCGAGCGCAAACAGGAGCTGATAACCATTATTTCGCATAAGGTTGTTGCCCAGAGCCGCATAGAAGACAATATTGAGAATGGCGAGAAAGGTGATCAGAAACTGGTTCACTCTGATTAGTATTTTGCTGAGCCCGTAGGTGATTTTATAGAGCCCTAAATTTTCAAACATGGCGGAAGAAAACAGCAGGACAATGGATCCTACCAGTCCTGAGGCAATAAAGAATGTCCGGTTTTTGGCGATGAAATTTACTATAAATTCATATGCTATAGTATCTTCAATGCCATATATCCAGTGGTTGAGGATAATGACAAGCGTGGTTAAAGCGAAATCTTTTATTATGCCAAGCATCATGGGGATTTATATCTATTAATTAGCTATTTAACTCATAGCTCCAATGCCTTTAATAATAATCAGGCATAATTTTCCAAAAATCCAATAGCTCGATCGATTTTATGGATGTAGGCAAACCCCTGGCCCTTTTTATTAAGCTTGCCTGCCTTGATGATAGCATCAAATACTGCATCGGTCTGACTATCCTTGGTTACAATCAAAATTATTTCTTTTTCGGGAACAATTAGCTTTGACAGGACCCCGAGTTTCTGTCGGACACCAGTCCCGCGCCCATAGAAATAGGTTGCCCCCGGCGCACCCGCTTTTAGTGCGGCATCCACTACCTTTTCAGCTCTTCCTCTTTGGACAATACAGGTGATAAGGCTAAGATCATTCATGTTAATATGCTCCTTAGTGCTCCAACCTTCTGAAAGTAGACGACAGAAAAAAATTTGCTGTTATAGCAACAATCAAAAGTCATAATAAGTTCAAGCAAGAGTTGTGCCTAAATTTTATATGTATCTTTATTTATGATATAATTGGTAATATATATGCAATATAAAGAGATTAATACTAAAAAACCTGAATTTTAAAAAATTTACACTATGTTTCTTCACTAACACCTGTTTTTTCAATATTGACAAGAGCCAATATGCTATTTTTAATAATAACCATAAAGTGCGGTAAAGCATTAAAATCAGATAAAAGGGTTCTCTATGATCGTTTTTGACCTGGCATGTGTCTGCGGCTTTACTTTCGAAGGCTGGTTCCAGGACCGGAGCGATTTCGAAAGCCAGCAGACTGCCTCTTTGCTTTCATGTCCCCATTGCGGCAGCAGGGAGATACGAAAAATTCTCTCGCCCACACATTTCCAGTCATCTATAAGTGAGGCTTCCCATGCAAATAAGTGTTCTTCAGATACATCGGTTTCTCCGGCAGATGCTGAAAAAGCGCTGGCAACCCTGCAGAAATTTGTGGAAGAAAACTTTGAGGATGTTGGCGTCGACCTGGCAAAGGAGTCCCTCAAGATACACTACGGTGTGGCTGAACCACGCAATCTTCGGGGTGTAACCACGGAGTCTGAAGAAAAAAAATTAAAAGAAGAGGGTATCAAGCTCCTGAAAATACCCATGTTGCTCAAAAGTGAAAAAATAAACTGATCCATGCCTTTATTAACCTGCATAAAGATTGCCTGGACTTAATTTGCCGCATGCTTGATCTCTTTGAATTGTTTCAACCGGAAATAAGTTTCCCTTTCGCGTTCACCAAGATATTGAGTAATTGACTTTATTTGCCGTTTCAGTTTTGGCAGAATGCGTTCTTCAAGAACCCTGACCCTCCTCGTAGTCTGGATGATTTCCCTGCTCAGGCGTTGCAGTTTGTTGTCATATTCAGCAATGTCCATTATGGCATCAACTATTTTCTCAAAGCGCCACGTTGCTTCTTCCAGGTTGGCAGTGGTGCCCCGGATATCATAATTTCTTGCATTAATGTCACGCACTGCGGATTCGCGCGGAGAAATCTCCTTGTATTCCAGGCCCCAGAGTTTCCTGCTTGTAATTTCAACACCAAATTCCCTGGCTGTCACTGCGCTTATCGAATCAATTACAGATTCACCTGCATGGCCTAAACTGAAAAAAAGCTCGACAATGCCTTCTCCATATAATTGCCGAATAGATTTGCGTGATTCAAGGTATGGAGTTGAAGTCTTTAAAAACTCAATAATTAGCGCCTGGCGCCTCGATTTAAGAATTCCTATGGAATTGCTGACAGAAGAAGACTTTTCTTTGAGCAGGAGGAGGTTGGTCCTGGTTGGATGGATCATAATCCTATGCCTCTGTCATTTTTTTAACAAATTTTGCTGGAGAAGATTAAATCTCTCGAGGATCTCCGAGCCTTTGTCCAGGGTATTATAAATAGAGCGGGTCTGCTTTTCCTGGTGAATAAACTCATTCTCAAATACAGCAGCAAAATCAAGGAGCAACTGGTCGGTTTCAGCCATGCCGTCTCTTCCGACAATAGCCTCAAGCTTTTTTAATTCTCTCCCTTTTGCATAGTTCTTGTACAGCTGATTAGCCAGGTCTCTATGGTCGTCCCGGGTCTTTCCTGGTCCTATGCCTTTTTGCATCAGCCTGGAGAGACTCGGCAGGACGTCAATAGGTGGGAAAATTCCCTGCTGGTGTAATTCACGGCTTAAAACGATCTGCCCTTCAGTTATATATCCGGTCAAATCAGGAATAGGGTGGGTGATATCATCTTCCGGCATGGTGATTACTGGAATCATGGTTATTGATCCTTTAGAATCCATTATGCGTCCGGCCCGTTCATAAAGAGAGGCAAGGTCTGAATACATATAACCCGGATAACCGCGACGCCCGGGGAGTTCTTTCCTGGCATTGGATATCTCCCGCAGGGCATCACAGTAGTTCGTCATATCCGTTACCAGGACAAGAATATCCATGTCATGGTCAAACGCCAGGTATTCAGCCACAGTCAGGGCAAAACGGGGCGCCATCAAGCGTTCCATTACCGGATCATCCGCCATGTTGATAATGGCAACAAATTCAGACTCAATATTCTGCAGGGCCTCAAGGTAAAAAGAGTATTCATGGAAGGTTAGCCCCAATGCTACAAAAATGACCGCGAATCTTTTGGAGCTTTCCCGCAGTCTGGCGTTTTGTAGTATATGTGCCACCAATTCCTTAGCCGGCAACCCTGCACAGGAAAAGATGGGCAGTTTCTGACCTTTTACAAGAGTGTTGAGGCCGTCGATGGCGGATATCCCCGTTTCAATAAACTCTTCCGGCTTGAGCCTGGCGACCGGATTGATTGGATACCCCCGGGCCGGTCGCCATTCAGATGCATAAAACATAGGCAATCCGTCAAGCGGTGCAAAGGAGCCGTTAAATCTTCTGCCGATAATATCCCTGGCAAGAGGAACCTGCCGAATCGTATCGGTAAATACGATTTCCAGATCTTCCGTGTTAAGCCCTCTTGTTTCGCCAAAGAGCTGTATGAGGATATTGTCTCTGACTATCTCAAGAATTTCTCCTTCAAGTGCTATATTATGCGGCCCGAAAACTTTGACGACTTCGCCGATCCGTGCAGCATGAACATTTTCAACATAAAGCAGTTGGCCGGCTATTCTGGATGTAGTCCGGTATTTATGTTCAGAGAGTCTCATTTTCACCCTTCCCGGCTGTCTGGTTCTGCCCTCTCAGAAACTGGTCAGTGATGCTGCGAATCATATCCATTGTCTTTTGGGGTTCACAGAAAGCATCTGCTGTGTAGGCGTTTTGTGCCAGGAAATCAGAACGGATCTTTTCAGCGACAGTCATCACCAGACGATCCTGTTCCTGTAAACCTTCAATACCAACAATTTCCATAATCTCTTTAAGAGATTCCTCCTTATGCATGATTTCACGGCAGAGATTGCGCAAGACTTCCCAGTCATTGGAAACATTGTTCTTAAAATAATCAGCAAGGATATTCTGATAGAGTGAATAACTCTGCATCCAGTTGATTGCCGGAAAATGCCTGCTGTTGGCCAGGGTTGTGTCAAGCATCAAAAAGGCACCTGCTGTTCTCAAAAGTGCCTGTGTTACAGGTTCGGTAAAATCCCCACCCGGAGGCGAAACGGAAAGAATCATGCTGAGAGAGCCTATGTCACCGGAAAGTGTTTCAACCACTCCGGCCCTTTCCACAAACGATGAAAGGCGGGAGGCCAGGTACGTTGGGTATCCTTCTTCGCCGGGCATTTCTTCCAATGAGGAAGATATTTCCCGGAGCGCTTCGGCCCAACGGGAAATTGAATCAGCCAACAGCAGGACATGAAAGCCAAGATCACGATAATATTCACCCAGAGTTACTGCAGTATAAATAGATGCTTCCCTTGCAGCTACAGGCATGTTCGAGGTATTAACCACGAGAACGGTTCTGTCCATTAAAGGACAATTTGTCCGAGGATCAACCAGGTGCAGGAACTCCTCGATCAGCTCCGACATCTCGTTGCCGCGTTCACCGCAGCCGGCATAAATGACGATATCGACATCAGCATGTTTTGCTATGGTCTGTTCCAGAATTGTCTTACCGGTGCCAAAACCGCCGGGAATGATAGATGTCCCCCCCCGTGCCAGGGGAAACAGAAAGTCTATTATGCGCTGCCCTGTAATAACCGGCCCCTGGGGGCTGATTTTTTTTCTGTAGGGACGCGGGATTCGCATCGGCCAGCTTTCATGGCCGAAGATCATGCTGCCATCGTCTAGTTCACACAAAGGCTCATCCAGGGTTATTGTGCCCTGGGCAATACTTTTCACCCTGCCGTTTTTGTCAGCTGGAATTATAATTGGATGCTGAAAAGGGCCTTCATCAATGTAACCGATCTTAACACCACCTGCGACAGTGTCACCTCTGTTGACGAGCGGGGTAAAGGACCATTGTTTCGTGAAATCAAGCGTGGAGGGCAGGTGAATAGGATGAATAAAGGAGCCTGTTTTTTCGAGTAACGCATCAAGTGGTCTCTGCAAACCGTCAAACATAACAGACAGCAGGCCAGGCCCAAGTGTTGTTGCAAGTGAGACTCCATGTCCCTGTACAGGTTCATTAAGGCCAAGGCCGCTCGGGTCCTCATATACCTGCAGAACAGCTTCATCCTTCTCCAGTCTTACGACTTCCCCGGTCAGGTTATGCTCTCCCACTGATACCCTTTCAAAAAGGGTTAGACCTGTCAGGTCAGTGCGGACTGTTGCACCTGAGATGGAAATTATTTTCCCCAAGGTCTCTTTTTTCATAGGTTCAATTGCATATGATAGCCGATGGCCTTGCGCAAAAGACGCACAGCATAATCTTCTCTTTTGGCTTCCATTTCCTGAGGTGGAGGCATGATAACGAAAACCAGGTTCAGTCCTCTTTCCATCTCCCGCAGCCTGTTATCGATGCTTTCGGTTACAAGTCGTTCATCAATAACAAAAAGGCCATATTCCGATTTTTGGACAAATTGGTGCAAAAGGGGCTCCAATTCTTCGCTTGTGCATACAAGCTGCTCAAAACCGGCAAGGTTGAAACCATACGTGGCATCTTCTGGTGTAATAAAAATAATTCGTTTATTCATGCGACGATACTTTCCCGTACAGGTTCATCATCCAAGAGCATTGTGTTGAGCACCAAACTGATATTACGGGTATAGCGATACTGTTCCCACAGGTAAAACAGGATATCCCCGACAACTGTTCGCTGCAAAGATCGGCTTTGCAGTTTTCCGCTTATGAAGCTCAGCAGGGCGGTTTCCAGATTCTGTATGGTAGAGACGGCACCATCCGCGTCCTTGAGGTGCAGATACTTTAATACAGGAGTCAGGTCTTTACGAAAGTATGCTCTGTTAAACCGGTCAAGCGGCACAGTTCCCCCGGAGTTCAGCGTCGGTTCTGCCTCGATCTGCCAGCGCAGAACCTTAGCCATGGATATGCAATTATGAAAATCAACCATGTATTGCAGGAAACCCTTCACCATGAAAGGTTGTTTACGGGACAAAAGGGAGGCAAAAAAACAATCCCTTATAAAAACTTCCAGTGCAGCGAATCCTCCTTTCTCATAGTTTTCACTTAAACCATTAAAAGAAGCAGAATAGGTGCAGAGACGGGATTCAAGCGCCTGCAGTATAGAGACAAAGTCAAGACTGCTGGTCAGGATATCTTGTATGTCGTTGTGCAGGAGACTGTTATGCAGGGCTTGCGCGATAAGATTAATTTCTTTCTTGCAGGACAAATAGCGCAGACACACAAGGAGGGGGTTGATCTCATGATAAACAAAATAGGGTTCGAACTGGTTGCGCAGTTTATTGTTCATCCTTTTATAAACCCAGAGGTATTCATGGCGCAGGAATCGCCATATATCAGGCGCAGCGTCTTTCTTCAAAAAAACATAGAAAGGCGTGTTCTGCAAACTCTCGACAGGGTCGTTGCTGGTAATGAGAAGCTCCCAGTTACGGAAAAGAGCCCCTTTTTTCCCCAGCAGGCGTGCCACGAGAAATTCAGCAGGGTATTCACATTCATTCAGTGTTTTCAGCAATCCCAGATGTCTCATAGCGTTTTTCAATTTCAGCAATTAATTGCGGAAGAATATGAAGCCATTTCCTTTCCAGCCTTTTTTCAAACGTATTGTCGACAATAATCCTGTCATTTGCAGTTAGGGCTACCAAGCCTCCGCTGACTGCCGGATCCTGCCGGATCCTGTTTGCATTAAAAAATTTTGCTGCCAGTTCCACGTCGGCTGGATTAACAATAATTTTTTCCCATTGCCTTTCTGGCAATTCACGCACCAGGGTTGCAAATATCTTTTCGTAGTTATGCTTCCGCAGAGCAGTTAACTGCTTTAAGGCAGCATTTCTCAGGGCCTGATCAAGAGCCTGGTAGGCAAAGAGTTTTTTCTCCCTGGTCTTGACCTCGGTCTCTGAAAAAATTGCCCGCATGGATTTCTGGCAGGCAGAGGCAAGCTGATCAGCATGATTTTTTGTAATGGCGGCAATTGCTTCAGTTACTTGTGTGCGTATACTTTCAGCCTCATTTTTTGCTGCTTGCCAAATATCATCTATCTGCTGCTGCTCATTTTTTTTCAGGGTGTTTATAAGTTCATCGAGACCCAAGGCTCAGACCCCGAGCAGAATGATTACGGCTACAACAAAGCCGAGGATTACCATGGTTTCGGGAATTGCCACCAAAATGATTACAGTTCCGGAAAGTTCCGGTTTTTCTGCCAGGCTTCCGGCACCGGCGGCCCCAATTTTAGATTGTGCCCAAGCAGTGGCAATGGCAGGCAAGCCAATTGCCAGAGCTGCTGCAAATGCTATCCATATTGTATCCATGCTCTTCCTCCTTTACATTCATTTTTGTGTCATTATGACTGACTTGGGGTCCCCTTCAATTTTTTATGCTGCTTTTTATCTGTCCCAGATAAATTGATTGTGCTTTCTTTTTTCTGATTAGAGGAAAAAGGCCTGTATTTACGGCCTCCCAGTTCAATAAACTTGTCAAAAAACTCTACATAATGAAGACGCAGAGAATGAATCGATGAAGAAAAAACCCCTATTGTTATGCCTATGAGATGAATGATTCCACCGACTATCAAACCCAGAATAATATCTCCGGTTAGCCCTGAAAGCTGGTTGGCAACATTGGCCAAAAGAACCGAGGTAAGACCAATGGCCATAATCCTTGCATAGGAGATGATATTGCCGATATTTTTAAGGAGTTCAAGGGGGGCCAGGAGCCCACCGGAAAAAAGGAGCAAGGGGCAGAGCACGAGGATGCTGATAATCAACGGTCGCATCAGCAATTCAGGGAAGAAACCGATAAAGGTGATGATCAGGCCTACGATGAGAAATATAAAAATTATATTTAAAAGCTTCACCATTGCTTCTTTTTTAGTATGGCGTCGCAAGGCGCTGACAAAACCCATGGCAAGCCCCAGAGTAACATGGGCCAGGCCAATGGCCATGGCAAAATAGAGCATAGGGATAATACTTTTCCGGCGGTCAATGAACAGCGGCTTCATTCCCAGCATCGTGTGACCGAAATCTCCAAAAAATTCTCCATACAGGATGCCGAATATAATGGCATACAGGGAACAGACTTTCAGAATACTGATCGCGTCCTGGAATAAATGATTTTCCCTGGCAACCCGGCGTGTCAGGATGGAGAGGATAAGAATGATAAGTCCATATCCGGCATCACCAAGAATCAGACCAAAAAACAGCGGGAAAAAAAGGCCTATGAATGGCGTCGGGTCAAACGATGTATAGGAGGGAAGGGGCAGTAGCCTGGTAAAATTTTCAAATGGTTTGAAGTATTGCGGGTTTTGCAGGACGACCGGAATCCGTTCAAGATCCTCGGTGTGGATCGCAATCTCCTCAAGGACAACACTGCCGGCAAAATTCTTCTGCAGGCTGGCGCTCAGGGAAGCAACCTTTTCTGCTGGCATCCAGCCATATATAAAAAAACACATTGTTGTCTCAAAGGAAAAAGCCGAGGCCTGTATAACGGAAAGCTGTTCACGGACCCAGTCAAGTGCAGCTTTATACATTGGGCCCCAACGCTTGGTAAATTCAGCAAGCTCGGCATCAACTGCCTGAAGGGCTGCCTCGCTTTCCTGTATTTTTTTTTGCAGATATTCCACCTTTCTGACAAAGGTCATGTTTTTGATCGATTCAGGAAAGGTGAACTCAGGCATCTGCTTTTGGCTTAAAAGAGAACGGATTGTTGCAGAAATATCTTTGGTTGCAGCTATAAGCCCAACCAGTGTCCCATCCTCAGAGGGTACAGTGAGAAGTTCACAGGATGCATCATCAAGGCAATTCAGACTGTCTCTCAACACATCCACTGATTTCTCGTTCTTAAGGGTAATCCCTATATAATCAAGATCCGGGGTCAGCTGAATTTTATCCAACAGAGTTGAGACGGTGGCCAAAAAGCTTTTGTATCGGCTCAACTCCAGAAGATCCTGCTGAAGAGCATCCCGCTTCTCACATAAAGACCGGCACAATGCAAGATGTCGGTCAAGGGTTCGGCTGACAGTATCAATGATTGGCCGGGGAGCGAGAAAACTTTCCCGGATTATTTCATCAGGCAGGCAGGCAAACAGATTGTTCATCTTGGTTTCAAATTCTTCCAGAAAAATCTTTTCAAAAAGAGATTTTTCGTCAGGCAGCAGCGCATGGACCACCGGCTTATGGATGTCATCAACAAAACCAACAGCAGAGGGCTCTATATGCAGATTTCCCTTTTTGCGAACCAGTGAAAGCGTTTCCCCCAACAGTTTACGGGGGCCGACAATTTCAACTTTTGACATCTTGACGATCACTGTGCTTTCACCGCTTTTCTGCTGGCAGGATGTCCTGCAGAAATACTCTCACAATATCCTGCAGTATATCATCCGTAATATTTTGCAGGTTTTCTACCATCTCATTTACATCTGTAACTTCTTTTTGGGCCTTTATTTCGCATGCCATGCACGTTGACTCAAGGGATCGGGTATACTCCTCTTCCAAATGCTGCTTTTTGGCTTCAAGTTCCTGACTCAGTGAAACACGGACAGACTCCAGCCATTCCGCGGCTTTTTTTCTTTCGGATTCGATGGATTGCTGAATTGCTGATTCGACTTTGATTACGGCTTGCAACAGATCTTTTTCCATAAAGAACCTCTTGCAATAGAAGTGGAAAGGACACGTGAATCAGTGACAGGATCCTGGGAAAGCATTGAAAGCCCTCCACTTTGAGTTGGCAGCAAAAATACTGTGACCAGGATGAAAGGTGATAATTCTATATACCAGATAACAAAGGAAAAAACCAGAAAAGATTTTGTGAAAACAGCCGGGAGGAAGGAACGAGATCCGTTTTGTCAAACCGGGGAGGCGGCCTCTTGTATACTGGAAGATTGCATCTAGTTACACCCGCAAATTTTATCCTGCAGATTGCGGTCAACAAAATCACACTCTTTCGGAGACAGATCAAAACGTATTTCAGCCTCACTGATTATCTGCTGCCTGCTTTTTTCCGGGTGGGATTGAATCATTTCACTGATCCAGCACAACGTCTTTTTCATCTTTTCACCGGATGGCAGTATTTCGTCTGCTGAGGACATGCGCACTCTCCCATTTAAATTATATAGAGATACGGCAGCGGCTCATTTATAAAGCGGCTTTAATATAATACCGCCCAGCGGCGGCAGGTTTAACTTAACATGATAGGGAGCAAAACCAAACGGTTCATCAATAGAATCCAGCTGGTTGATGTTCAGGACATTGGTGCCGCCATAGGTATGTGAGTCTGAATTGAAAATTTCCTGATATGATACCCTTGCAGGAACCCCCATTTTATAATTGTATATAACCTGTGGTGTAAAATTGAACACACAGACAAGGTGGTCGTCATGCTCAAAACCAATACGGGCAAAACCGATCACTGAATTGTCCACATCATTGAAATCAAGCCATCTAAAACCCTCATAGGAGAAATCAACCTGCCACAGGGAAGGATTGTCGAGGTACAATGTATTCAGTGCCCGGACAAAATCCTGCAGCTGTTTATGCCGGGCGTCATGTTCAGGTAAATGCCAGTCAAGACTTGTCTTGCAATACCATTCTGACCACTGGCCGAATTCGCTGCCCATGAATATCAGCTTTTTACCAGGATGGCACCACTGAATAAGAAAAAAGAGGCGAAGGTTGGCAAACTGCTGCCAAAGGTCCCCGGGCATTTTTCCCAGCAGTGAACGCTTGCCGTGCACGACTTCATCATGGGAGATGGAGAGAATAAAATTTTCTGAAAAGGCATAATACAAAGAAAAGGTGAGGGCATTGTGATGAAACTTTCTGTACAGGGGATCCTTACTGATATAATTTAGGGTATCATTCATCCAGCCCATGTTCCATTTGAAACCAAAACCAAGGCCACCCGCATCTGCCGCTTTTGATACACCGAAAAAACTGGTGGACTCTTCGGCAATCATCATAACGTTTGGATAATGATCATAAATGATGCTATTGAGATGGCGCAGAAACTCAATGGCATCAATATTCTCTTTGCCGCCGTAACAGTTGGGGATCCATTCACCCTCCTTGCGTGAATAATCAAGATAGATCATGGAAGCAACAGCATCGACCCGCAAGCCGTCTATATGAAACTTGTCAAACCAGAACAGGGCGTTGGCAATAAGGAAATTACTGACTTCTTTCCTGCCGTAATTGAAAACCAGGGTGCCCCACTCCGGCTGGGAGCCCTGACGGGGATCCTCATGTTCATATAGGGCAGTGCCGTCAAAACGGGCAAGGCTATGAGCGTCTGCAGGGAAATGTGCCGGTACCCAGTCAAGAATAACACCGATATCGTTTTGATGGCAGAGATCGACAAGGTACATGAATTCATCCGGGGTGCCATATCTGCTGGTAACACTGTAATAGGCCGTTACCTGGTAGCCCCAGGATTCGTCCAGGGGATGCTCCATGACAGGCATCAGTTCAATGTGGGTAAACCCCATTTCCTTGACGTATGGAATAAGCAGGTCCGCTGCCTCCCTGTAGGTCAGGAAGCGTTCCGGGTCGCCCGGGTCCCGGCGCCAGGAACCGAGATGCACCTCATATATTGAGATGGGTTGATCATAGGGTTTATTGCTTCCACGTTTTGCAAGCCATTCGCTGTCATTCCAGGAATAATGATCCAATGAACATACTATGGAGGCGGTTTTGGGCCGAAGCTCCCCGTAAAACTGAAACGGGTCGGACTTGATCAGCAAATCCCTGTATTGGGTCCTGATCTCAAATTTGTAAAGTTCGTGTTCCGCAATTCCCGGGATAAAAATCTCCCAGATGCCGGAATTCTCAAGGCTGCGCATCTGGTGCACCCGGCCGTCCCAGGAATTAAAATTGCCGATGACGCTGACTCTGCGGGCTCCAGGGGCCCATACCCTGAATATAGTACCTTCAATAGCATCTATGGTCACACCATGGGCGCCAAGCTTATCATAGAGTTTATAGTGGGTACCGCTGTTAAAAAGGTAGCGGTCCATATCACCTAACTGCGGCAGGAAACGGTAAGGATCTTCAGTGCTATGAACTGTTTTGTCGCTGTAGTGAATTGCAAAATGGTATGCAAATGGTTCGGGGAACTCTGGCAGTTCTATTTCATAGAGGCCCTCATCCCGCATTTTATACATATATTGTTTTTCGTCATTAATGACGATCTGGACAGACTCGGCGTGGGGTTGGAAGGTCCGCACCAATGCAGTCCGTGGCTTCTGGTCAATAAAGTGGAGCCCCAAAACCTGATATGGGTCATGGTGGTCAGAAGCTATAACTCGGTCAATCTGGTCGCTGATATAATTTGACATTTCTCTTTTTCGGACAAATTATAATAAAAGGAACATGTATAATTTGCGGCTATATTTGTTTTTCTGAACGATATTCAAATACTATATATAATATTAATACCATACAACAAGCATTTTATGCGAGAAGTTACTGGAAATACCTCCTCCTGCTTTTCAATTTGAAGCTGTCATGGTAGCTTGGTGAATGATCCTGTACTGTTGAAAATTGAAAGAGAGTAAAATGACATGGAAAGTTTACAAGGAAATTTTCTTATATCCACTGCAAAGATGCCCGACCCGCGCTTTCGGGAGAAACTTATATTTATGTGCGGTCACACGGAAGAGGGCGCCATTGGCCTGGTGGTCAACAACCCCCTTCCGGATGTTCGACTCGATGAGATATTAAAAAGCGCCGATATCCCAGTGCCTGCCTTTGAACTCCCCCCTGTTTACTTGGGGGGGCCGGTTGAAATGGGTTCCGGCTTTATTTTGTATACTGCAGAGTATAACGCCCCAAACCAGATGCAGGTAAGTGCAACCGTGTGCCTGTCAAGCGACCCGGTTATTTTACAGGATATTGCACGTAATACAGGCCCCTGCAAATATCTCTTTCTCCTTGGGTATGCAGGTTGGGGGGCGGGCCAGCTTGAGAAAGAATTAACTGATAACGGTTGGTTGACCCTTCCTGCCGAGGATGATGTTATTTTCAATACACCCGATTCTATAAAGTGGAAAGTCGCAGCCCAGAAATTTGGCATTGACATTACCACTTATGGCGATGTAGTTGGAAACGCTTGATCTGGCAAATCTGCAAGGTTGCTTGAGCCTCTAGCGCACAAAAGCAATGCTGCTGCCCATGCAAAACCCGTCTTGGGATATATGCTTATGACACCCCGATTATACCGTATCATTGAACATACTGCTGATACCGGTTTTGAAGTCTGGGGCAACACAAAAAAACAAGTCTTTGAGTCTGCCGCCAAGGCTTTTTTCAACATTATGTGGCAGATAGGTGCCCGCCAGCAAAACGAGCCTGTGACCCTTGAAGTTGCTGGAAATGATTTGGAAGAACTCCTGGTCAATTTTCTGGAAGAATTCCTTTATCTCTATGATGCAAAAGGACTGGTCTGTACAGGTATCGAGATTGAGAGTATCAGTGCAGACAAGGTTCGTGCCAAGGCATGGCTGCAAAAATTTAATGATGCCGGTGACCAGGAACTGCTTGGTGTAAAAGCGGTCACATACCATCAACTTTTTATCGGCAGAAAAAACGATTCATGGATCGCCCGGATATTCTTGGATATCTAGACCTGTAAGCAATACTTAAACCCTTTACTGACTGCGATATTTTTTTGCGATAACATTATATATTGAGCAGAGGCACCATGCAGGAATTGACCATCCATAATCTCAGGCAGATAGATCAGTATCGCTGGCTTTTACCGCGACAGGGAAAAATGCGTACTGACGGCATGCTCTTTTTGGACAGGAAGCTCCTTGAGCACGTTAAAAATGACAAAAGCATCACGCAGGTTGCCAATGTTGCCTGGCTTCCGGGGATTGTCGGCCGAAGTTTGGCAATGCCTGATATGCACCAGGGGTATGGGTTCCCCATAGGAGGCGTTGCCGCTTTTGATCCTGACGAGGGTGTTGTTTCCCCGGGAGGGGTTGGATACGATATCAATTGTGGTGTGCGCCTTTTGCGCTCATCACTTGTAAAGGATGAAATTAAAGACGAGATTGTAAACCTTGTCAACAGTCTTTTTCACAACATTCCTTCCGGTGTCGGATCCAGACAGCCGAACCTGAAACTGAATAAAAAAGAACTGAAGAAAGTTCTGGCAACAGGGGCGCGATGGGCTGTAAGAAATGGCTTTGGCTCACAGGATGATTTGCTGCACATTGAAGAGTCCGGCTGTCTCGATTGGGCGGACCCCGAAGCGGTTTCCGAGCGGGCCCTGGACCGTGGTCAGGCTCAGCTCGGCACCCTGGGCTCCGGTAATCATTTTGTTGAAATTGGCTTTGTTGATCAGATTTTTGAGGAAAAACTTGCCAAGGGCATAGGTCTTTTCAAAGGACAGGTTACCATAATCATCCATACGGGCTCACGGGGTCTTGGACACCAGGTATGTGGTGATAACATTCGTCTCCTGCAGAATGCTTCCCGAAAATTCAACTTTGACCTGCCGGACAGGGAATTATGCTGCGCACCGGTCCACTCGAGCGAGGGCAGGCAGTACCTGGCAGCCATGGCTTCTGCAGCCAATTTTGCCTTTGCCAACAGGCAGCTTATAACCGAAGAGGTCAGGCGCACCTTTGAACAGGTATTCGGCCTTGGTGCACAAAAAATGGGCCTGCAGCTGGTTTACGATGTCTGTCACAATATTGCAAAGTTTGAAACCCATGCGGTTGATGGTAAACAACGTGAAGTCGTTGTGCACCGCAAAGGAGCCACCCGGGCCTTTCCTGCCCATCACCCCAAGGTGCCTGCAGCATACCAGGAAACAGGCCAACCGGTACTCATCCCGGGCGACATGGGCCGCTATTCCTATGTGCTTGTTGGCACAGACAGGGCGCTTAAGGAGACCTTCGGGTCCACCTGTCACGGGGCCGGCAGGTTAATGAGCCGCCATGCCGCAAAAAAAGCGGCCAGGGGTCACAATGTTACTGCTGAGCTTGCTGAAATGGGCGTGACTGTTAAGGGGGCCGGACGCGCGACCCTGATCGAAGAAATACCCGAGGCTTACAAGGATGTTGAGGATGTGGTAAGGGTGGTCCATGAGGCGGGGATCGCACGCAAGGTCGCCAGACTGCGTCCGCTGGGGGTGATAAAAGGGTAGGTTGACAATTTTTCTTATATTTGGTTAGTGCTTGAGCCATTCAGAGAAAAGAATACATAATGGTTAAAATTTCAGACATATTCATCTGCCAGCAGTGCGGCTACTGCTGCCAGGGGGAAACCACGGTTTCGCTGGATGTAAATGACCAGAAAAGAATGATCCGGCACCTTGGCATGAAACGTGAGGAGGTCGCCCGGACATATTGGCGCCAGACCGGCAACACCATACAGATGAAGACCGTGGACGGGCACTGTATATTCTATGACAACGGCTGCACCATCCACGCCGGCAAACCGTGGCGCTGCACCCAGTGGCCGCTGCATCCCAGCATGCTGGAGTCGCAGGAGAACTTCGAGATCATCAGTGAATCCTGCCCGGGCATCACCAGGGAACTCAGCTATGATGAATTCTGCAGCAAGTTTTCTGCTCTGCTGGAAATCCAGAGAATAAAAGACAAGGGATGAACCGGTTTGCGTTTTGAATTTCTCTTTTTAGGCAAAACAAAGGAACCATATCTGGCCGCAGGCATAGCAGATTACGCCAAGCGGCTGGCCCGCTACGTTGCTACTGATATCAAAACCCTGAAAGAGAAAAAAATAAAGAAAGGGGAGTCTGAAAACGTTCTGATTGAAAAGGAGGGCGAGATCCTGCTCCAGGGCGGCCAGGGCTCCTATCTCGTCTGTCTGGACCGGAGCGGCAAACAGATGGATTCATTGGAATTGGCGGCCCAGGTCGGAGACTGGGAAATGCAGGGCCGTAAAAAAATCACGTTTATTATCGGCGGCCACCTGGGATTATCTGCCGCGGCCCTTGCCAAGGCGGATCTTGTTCTTTCCCTGTCAGCAATGACATTTACCCACGAGATGACCCGCCTGCTCCTCCTGGAGCAGCTCTACCGCGCCTGCACCATCAAGGCCGGAGAAAAATATCATAAATAAATAAGGCGCAAAGGCACAAAGGCACAAAGGCACAGAGGTGCAGAGGCAATTTAAATGTAAAATGGAGAATTAGAAATGCAGAATAGTAATGAGGGACAATTCGTAATAAAGAAATAAAGATCTATGTATATGATGTTTTTTCTTTATGCCCTCTGCCTTTGTACCCTAAAGGGCATAAACGCCTATGTGTCATTCCTATTTGATTTTAAATAGACATAGTCTGTTATGAAAGGACGTTATAACATCACCTGAAGAAATGATTGTATCTATCAGGGTATCTTAAATAAGCAGGATTTTCGCTTGAGCTCAAGGATTGTGAAAAATTTTACCGCAGGCCTATGTTTAATATCGGAGTCTACACTTCGTTCCGCTTACCTTCGAGGATAAAATTTTGAGCATGACACAGAGATCGGGTGAAAAGACAATTATTAAAGATGCCCTAAACAGATTCGACCGATACCACCTCGGGAATCTCACTTCTCACAAACTTTTCGATCCCTTCCTTCAGTGTCATCTGGGACATGGGGCAACCCTTGCACGCTCCCGTAAGCTG
>Ga0210079_1000041_pt1 | contig 17219 bp, 18 predicted proteins | sample White_CordA_D2_FD_185587 | JGI IMG/M metagenome (GOLD analysis project Ga0210079, IMG submission 185587) | Wetland microbial communities from the San Francisco Bay, California, USA, that impact long-term carbon sequestration - White_CordA_D2... | ecosystem: Environmental > Aquatic > Marine >...
GGCGGGACGTATATGGTCTCCCCCCTCTTTGCAAGGACTTTGTTTCGAATGACAGGGACAGGATTGCTGCCGTATATCCGGCCTCTTTATGGAGGATTTTACGCCACCGGGCCTCAATGATTTTCGCGCGCATCGTCCTTATCGCGACCACGGTCTCTACGGACCTGCGTCCCGCCCAGGTTTTCGATACGCCGGTTTAACCTGTTGTGTCATTCCTGTCGTCAAAGCCTTCGCAATTTATGGTGAGATGTCCCTTTGCCCGCCTTCATGACGCCCTGATTGTCTTTTCCTACTATCTTGAGGCCGGTTGATACTGTGAACGGTACCTCAAAACGGCCCATCCTATCCGCGCCATCTTGTTCGCCAATGCGACAACAGCCTTGTTCCAGCCTCGCTCCTTTCGGATACGATTGATCCAGCAACTTAGAGAATCCTCTTTGTTGGCCGCCTGAAGAACAACAGAGCGCGCTCCATGGATCAATTGTTTGCGAAGATATTTGTTGCCGCGCTTGCTGATCCCTAAAAGAACATTTTTGCCGCCACTGCTGCACTGGCGAGGAACCAGGCCGATGGATGCCGCCGCATCCCGACCGCGGGCATAAGTGCGACCATCACCAATGACGCTACGGAACGCACTCGCCACAATCGGCCCGAAGCCAGGAACCGTCTGCAGTCGCTGACACGCCTCATCTTGCCGGCTTAAACCTTCCAACTCTTTGGTGTAAAACGCAATGTGATCTTCCAGCTCAACCAGTTGTTCGTAGCGGCGCACCAATAGATTGCGAAAGCCAAGGCTCAATCCATTCTCGGCATCTTCCAGAATCTCTGGAATCTTCTTGCGAAGAGTGGGAACCCCTTTCGCGAAAACAATCCCGTACTCGCCAAGCAAACCGCGAATTGAATTGCTCAAAGCGGTCCGATCGCGCAGACATTGCGAACGCATCCGGTGGAGGGCCTGCATGTCCTGTTCCTCAACCGTCTTGATTCCGACGACCGGCATATCGGGGCGCATTGCTGCCTCGGCGATGGCGCGTGCATCGTTGTAATCATTCTTATTGCCTCGCAGGTAAGGCTTAACATGTTGTGGTGAAATCAGCTTCACATTATGACCCAGGGCGCGCAATTGCCGTCCCCAATAGTGAGAACCCGCGCAGGCTTCCATACTGACCTGACAAGGAGGCAGCTGAGTGAAAAACTCAAGGACTTGGTTTCGTCGAAGCATGCGCTTTTTGATCTCTTTGCCATGATCATTGAAACAGACGACGTGAAAGACGTTCTTTGCCAAATCTAGGCCGATGGTGGTAATCTTCATTTTGGTCTCCTCTCGTTCTACGTTGATGGTAAGTGACTGCTTTTCCATCATGGCGCATAGACGCCGATTTGGGTAGCGGGGGGAGACCATTTCATCGCAACCCGCCGGTTCTGTCTTTCAAATAACAACAAGTGCCTCAGATGAACCATCTGTTGCACTAAGCTTCGCAGAAACCTCACCTGCCAGAGAATAAAACAAACTCCGCATCACGTGAGGGGTTCGTCAACAAACCGGTGGCTGCATTCCAGCGGCCCCTTTGCGGTTTCACATTGCTCAGCTAATTTGCCCTTGACATTATTTCAAACGATGTTTAAAACATCGTTCATATGCAAAAGCAAGCACTTATCAACAAGGACACCAAGACGGCCCTGCTGGAATCCGCGGAAAGGCTCTTTCTTGCCCACGGCTTCGATAACGTCAGTATTCGCCAGATCACCAGAGCGAGCGGCAGTAATGTCGCCTCTGTGAACTACCACTTCAGCGACAAGACGGGCCTGTACCGTGAAGTTCTCTCTAGCCTCCTGGACAGCATCACCGGCGAAAAGCTTGCCCTGCTCGAAAAACTCGGAAAACAAAGGCCTCCGGCAAATCTTGAGGAAATTTTAAACGCATATATCCGCAGCTTTTTCGATGCACAGCTCTGTTCTCCCAACAGCGACCGACTCATGCAGGCGATCTACCGGGAGATGGGCCCGGATGCCGTCGCCGGAGACCTGGTCGCAACACGACTGATCGTGCCGATCAACCAGGCATTCAAGGAACTGATCCTGAAAGTCGTTCCGGACCTGGGCGAAAAACGCGCCTCGTTTTGCGTCAGCAGCATCACCGGACAGGTTCTGCATTTCATCCGCAGCAGAGACATTTTGCGCAGTATTCACAGCCCGCAACAAAACCGCACTTTTATCGAAGACGTCATTGAACATATTACGCAGTTTTCCCTGCGTGGCCTCGGGAGTCATCACAATGCATAAGCTTGCCCTCGCCATAACCTTCACCCTGTGCCTCGCATTCACATCTGCACTTGTCTGGGCGGAAGAGAAAAAACCCGACCAGCCCACGGCCAAGCCGCAGGGGCTTCCCGTTGAGACGATTGTGACTTCGACCGCTCCATTAAGTAATGAGCTGAGTGCTACGGGAACCCTCTACTCCAACGAGTCCGTTGTTATTACCGCAGAGGTTGCCGGCAAGGTCACGCAACTGTTCTTTGATGACGGCGAAAAAGCCTCTGCCGGCCAGATTCTACTGCAACTCGACCAGTCTGTTTTGACTGCGGAACGGGATCGGGCCCAGGCGAACCTCAGCTTGAGTGAAGCCAATATCAGGCGCGCCGAACGGCTCCTCCAGGAACAGGCAATCTCGGAGCGGGAACGTGACGAAGCCTATGCAAAATGGCGCCTTGATGAAGCGAGCTTGCGGCTGACCGAAGCACAATTGGCAAAGACCGTGATCAAAGCACCCTTCTCGGGGATGCTCGGCTTGCGTCGTGTCAGCATAGGAGAATACCTGCAGCCGGGGGAAACAATCGTCACCCTGGACGATATTGACCCGATCAAGGTCGACTTCAGGGTTCCGGAGGTCTTTGCCCACCAGTTGCGTGTCGGCCAAGCCATTCGCATGAACGTGGATGCCGTTCCCGGGAGAACATTCACGGGGAAAGTCTTCGCCATCGATCCGCAGATCGATGTCAACGGTCGCAGCGTCATGATGAGGGCCAAGGTGGTGCAGGAAGAAGGACCGCTTCGTCCGGGCATGTTCGCTCGCATCGCCCTGGTCCTCGAAGAGCGCCCGAATGCGCTGATGATTCCCGAGGAAGCGCTGATTCCCGGCGGCGACCGGCAACAGGTCTTCAAGGTCGTCGATGGCAAGGTCGAGGCAACTGTGGTGGAAACCGGCCTGCGAACCAAAGGCAAAGTAGAGATTACCAAGGGTCTGGAACCGGGAGAGACCATCATTACCGCCGGCCAGATCAAGGTTCGTCCCGGGATGCCGGTCACGGCGCTCCCGGCAACACCGGACGCAGCAGGGAGCGGGAAATAAAACACCATGGTACTTTCCGATCTTTCCATCAAGCGCCCAGTGCTTGCGACCGTGATGAGCCTGGTCGTGGTGCTGATCGGCCTGATCAGCTATGACCGCCTCACCGTTCGTGAATATCCGAACATCGATGAGCCGGTCGTTAACGTCGAGACGACCTACCGCGGCGCAACCGCCGAAATCATCGAGTCACAGATAACCCAGCCCCTCGAGGAAAGCCTGGCCGGAATCGAGGGGATCGAAGTCATGACATCGATATCGCGTACCGAAAAAAGTCAGATTACAGTCAAGTTCAAGCTCTCTCGCGATCCCGATGAATCAGCCAACGATGTCCGGGACAGGGTGGCACGCGTGCGCGGCAAACTTCCAGGCGACATCGACGACCCGGTAATCAGCAAGGTGGAAGCCGATGCCCAACCGATTATCTACCTGGCGTTTTCTTCCAGCGGGCACACCCCCCTCGAGGTAACGGATTACGCCGACAGGTTCGTCAAGGACCGCCTGCAGAACATCCAGGGCGTCGCCAACGTCCTTCTGCTCGGGGAACGCCGTTACGCCATGCGCATCTGGCTCGACCGGGTCCGTCTCGCCGCGTTCGGACTGACCTCGCAGGACGTGGAGAATGCTCTGCGGCAACAGAACGTGGAGATCCCGTCCGGGCGGATCGAATCCGCCGAGCGCGAGTTTACCGTGCTATCAGAAACTGACCTGCGCACTCCGGCCCAGTTCGACGAGATGATTCTCAAGGATGCAGACGGCTACCTGGTGCGGCTCAAGGATGTCGGCAGGACCGAACTTGGCGCCGAGAGCGAGCGCAGCGTCGTCCGCTTTAAAAGTAAACCGGCCGTCGCCCTGGGCGTGGTCAAGCAGGGGACAGCCAATCCCCTCGACATCTCCAAGGCGGTCAAGGAGACCATCCCGGCCATCGAGGCCAGCCTGCCGGAAGGGATGAAAGTCGATGTCGCTTATGACAGCTCGATCTTCATCGCCCGCTCGATCAGCAACGTCTTTCAGACGATCGGCGAGGCAGTCATACTGGTCGTCCTGGTGATCTTCCTGTTCCTGCGCAGCTTCCGCTCGACCCTGATCCCGTTGGTCACCATCCCGGTGTCACTGATCGGTGCCTTTGGCCTGATGTACCTGTTCGGATTCACTATCAATACCATGACTTTGCTGGCCATGGTGCTGGCCATTGGCCTGGTCGTCGATGACGCGATCGTTGTCCTGGAAAATATCTTCCGCCATGTGGAGAACGGCATGCCGGTACGACAGGCGGCGTTTCAGGGCAGTCGTGAAATCGCCTTTGCTGTGATCGCCATGACCATAACCCTGGCGGCAGTATACGCCCCGATCGGCTTCATGCAGGGGCGCACCGGGCGACTCTTTACCGAGTTCGCCCTGACTCTGGCCGGAGCGGTCCTGGTCTCCGGCTTTGTCGCCCTGACCCTTTCACCGATGATGTGTTCCAAGATGCTGCGGCACAGAAAGCAGCACATGGCCATTTACAACATCATCGAATCATTCTTTGTCGCGCTGACCAATGGTTATCAGCGCCTGTTGCGCCGGGTCCTGCGCGCAAAAGCCCTGGTTATCGTGATGGTCTTGATCGTCGCGGCGGCAGCGGGAGCTTTACTTAGCTCCTTGAAGTCGGAGTTGGCACCATTCGAGGACCGCGGTATCGTTATCACCGTTGGCATAGCTCCGGAGGGTGCCACAATCGGCTACACGGACAAATATGCCAGGATGATCGAGAAGGTTTTGGCCAGCACTCCTGAAGTTGATCGCTATTTCGTTGCCGCAGGCCGGCCGTCGATTTCGCAGGTCATCTCGTTTTCGCTGCTCACTGACTGGCAGGACAGAACTCGCAAACAGCAGGAGATCGTCAAGGATTTGCAGCCGAAGCTGTTTGGCGGCATCACCGGGATCATGGCCTTTCCGCTCAATCGGCCGCCGTTGGGGCAGAGCCCCCTGGCAAAGCCGGTGCAGTTCGTGATCCAGACCACGGCCGCCTACGAGGAATTGCAGGCAATGACCGATGCGGTCATGGCAAAGGCTCGTGATTGGCCCGGCTTCATCAACCTGGACACCGACCTCAAACTGATCAAACCACAGCTCTCTGTCGACGTCGACCGCGACAAGGCCGTTGATGTCGGGGTCGACGTTGCGACCATAGGTCGGACTATGGAGACCATGCTGGGCGGTCGGCAGGTGACGCGCTTCAAACGTGAGGGGAAACAGTATGATGTTATCGTCCAGGTTGCGGACATCGACCGCGTCACCCCCAACGACCTGGCGTCGATCTATGTCCGCGGCAAAAACGATCAGATGATCCAGCTGGCCAACCTGGTCACGGTGAGGGAAACCGTGGCGCCCAAGGAACTGAACCACTTCAACCAGCTGCGCGCAGCAAAGATCACCGCCAGCCTCGCTCCCGGCTACGCTCTCTCCGACGGTTTGAACAAGCTGGAGGAAATCGCTGCCGAGGTCCTGCCTGGTACTGCCGTTGTCGATTACGACGGCCCGTCGCGCGAATTCCGGGAGAGCAGTACCAGTCTCTACATCACCTTCCTGCTGGCCCTGGCCTTCATCTACCTGGTACTGGCCGCGCAATTTGAAAGCTTTATCGATCCATTGATCATCATGCTGTCCGTGCCGCTGAGCATCACCGGGGCGCTGCTCGCCCTGAAACTGACCGGTAACACGCTGAACGTCTACAGCCAGATCGGCCTGGTGACTTTGATCGGCCTGATCACCAAACATGGTATCCTGATCGTTGAATTTGCCAACCAGCTGCGCGAGCAAAATCGGGACAAGCTCGAAGCGGTCATTGAATCTGCGACCCTGCGTCTGCGTCCGATCCTGATGACCACTGGTGCAATGGTGCTTGGCGCACTCCCTTTGGCCTGGGCGCACGGTGCCGGGGCGGAGAGCCGCCAGGCGATCGGCTGGGTCATCGTCGGCGGCATGTCCTTCGGCACAATTCTGACCCTGCTTGTCGTGCCCACAGCCTACATGCTGATTGCCCGCCGCCGTGAAAAACATGATGATCATCTAGAGCCGCCGAAGACATTGACTCAGACCGGTCACTCCGTCTGACCTCATAGTAGAAGGGTTGTTGACATGACTGCAAAATACTGGACTACATTTTTGATGACTTCTTTAGTCCTGGCTGCCGGGCTGACCGGGTGCACCATGGGACCGGATTATCAGCGTCCCGAGGCGACCGTCCCCGCCGCTTACCGTGAGGAGTCGCCGTGGAAAGAAGCAGCGCCTGCCGATGATCTCGACAAGGGCGCCTGGTGGCAGGCTTATGGCGATCCGGTTCTGGACGACTTGCAGCAGCGCGCCGCGTCTGCAAACCAAAGCCTGCAGGCCGCAATAGCAAGGGTCGACCAGGCCCGGGCAGCAGCGCGCATCAGTGAAAGCGCTCTTTATCCCCGGCTTGACCTCGCCCCCTCCGCGTTGCGCGGGCGCAGTGCTGCAGACCTGAATGGTGGCACTGCTGAAACCACAACTGTTCTGCGCACACCTCTCGACCTGAGCTATGAAATTGACCTATGGGGTCGTGTGCGTCGCTCCGTTGAAGCCGGTACGGCACAATACCAGGCGAGCAAAGCGGACCTGCAGAACATCCTGTTGACCCTGCAGTCTGATGTGTCACGTAATTATTTTAACCTGCGTAGCCTGGATGCCCAGCTCGATCTGTTGCGTAGGACCGTTGAATTGCGCCGCAGAAACCTGCAGCTGGTGACCAGTCTCTTTGACAACGGTCAGGTCGGGCGACTGGATGTCGCCCGGGCGGAAACCGAGCTCGCCAACGCACAGGCCGAAACAGCAGCTCTGAATCGTCGGCGGGTCTCGACAGAACACGCCCTGGCCGTGCTGATCGGCGAGCCGGTGGCGAACTTCAAGCTGCCGCTGCCACCACCGAACCTCGAGGCAAGGCCACCCCTGGTCGCCGCAGGGATTCCGTCCACACTCCTTGAACGCCGCCCTGACATTGCAGCAGCAGAACGCCGCATGATCGCAGCCAACGCCCGCATCGGTGTTGCCAAAGCGGCTTTTTTCCCTGCTGTCAATCTGACCGGCAGCGCCGGCTATGCCAGCAACGAGCTGTCCCAACTGTTCGAATGGGACAACCACACCTGGTCGCTGGGCCCTTTCATTTCGCTGCCGATCTTCGACGCCGGGCGCAACCGGGCGCAGCTCGCCCAGGCCGAAGCCGCCTGGATGGAGGCTGTGGCGCTCTACCGCCAGCAGATCCTGGTCGCCTTCCGCGAGGTTGAAGATGCACTCTCCGATATCCGCATCCTGGGCGAACAGGCGGAGGCCCAGCAACGGGCCCTGGATGCCGCACGTCAGGCTGCAGATCTTTCCGGAAAACGCTACCGTGCCGGCCTGGTCAGCTACCTCGAGGTAGTTGTCAGCGAGCGTACCGCGCTGGCTACCGAGTTACTGGCAAACCAGGTCCTGGAACAACGCTTCCAGGCAAGCGTCTCACTGATCAAGGCGTTGGGAGGAGGATGGGAGTCTTCCGGCATAGAGGCACAGGAATAATATGCTCGGGCGGGCGTGCGACTTGCCACTTTTCCAATCTTAACCCATCCTCAGCTTAATAAAGCTCTCCAGGTCGGGGCACTTGATAAAGTCATTGTGTTCCCGCTCGAAGGCGATCGTGGAATTCGGCTTCGGTCCGTAGTCGTGGCCGGGGTAGACCTTTGTCTCAGGCGGATAAGCCGCCAGGCGCAGCAGACTGTGATAGAGGGCCGCAGGGTCACCGTTGCGGAGATCAGCGCGCCCGCAACGTGTAACAAACAGGGTGTCACCGGTAATCAGCGCGCCCGGCGGGTTGAAGACCACCGCCCCGGGGCTATGCCCGGGCGTGTGCAGGACTTCGATCGTCACCTTGCCGATCTGGATCTGGCTGCCCTCGCTCAAGGGGATATCCGGATTCGGTACATCGATCGGACATGCGGCCAGTTTTGCGCCGGTCACCCTGAGGACCTCTGCATTACCGGCGACATGGTCGTTATGGCCATGGGTGTTGCCCAGAATCTCCAGGGTCAGGCCACGCTCCCTGACGACCCGCAGCAGGCATTCCGGCGAAATTCCCGGATCAACACCAAAAGCCTTGCCGGTTTCATTGCAGATCACCAGGTAGGAAAAGTTGTCAGAACCCGCAACCGGGATCTGGATAATTTCCGGGGCTACTCCATCCATGGCTCGACCATGACCGGCTTGTTGCCTACCTTACGGATTTCTCCATCGACAACCTTGAACATGTCTCCGGTCTTCTTCACGTGCCACGTGTCGCCTTCTTCCGGTGGCAAAGGAAACTCCCGGCTGCCCAGATAGACATCCTCGTTGTCAAGCATGGCCCACCAGTCCAGTGCCCCGGTCTGCCAGACCTTGGTTTTCAGGTTAAATGCCATCATTGTCTCCTTTAACAAATCAGCTGATTCTGCCGCTTGTCAATTGTCATCCGGTCTTCCGTACTTGGCAAGACGGCAGCATAAAACGGACCGGCACCGTGATAAAGGACTAGTCTTTGAGCGGGTCCTCCCCGGCCTGCCACGAGGGCAGGACCCGGTCACTCAGCTGGAAGTCGGGACCATCGTGTTCGGTGTAGACGATATAAATGCTTTCCCTTGCCATCCCCCACCGGGCACCGATCTCGTCCATAATCGCCAGCGCCAGGCGACGCTTCTGATCAGCAGTACGCCCCAGACGGATATCCGCATTCAGAAAAGCAATCGGCCCGTCTCCGGCCCGGCCAAAAACCAGGTCATCCTGTTGATAACAGCGGTAGGTAATGCCGATGTGGTCGGTCCCGGTGCTCATGATCGTCGCAAAATGCTTTCGGACGGCATCAGCAAAGGCGACCTTCTGCGCTCGCTCCGGTGTGAAATTGAATTCGAATTGAAGATGCGGCATCTTTATCTCCTTTGGTTGCAACCCCGACGGTGCTCCGGGGGGAAGTGTTGTTGATTAGCATACCAGAGCATGCAAGATCGGCAATGCGTGGTTGTGACAGAAAACCTTTCCCCCTATAATAAAAGCCAGACACTGCAAACTACGGTGAGGGTGACTATGAAATTCGTCAAGATGCACGGCGCCGGTAACGATTACGTCTATATCGACTGCTTTCGCCAGACGGTCGAGGATCCGGAGAGCCTGGCGCGTGAGATCAGCGACCGGAATTTCGGTGTTGGTGGTGACGGTATGATCCTGATCGAGCCATCCCGGCAGGCCGATGTCAAGATGCGTATCTTCAATGCGGACGGCAGTGAAGCGGAGATGTGCGGCAACGGCGTTCGCTGTGTCGCCAAGTACGCATTCGACCACGGGCTGGTCGACCGGACGGACATCACGATCGAGACCGGCGCCGGCAACCTGCCGCTGACCATGTATCCCAATGAGCGGGAACATATTGACAAGGTTCGGGTCAACATGGGGCGACCGCGGCTGACGCGTGAGGATTTGCCCATGGTTGGACCGGCCAACGAGCAGGTCATCAACATGGACCTAAAGGTTCTCGACAAGACCTTTCAGGTCACCTGCGTGTCAATGGGCAACCCGCATTGTGTCATCTATGTCGACAACCTGGATGATTTCCCGGTGAAAAAATACGGCTACGCAATCGAAAACCACGAGCTCTTCCCCCGGCGCATCAACGTCGAATTTGTTGAAGTCATCACACCGAATGAAGTCCGCCAACGGACCTGGGAGCGTGGCGCCGGGGAGACCCTGGCCTGCGGCACCGGCGCCTCGGCGGTCACCGTTGCCGGCGTCCTGACCGGCCGCACCGAGGGGATCCTGCTCAACCACCTGACCGGCGGCGACCTTGAAATGGAATGGGACGGCAAGGGCGATGTGTTCATGACCGGCCCGGCCGCGGAAGTCTTCAGTGGAGAATATATTCCGCGCTAAACACTTGAAAGGATTTTTTAACGCCCGATCGCTACGCTCACTCAAGACGCAAAAAAGATACAGAAAGAGGTGGTTAAAGGTTTTAGAGCCTATTTTGCGTCTTTGTCCTCAGCTTTGCGTTTTTGCGTTAAATTCTTAATTTATGGACGTTCTGATTTTCGATCTCGACAATACACTTTACCCGGCAGAAAAGCATCTGTTCGGCCTGATCGATGTGCGCATCAATCGCTACATGACCGAGATTGTCGGCATCCCTGCGCCGGAAGTTGATGCCCTGCGCCGCGAATACTGGCGTCTGTACGGGGTGACCCTGCAAGGCCTGATCCGCCATCACGGAATCGACCCGGAGGATTACCTGCTCTACGTTCACGACGTTGATGTCAACTCCAGGCTGGGGCCCGATCCGGTCCTGCGCGAAGTCCTCGCGGCCCTGCCCCAGCGCAAAGCCGTTTTTACCAACGGTTCGACCTGTCACGCCAGCCGGGTCCTTGCCGCGCTCGGCATCGAGGACATTTTCGAAGAGGTTTACGACATCCGCGTCGCCGCGTACCTGCCAAAGCCCTGGCCGGAACCCTACCATGCGGTACTCGAGAAGCTGGGGACACCACCTGAACGCTGTATCATGATCGAAGATTCACGAGAGAACCTGCAAACAGCCAAAAAGCTCGGCATGGGTACGATCCTGGTCGGAGACGGGCAGACTCCCGATTTCGTCGACGTGCATCTCGACAGTGCCCACCATGTCAGCACCGGGCTGAGATTCTGGGGCCAGGCTTGATGAACCGTTTACTCGGCGCACATGTCTCGGTTGCCGGCGGCCTGGACAACGCTTTTGCCAATGGTCTCGCTGTCGGGTGCAGCGCTCTGCAGATTTTCACCAAGAACGCCAACCGCTGGCAGGCCAAGCCAATTGTCGATGCTGAGGCGGCGGCTTTCCGCCAGGCCTGGCAAGAGAGCGGCATCGGCCCGGTGATCGCCCACGATGCTTACCTGATCAACCTGGCGTCACCCAAAGAGAGTGTCTGGGAAAAGTCGAAACATGCCCTGCTCGATGAACTATGCCGCTGCGCCCGGCTCGGTATTACCGACCTGGTCATGCACCCCGGAGCACACCTTGGCAGCGGTGCAGCTGTCGGCCTGGAGAGGATTCGCCAGGGCTTTCGCGAAATATTGCCGGAATCTCCACCGCAGGTCAGGCTGTTGCTGGAGAACACCGCCGGTCAGGGCAGCTACCTCGGTGGCGACTTTGCCCATCTCGCGGCATTATTGGACGATTTCGACGAGCAGCGGTTCGGGGTCTGTTTCGACACGTGCCATGCCCACAGCGCAGGATATGATCTTTCTACTGCAGAAGGCTATGCACAGGTCATGACCGAATTCGACCGTTTGATCGGTTTCGACAGGATCAAGGCATTCCATCTCAATGACTGCCTGAAACCCTGTGGCAGCAAAGTCGATCGGCACGCACACATTGGCCAGGGGACAATCGGCCGCACCGGCTTTGCCTGCCTGATGCAGGATCCGCGCTTTATCAAGGTCCCCATGATCCTCGAGACCCCGAAGGGTGAGAATGGTGAAATGGACCGGGTCAACCTTGCCCTTCTGCGCCAGTTGGCGGAGGGAGTCCGGGAATGAGAGCCGTCGTCCAGAGGGTCAGCGAAGCGTCCGTTATGGTCGACGGGCAAACTGTCGGCGCGATCCGGCAGGGGCTGATGGTGTTGCTCGGCGTGGCCCGGGAAGACACCTCCAGAGACGCGGGTTACCTGGCTGAGAAAACTTGCGGATTGCGGATCTTCGAAGATCAGCAGGGAAAAATGAACCGTTCCGTCGAGGATATTTCAGGCAGCGTCCTGGTCGTTTCGCAATTCACCCTGCTCGGCGACTGCCGCAAGGGACGACGACCGGGCTTCACCGATGCCGCAGAGCCGGAGCTCGCCGACAAGCTCTACGAAGAATATGTTTCATTACTCAGACAGCGGGGGATCACCGTTGCCACCGGGGTGTTCAGGGCCGAGATGAAAGTCGGCCTGGTCAACGACGGCCCGGTGACCATGCTGCTCGATAGCCGAAAGCAATTTTGATGGAAGACACTCAACTCGTTCAGGAAGGACGCGGCCGCAGCGCCAAAAAACGCGAGGCCAAGGCCGTTGAGCACCTGGCACAGAGGCTCGCCGACCTGCCGGAGGCAGAGCTGGCGAGGCTTCCGCAGGAGCCGGAGCTGGCCCGTGAAATCGAACTGGTGCGGACAACCCGCGGTCACAGCTCACGCAAACGCCAGATCAAACACCTGGCTGGGTTCCTGCGCAGCCGCAATGACCAGCGCGAGGCAATTGAAGCCGCCCTGGAAAGTCAGTCCGTCAGCCAACGCCAGGACACTCTCGCCTTTCAACACCTTGAGGAGTTACGGGATCGTCTCTGTAGCATAGGGACCTTCGATCAGGCCCTGGAAGAAATCCGCAACAGCTACCCCTTGATAGATCACCGAAGAATTGCAAGACTGGCCCGTTCAGTGCACGAGAACGCCGACAAAAAGGCGGCCCGGGAAATTTTTCGGCAACTACGCAAGGCACAGGAGCAATCATGAGCAAACGACCCTTGTTAATCTTCTTTCTACTACTGGCGATACAGGCAACGGCCGGCGCCGAAATGTATCGCTGTGAGCTTGCGGACGGCAGCGTCATTTACGGTGACAAGCGCGTCAACCTGTCTGACGAATGCCAACCGGTCACAGAAGATTCGTCAAAAGAATATCTTTCGATTCAGCAGCCCGCCGGCCGCAGGTCGGCACCGGCGCAAGCTGTTGCGACAGACCAGGAGGCTGGGCGCGACGCAGCCCCCGGGACAGCACCGGATTCATGGGTGGCGCGCGCGACAACACTGGTCGAGAACTACAACGACGCCCGGAAGCGGCGTATACGTGAGAGCTACCTGGTCAACAAACGCAAAGCCATGCAGGATATGGCGAGTATCAATGCCGAGAAAAATGCCATGCTGGCTGAATTGCCTGACAGCCCTCTCAGTAAACAGGAACAGGACGAAATCAGGGGGATTCTCGCGGAAATTCCGGATGACGCCCCTTGACATAACCCACGAAAAAGGCCCGGCAAATTGCCGGGCCTTTTTAATCAGTATCAAAGAGCGCCTCTTTACAGCACCTTCTTCAGTAGCCCCTCCAGCTGGTTTTTCGGTACCGCACCAACCACCTGATCGAAAACCTTGCCGTCCTTGAAAACAATCAGGGTCGGGATACCGCGCACACCGAACTGGCCGGGTGTCGCGGGGTTCTCATCGACATTCAGCTTGCAGATCTTGACCTGCCCATCGAATTCGTCTGCCAGCTGGTCAACAATCGGGCTGATCGCTTTGCACGGTGCACACCATGATGCCCAGAAATCCACAAGAACGGGAATCGATGATTGATTGACTTCACTCTCAAAAGAATCATCCGTCACCTGGACGACTTTATCACTTGCCATAAGACATTCTCCTTAGCAATTTTTTCCTTCTGAATAGATTCGAGTTTCATAATAATCCACCCTCACAAAAAATCAAGGGATTATCCTGTAGGCAGCATGGAAAATTCCAGCCCTTGACAGTTACCATCGCTCTCCCTAAGATGAGCCAAATCAAATTTCTGCATGAACTCTTCATCGACTAAGCGGTGTCTGGACGTCCTTGCACGGTGAGTTTTTCGAAGCAGGAAAGCACGAGGCACGAATGGCCCAGGATAAAATCAGCACAGCCGTAGCTCAGCAAGTCGCCCTGCTCGACCCCTTTCTGCTCAGCCAGAGAGCTGTTCTGAATAATCTGGCGGAGCATCTGGTGTCCACCTTTCACCAGGGTGGCCGGCTGTTTCTGGTCGGTAGCGGCCCGTTCGGTTCGATCGCCGGCCTGATCGGCCAGTCATTTCTTCACCGGCAGACCCTCGAGCGGCCGGCCCTGCCGGCCATTGCCCTGACCAACGACGCCGGCCTGGCGACCTTTCTTGCCGGAGATGAACAGGGAAGCCAGCTTTTCAGTCGTCAACTGCGCGCCCTGGCCAGTAATCAGGACACGGTCATGGCTCTGGCGGGAAACCATCTCAGTCCGGCTGATCGCGAGGCACTCGACACGGCCAGGCAACTGGGCTGCCGCACGGTCCTGATTGCCGGCGAGCAGGTTGAGCTGACGGACATCCTGCCGGACATCAACCTCTCATTGCCAAGCGACTCGCTGCCACGACTGCAGGAGAATACCCTTTTCATCGGCAATCTTCTCTGCACACTGGTCGAGGGCGCACTCTTCGGCACCTGAGATTGGCGTTGCAGACGGCCCTGCCGCTCCTGAAATACCGATCGTACGGACCGGTATTTCAGATCGATTTACTCCCAGGCGTCACAGCCCGTGAACAGCTGTGGACCGGCAGATCCGGGCGCACAGAGATCCCAGGTCGCTCCACGGACAAGAGAATTGACAGAGACGCCGCAAAAAACGTATCATTAAAAAGTTTTGGATAAGGTTATCGAAGCGGGTCCGGTTGGCGGCAACAGCCTCAACCGGGCGCGTTTATCAATATGTGCAGGCCCCGATTCACGACGAGTCATTTCTCTGCAGAATCCGGGCCTGCCAATGCGAGATGTTTCATCATGACGGTAAATATCCTGCTCTTCAAAATCACTCTTCTGGTCTATTTCGTCGCCACGATCTTCTACCTGATAGGCGTGATTTCGCGCAAAGAACGCTTCCGTCAGAACGCTGTCTATCTGTTGATTGGCGGTTTTGTCCTGCATTGCATCACCCTGGCCGTTCGTTGGGTCGCCACCGGTGCCATACCGGTCGCCAGCCTTCATGAATCGTTATCGTTTTTTGCCTGGACGCTGGTCGGAATCTACCTGATCTTCTACCTGCGCTATCGCACAGTGATGCTCGGTGCATTTATAACTCCACTGGCGCTGGTCCTGATGATTATCGGCACGACAACCTCCGCGCAGGCCCCGGCACTCAACCCGATGCTGGACAGCTGGTGGTTTCCCGTGCATGTTACTCTGGCCTTTCTCGGCCACGCAATCTTTGCCATTGCAGCCGCAGCCGGAGTCATGTACCTGCTTCAGGAACGCATGCTGAAAAGCAAAAAGTTCTCCGGGCTGTTTTATCGTCTCCCCTCTCTCGACACCCTTGACAGCATGAACTACAAGTGCCTGACCTTCGGTTTTCCGCTGATGACAATGGGTATCATCTCCGGTGCAATCTGGGCCAATTCCGCCTGGGGGGGCTACTGGCGATGGGATCCGAAGGAGACCTGGGCACTGATCAGCTGGTTTCTCTACGCCGCATTGCTGCACGGCAGGCTTACCGTCGGCTGGCGCGGTCGCCGTGCCGCAATCTTCGCTATCATCGGCTTCGGGTTCCTCCTCTTCACCTTCTTTGGCGTCAACCTGTTTCTCTCCGGAGAGCACAGCTTCCGTAACTTTACGGGGCAGTAGCAGAGAAACTTAAGGAGCGCGCCATGCACATTGTCATCGTCGGGCTGAGCCACAAAACAGCGCCGGTTGAAATCCGCGAACGCCTCGCCTTTGCACCGACCGCCATGCAGCGGCCGTTGCAGAAACTGCTCGAACTGCCTCCCGTCGCCGAGGGTTTGATCGTCTCGACCTGCAACCGGGTCGAGCTTTGTGCGGCCACCAAGGAACCGGATGTTGCCATTGCTGCCATGCGTCGATTTCTCGCTGAGTACCACGAGATAACACCAAGCGAAATAGACGACCATCTGTACGACTACCAGGGCGAGGATGCGATCCGGCATCTGTTCCGTGTCGCCTCCAGCCTTGACTCGATGGTCCTCGGCGAACCGCAGATCCTCGGCCAGATTAAAACTGCCTACGGCTACGCCGCCGAATTCAAGACCGCAGGGCTGATCCTCAACCGTTTCCTGCACAAGGCGTTCTCCGTCGCCAAGCGCGTCCGCACCGAAACCGCGATCGCCAGTAATGCTGTCTCGGTTTCTTTTGCAGCCGTCGAACTGGCACGCAAAATTTTTGACCGGATCGACAACAAGGCCGTCATGATCATCGGTGCCGGCGAGATGTGCGAGCTGGCGGCACGGCACTTCATCACCAATGGCGTTTCGAAAGTCCTGGTCACCAACCGGACTTTCGCAAGGGCTGAAAAACTGGCCGCCGAATTTCAGGGCAAGGCCGTGCCCTTTGAGAACTTTGTCGACCATCTGGTTGAAGCCGACATTGTCTTGACGTCCACCGGTGCGCCGAACTTTATTCTCGGCCAGCGCCACATGGAAGATGTCCTTAAACGCCGTAAAAACCGGCCGATGTTTCTGATCGACATCGCCGTACCTCGAGATATCGACCCGAAGGTCAACAGCCTTGACAATGCCTATCTCTACGATGTCGATGATCTTCAGGGGGTCGTACAGGCCAACCTGAAGGAGCGCAAGAAAGAGGCCGGCAAGGCCGAGGCCATCGTCGAGCAGGAGATCGGTCAATTCCACCAGTGGCTGGCAAACCTTGAAGTCAAGCCCACAATCATAGCCCTGCGTCGCAAGTTCGAAGAGATCCGTCAGCAGGAGCTGGACAAAACCTTCGGCAACCTCAAGGACCTGTCCGGCAAGGATCGCAAAAGCATCGAGGCGATGGCCAATGCCATCATCAACAAGATCCTGCATCAGCCGACAACGGTTCTTAAACAAAGTCAGAACGATGCCAGCGGCACTGACCACGTCGATGCCGTGCGAACCCTTTTCGACCTGCCCGCGCCGGCGGACGATGACAAGGAAATCAAGCCCCTGGGCGACCCCGGCCAGGAATAATTAAGGAGTTATATTGATGTCCAAGAAGCTACTGCGAATCGGCACCCGTGCCAGTCAACTGGCCCTGTGGCAGGCCAACTGGGTCAAATCGGAACTGGAAAAGCGCTACCCAGATATGGAGGTCACCCTGACCAAGATCAA
>Ga0210079_1000042_pt1 | contig 16916 bp, 15 predicted proteins | sample White_CordA_D2_FD_185587 | JGI IMG/M metagenome (GOLD analysis project Ga0210079, IMG submission 185587) | Wetland microbial communities from the San Francisco Bay, California, USA, that impact long-term carbon sequestration - White_CordA_D2... | ecosystem: Environmental > Aquatic > Marine >...
GAAAAATGGGTCGAGACTGTGATCTACGAGGGGACCACGGTCTATGTGCTTGGCTTCGCCAGACCGTTGCGGCAAGAGCGGAAGAGTTTACGTGAGCGGACCATGGAAAAATTGCGCAACCTCAAGCTTGACCGTTCGGCTTTGCACCGCTACGATGCAGACGGAGACGGTCGGATCAGTGAAGGTGAGTGGGATGTTGCGCGAGGCGATGCGGAGCAGGTGGCACTCAGGGAGCATCTGGCGGAGGACGCCGGCGGCCGGCGCCAGCAAGAACATGTTGTTATCACCCGGGCGCCACAGCGCGGCACGCCCTTTGTCATCGCCGAAACCCCCTCCGAGGCGGAGCTGACGCGCAACTACTGGCTGGCCAGCATTCCTCTCCTGCTGGCGGGGCTTTGTGCCGCCGGCCTGGCGCTTTACGGTTTGCTGAAGTTTGTCGGCGCTTAACCTGCAAACGTTTGGAGGTATCATCATGACAGGCTGGATAGTTCTCGGTGTCCTGGTTTTTCTGCTTGCTGCTTTGGTCATCTATGTGATCATGATCTACAATGGCTTCGTGGCTCTGAAGAATAACATCGAGCGAAACTGGAGTAATATTGATGTCCTCCTCAAGCAGCGCTACGATGAGCTGCCCAAGCTGATCAAGGTCTGCGAGGGGTATATGCAACACGAACAGAAAACCCTCGAAGCCGTCATCAAGGCTCGCTCCATGGTCAACCAGGCCCGGACCGACGAGCAAAAAGTCCAGGCCCAGAACATGCTGACCGATACCCTGAAATCTTTATTCATGGTGGTTGAGCGTTACCCCGATCTCAAGGCGGACAAGTCTTTCCAGCAGCTCGGGTACCGGATTACCGAACTCGAAGACCAGATCGCGGACCGCCGTGAATTCCTCAACGAGTCGGTCAATATCTACAATATCCGGGTTGAGCAGTTCCCCGATGTGATTGTCGCCAGCATCTTCAGCTTTGCCAAACGAACCCTTTGGCAAATTGACCCGCAACACCGGCAGGACGTCAAGGTGGAGTTCGAGCACACATAGTTCGACGACCAATACGGGCACAAACAACAAGCGGACACACCTTGATTCAGGGGTGTCCGCTTGTTTTGTTTCACAGTGCCGGAATAATCTACCGGTTATACTTCTCGATCACCTGCACCGCTTGCTCGCTGTTCTTCTGCAGCATTTCAATTATGCCCCTGGCGGTGTTTCCCACAGCGTTGGATTGATTGAATGCCGGCATTTTCAGCATAAGAAGCCGCTCTTTAAGGAAGTCGCGCCCTCATCCTTCATCAGGACATTCGAGAAAAGGGTTATTTTTTGTCGGGCCGACGGGCAAGGAAAACTTTTCATCCAATGTTTGGTCAAACTCCGGCCCTGACCAACGAGTGCCACCCGGGTATTCGCCCCGTCCCACAGCGGGGCGACTCTCTGCGGCCGTTGTCAGTTCCTGCCTACCTTCAGGATCATCGCCACCATGCCGATAATCCCGACAATGGCCAGGCTAATGGCCGTTCTCGTGTAACCCATGGTGTTGCAGAGCGTCGCAGCAGTCAGGCCCAGCAGGAACAGGACCGCGTAGATAAGGAGCCTGGTGGTTTCGTTTGCCTGCTGCTTCTCTGCAAGGGGCTTGTCACAAAGCGGACAATTCGTCAGCCGATCCAGGGTCTCTTCGCCACATTCCGGACAGAGTACCAGTGCCATAATGACCTCCTCTCCAGCGCAGGCTGGGTCGGGGCGCCGAACCAGTGTCCGAAGCCCCGGCAGGGATAACGATGAAGATTGTTCACCAGGCCTTGCCGGGAGGACAGAGGTTCCTGGTGCGCTATAATCAAGGCCGCGAATACGCTGCCTGAAAAGCTCGGGCTGTCTTGGTCCAGGCGCCTGAAGTGTCAGCATGGATCCCGGAGGGCAACCCCTGAGAGCAATATGGCATGCTCAATCATAGAGCAACTGTAAACCAAACGCAAAACAAAAGCCCTTAATTATCAAGTACTTATGAAAAAAATACCATAAACGGTAACGGCAGGGGGTGGTTTTTCAGGGAAAAAAGCTGCTGAAACGGCAAAGAAAAAGGCCTCGCGGTCGGTATCGCGAGGCCTTCTATCTAGTGGTGCCCAGGGACAGAATCGAACTGCCGACACGAGGATTTTCAGTCCTCTGCTCTACCGACTGAGCTACCTGGGCAAGGAGAACGTTTTGTAACGAAAAGCGCGGAGCATGTCAAGAAAAAAGCAGTGGGCGATTCTTTGCTTGCTTTCCGCGGTGCTTTTTGTTACCAAGAAGCACCGCAACATATCATGAAGGTGGCATCGGTATGAAATATCAAGGTTGGTTGTTTGCAGGTTTTTCCTTTTGGTTTGGCAGCTTTTTTGGTTTGCCTGGCCGGGGTGAAGTCTGTTGACAATGAACTGTCGATAGAACAGCAGAAACCACGGGCAGGCTCGATCAGGGGCGCCGGTGGTTTTTTCGTTTCGGGGACGTAAACGATGAAGGCCGCCGGGCAAGCCCTGTTGGCCTTTACCTTTAACCGGAACCTCCCTGAAGGAGAAGCCAATGATTATTGTTATGAAAAAAGGTGCCAGTAAAGACGAACTGGCCGAAGTCAAAAAGCGTATCAAGGAACTGGGCTACAAGCCCCACGTCATTCATGGCGAGACCCGCAATGTGGTTGGTGCGGTCGGTGATGAGCGCGGCAAGGCGATCCTGCAATCGATCGAATCAATGCCCGGGGTGGAAAATGTGGTGCCGATCCTCAAGCCTTACAAGTTGGCCAGCAAGGAAGTCAAGCTGGAGCGAACATCCGTTGATATCGCTCCCGGCATAGCGGTGGGCGGTGATCAGCTTATCGTCATGGCCGGGCCCTGTTCGGTTGAGAGTGAGGAGCAGATTCTTGAAACGGCCCATGCCGTTAAGGCCGCCGGAGCGAAAGTCCTGCGTGGGGGCGCCTTCAAGCCGCGCTCCAGCCCCTACTCTTTTCAGGGCATGGAGGAAGATGGCCTCAAGCTGTTGGCCCTGGCTCGCGAAGAGACCGGGTTGCCGATCGTAACCGAGGTTGTAAACCCCCGTGATGTCGACCTGGTTGCAAAGTATGCTGACGTGATGCAGGTCGGGGCGCGGAATACCCAGAACTTTGCCTTGCTGAAAATGCTGGGGACGCTCGACAAACCGATTTTGCTCAAAAGAGGTATGGCAACGACCATCCAGGAGTTCCTGATGAGCGCAGAGTATATTCTCTCCGAAGGTAACCAGCGGGTGATCCTCTGCGAACGCGGAATCCGCACCTTTGAAACAGCAACCCGTAATACTCTGGATATCTCTGCAATTCCGGTTCTGCAGGAGCAGACCCACTTGCCGATTATTATCGATCCTTCGCACGCGACCGGTCACGCTTCTCTGGTGCCGAGTATGTGCTACGCCTCCGTGGCTGCAGGTTGCGACGGTCTGATCGTCGAAGTTCACCCGCACCCGGAGGCCGCAGCAAGTGATGGCCCGCAATCGCTGCGTCCTGCTGATTTCCAGGTGATGATGAACAAGCTGGCTGAGTTCGCGAAAGTGGCGGGGAAGAAACTTTAAGACAAGGCACGCGTGGCGCGGGACGAATAGCGCGAAAAAGCATATTAAATTCAATCACACAAAGAAAAACCACAGGCATTCTCTTTGATTCCTTTTGCGCTTATGTTGTCCCCTTAACGCTTTTGCATTAGGCAGAGGAGTGGATATGTTTCTGATTCCCTTGACCCAGATTGAGAGTGTCGACCTGGTGATTCATGCCTTGCGTGCTGCAGGCGGCCAGGCTGATTGCACCATGTGCCCGGTTCGCAAGGTTTGTACCAAGCAGTGCCTGGCCGTGGCGGACGGAATTCAACAGATGGTTGCCACGAACTCCTTGCCGACCATGAACGTTCTGCGCGACGATACTGAGGGGGATCCGCCTGACAAACCTGATGGCGACGGCCCTGGACCGTCACATCTGCGCATCGTCAAATAACTTTCAGTTGAAACAACAATTTTCAAATACAGAAAGATCCATAATGAACTTCGCGAAACTTGCCCTGGAAGTCCCGGAAATCCTTTTGCCCGGACAGAATGTTGACCTGCATCGCTGGGCAGTGATTGCCTGCGATCAATACACGTCTGAGCCTGAATACTGGGCCGCTGTCGACCGTTTGGTTGGCGACCAACCGTCAACCCTGCGCCTGGTCTTTCCGGAAGTTTACCTGGAAGACGATCACAGTGACGCGCGGATTGCCGGGATCAACGCCAGTATGAATCAATACCTTGCTGACGGCGTGCTGCGTCCGCAAGACCGGGGGTTTGTCCTGGTCGACCGCAAAACCAGCCACGTGCCGTCGCGCAAAGGGTTGGTCGTGGCGCTCGATCTCGAAGCCTATGATTACCGGCCCGGCACCAAAACTCTGATCCGGGCCACCGAAGGAACGATCGTCGACCGGTTGCCGCCGCGGATTCGCGTGCGCGAAAACGCGGCTATTGAGCTGCCGCATATCATGGTGCTGATTGATGACCCGGAGATGACGGTTATCGAACCACTCTTTGAAGCCGACCTGGAGAAGGTTTACGACTTCGAACTGATGCAGGCCAGTGGTCATCTGAAAGGCTGGCGTGTCGCACAACCCGAGCTGCTCGAACAGGTTGCCAAAGCCCTCGGAGCCCTTGCCAGGAAAGAGCGTTTTCAGAAGCGCTATGAAGTGACCGATGACGAGGTGATGCTTTATGCCATGGGTGACGGCAATCACAGCTTTGCCACTGCCAAGGCGATCTGGGAGCAGCTTAAATCCGATGCAGCAGATCCTGCAGAAGTTATGGACCACCCGGCCCGTTATGCTCTGGTCGAGCTGGTGAACGTACATGATCCCGGCCTCGAGTTCGAAGCCATTCACCGCGTGGTGTTTGATGTCAGAGTCGAAGACCTGCTTGAAAAGGCAGACGCATATTATCTGAAGGCCGGAACGCCCTGCAGCGTGGAGACATACTCCGGGCTTGACGCAACAACCGCTGCCGTTGAAGCGGCCGGCGCTGCCCATGCGGTTGCGTTCGTCACGGCCGGCGGCTTCGGCCTCCTGCGGGTTGACCAGCCGTCCCTGACTCTCGAGGTCGCGACTCTGCAGAACTTTCTGGATGACTACCTGAAAAGCCAACCGCAAGCGCGCATTGACTACATTCATGGTGACGATGCGGTCACCCGTCTCGGCAGCCAGAAGGGCAATATCGGTTTCTACCTGCCGTCAATTTCGAAGCACGATCTTTTCCGCACCATCGTGCGTGACGGAGCTCTGCCGCGAAAGACTTTCTCCATGGGCGAGGCGGACGAAAAACGCTTCTACCTGGAGGCGCGCAGGATTACCCGCTGAGCCCATTGACAACCTGACGGAAAAGTTGTAAAAACGGCCTTCCGGTAGGTTCCTGCACAACCTGCTGACAGCAGAAATCGCCGACCGTGAAAACCCTTTTGGGTGGGGCGGCGTTTTCTTTTTAACCATTCCTGTTTTCTTGGAGCCCATGATGAACAAGGTTCGTACCTACAACAAGATTTCCGTCAAAGGCCTGGAGAAGTTTTCTCTCGACAAATATGAAATTGCCAGTGAAATTGGCACCCCCGATGCGATTATGCTGCGTAGCCACGTGCTGCAGCCGGAAGATATCGAAACTTCGGTCAAGGCGATCGGCCGAGCCGGTGCCGGGGTCAACAATATCCCGGTTGATAACTGCACCGAGCGCGGTATTGTGGTGTTCAATGCGCCGGGCGCCAATGCCAATGCAGTCAAGGAACTCGCGCTTGCCGCGATGCTGCTCTCGACGCGCGACATTGTCGGTGCAATAGACTTCGTTCGAAATCAGGGGCCGGGCAAAACTGCAGAAGAGCTTCACTCACTTGTCGAGGGCGGCAAGAAGACCTATGGCGGGACCGAGCTGAAGGGCAAGACCCTCGGGGTCGTCGGCCTCGGTGCGATCGGCTCCCAGGTTGCTGAAACCGGCCTGATGCTCGGCATGAAAGTCCTTGGCTACGATCCGGCTCTCTCGGTCGAGGCGGCCTGGCGTCTGTCGCGCGAGGTCGAACGCATGGAAAACATGCAGTCGCTGCTGGCCAAGTCCGACATTGTCACCTTGCATCTGCCGGTTCTTGAAGCGACCAGGAACCTGATCAACAAGGAATTGATTGACAGCTTCAGGCCCGGAGCGACCCTGATCAACCTGTCCCGCGAGAAGGTTGTTGATACGGAGGCTATCCTGAAGGGCCTTGATAATGGCCGGATCGGCAAGTACATTACAGACTTCCCGGTCGTAGAGATGATGGGCCACGATAAAGTGGTCTCGATTCCGCATCTTGGTGCCAGCACCGAAGAGGCTGAGGAAAACTGCGCCATCATGGTTGCGAACCAGCTGATTGATTTCCTGGAGAATGGCAACATCAGGAATTCAGTTAATTTCCCGAATATCTTCCTTGAGCGCAATGGCGGTTTCCGCCTTGCGTTCTCCAACCGGAACGTACCGAAAATGCTCAACCAGGTTCTCTCTGTCCTGGCCGATCGCAACATCAACGTGATCGACATGATCAACAAGAGCCGAGGTGATGCTGCTTACAATATTATCGACATCGAGCAGGAACCGACCCCCGAGCTGATCCAGGCCCTGGAAGATATTGATGGAGTTATCAAAGTCCGTACACTCTAAATTAACAGGATCATCAGGAGAATATTATGTCCCAAGTTTATAATTTCGGTGCCGGCCCGGCCATGTTGCCGGTCCCTGTCATGGAGCGGATTCGCGACGAGTTTCTTGATTTCAAATCGATGGGCATCTCGATTATCGAGATCAGCCATCGCGCCAAGCAGTTTGAGCAGGTGCTGCTCGATGCCCAGGAGCGTTTTCGCCAGCTGACCGATCTGCCGGACAACTACAAGATCCTCTTTGTGCATGGCGGCGCGCGGATGCAGTTTTCGGCACTGCCGATGAACCTGGCCGGCCGTTCGCCTTCGAAAAAATGCCTTTACGTGGAGACCGGTAACTTTGCCAAGCTGGCCAACAAGGATGCCAAGCCTTTTGGCGATATCCGGGTGATCGCCAACAGTGCCGACACCAACTACAGCTATCTTCCCGAAATCACTGCGGAGATGATCGATCAGGATGCCGCGTACCTGCATATGACCACCAACAACACGATTTATGGTTCCAGGTACAACACGTTCCCCGATACCGGCAAGGTCCCCCTGATTGCCGACCAAACCTCGGAAATCCTCTCCCGCGTCATCGACTACAGCAAGTTCGGTTGTATTTATGCCGGGCTGCAGAAAAATCTTGGTCCTTCAGGAACTGCGATCGTGGTGATCCGCGAAGACCTGCTCGGTCATGCTTCACCTGAGACACCTGTGCTGCTCAACTACGAGCAGTGCGCCAAGGACAACTCGCTGACCAATACCGCCAACACCTTCGCCATCTACGTGACCGGCCTGGTCCTTGACTGGCTGCAGGAGCAGGGTGGGGTCGCTGCGATCGAGAAGATCAACGAGCAGAAAGCCAAGACTCTTTTCGACGTCATCGACGCCGGTGATTATTACCGTGGCGTGATTCAGGCCGAATTCCGCGGCACCATGAATGTCAGCTTCAACCTGCCGAGCGAGGAGCTTGAAGCGAAATTCCTCAAAGAGGCCGGAGCCCTTGGGCTTTATGCCCTCAAGGGGCATCGCAGCGTCGGCGGCATCCGCGCCTCGATCTACAACGCCATGCCGTTGGCCGGCGTCGAAGCTCTGGCCGGTTTCATGAAGGAATTCGAGAGCAAGAACGGTTGATGATCAGGGGCACTTTTAGGAGAAAGTGCCCCTGGTTGTTCAAAGTGATGCAGACTTCATGGCAGAGGGGACAATAGATGGTTTTTCTGTTGTCCTTTTTGTTGGACTCTGAAAGTTAAAATCAAAGACAAAACCGTCGGGGTTGCCCGACAGCAACTTCATTTTCTTTGTAGCGACAAAGAAAACGAAGCAAAAGAAAGCTTCTCTTAGCAGAGGGCTATGTTTCGCACGGTCCGGAAGCAACATCAATTCAGGTTGTTCCAGCCGATTAAGAGTCTACACTTCCCTGGCAGGATCCGAGGCTCTTGAGAGCCTCTCCATTTGTGGTGGGTTGCAATGCTTGTGATGTTTCTTAGCTTTTCCCTTGTAAGTCACACGGAGAGGTTAGGCCCTTAGACACAGGGCCGGATCCCCATCACAAATGATTCTTGAAGTCACGGAAATCAGGCAAAGGAGATGCCCTCCGCAAGGAGAAAGGCGTTTTTGCTTACTTTTGTCGCCGCATGGACAAAAGTAAGGCGTCTGGCGGGACGCGACCCGCCGGTCTTGCTTTTAAGAGTTTCAACAAAAAGTAAAAGGACAACGGGGTAACCATCTGTTACCCTATGCTTCATAAAAACTCCACTGCCAGGTAAAAAGCAAAACCTGTATCATGTGCGGGGTTTGTCAGCAATCTGGGGCACTTCCAGAGGGAGTGTCCCTTTTCAATTCAGGAGAGTAACGTGACTGACCAGGAACTTGATGGAGAACCCGAATGGGAGCTGTTCGACGCTCCAGCCCTGGTAGGGGAAACCTTGCGCTTCGTCTCGGGAGACCAGACCGGCAATCGTTTCCGGATGAAATACTTCCGTGACCGGGAGAGCCATCTGGTTGCGCGGGTCTGGTTCGGCCCGGTTACCGAGGGCCCTCCCGGACATGCCCACGGTGGCAGTATCGCGGCGGTTATGGATGAAGTTCTCGGCCTGGCGGCCTGGGCATCAGGGCTCCAGATTGTCGTTGGCAACCTGAATGTCAGCTTTCGCAACCTGATGCCGATCATGACCGTGGTGCAGGTGAATACGCGTGTGGTTTCCGTGCAGGGCCGGAAGGTGATGGTGCAGGGGGAAATATGTAGCCTGGACGGAAAAGTGTACGCAACCGGCGAATGCCTGTGCATCACGATTTCGGAAAGACATATCGAGCCGCAGCCATGACAATAAATCTGACTATCAGCAAGACCCTTTCTGCTATGCTTCTAACCGCTTTACGTTAAAATAGATCTTATTTTCAAGAAGGATTGCTCAAACAATGAAAGTTATCGTAACAGACGAAATCTCAGAAAAAGGGCTCGAACTTCTGCAACAGGATCCAAGGGTGCAGCTGGATATCCGTTTGGGGCTGAAGAAAGCAGAGCTGCACCAGGTCATCGGTGACTACGATGCCATCATCACCCGCTCCGGAACCCAGGTTGATGCAGAACTCCTGCAGTACGCCAAAAAACTGAAGATGGTGGCCCGGGCCGGGGTCGGCATCGACAACGTCGATGTTCCGGCGGCCAGTGAGCGCGGAATTATCGTCGTCAATGCCCCGTTCGGGAACACCAACTCGGCAGCAGAACATTCCATGGCCATCCTGCTTGCCATGTGCCGCAATGTCCCGCTGGCCAATGACAGTTTGAAAAGCGGCCATTGGCAGAGAGCCCCTTTTACCGGTCACGAGCTTCGACATCGGACGATGGGGATCATTGGGCTCGGCAAGGTTGGCGGTCGTGTGGCACTCAGGGCCAGGGCTTTCGAAATGGAGGTTGTCGTCTACGACCCTTACATCAGCGAAAAGCGGGCTACCGATTTCGGTACCCGCCTGGTATCGCTTGAAGAGCTGGTCGCTTCGGCCGATGTCATCTCTGTGCATACCCCCCTGAATGACGAAACCCGTGAACTGGTGAACACAGAGCACTTTGCCAGGATGAAAGATGGCGTTTTGATCGTCAACTGTGCTCGTGGGGGTATTATCAGTGAGTCAGCTATGCTTGCGGCCCTCGAGAGCGGCAAGGTGGCGGGGGCCGCCTTTGATGTCTGGAGCGAGGAACCGCCCAACGACGAGACGCTGAAAAAGCTGATTGCCCATCCACATATGGTGGTCACGCCTCACCTTGGTGCCAACACCTTCGAAGCGCAAACCAACGTTGCGGTTGATGTCAGCCGGGAAATCCTCAACCTCCTGGATGGCAAGCCGGTGGAGAATGCCGTGAATATCGCCCGATTCGATCCGGACCTCATGGCCCAGATGCGCCCCTTTATGACCCTCGCTGCAGTGTTGGGCGATTTTATCTCGCAACTGGCACCGGAGAACCCGGGCAAGGTGTCTTTCCACTATACCGGCAAGCTGGCCGCCTACGACTGCATGCCGATCACGGTCACCGGCCTCGCCGCGCTGCTCAACCGCTGCACGGACCAGGAGGTCAACATGGTCAACGCCAACCTGGTCGCCGAGCGCCGCGGCCTGGTTGTCGAACAGAGCCGGTCTACCGAATCGGAGTTTTTCTCCAACCTGATTACGATGAGCCTGGAGACGCCGCAGGGCAAACGTACGATCGCCGGGACCCTGTTCGAGGGGACACCGAAGATCGTCAGAATGCGTGATTTCGACACCGATTTCACCCCGGAAGAACATATGCTGGTGATGACTTATGAGGACCGTCCCGGCCTGATCGGCAAAATCGGCACGATCCTGGGTGAGGCTGAAGTCAACATCGGCGCGATGAACCTTGGTCGTCGTGGCAAGGGAGGGGAAGCGATGGTCGTCCTTTCCGTCGACTCGCCGATCGATGAAGCGATTGTAGCAAGGTTGCATGAAGCGATCTGTGCGCACTTTGTCAAGGCCGTGCATTTGAAGCTTTAGTCGTGGGCTTGCTACGCTTGCTTGCATGAAAGACCGCGCTGTCTTTAAGTCTGGATTGACAAGAGACGTGTTTCTGGAACATTCTGAGCGCTGAATTTCTTAGTCCTGCATGCCGTTAAAATATCCGGGAGCTCGTTTCAAATGTCTACAAATGCCATCTCTCTCTCTGTTGTTGTGCCCTGCTTCAACGAGGCGGCTACACTTCAGGCCTGTATCGAGAAAGTCCTTGAATTGCGGGATCATGGAGTTGTTCTGGAGGTCATCATAGTCGATGATGCCTCTTCAGATAGCAGCCCTGAAATCGCCCGGGGGCTGGCGCAGGTCGCGTCGGAGATAAAGGTCGTCCGACACAAGTCAAATCAGGGCAAAGGGGCCGCTCTTCGAACCGGCTTCAAGGAAGCCACCGGAGATTTTGTTGTCGTTCAGGATGCCGACCTCGAGTACGACCCGCACGACATCCTGGAACTGCTTGCCCCGCTGGTCGACGGCCGGGCCGATGTGGTCTATGGCTCACGGTTCCTGGGGGGGCGGCCGCATCGGGTCCTGTACTTTTGGCATTACCTGGGGAATAAGTTTCTGACGTTTCTTTCCAACATGTTCACAGACCTCAATTTGACCGATATGGAAACCTGCTACAAGGTTTTCCGGCGCGAGATCATTCAGGATATTGTCATCGAGGAGAATCGGTTCGGCTTTGAGCCGGAGATTACCGCCAAACTTGCGCAAAGAAAACTGGCGATATACGAAATGGGAATTTCGTATAATGGCAGGACTTATGCGGAGGGAAAAAAGATCGGTTGGCGCGACGGTTTCAGGGCGCTTTACTGTGTTGTTCGATACAATGCCCCCGCATTGCCGTTGCCCATGCAATTCCTGGTTTACCTGTTCATCGGTGGGACTGCGGCGCTGGTCAACTTGTTTTTGTTCCTGATGTTGCTGAGCATGGGGCTTGGCGTGACAGCCTCGGCGCTCTTCGCTTTTATTGCGGCGGCCGGGGTGAACTACCTGTTATGCGTCACTCTCCTGTTCAAGCGTCGTTCGCGATGGGCCGGCCCTGTCGAGATGCTGGTTTATGTCGGTCTCGTTGTGGCCGTTGCCTTGGTTGACATGCAGGTCACCAGGGTCCTGATTGCCGGCAGTACGCCGGCGTGGCTTGCCAAGCTTTGCGCGTCGGCGATTGCCCTCACCCTGAATTTTCTTGGCCGCAGGAATCTGGTCTTCTCGCAAAAGTCGCAAAAGGCCGTGGAGTGATGTGCCCTAAAGGAAAAGCGCTAGTCGAGGAAAGAGTCCTACCTTGAGATTAAATCCCGGTACTCCGGCAACCCTCGGAGGTTTTGCAGGTCGGGGTCTGATCGAATCAGTTCCCAGTTGTCATAGCCGTGCGAAACGGCTTTTTTCAGCCATTCCATTCCCCGGGTCAATTGTCCCTCTACGGCATAGTAGCAGGCGATGTTGTAATACAGGGACGGATTGTAGTCTGGCTGGTTTCTGACAACTTCCCTGTATTGTTCAATCGCTTCGGCTTTTCGTCCCATCTGCGACAGGACGATCCCCAGGTTTATCCGTGCATTCCAGTTGTCCGGCTTGGTTTTCACCGCTTCACTGAAGTAAAGGATCGCATCCTCCGGCTGGCCCTGCTTCATTGCCACCATGCCGAGGTTATTGTATGCCAGAGTATTGCTGTCGATCGCCACAGACACAAGGTAGGCCTCTTTCGCGGCATCCAGTTCATTGCGCCGTTCCATTTCGTAGCCAATATTAAAATGTGTGGGAGCCTCCATCTTGGCCCTGGACACGAGCGGCCAGTTGGCGAAGACGGCAAAAGGTATTGCGGTCAGAATGCCGAGGACAAGGGGTTTGAAACGTTTTTCGGCGATCAGCTGAAAAGCACAGGTCATGCCGGTCGCTGCAAAAAGCAGCATGATCGCGTTCATCGGATGCCGGTAGCGGGCAAAGACGAAAAACAGGGCCACGCTACCTGCGAAGCACAACCAGAGCCAAACCAGACCCCAAACATGTTTGCGGTTCGGCCAGCTCAAGCAGATGCCGAGAATCGCGATCGGCAAGAAAATGCCAAATTGAAAGACCTGTCCGAGGAGGCTGAGAAGCCTGGAAAAACGATAGTGCGCATAGATGCTTTCCGAATCACTGGCCTCGGTCGAATTCCAGACCATCAACCACTTTTTGCCCATCAGTCTGAGCCAGCCTAGCGGGTTATCTCGAATATCGTTGACCGCTTTATCCAGCCAGTAATCTGAAATCTGATTCGGTGTCAGCTCCTGGCCAAGCGCGGCCTCTGCAAGCTCCTTTGCGTCCGAGCGCTCAAATTTCCAATCGCTGTGGCCCTCGACCAGAGGTTCGTAAAAGCCTGTGGCATCCCTGTTGTTGCCGATGTAAAAGTTGGGCCCAAGCTGTGAAGTCGTCAGGACAAATTCATCCCCAACGACATAATTGCGCAGGGTTACCGGGAGGAAGATAAGGCATAACCCGATGCCCAGGAAGATGCCTTTGACCAGGATCCGTTGCCAGCCATCGCTGCGCAGGCCAATGATCATCCAGGCCCCTACGGCCGGGATGAGGATCAGGGCGTTTTCACGGACCAGTGCAAAGCAGGCGAGGCAGACGCCGATCAGAACCCATGTGCCGGGTTGGCGTTGATTGCCAGGCTGACCGGTTGTCTTGCTGATGAGAAACAGCAGCAGGCACATGAAGAACATACCCAGGACGGCCTTCTGCATCAAAAGATCGAAAAACACCGCAGGTGCATAAAGGGCCAGTAGACATCCGGCGACCAGGCCGGCTTTTTTATTGAAAAACCTCGCCCCTGCTGAGGCCAGAAGCACGCAGGAGGCCGATCCGATTAAGATTTGGACCAGGCGCACCAGAATAAAGTCCCGGGAGCCGATTGTGTAAACCAGTGCCAGAAAATAGGGATAGAAAGGGGCTTGATAAAAAGTGCGGTCGCCGATCCAGCCTTTGCCGACGATTTCCTGGGCCCAGGCATCATAACTTTCAGCATCTCCGAGCAGGATCGAAACGATCGGTTGGTCGATGATCTCATAAAGGTATACGAGACGGATTGTCACGGCGAACAGGAAGATGGCGACATAGGGCCACGCGCCCTTGAGGCGGGTCGCGGATATGGAAGTGTTTTCAAATCGGGACGGGTTTTTTGCCATAGCCATCAAACGTTAAAGTTGCAGGGAACAGAACTTACGGGCATCTTGGGTCTTTCACAGCCGATCATAGAAGGATCTGACAGATTCATGCAACGTGTTATCGATAAAAATTCATGTGTGAATACGATTAATAATTAACCCAAAGAATTCACCGTGGCCACAAAATTATAAGATGTTCTCAAATGCCTATACTTTTGTTACAGTAATCCCCCGATATACAGGCTGGTGATGTCCGGTTGGCGCTGAGCCTGTTTCTCTCGTGTTTCTGATCTCGGGGAATGTCTCTGGTCATTTTATGAAGAAAGCCCTGTTAAATCTTCTTACCGTGTTGCTGAGCCTGATTGTCGCCATGGTGGCCTGTCAAATCATCCTGGTTGCGATGGATTGGTCCCCCCAGCGTTCGACCAGTGATTATTTGCAATTCGGTTATTCCACCGGGGTCCCGGTCTGGGATGAGGACGGTATCCTGGAAGAAGCCCGACCGGTCAAGGTCAAATTGTTCCAGCCTGATGACAGTCTGTTTTGGAAACCGATTCCGAATACCGAATTTACCAATGCCCAGGGATTTCGTGGGTCGCAGGATATTGCCGTTGCCAACGGCAAACAAGCGATCCGAATTCTGATTCTGGGCGATTCGTGCTCTTTTCTCGGCAGGAGGTTGTACGCGGACTTTCTGCACGACAAGCTCTCCCGCGACTTCCCGGAGATCCCATTTGAGATCATCAATGCCTCGGTGCCCGGCTATACCAGCTTTCAGGGCAGGAAAATCCTGGGGCGATTGCTGGAGTACCAGCCTGATTACGCCTGTATCTATTTTGGCTGGAACGACCACTGGATATTGCCGTCCGGGTACAGCGACCAGTTCCATTATGACCTGATTCACAGCTTCAAGCTGGTCCAACTTGCCAAAATTCTCTGGGCCCGGGTGACGGATGTCCGTGATTATCGTGTTCCTTTGGACGACTATCAGGACAACCTGACGACGATGGTACAACAGCTTCGCGCCAATGGGGTGATACCGATTCTGATTGCCGCGCCAGCCGGGTATGCTGATAAAGGAATGCCCAAGTGGGCGTTTCAGTTTTATCGCGAATATTATCGTATGACGGCCGAAGAGATTAAGGGGATACCCGAGACTCACAAGGCTTACGCCGAGGTTACGGCACGGGTGGCAAAGGACCACAAAGCAATTTTGGTCGACATGCAGGGATATCTGGCGCAGCTAAACCCTTCCCTGAAGACCTTTTTCAGAAATGATCTGATCCATTTGAAAGAGCGGGGACACGAAGCGGTCGCCAATGAGATCTACAACCAGATGCAGAGTTATAATTCATCCAACAGCTTGACCTGGGACTCGCTGAGATCCAGATCCGGTCGCCTGTAAGTTTCTGAAGAAGGCCGCTGGCAACCGCTCGATTGCGTCAAGTTTTAATCAGTCGAAAAAAAGCGGTTCGACGCTTTTCGGTATCAAGCCCCGCTGTTCCGCCCTGGCCATCAAGGTCTCCACCGCAGCTACGCCCTGCTCGCCGAGATCCAGCGAGAAATCGTTCACGTAGAGGTCGATGTGTGCATCGATCACCTGGTCATCCAGTTCCTGGGCATGCTCCCTGATGTAGGTGCGCGGCTCCTTTGGATGCTGCCGTGCATAGTCAAGGCTGGCCCGTATGGCCCGATCGACGGCCTGGATCGTTGCGCTGCCGAGGGCTCTGCGGGCGAGGATGCCGCCGAGCGGAATCGGCAGGCCGGTGTCCGTTTCCCACCAGCGCCCCAGGTCGATAACCTCGTGAAAGCCCGACTCAAGGTAGGTGAAGCGGGATTCGTGGATAATCACTCCGGCATCAGCCTCGCCGCGCTTGAGCGCCGGCATGATTTGGTCGAACGGAACCACCAACAGATCGTCGTAGCCGGCGCCGTAAAGTTGCAACAGCAGGTTCGCCGTGGTCAGCTTGCCAGGGATGGCAATGCGTCTGCCGCGCAAGGCGTGCATATCGGTTGCCTCCGGGGCGATGACAAGTGGACCGCAGCCGCGACCCAGGGCACCGCCGCTACGCAGTAGTGCATACTGGTCGCGCAGGTGACCGAAGGCATGATAGGAGATCTTCGTCAGGTCAAGTTGGCTGCCCAGGGCAAGTTGGTTGAGGGTTTCGACATCGTCAAGGCGCTCGATGAAGGAAAAGCCAGGCATTTCAACCTTGCCATGTGTGAGGGCGTAAAAGATATAGGTATCATTCGGGCAGGGGGAGTAGCCGAGGCTCAGGGTTTTCATGCTATTGTCCCGGCCATTTTTTGAGTAGGTCGGCAACGGCTTCCTGGGCAATCGTCATCCCTGTTTCCAGGTCCCAGCGCGCGGTATCACGATCTTCAACAATGTTGGAGATGCCTCTTGTCTCGAGCAGCGGCACGGAGAGCTGACGGCAGGCAAGAGCAACTGCGGCGCCTTCCATGTTCTCACAGATGCCGCCGGTCCGTTGCTCGAGTTCAATGGCCCTGGACGTGGTCCCGGTGCAGGTGGAGACGGTGACGAAAGCTCCGGTGGCCAGTTTTGCACCCTGTTCTGCGGCCTTCTCAAACAGTGTGGGCTGAGCCAGCTCGCGAAGTGGCCTGTCTGTCGGCCATATGTTGAAAAGGGGCTCATCCCCCTGACGCATCGGCAGCCTCATGGCCGCAAAATCAGCGAAGCCATCAGTTGTGGCAACTCCCTCGTCGCCGAAAATCTCGGCATCGGCGAGGGCCAGGTCACCGATCTCCAGGCCGGATTGCGGGTAGGCTCCGCCGCAGCCGAACAACAGGAGTGCTGCTGGCTGACAATATTGCAGCAGGGTAATCGCGGCCGCAGCCGCAGCCGCCTTGCCGATGCCGCCATGGGTCAGGCAGACGTCCTGGCCATAAACACGTCCGGTCAGCATCGCCAGGCCATTGACGGATTCCCGGCCGGGATCCTCAAGGAGCTCTCTGATCAGAACAGTTTCTTCGGGAACGGCAGCGAGAAGGGCAATCATAGGGTCGGGGGCTGGGGACTGGGGGCTGGAGGCTGGAATTTCTAGTCCC
>Ga0210079_1000043_pt1 | contig 16786 bp, 13 predicted proteins | sample White_CordA_D2_FD_185587 | JGI IMG/M metagenome (GOLD analysis project Ga0210079, IMG submission 185587) | Wetland microbial communities from the San Francisco Bay, California, USA, that impact long-term carbon sequestration - White_CordA_D2... | ecosystem: Environmental > Aquatic > Marine >...
TTCAACAGCCGTTAAAAAAGAGTATAAGGATGGCCGCCCTGAAATTGAAGACCATGAAGATAAATGACGTAATGGCCCTTATAATAATACCAAATGGCTAACTCAGGGGGGCATCTTATCAAAAATATAAAATCATCTAGAGGTTAATATTCCGGCCGGCCGGGTCAAATTTACAAGCAAACCTCATCACCGCCGGTTTGGTGATGGGCAACAGGATAAGGAAGAATGCAATCATGGCTAACGAAACAACAAAAAATGGGAAAGCGGCTGCATGCGGCTGTGGCCCAGGAGACCTCACAAGGGAGGAAGTAATCATGGCTACAACAGAAAGAGTAAGTACGACAGTACCATTAAACTGGAAAGAAGTGTGGTTCACCAACTGCCCCATGGTATCGGCCAACAATGTCGACCAGGAACTGGGATGGTGCCGTGAGGAGTTCAAGAAGATCGGCGTTGAGTACGCCTACTTCCGTCACGCACCCGAGAACAACTGGTACCCGCACTACATCCACAATCTTGACAACCTCATCCGCTTCGGCGGACTGTATCCTCCGATCCATGTCCACGCCGATATCCGCCGCACCGTACTGCTCGGGGCGACCTGGGTCTACGAAGGTGGTGGTTTGATAGTGCGCGCCCGCGACCCGATCTTCCGCGTGAAGGATCTGAAAGGCAAGAAGATCGGCATCTCCAAAAGCCTCAACACCATCAAGAACGACTGGTGGCGGATCCAGGAACACATGGCCATCGAAAATATACTTATGCTGAACGACATGACCATGGATGATATCGAGCTTGTCGAGTTCCCTTACCCGGATGACTGGTACGACAAACCCGAAATGTTGACCCCACCGATGAACAACCCGTCTGAGCTGTGGATGCGCCGTGACCACAAGCACGACCTGGCATTCCGTCCGCTGGAGACGGCGCTCTTGAATGGCACTATCGATGCCATCTATACCCAAAGTAAGGTTTTCCAGCACCTCCAGGAGGCGACAGGTAAACTCAAAATGATTGTTGACCTGGCCAAGTTACCGGATTGGACGTTACAGGTTGCCAATACACCCGCCGTCATCACCTGTACCGATGTGATGGCCAAGGAGCACCCCGAGCTGGTCATCACCTACATGAAGGCCATGATCAAGGTAGGCCGCTGGGCCAACGAGCACAAGCGTGCCGCCGGGGCGATCCTCAACCGGCAGACTTTCTACCTGGATGCCGAGGACACGTACGAAGGCATTAAGCATGTCGATATGGTACCGAGCCTGAGTGCCCAGAACTTGGAATGCATCAATATCGGCAAGGATTTCATGTTCAGCCACGGCTATATCAAAAACGACTTCGATGTGAACGAGTGGGCGGCCCCGGAGTTCCTGGAGCAGGCGGCTGTTGAAGTACTCAAGGAGGAATGGCAGAGAAGGAGCTGGAGCAAACTTCCTCAAGGAGGCGATCTCGAGGCGGAAGGCACGCGGCTCGGGTAGTCGGGAGGAAGCTCGGCAGAAAATTTGCGGCTGCAGCCATCCTCAACAAAACCATTTTATTCCCGGCCGGGGAGGAGACGCACGAATTCATTAAAGACGTCGATCAGGTTTACAATAAACTTGCGCTGATCGCCATCCGGTGATAAGCAATAAATCGCTCCGCTTCCAGCGTAGGATGTTCCGTGCCGCCGCTGGAAGCGGAGCGTTAAATCAGGAAATTGAGCACGAATTGAAAAAGGAGATGGGTAATGGGAATTTTTTCCTGGATCGTAATGGGATTAATCGTTGGTATAATCGCAAAATTTATCATGCCCGGCAAAGATCCTGGTGGAATCATTATTACCAGCTTGATAGGGATTGGAGGCGGCCTCGTAGGCGGGTATATCGGGTCCTATCTTGGACTTGGGACGGTTACGGGCTTTAATATAGGAAGCATCCTGCTGGCTGTCGGTGGTGCTGTTCTTCTATTGATATTGTACCGGGTTGTAAAGCGATAACCCTTCATCCAGGTTTAACAAGGGGTTCTGGGGACTAACAGTAACGTCAGCCGAAAATAAACAAATTCGCCGTCAATCTACAGTTCAAGAAGTGAGGTTACCAAATGGATTAATAGAACCTCCCGGATTTCCAAGCGGGCTCAAAAACGATACGTATCTCCATCGCCAACAACTAAGGAGGGGCAATATGAAGACATTGAATTTGGTTAAGAAAGAATCCCTGGCTGCAGCCATTTGTCTGCTGCTGATGTTCTGCTTCGTGAACTATGCTGCTGCCGCCCAGGAAGCAGACAAATGGCAGTACGAGGCTACCATCTACCTCTGGCTTCCCTCCATTGACGGCAGCTTGAAATATAACCTTCCCGGGGGCGGTGGCGACACTCTCCCCATCGATGCCTCTGATGTCTTAGATTCGCTGAACATGACCTTTATGGGTGCCCTTGAAGCCCGCTACAACAAATGGTCATTTGCCACCGATATTATTTACCTGGATATGAGCAACAGCAAAAACACGGTTATTCCCCTAGGCCAGGTGGCGGTGGATGTTGCTGCAAAGCTCAGCCTTTCAGGCTGGATGGTATCCGGCATAGCCGGTTATGACGTGGTGCAGAGCGACCGGGTCCGCCTGGCTGTTATCGGAGGGGTACGCTATTTCACGCTTGATGCCGATACAGGTTTAAGCTTATCCGGACCTGGGGATTTGCTTCCGCCGGCCTACCTGTCTACATCAACGGATCTCTGGGATGGCATCGTCGGCGTAAGAGGAGCCGTCATGCTGAATGAACACTGGTATCTGCCCTACTATGCCGATATCGGCACCGGCGATTCAGACCTGACCTGGCAGCTTTTTGCCGGCATCGGTTATCAATTTAACTGGGGTGACATCAAGCTGGGCTACCGGTACCTGAGATACGACCAGGGTGACGACAAGTTTTTACAGGATTTCGAATTCTATGGTCCCATAATGGGGGTGGGTTTCCGCTTTTAGGCAAATATTTCCCGAAAATATTGACTAGTCTGATTATGTTTTGATAGTTTATTCCTGTATTTAATATTGAGGAAAAACGGAAGGTACGGGAAGATTGCATAAGCAGTCAGGCATAAGCGCACTAGAGTCCTGCATAACAGTAGTAAAACCATTGGCTCATAGTGTGCCGTGAGTAAAGCCTGACCAGATGCAGAAAAGGAGAAAAAAATGAAAAAGAAAAAACCGTTGATAAAAGCAATGGCTGTTTTTCTCATACTTCTGCTGGGTGCTCCCCAGGGGCTCATCGCGCAGAGCACAGGGGAAGCCCCTCAGGAGGTAAAAACTCAGAGCGCAGGCACAGCAGCGGCACCCCAGGAAGCAAAAGCTCAGAGTACTGGTGAAGAGAAGCCCTTCAAACAGGAGGAGCTGGACCAGCTGCTGGCGCCCATCGCGCTCTACCCTGACTCCCTGCTTACCCAGGTATTGATGGCTTCCACCTATCCGCTCGAGATAGTGCAGGCGAACCGCTGGGCCAAGGAGAACAAGGATATGAAGGGTGATGCCCTGGCAAAAGCCCTTGAAGAGCAGCCGTGGGACCCGAGCGTCAGATCCCTGGTGAACTTTCCCGATGTGCTCGCCATGATGAGCGAAAAGCTTGACCTGACACAGAAGCTGGGAGATGCATTCCTTGCCCAACAGAAAGAGGTCATGGACACTATCCAGAACCTGAGAAAAAAGGCAGAGGCGTCGGGCAACCTGAAAACCTCGGAGGAACAGAAGGTGATCGTCGAGAAGGAGACTATAATCATCGAATCCGCCAACCCCCAGGTAATCTATGTTCCCTCTTATAACCCGACCGTCGTCTATGGATCATGGTGGTATCCCGCTTATCCGCCGTATCCCTATTATCCTCCCGGATATGGGACCGGGGCGGCTTTTGTTACAGGTGTTGCCATCGGCGCTGCCTGGGGATATGCCTGGGGCCATGCAAACTGGCACGGCGGCGATGTCAATATCAACATAGACCGCAATACCAATATCAACAACAACATTGACAGGGATAAATACAGAAATCAAGGTCAAGGGAAAGGCCAGGGTAAGTGGCAGCATGACGCGAGCCATCGGGGCGGTGTTGCCTACAAGGACCAGGGGACTGCACAGAAATACAACCGGGGTACCGGAAGCGAAGCTGCGAAATCCCGGGAAGCATACCGGGGTAAGGCAGAGACAGGCAGGCAGGATATTTCCCGTGGAGGGGCAGACCAGATGCGCAACAGCTCATCCGGCTCCAGGCAGGGGGCTGCGGCTCCCCGGAATACTTCTTCCATGGACCGCGGCGGAACGCAGGCGAAGGCGAATAAAAGTGCTTTCGGAAGCAGTGCAGGAGGCGCCCAGACAAGAAGCGCAAGCAGTCGCGGCAATCAAAGCATGTCATCTTCGCGGGGCGGTGGTGGCGGAGCTCGAGGTGGAGGCGGCGGCCGCCGCAGATAACCGACCATAAACCACGCAATCACTCGGCAACGGAGGGAATATCCATGGTACTACAGATCAATAGGACAACAAAATATTTTGGGTTGAAACAGTTCGGCACGCTCCTCATAGCCGCCGCATTTATTACTTTGGTGCTCTCCGGTCGATCGCAGGCTGAGACCGGGAAGCAGCAAACATTTGCTTCCCCGGAAGAGGCTGTCACGGCCCTGGTGGCCGCCCTGAAGACAGGAGACACAAAGACGCTCTCCGCCATATTCGGCCCGGAAAGTAAAGATATCCTTTCTTCCGGAGACCCGGTCGCAGATAAAGCTGAACACGAGCAATTTATCAAGCGCTATGATCAGAAAAACAGGCTGGAAGAGGAAACTACCGGTAAAATGACCCTCTCCATAGGTGACGAGGACTGGCCATTTGCCATACCGATCGTAAAAGAAGCCGGGGCATGGCGTTTTGACACTGGGGCGGGCCGAGAGGAAATTCTTGCCCGCAGGATCGGCAGAAATGAACTGGATGTCATCCAGGTCTGCCTGGCCTTTGTCGACGCCCAGCGGGAATATGCCCGCAATGACCGCAACGGTGACGGATTCCGTGAATATGCCCAGAAGTTCAGGAGCGATTCGGGGAAACAGGACGGTCTTTACTGGGAGGCAAAAGAAGGGGATGAACAAAGTCCTTTTGGCCCCCTGCTCGCTGCAGCTCAGGAGGAAGGCTATCCCGGCAGACCCGCCGGTAGTGAGCCCGTTCCTTATCACGGCTATTACTACCGGATTCTCAAGGCCCAGGGAAAGAATGCACCGGGCGGGGCCTATGATTATATCATAAACGGCAAGATGATCGGAGGATTTGCCGTTGTTGCCCATCCGGCCGACTACGCCAACTCCGGGATCATGACCTTCATCGTAAATCATGATGATGTGGTTTATCAGAAAGACCTGGGAGAAAATACCGAGGAATTAGTCAAAGCCATGACATTGTTCGATCCGGACGAGACCTGGACACCTGCTCAGTAGAGATTTCAGGCATCAGGACCATTCTTTTCGGCAATGTTTCCAGAGAGGCTTCTATACTGCAGGTGTCAGACCGCTCAGTGTTACATTCAAGTCAAACCTTAACAAGGAGAAAGAAACCATGAGATCCATACTTGCAACCATTTTACTGGTCGCATTCCTAGCCACCCCCCTGGCAGCCCAGGAATTAACGGGAACACTTCTGCAGGTTCAAAAATCCGGGAAAATCAAAATCGGTTATCGCAAGGACCAGCCACCAATGTCTTTTCTGGATAAAGACTCTAAACCTGCCGGGTACTCCATTGATCTCTGTAAACTTATTGCGGCTGAAGTAGAAACTAAAATTGGCGGAACTGTGGCAATTGAATATGTTCCCGTGACAGCTGCAGAGCGATTTAATGCCCTGTCCGACAACCGGATAGACATACTGTGCGGTTCGACCACCAAAACACTTTCCCGTGGTGAACTGGTTGACTTTACACAGCTTACATTTGTTACGGGCGCTGCATTCATGACCCTGAAGGATACGAAGATAATGAACAATTTCAACGGGAAAAAAATCGGGGTTGTCAAAGGCACAACAACAGAAGCTGCGCTGCGGGGACTCTTTCAGGAAACAGCGATAAATGCTGATATTGTCCTGTTGAATGCAACGGCTGCAGGACGTGCTGCCTTGGAAAAAGGGGAGATAGACGCCTTTGCCGCAGACCAGGTTGTTCTTATTGGCCAGGCCTTGGCAGCAGCCAACCAGGAAAATTTTGCGATTCTGCCAAACGTATTCACATATGAACCTTTTGCCCTGGCGGTGAGGAGAAATGATGCAGACTTCCGTCTTGTTGCCGACCGCGTAATATCCCGTCTCTATCGCACAAAACAGATAGTGAAGACGTATGATAAATGGTTTGGCAAATTTTCACCGCAAATGCCGCAGGCATTTACAGCATTGATCCAGATTAATGCAATACCTGAATAGATTGAACTGTATTGCCATTTGCTTCCATCAAGGCCCTTCAGTCAATATTTTTTTATTTGCCGCATAACACTGTCAGGTTACTATCAGAAATTATACAGAATTAAAGCTTTGTGCCACCCGGGATTCGACCCGCCCGTAGCAGGCAAGCTCAGGTGAAATGTTTACGTTGTTGTGTGTCCACCCGAAGCCATGAAAAAAGAACCTGATATAAACACGAATTCAGCTAAGAGCACTCCCGACGAATTGTCCCGCAAGGTTGCAGAGACCGCCATACGGATCGGAGTGCTGACACTTCTCCTTTTCTGGTGCTTTCAGATCGTACGGCCTTTCATCGCCACAATAGTTTGGGGAGCCATCATTGCGGTTGCGATCCACCCTGTCTATCGAACCCTGGTAGATCTGCTGCGCGGACGGCGCCGATTGGCTGCCATCCTCCTCTCAGTCGGCTTCCTGGTACTTTTGCTGGTACCAACCGTGTTACTGACCAAACTGCTGGTTGAAAACGTGAAAACAATGGCGGAAAGTTTTCACCACGGGCAGATTATCATTCCCCCTCCACCCGAGGGGGTGATGAAAGACTGGCCTGTTATTGGCGAGTTCGTGACGCGCACCTGGACCCTCGCGTCCACAAATCTATCCGAAGCACTGAAGCTGCTGCAACCCCAGATCAAGGCCCTGGGTGTCTGGCTGCTCAATGTAGCGGCCAGTGCAGGAATCGGGATCATCATGTTCGTCTTTGCATTTATCATCGCCGGTGTGTTCCTGACCCATTCAACCGGCAGTCACCAGCTGGTGCACCGTATCTCCAAACGCCTCGTTGGTGAACGCGGTGATGATTTTGCCAACCTGGCCGAGGCCACCATTCGCAGCGTTGCCCGCGGCGTCTTAGGTGTCGCCGTGATTCAGGCGCTGCTGGCTGGTCTGGGTTTCATGGTGGCCGGTGTACCCGGGGCTGGCATATGGACCCTGATGTGCCTGATCTCCGCCGTGGTGCAGGTCGGTGTCGGCCCCATCGTGATACCCGCGATAGTTTACGTCTTTGCCACCGGCAACACACTGACTGCGGTGGCCTTCCTGGTCTGGAGCGTTTTGGTAATGGTGCTTGATAACGTCCTGAAGCCGCTGCTCATGGGACGCGGTATCGACGTACCCATGCTGGTGATCTTCCTGGGCGCCGTTGGCGGCATGCTGCTCTCCGGTATCGTCGGCCTCTTTGTCGGTGCCATTGTCTTGGCCCTGGGATATAAGCTGTTTCAAACCTGGCTGCACGTGGAACCCTCAACACAGCAGTAATCCATGAATTCACTGCGTGCCAGAATTCGGTGCCATTTGATAGGGTCTTCTCTGTTTTCATTACAGGCTGAAAAAACAAGCACTTCTTGTATTCACTTCTCCGGCCCACCCAGGATGGTATGAATAGTGGCTGAACAGCATCGACCAAAAGTGTTGGTGGCCGGGGCGGGCGGTTCCATCGGCAGTGCAGTCAGTCGGGAATTGGCAAGCGAATACGAGGTTATCGCCCTTGTCGGCTCACGTGAGCGGCTGCCGGAGACGGAACCAGGCCTTTCCCTCTCATGGCGCGCCTGCGAACCTTTTTCAAGACAGGATGTTGAAACTGCCGTCACCGGCTGTGATTACCTCGTTTACCTGGTCCATACCAGGGTTCCCACCGCCCGCATGGACCAGGCGGAGTGCGAGGACATGGATCTGCTCATTGCCGACAATGTCGCCAGGGCGGCCAGCCTCCGGGGTGTCAAACAAATCATCTATCTTAGTGGCCTCATCCAGGAAGGCAATGTCTCTTTGAAGCAAATGGAGAGACAAAATGAAGTGATTGAAACCCTTTCATTTTATGGAACCCCTGTTACCGTTTTACGTGCAGGCCTTGTGGTGGCGCCGGGCAGCAGTACCGTGCGGCTGCTGGCTAACACTGCAACCCGGCTGCCCATCGTCCTGCTGCCGCAATGGGCCAACAAACGCAAACAACCCATTGCCTTAACCGATGTCATCCGTGCTATCCAATTCTGCCTTGCCAATGATGCCAGCAGAAACAACGAGTATGACATTGGCGGGCCACTGGTCCTGACTTTTCGGGAAATGCTGCAGTCGGCTGCAGAGATTTTACAGAAAAAACAAACTATTTTTACTGTACCATTCATGCCGGCCCGTGTTTACGGCTGGTACCTGCGGTTCCTTGACAGGCAGACCCACCCTGCGCTGATCAGGCTGGCCGTAGAATACTTAGGCCATGATTCGGTCGTGCGAAGCAATCCGGTGCAGGAATTCATCAAAGCTGATGCCCTCCCGCCGCGCGAAGTTATAGAGCCATATATCAGGCAATGGGCCCAACTGCCGCCCAATCCGCGCCAGCCGTTTTTTACGAAATATATTGCCGGCCTGCGTGACAAGAGCAATGTCCGGTCGATCCAGCGCATTATTCTGCCACCTGGCCGCAACGCAACCTGGGTTGCTGCAACGTATTTTCAGTGGCTGCCGCGCTTTACCCGAAAATTAGTAATCTGCGAAGTTGATGGAGCAGGCAACTGCCGTTACTACAACCGTTTCCCGCGACTGCATCTTTTGACCCTGAGCTTTCAGCAGGAGCGCAGCTCACCTGACAGACGGATGTATTTCGTCACCGGGGGCCTTCTTGCCAAGGGGCATGAAGGTTTAATCCCGCGCTTAGAGTTCCGGGACGTCCTGGACGGCCGGTATACCATTGTCGCCCTCCATGATTTCAAGCCCGTCCTTCCCTGGGGTCTCTATTTCATCTCCCAGGCCTTGGCGCATCTTTTTGTCATGCGCAACTTCCAGAAGTATATGGCTCAGATCGCTTCCGGTTTTCCTCAAAAAAACTGACGGGGCATGGCATCAGATCGGAAATCTTTTATATAGCGGCAAGCGCAACTCGTGCTGCCCGTAAAATCGGCTAAGGTCCCTGATTATCACCTTTTCCCAAGTGTTCAATAATGATCGGCACAGCAGGAGGGACCCGTATGCTGCTGGCGGTAACATTTCGAATCATTGACAAATGGGTGCCTTCGACAGTTCGGTGAGGAACCCCTTGCAACCTGGTGGATTCAACGGTCACCAGTCCGTCACCCAGTCCATGGGTCATTTCGATCAAATATTCACCAATATCATTAACCAGTTCTTGCTGGTATTCCGGAACCGCTTTGCGTACGTCGTCAACCATGCCGTTAATATCATCTTCCTGCCAGGGGCTGGTAATGCCGGCAATAATGAGCATGTCTATGTCAGGATGAGGCCGGCTGTTCAACTCGGTTAAAAAACGGCTTTCCGGCAGCAGGTCGATCTTGGCCTCACCAGCACCGTCAAATATTGCGCCCTGCCAGGTTGTTTCATCTTTTGAGAGGCGGGCAATGTGATCGCGCACTTCACCAAACAACCGGAACCGGGCCATTTGCGATCCATGGTTGGGCGTTCCAACCATAATGAATTTCACCACTTCGGGCACCAGGTTCTCATTGACAGATCTATAATATTCAAATTCAGGGCTGGTAAGCATCTCCCGGGAAACCAGGCCGCCCATACTGTGGGCCACTATGGCAATGCGGTCAATGCCGAACTCTTTTAGTTCCTGCAACTCCTCAAAGAAAAGCTGGGATGATTCCACCACCGGCTGATCATTGGGGTACTCCATGAGCAAGACATTATAACCGTCTTTAGCCAGCTCAGGGGCAAGGTTTTGCCATACCTTACCGGGGTCATCCAGACCATGGATTAAGACAACCGTTTTTCTAGCAAGTATCTCCTCGCGGGGTAATTCCCGATCAGATTCAAACAAAAACAGGCCGAATGTCCGGGAAAATTCAGCTGCCTTTTCCGGAAACATTTCTTTGACAGTTTTCCGGATTTGAGTACGCAGCTCCTTTTCTTCTTCCTTGTAAGTGTTTGAAAAAAACTGCCACACTCCGAAAAGCAGGAGAATGGAGCCAATGATCCAGGGCCAGAGTCTTTTTTTATTTTTTTTGTTCATATTACTGAGCCTCAGGGCGACTGATCACGATATGTTCGCTGCGGGATCGGTTCGCCTAACAGCACTGCAGTGTGTATCAGTAATCGCTCGATCGAATTCAGTTCGGCGCGATCGGTAAGGACGTTACGGGCCAGCTCCGGTTCATCGGTAATAATGCCCTCTACACCCAGCGACATCATGCGGGACATGGAAACCTGGTCATTTACGGTCCAGACAAATAACTGCATATCGGCCTTGTGAGTTCTACGGATAAATTCAGGCGTCGCCATCCCCATATTAATTGCAAGAAAATCCACATCCAGATCGGACAGCTTGCCAATCGCTTTAGAGGACAACAGTCCAACAGCCCAGTCCGGTCGCAGGGCGTGGAACTTCTTGATGCCACTGTGCTCTAACGACATGACGGCAACATCGTTGACCATGCCAGCCTTTTCAACGATATCCACAACCCGTTGTTCCAACTGCCGGTCATGTCCATAGTATTTAAGCTCGATGAGAACACGGGACTGACCGCGTACTTCCTCCAGCACCCTGGCCAGGGTTGGCACTCGTTCAGCTGAGAACTCCGGGCCGAACCAACTGCCGACATCGATTTCCTGCAACTCCTTCAGAGTGCTGTTCCAGACTTTTAGGTCCTTGCCCGCCAGCTTCATGAAATCGCTGTCATGGATCACAACGACTTCACCATCCATCGTCTCCTGAACATCGATCTCGATCCAGTCTGCACCATCCATCACGGCCTGGCATATGGAGGCAAGTGTATTCTCAGGTGCCTTGCCGGCAGCGCCGCGATGAGCAATGACAGCAACATCATCGCGTGTCTGGATGCCATTCACCAGCCAGGTCCCCAAAAGAACTGCAACGGCTGTAAAGCTGATCAGGAGCAGGGCGAACCGGGGGGCTGTCATACGCAATCGCCGGTCCTGCTTTTTGCTATCTGTAAGATCGCTTGTGCTTATAGCAGGTCCATATTGATCATATAATACCACCATAAGACAGGCGAAGGTGCCCGAGGTAAGTGCAGAAATCAGGAGATTACCAAGTGACAGCAACGCCACGAGACCCCCCAGCACAAGTACCAGCAAGTTGATCGAATCAAAGAACAAGGGCACCAGTTTTGCACCCAGGAAATGAACACTGCCCAGCACAACCGTACCAAGCAGAAATGCTGCCAACGCCCAGATTCCCAGTGCCATAAAGAATAACCGCTTATTACTCTGAGTAAGATTTTCACTTTCAACAAAGGAACGGGCCGGAGATATATCAGTAAACAGGATCAGGGGAAGTGCCAGGGACCAGGCAAGGAGCCTGCGGATCAGTATTACCGACATTGTCAGCAGCAGCAGCCCGATGACTGCGACTGCCGCCAGGAACACCGGTGGTTTTTCGCTTAGGTAATAATTGATGTCGTAGTCTGTAATCAAAAACCAGGCGACAGCACCGCCGACGGCGAGGAATGGCAAAACGATTACCAGCACCCGTATAACCAGCCGGATTGCGAATAAGAAGATCCTTTTCGCCCGCCTGGCCGTGAAGTACACTGAGGAGACAATGCCAATATGAAGTCCCTGAACGCTTCCGGTACTTATAGCCATCAAGGATGCCAGTTCAAAGGCAAGAATGGTGATCAGCAGGGCGACAAACAGTATCACTGCTACCATTCCGATTGGGGTCAGGAAGAAATAGGCTATATCCAGGTCAGAGAGTACGGATTGGCCTGACAGGCTCAGCAGGAACCGGCCGACAATCCCCACCAGCGGGGTGAACAGGGCCATACCGAGTGCCACGTAGGCAAGGTGTGCCGTGAAAATCTGTCCGAGGCTTTTCCGCAGGACCCTCGACACATCTTTGCAAAGGACGGGGATGATTTTGGTAAAACTAGACAATGGGACCCATATTATTTGTGTTAATCAACTCCTGGTTTCGATGGGGATTAGATGGTAATTTGTGCTGCACTGTAAAGTCAAGACAACTTGCCACAATCTTGACTCTCGGGTGAAAAATTACCAGTTACGGTGTGCACTGGCAATAATAAGTTCTCTGAAGGGTGCTGCTACTTAATGTTGATAGAGCATGCCGGGGCCTCCTGCACGGACGGTCACACGCTGCATATCTGGATTGATAAGGGCCGCGCCACATGCCTTGCCTGTCATGACGACAAGCAGGACCACAATGCCGACGAGGGCGGTTGTGCAGAGTGCCATGATTTTAGGGGGGAGGAGGTGTCTCCGGCTGCAGCTGAAAACTGAACCGGCTGATTGTTTTATAAAGAAATTTCAAAATGAATATTTACTGAAATCATTTGCATATTTCTAGATTCAATATCAATATGCTTTAAACCATAACAGTTAATCGACGGGGGTAAGTCAGATGACTATTTCCAGACGGAATTTTCTCAAAGGCGGCGGCCTGGCTGCAGCTTCCCTTGCGCTGTCCGGTAAACCGGCCCAGGCCAACGTCAATTCGCCGGAGATGCGCACCAAGGGACTGCAATCGACCACCACGGTCTGCCCTTACTGCGCCGTGGGCTGCGGCATGATTGTCCACACCAGGGACGGCAGGATCGTCAACATCGAAGGGGATACGGCCCATCCGATCAATGAGGGATCACTCTGTTCCAAGGGAAGCGCCCTGTTCCAGGTCGCCAACAACGAGCGCCGCCTGACCAAAGTTCAGTACCGTGCCCCCGGCAGCAGCAGCTGGGAGGAGAAATCATGGGACTGGGCCATGGAGCGCATTGCCACCCTCATGAAAGAGACCCGCGACCGCAACTTCGTCAGGACAGAAACGATCAAGGGCAAGGAATACGTTGTTAACCGCAACGATGGCATGGCCATGCTCGGGGCCGCAGCCTTGGACAATGAAGAGTGCTACCTGCTGGGCAAATTTGCCCGCGCCATGGGGGTCGGCTACCTCGAACACCAGGCGCGCATATGACACAGCGCCACGGTTGCCGGTCTGGCAGCCTCGTTCGGCCGCGGAGCAATGACCAATCACTGGATAGACTTCCAGCATGCCGATGTCATCATGTGCATAGGCTGCAATCCTGCCGAGAACCACCCGATCTCCTTCCGCTGGGTTGAAAAGGCCAAGGACAACGGCGCCCGGCTGATTTCCGTCGACCCGCGTTACACCCGGACCTCCTCAAAGTCTGACACATATGCCCAACTGCGCCCGGGCACTGATATCGCTTTCATCGGCGGCCTGATAAATTACATTTTGCAGAACGATCTGATCCACAGAGAATACGTCATCAACTATACCAATGGTTCATTCCTGATCAACAAAGATTTTGCCTTTAACGACGGCCTGTTCTCCGGTTATAACCAGGAAAAATATAGCTATGACAAAGGGACCTGGGCCTATCAGCTCGGCAAGGATGGAAATCCATTACGGGATAAGAGCCTGAAGAATCCGCACTGTGTTTACCAGCTTCTCAAGAACCATTATGCCCGCTATACCCCGGAAAAGGTCTGCGAGATCACCGGGACCCCGGTCCAGGATTATATGGAGGTTGCGCGCACCTTCTGCAGCACCGGCAGTCCGGACAAAGCGGCAACCATCCTGTACGCCATGGGGACGACCCAGCACACCGTGGGAACGCAGAACGTCCGGTCTTACGCCATTCTGCAGCTGCTCCTGGGCAATATCGGCATTGCCGGCGGCGGCATCAATGCCCTGCGCGGTGAATCCAACGTCCAGGGATCGACCGATTATGCCATCCTCTTCCATATTCTGCCCGGTTACCTGAATGCGCCGACCTTCGACAACACAGACCTGGCTGCCTACCTGGAAAAATGGACCCCGAAAAGCAATGACCCGCAGAGTGCCAACTGGTGGAGCAATACCCCCAAGTACATGACCAGCCTGCTCAAGGCTTTCTGGGGAGATGTTGCCACGGCGGAAAATGACTACTGCTACGATTACCTGCCGAAGCGCAGCGGCAACTACTCGTTCCTCAAGGTGATGGAGCGGCTGCAGACCGGCGGTTTCGAAGGGCTTGTCTGCATGGGCACCAACCCGCTTGTCGGCGGGCCCGATGTAGGTTCCATTGCCTTGGGCCTCAACAATCTCAAATGGCTGGTTGCCGCCGATCTCTGGGAGACAGAAACCTCGGTCTTCTGGAAGCGCCCGGGTGCCGATCCAAAGAGCATCCCCACCGAGGTCTTTCTGCTGCCGGCAGCTGCATCAGTCGAAAAGGAAGGCTCCATTTCAAACTCAGGACGCTGGGCTCAATGGCGCTACAAGGCGGTCGAGCCGCCCGGCGATGCTGAAAGCGATGCCTTTATCGTTGACCAGTGGGTAAAAAGGTTGAAAAAGCTTTATGCCGACAGCGGTGTCTTCCCGGAGCCGATCGTTGACCTGGCCTGGAACTACGGCGCCGGGCATGAGCCGGATATCGACCTGGTTGCCCGGGAATGCAACGGCCGCTTCACCCGCGATATCGTGATTGACGGGAAGGAATTCAAGAAAGGACAGCAGGTGCCGAGTTTTGCCCTCCTGCAGGCCGACGGTTCGACCGCCAGCGGCAACTGGCTCTACTGCAGCTCCTACACCGAGGCCGGCAACATGATGCAGCGCCGAGGCAAGGAGGACCACACCGGCATGGGAATGTTTCCCGGGTGGGCATGGTGCTGGCCGCTGAACAGGAGAATCGTTTATAACCGGGCCTCGGTCGACCTTACCGGCAAACCCTGGAACCCGAAAAAACCTGTCATCAGCTGGAACCAAGCCACCAACAAGTGGGAAGGAGACGTTCCCGACGGCGGCTGGCCGCCCATGGGTCTGGCCGGCACCAGGTATCCCTTTATCATGGTCGCGGAAGGACATGGCCGGCTCTTTGCCGCCGGACTGGCGGACGGCCCCTTCCCGGAGCACTATGAGCCCATGGAGAGTCCCATGGTCAACCTGATGAGCAGCCGGCAGAGCAACCCGGCCCTGGACCGGACCGGCATAATCGACAAGTCCGGCGTCTTCTACATAGCGACGACCTGCCGGGTTTCGGAACACTGGCAGGCCGGTGCCATGACCCGCAACCTGCCCTGGCTGGTGGAACTGGTGCCTGACATGTTTGTCGAGATGAGCGAGGAACTGGCTAAAAAGAAAAACATCGCCAACGGCGATTTTGTCACCATCAGTTCCAAACGCGGATCAATCCAGGCCCGGGCTCTTGTCACCAGCCGGATCAAACCGTTTCTCATCGGCGGCAAAATGATTGAACAGGTCGCAATCCCCTGGCACTTCGGGTTCAACGGCCTGGCCACGGGCGACAGCGCCAATGCCCTGACCGAAGCGGTCGGAGATGCCAATACCCACATTCCCGAGTACAAGGCATTCATGTGCAATATCAAGAAGGGAGGGACAAAGGTATGACACCTCCGCGAGACTTTTCCCGGGACGCGACATTTCTCATTGATCTCACCAAGTGCACCGGCTGCCGTTCCTGCCAGGTTGCCTGTAAGCAATGGAACCAGCTTGAAGCCGAGAAAACCGAATTCTTCAGCGGTGAAGGATACCAGAATCCGCCGGCCATGTCCGAATACACCTTCACGCGCATCAAGTTTCTCGATTACAGCAAAAACGGCCAGAACGAGTTCGCCTTCTACAAGGAAATGTGCATGCACTGCAATGATCCTGCCTGCGCCTCGGTCTGCCCGGTCGGCGCCTTTCGAAAGACCGCCGAAGGCCCGGTTATCTACCAGCAGGAACTTTGCATCGGCTGCAGATTCTGCATGATCGCCTGCCCCTTCGGTATACCCAAGTATGAATGGAGCAAGGCGTTGCCGCTGGTGCGGAAATGCACCGGCTGCTACAGCCGGGTCAAAGAAGGGCTGGCACCTGCCTGCGCCACTGCCTGCCCGACGGCAATCACTTATGGGCCACGCGATGAAATGCTCAAGGAGGCCGAACAAAGGCTGGCACGCTTCCCGGATCGGTATATTTCCAAAATTTACGGCAAAGATGAAGCCGGCGGCACCAGCGTCCTGTACCTGAGCAGGGTCCCCTTCGACGAGCTCGGTTTCAAGCAGGTGACCCAGCGGCCGCTGCCTGAATACACCTGGCAGGCGCTTCGCCTGGTACCGGGAATTTTTGTTACCGTAGGCAGCGGGCTGGCGGCCATTTCCTGGATCAACCACCGGAAGGACCGGTTGAGAAAAGAACAGGAAGAACAGAAGGCTCAAACAAACAAGCCCAGGGAGGACTGAAACGATGAGTGTGGCTGAAAACGTTGTCACTGAAATTAAAGGCTACAGCCGTTTTCTCAAGTTCTTGATGCTGCTGGTAGTTCTCGGTGCGGTAGCGTCCCTGGCTCGGTTTGTCTACGGCCTGGGGGTCACCACCAACCTCAACGATACCTATCCATGGGGGT
>Ga0210079_1000046_pt1 | contig 16132 bp, 19 predicted proteins | sample White_CordA_D2_FD_185587 | JGI IMG/M metagenome (GOLD analysis project Ga0210079, IMG submission 185587) | Wetland microbial communities from the San Francisco Bay, California, USA, that impact long-term carbon sequestration - White_CordA_D2... | ecosystem: Environmental > Aquatic > Marine >...
TGCAGAGAGTAAAATAAAACTATTTAACAGGCAGTTACTTTGTAACTGTTAATATTTAACGTTTAAAATCATACTGTATAAACGAAGGAGAGGTTTGATGACGGAGCAGGAACGTAACGAATTGATGCAGATTGTCCGCGAACTGTCTTACGAAGAGCGCGAGGTGACTCTCGCTTCGGGCCGCAAAAGCAATTTCTATTTTGACGGCAAACAGACCGCGCTGCACGCAAAAGGAGGCCTGCTGGTGGGCAAGGCTTTCTGGGAGATCGTCAAAACTTTCGACGGCCCGATTCACGGTGTCGGTGGCCTGACCATGGGAGCGGATCCGATTGCAACGGCGACTTCGATTGCCGCCAACCTAGACGGTAATCCTGTGCATGCCTTTATTATCCGCAAGGAGCCGAAGGGTCACGGCACGGGGCAATGGCTGGAAGGTCGCAAGAACCTGCCGCCCGGATCGCGTGTTGTGATCGTCGAAGATGTGACCACCACCGGCGGCTCTTCGATGAAGGCGGTCGAGCGTGCTCAGCAGGAGGGGCTGGAAGTCCTCGGTATCATCACTCTCGTTGATCGCGAAGAAGGCGCCCGGGAGAATATTGAAGGTCAGGGACAGATTCTCAAGTCGGTTTTCACCCGGTCTGAAGTCGTCGGCTGAGGGCATTTACAAATATTTTTTTAGCAGGGATGCGGTGACGCATCCCTGTTTTCGTTTATAATGTATCAGGGTAAAGGAGGCCTAAAAAAGTGAAAATAAAAACCCTTGTTGTTGCATTATTGTGCCTGATCTTTGCAGTGACCGGATGTGTCTCGACTTCAGAATTGTATATTGGCAAACCGGTCAACTCGGCGCCGGTCATAGAATTCCAGAAAGCTGAGATCACAGCAGGAACCTGGCAAACCTTTGACGTGACGATCAACTATACATATACCGTAAGTGGGGGGCTGATTGAGATAACAGGGCAGGGGGAACTCAGCCAGCATTACCAGATGATGTACAATAATGTCAGAACAATGCGGGTCTACCTCTTCCTGCTTGATGCGGATGCGGTCATTCTTCAAACGGTTGAAATACCGGCTTTTCTGATGAGTACGGAAGATAAATTCACGTTCAATATACCTTTTAAAGTCAATCAAAGCATGAAAGGCTTTTCATTCGGCTATCGTGGTGTGGCTAGCGATATGGATGGTCAAACATACTTTGACAGTCTGCCATGAGACTCTGCCTTGTGAAAATATCTCAACGAGGCCAATGAGTTGAAATAATCTGAATCCTTGTTAACCTGAACTCATATTCTGCCCCGTCTTTTACACGAAGGAGGAAATATGGGTTTATTTAGTAAGAAAGTGGATTATCCGGAACTTGGTGATGACAGCCCCGTAGCAGAACAAATCAACGAAGTTGAGGGGCCGCTAAAAACTTTAATGAATCAGGTGTCCGACCCGCTCGAGGTCATTCCGGCAGATAACCAGGCCTACGTTTTCATTGGCAAGCCGCCGAAAAAGTTTGGTGTGGCCGTGATTGAAGGTGGCGCAGTGCAAAGCTTTGTTGCCGCGGCCAAAGAAAAAGGGCTGGAGCCGGTGAAAATTCAGAAACTCAACGAACAGTTTCGTGATGCCTATATACAGAACCAGGATGCGCAGCGTTACAAGGCCAGTATTGCCGGCAAAGAAATAGTCGTGACTCCTTGCGCTGAACTCGCCCGGGAAGTCAGTCAGATTATGGGTAGCATGTAAATCGTAGGTAGCGGGAATTGTCGGGGCATTAAGCCGGGGCTGAAACGGGTAGTTATCTGATTCTCCCGGTTTTTTTTGTCTTGAGTCCGCAGTGCCACTTTGCCGAAGGTGTTTGAAACGTGGATCGATCTGTAGGGTTCGCTTGTAACATCGAGAAAAAAACAGGCTAACAGGAAGATGGAAGTGATCATATGACAACCCCTCATTGCTTCTCGGTTAATTATCAGCAGGCGCGCCAGACATTCATCACAGCGGCAAGGATTGCCGGTGCCGAGATTGACAGTTTTGAGAACTCCTGCTCCGGTGTCGGCGGGGCAGGACTGTTTACCGATGTTGCATCGATTGGCCAGGCGGGGGCTGAAAATATCTTGATTCTGATCTCCGGCACCCATGGCGTTGAGGGCTTCGCCGGTTCGGGAATACAGTCAGGTCTTTTGACTTCAGGCATAGCCGAAGCCTTAAGTGCGAACGCCCGTCTCGTCATGATTCATGCTCTCAACCCTTACGGGTTTGCTTTTTTGAGAAGAGCCAACGAAGATAATGTCGATCTGAACCGGAATTTTATCGATCACGACAAGCCTTACCCGGACAACCGGGAATACGACAGAATCTCCGGCTTGATTGCGCCTCGATCAATGTCTGCCCCGGCAAATACTTGGGCGGCCCTCAGGCTTCTTTGGTATCGCCTCGTCTTCGGCAACGAAAAACTGCAGAGGATTGTAACGCAAGGACAATACGCGCATCCTGATGGATTGTTCTTCGGCGGACATTTCGCGACCTGGTCCAACCAGACACTGCATGAGATTGCCCGCCGACAGCTTGCCGGCGCCGGGCGAGTCGTTGTCATCGACCTGCACACAGGGTTGGGGCCGTATGGCCAGGGAGAGATCATCCTGAGTGAGCCTGAACAGAACCCTGCATACCAGCGAGCTGTTGCCTGGTGGGGAGCAGCGCGGGTTAAATCGACAGAGAGTGGTGAGTCTGTCTCATCTCAACTCAGCGGTACTGTCAAGCTGGCATTTACCAGAATGCTGGTAGGAGCGGAGGTCACTGCGGTCGGCCTGGAGTTCGGTACTTCGCCACCATTGGAGGTATTCAAGGCGCTCAGGGAAGAAAACTGGCTGCACCAGCAGGCCGGCGACAACCATCCGCAGGCCGCAAGGATCAAACAGCAGTTCCTGAAAATGTTTTATCCTGACGATGATTTATGGAAACAAAACCTCTGGGAACAGGGCGAACTGGTCGTCAGGCAGGCACTGGCCGGACTTGAAGACGAGTCCCCGAAGGTTATCGATGCTATCTCTCCTCCGGGATCTTGAAAATAACATGAACACCTGGCTGACTTTCGAGTTCGGCTCGATTGACTGCAGCGGTATCGCCGATAACGCCGATTATGGTGCGATTGGCGCCGGTTGACTGGTGAAAATCATAGTCGTGGTCGACCAGGTACTGTTTAACCTTGCGCAGTTGATCTTCACCTGCGCCCTTTTTCATGACAATCAACATCTTAGATACCTTTCGTGCGAATACGTTCAAGGCGACGGGATTCGTCGATAACCCTCTCAAAGAGCCTGGTAATGGCATCATTTTCCAATGGCCCGGGATTCGCATTGGACATGGCCTCGAAAATCCTCTTCTCGCGTTCAGGATCGTACACAGGAATCCCGTGCTCTTTCTTGATTTCACCTATTTTCAGTGCCAGGGCCGCGCGCTGATTGAAAATGCGCAGTAACTCACTATCCAGCCGGTTGATCTCTTTGCGGTAATCATCAATAGTCACAAGTCTCTCCAGAATGGCAGACGTCCATGGGTGCGATGTCAGTAGACTTTTCTGATCAGGGTGTCCTGCTTCCAGTGGATGTCATCTTTTTCAGGGTGATTGATGTTGTAATGCAGGCCACGGCTTTCCTTGCGTTTGAGCGCACAACGAATGATCAGTTCAGCGACCGTGGCAATATTGCGTAATTCGACCAGGTCGGATGTAATCAGGAAGTCCCAGTAATAATCGGCGATCTCCTCCTGGATCATCTGCACGCGACGCAGGGCCCTGATCAGCCTCTTGTCGGAACGGACGATGCCGACATAATTCCACATACAAAGGCGAATCTCGTGCCAGTTGTGGGCAACCACGACCTCTTCGTCACTGTCCCTGGCGCTGCCGGGGTCCCAGGATTCTATGGTTGGGCAGGGCGGTAGTTTTTCTTTACTGAGGGCGAGTGAGCGTTCCGCCGCACGCTTGGCGTACACCACGCCTTCGAGCAGGCTGTTGCTGGCGAGTCGATTGGCTCCGTGCAGGCCGCTGCAGGAGACTTCGCCGATGGCAAAAAGATTAATGATGTCGGTTTCTCCCCAGGAATCGACTTTGATCCCACCACAAAGGTAATGTGCCGCCGGCACCACGGGGATCGGTTGTTTTGTCATGTCGATACCATAGGAAAGACAGGTCTCGTGGATATAGGGGAAACGATCCGTGATGTATTCTTTTGTTTTGTGAGTGATGTCGAGAAACACGCAGTCATCACCATGGGTCTTCATTTCGTTGTCAATCGCACGTGCTACGATGTCTCTGGGAGCCAGGTCTTGCAACTGATGGTAGCCTGCCATAAACGCCGTCCCGTCACGACGCCTCAGGATGGCCCCCTCGCCACGTACGGCTTCCGAAACAAGGAAGCTCTTGGCGTGAGGGTGGAAGAGGGTGGTGGGGTGAAACTGCATAAACTCCATGTTGGCAATTGTTGCTCCGGCCCGGTAAGCCATGGCGATGCCATCGCCGGTAGCGATATCCGGATTACAGGTATAGAGGTAGACTTTGCCGGCACCACCGGTGGCCAATACGGTGATCGGTGCGCCGAAGGTGATGACCTGGCCCGTTTCACAATTGAGAACGTAGACACCGAGACAACGGTCAGGTTTGATGCGGCGCCTGGTGACCTTGGCTTCGGTGATCAGGTCGACTGCAGTGTGGTTCTCATAGACAGTGATGTTGGGGTGTGACTGGACGGCCTCGACCAGGGCCCGTTCGATCTCCTTGCCGGTCTCGTCCTTGACGTGATAAATCCGCCTCTGACTGTGGCCACCTTCTCTGGTCAGATCGTACGATTGGTCGTTGTTGCGTGAAAAATTAACCCCCCATTCGATCAGTGCATCAATGGCTTCTGGCCCGTTCTCCACCACCATGCGAACAATCTCTTGGTCCGGCAACCATGCGCCTGCCTCCATCGTGTCCTGAATGTGTTGATCAAACGAGTCATCCGTGTTTGACACAGCGGCGATGCCGCCCTGGGCAAGCCTGGTCGCGGTCGTTGCGATTTCTCTTTTCGTAATTAATGCCACCTGGCCGCGATCAGCAACGGTCAGCGCATAGCAAAGCCCTGCGATGCCGCTGCCTACAACGAGAAAGTCAGATGTTATTTTCATAAGGAAAATGGCCTGTGGTTTGCATTGAATTTATGTGTATTAACGGCCTGACCATGTCAAAGGCACTCCATTATGTGAATGCAATACATTTTGTGTCAAGTCCTAAACTTCTTGAAATACAGAGGTTTTTCAGTTATAAATCATAGCTCTGGAGTTTGTCCCGATGATATCCAAACACAGGCTACTCTTCATATTGATACTCATTCTGCCGCTGGTATCAGGGGTTTTACCCGCTTGCGCTGACATTTATCGGTACGTGGATGCGCAGGGGACGGTTCATTTTACGAACACGCCGACCGACGGGCGCTGGAATATGTACCTCAAGGAAAAGCCTGCCGCCGGTTCAGGGCATCATTCATATCTTGACATTATCCGCCAACATGCCCACTCGTATCAACTTGAAGTAGCCCTGGTCAAGGCTGTCATCAAGGTGGAGAGTGATTACCGGCCCGGTACGGTTTCCAAGAAAGGTGCCCAGGGGTTAATGCAATTGATCCCGGAAACGGCCAGGGACCTTAATGTCCGCAACCCTTTCGATCCCTACGAAAACATCCGAGGCGGCAGTCAATACCTCCGAAAAATGCTTGATCTGTTCAACGAAGACATTGAACTGGCACTGGCGGCCTACAATTCGGGACCGACTACCGTAAAACGTTACGGTGGAATCCCTCCATATGATGAGACCCGTAATTATGTAAAACGGGTCAAGCATTACCTCGATTACTATCGCCAGGCCGGAGACACTTTACTATGAACCTGAAGTCCGGCCTGTTAAACCTGCCCAATCTGCTAACCCTGGCCCGGATTGCCGCCGTCCCCATCATCGTTGTTTTGCTCCTTTCCGATTCGCGTTCCTCCGGCATGTGGGCCGCTGCAATTTTTGGCTTGGCCGCGGTGACTGACTTCATCGACGGCTGGCTGGCCCGCAAATGGGGCGTCGTCACCGTGCTCGGCAAATTCCTGGACCCCCTTGCTGACAAACTGATTGTCATGGCGGCGTTGATCATGCTGATACCGCTTGGCCGGGTGCCGGCCTGGATGGTTTTCCTGATCCTTGCCAGAGAGATGGTCGTCACCGGTTTGCGCTCTATTGCATCCTCTGAGGGAATTGTTATTGATGCCAGTGACCTGGGTAAATACAAGACAATTTACCAGATGGTCGCCATCCCCGGTTTGATGCTCCATTATAACTTCAACTGGTTCTTCGGTATCGAGTGGAGCGTCCTGCAAGTCAACATGCACAACTTCGGAATGTTCTTCTTTTTTATTGCGTTTACTTTGACACTCTGGTCAGGAATTGATTATCTGCAGAAGTTCTTCCGTGTGATCGCCCGATGACTTCTTTTCAGGTCGTTAAAATTTCGGTTGACTTGCCTGAAGGGCTTTTGCTATAAAGTCCATCCGTCGGCACTGCCGGCGTACATGTTTGCGGGACTAACTCAGTGGTAGAGTGCGACCTTGCCAAGGTCGAAGTCGCGAGTTCGAATCTCGTGTCCCGCTCCAGAAGATACGCCCCATGGTTTCAAAACCATGGGGCTTTCTTTTTCAGGGCAGATCTGCTTGTGTGGCCGATCTGAACGCCCTCATCCGAGCTATAAAAACTCTGTATGCAAACATCTTAAGTGAAGTCCTTTCGAAGTTCTTTTCAACATTGGACAATTCCCACTTTACTATTGACACCTGCAGTCAGGAAACGTTACAAAATCAGTTCAATTGTCTATGGGTTTTCGGGTCATTACTTTTTTGACTATGCTAAGGAGGAAGTATGCTGTCCAAGTGCCAGATGAACAACCTGTTGATTGCAATTCTAGCTGTAGCGTTCATGGTTTGCCTGAGTCATTCGGCTCTGGCCGCAGAGGCAGTCTTGACTGCCGATGACTGTGTCAAATGCCACGCTGAACAGCCCGCGCAAATCGAGGCAAACGGGGCCTCCCACAAAACCGAAATCGACTGCACGGCCTGTCATGCCGGGCACCGCCCAAGCGTGGCAAACAATATCCCCCAGTGCAATGAGTGCCATGAAGGCAGCGCACATTATGAGGTTGATAACTGTCTTGGCTGCCATAACCCGCATGAACCGCTGAACATCGCCATCAAGGGTGAGCAGAAGGCCGTTTGTGTGAGTTGTCATACTGGTCCGCAAGAGCAGATGGTTGCGAACCCGAGCATGCATGAAACCTTTTCCTGTAATTTCTGCCATGCCGATACCCACGGCAACGTCCCCGAGTGCTTGAGCTGCCACGAAGGTCACTCAGAGACGATGACCCAGGCCGACTGTTCGACCTGTCACCAGGCGCACATGCCCCTGGCCGTCGCTTACCCGGACAGCACGGCGTCGCAGCTTTGCGCTTCATGTCACGATGCGACTCTGGCCACGCTGGTCGGGAGCAAGACCAAGCACAGCGAGGTTTCCTGTGCGACCTGTCATGCGGAAAAACACAAGGCGATTCCGGAATGTCAAGAGTGCCATGGCCTGCCGCATCCCCAGGCGATGCATACTCGTTTCCCGAATTGCGGCGAATGTCACGGCGTGGCACACAATCTGAACAAATAACTGACAGAGCCGAGCCAGTTTTTATGACCGCAACCCGAGAGGTTGACCTTAACAGGTCAACCTCTCTTTTTTTCCTCAGCAACTGATGAGACAAGGTTTATAAACCTCGAGATAAGGCCACCCATGGAACAGTATCAAGGCATTGTCGGGCTTTTTGTTTTGATCGGTATTGCCTGGTCCTGCTGCGAAAATCGTAAAGCCATTCAATGGCGGCATGTCGCGGCAGGCCTCGCCCTGCAGGCCGTCCTGGCGGTTTTGCTGGTCCGTTTGCCGGTCAGCCAGTCGGTCTTTATCTGGCTGAACCGTGCCGTTCTGGCACTGGAGCAGGCGACAACCGCCGGTACAACATTGGTCTTCGGCTATCTCGGCGGTGGCTTGCTGCCTTTTCCAGAGCCTTTCAGTGGCAGCGCATACATATTAGCTTTCCGTGCCTTACCACTGGTCCTTGTGGTCAGTGCTCTATCATCACTACTTTTTTACTGGAAGATCCTTCCTTTGATTGTCAAGGCGGGAAGCTGGCTCCTGGAAAGAACCCTCGGTGTTGGCGGTGCCCTGGGAGTCAGCGCCGCGGCCAACGTTTTTGTCGGCATGGTAGAGGCCCCGCTGATGATCAGACCCTACCTGCAGCAGATGTCGCGTGGTGAACTCTTTGCTGTGATGACCTGTGGGATGAGCACGATCGCCGGGACGGTTTTGGTGCTGTATGCCTCTATTCTGAACCCGGTCCTGCCAGATGCCCTCGGGCATATTCTGACTGCCTCCTTAATCAGTGCACCCGCGGCGTTGTCCATTGCGCTCCTGATGGTGCCGCATAGCGGCGAAATGACAAGCGGGCGAATCGACCCACCAGTGACTGCCAGTAGTGCCATGGATGCCGTTGTTCAAGGCACCGTTCAAGGGTTGAAGCTCTTGCTGAATATTGTTGCCATGTTGGTTGTTCTAATTGCCCTGGTCAGCCTGGTCAATATCTTTCTTGGGGTCTTGCCTGAGGTTGCGGGTGCACCCTTGACGCTACAACGCCTCCTCGGATGGGGCTTCGCACCGTTAAGCTGGACCCTTGGCGTCCCCTGGCACGAAGCCGTTATTGCCGGCAGCCTGCTTGGCACCAAAACCATCCTCAATGAACTCGTCGCATACCTCAACCTGGCCAGTCTTGACCCGGCAGAGTTGAGCTTGCGCAGTCGTCTTATCATGACCTATTCTCTGTGTGGTTTTGCCAACCTCGGGAGTCTGGGGATCATGCTCGGTGGTATCGGAGTCATGGTGCCGGAGCGACGTGAGGAAATAGTCTCTCTCGGATTTAAATCGATTATCGGTGGAACTCTGGCGACCTGCATGACCGGTGCCGTGGTCGGTTTACTGGTCTGAATCAAGCGACATGGCTGATCATGTGGTATCTTCATAACATAGGCCTTAACACGTGATTCTGCTGTGATCATCAAATGAAGGCTATGAATCAATCTGATCCTCTCTGCATAGTTTGCAAGCTAAGGAGTGTGCCATGGCTGTTGTAGAAATCAGTGTTGCACCTCTGGGTACGGCAACACCCGGAGTGTCCGGCTTTGTCGCCGCCTGCGTTGAGGTTGTCGCGGCTTCCGGCCTGAAGTACCAATTGACTCCCATGGGAACAGTGATCGAGGGTGATATTGATGTGATCCTTCCGATTTTGAGAAAGATGCACGAAGTTCCTTTTGACAAAGGCGCTCAAAGGGTGTCGACCCTGATCAAAATCGATGACCGGCGAGACAGTCAAGCACACGATTTGAAGGGAAAAATTGACTCGGTCATGGATAAAATCCATCCGTCGCCTGACAGGATTTAGCGCTTGACAGATATGATACCCTCTGGTATTCAAGGAGACTGTTTTTTGATGGCCCCGTCGCCAAGTGGTAAGGCAGAGGTCTGCAAAATCTCCATCACCAGTTCGAATCTGGTCGGGGCCTCCACAATCAACAGGCCAGCCATAATATGGCTGGCCTGTTCTGCTTTCAGGTGACCATGGGGTCATTCGGTATCGCAACCATAACTCTCTTCATCCTCATGGGGAGTATCGCCGGATTCCTGGCCGGTCTACTGGGGATCGGTGGCGGTATTATTCTCGTCCCACTTTTTCTCTGGTCATTTGAAGCAGCTGGTTTCGCGCAAGAGATTCTGGTCCACACTGCCTTTGGCACCAGCCTGGCTATCATTATCCCCACCGCTATTAGCAGCACCCTGGGACATCGAAAGCGTGGTAACGTTGAATGGCACCAGGTCGCCTACTTGTGCCTGGGCGGGTTTTTTGGCGCGCTGTGCGGAGCATGGCTGGCCTCTCAACTCAGCGGTATCTGGCTGAAAGGCCTGTTCGGCATCATGCAGATACTTGTCGCGACAAAACTGTTTATCTTCCACCCCAGGCTTCCACCGGTACGCAATAATTCTGTTTCAACAAGCCCGCTCCTGGCCGTGGGTTTTGCAGGCGGCGTCTTCAGTGCGTTTTTCGGCGTCGGCGGTGGGGTGATTGCTGTGCCGCTGATGGTTATTGCCCTGAGTTTCCCTATTCACCTGGCCGTTGGCAACTCGAGCGCCCTGATCGTCATTTCATCCCTGTCAGGAGCCCTGTCGTACATGCATCATGGTTGGGGTGTTGACGCTTTGCCGCCATTTTCACTCGGATACGTCAATGTTCTGGTGTTCCTGCTGGTTGCACCCTTCACCATCGGTATGGCTCGGTTGGGGGTGCGTGTTGCCAGTCGCACGGCCCATGATAGACTTATAAAGTCATTCGCCGTCCTATTGGTGTGTGTCGGTCTGCGAATGATTTACAGTGCATGGCTCGGCTGATCCTGTCGGAGGTCCCGTTATGTTGCGTACCGCTGTCGTTGCCGGGCAGTTCTACCCGGGTCAGAGAGAATCTCTGCTGAAGTCCGTCTCAGCCCTGATGCCGACAACTTCTCTGCAAAAGACTGCAATCGGGGTTATGTCGCCGCACGCTGGCTATATCTATTCCGGCAAAGTTGCCGGACAGACGTTTGCCGGCGTCAAGATTCCTTCTGAAGTCATCATCATTGGCCCGAATCACCATGGCCGCGGCCATGTCGCTGCTGTTTACGCCAGCGGAGCCTGGGAGACCCCCCTCGGAGAAACGCTGATTTCAGTAAAACTCGCTGATCGGATCCTCAGGGAATGTCCAATGGCGGCAGAAGATACCCTTGCACATCGGTTTGAACATTCCCTCGAAGTCCAACTGCCTTTTCTGCAGTTGAAGGCACCGGAGACCAGCATTGTGCCAATCTGCATCAGCCGCATGCCGCTTGACCTGCTGCTCGAAATGGGCAACGGACTTGCCCGGGCGATCTCATCCTGCGCCGAGCGGCCCCTGATCATTGCAAGCACTGATATGACTCATTACGAGTCCGGGAAAAGTGCCAGGGCGAAGGATTTCATGGCGCTGGAAAAAGTCCTGGAGATGGACCCTGAAGGTCTTTTCGACGTGGTCTTTGATAACAGGATCTCGATGTGCGGCGTCCTGCCGACCGTGGTCATGCTTCAGGCTGCAAAAAATCTCGGCGCTGAAAAGGCAGAGCTGATTCTTTACAGCAATTCAGGTGATGTTACCGGCGACCAGTCCGAAGTGGTCGGTTATGCTGGGGTGATGATTTCCTGAGTCTCCAATACTTGCCACATCCCCAGATTTCGGGTATAAAGCGGGTCACTGAGAAGTGACCCAAAGTTTGAAACACTCAACGCAAAGTCGCTAAGAACGCAAAGATATTCTGGATCCTATTTATTCCTCAATGATCAATCATATAATTTAGGCTTCAAGCACATTTTTTGCCCCTTGTTTAGGGCCTTTGCGCCTTTGCGTTAATATCATTCCTGGAGCTTTACATGTCTAACTTAAGAGTTCGTTTTGCCCCGAGTCCGACCGGTTACCTGCATATCGGCGGAGCCCGAACCGCCCTGTTCAACTACCTGCTGGCCCGCAAAGAGGGTGGTGTTTTTGTCCTGCGGATCGAGGACACTGACGTCGAGCGCTCCACCCAGGAATCGGTCGATGCGATTCTTCAGGCAATGGACTGGCTGGGCCTGAGTTATGATGAAGGGCCTTTCTACCAGTCCGAACGATATGGCCTCTACAAGAGCAAGGTCGCCGAACTCCTCGAAAAGGGCCATGCCTATCGATGTTACTGTACTCCCGAAGAACTCGACGCCAAGCGAGAGGCGGCCATGCAGAGTGGCGGCAAACCCCGTTACGATGGCACCTGCCGCAACCGGGCGGATCAGCCCGATGCTCCATTCGTGATTCGGTTCAAGACCCCGTGTGACGGCACAACGGCATTTGTCGACCGTATCAAAGGGGCCATCTCTGTAGAAAACACCGAACTGGACGATCTGATCATCCAGCGAACCGACGGCAACCCGACTTACAACTTCGTGGTCGTGGTCGATGATGCAGAAATGGGCATCACACTGGTGATTCGCGGCGATGACCATGTCAACAATACAGTCCGCCAGATCCCGATGTATCAGGCCCTTGGCTATGAGGTGCCCGAATTCGCCCACGTACCGATGATTCTCGGTGCCGACAAGAAACGCCTTTCCAAGCGTCATGGGGCCACTTCGGTGATGGCCTACCGGGAGATGGGTTATCTGCCGGAGGCGATGGTCAACTACCTTGTCCGTCTGGGATGGTCATGCGGCGACGAAGAGATTTTTTCCATGAACGACCTGATCGAAAAATTCAGCCTGGAGAATGTCGGCCGTTCTGCAGGAGTCTTCAATCCGGACAAACTCCTGTGGCTGAATGAACATTATATCAAGACAGGTGACCCTGAACGTCTCGCTGTACTGGTGGCGGAGATTCTTGCAGGGCAGGGGGTCGATACCGCATTGGGGCCGGATATGCCTGCAGTGGTTAAAACTCTTCAGGATCGCGCCAAGACCTTGGTTGAGATGGCCGAAGGGGCGCACTTTTATTTCAAAGCTCCGGACACTTACGATGAGCAGGCGGCGGCCAAATTCCTCGCCTCGGATAAACGTGATGTTCTTGAGTTGACGATCAAACACTTAACCGGGCTCGCTGATTATTCCCATGATGGTGTTGAAACTGCGTTCAAGGCGGTCATGGAGGAGAGCGGCCTCAAGTTCGGGAAAATTGGTCCAACAGTCCGCGTCGCGCTGGTGGGTGGTACGGTCAGCCCGAGCATTTACGATGTCGTCGCCGTACTCGGTAAGGATGCAGTTTTAGCCAGATTGCAAAAGGCTCTTGCATCGCTCGGCTGATATCTATATCATGCGATTTCTTGGCGACAAAAATGCTTGACTCCCCATGGCAACTTTGTTAAAAAACGCTCCTGCTTTTGGGGTGTCGCCAAGTGGTAAGGCAGCGGACTCTGACTCCGCCATTCGGGGGTTCAAATCCTCCCACCCCAGCCATAGTATCAACAGGGGAACATTTTCCCCGTGAGAGCATAGTTACCATGCGCTCATCGTCTAGCCTGGTCTAGGACATCGGCCTTTCACGCCGACGACAGGGGTTCGAATCCCCTTGGGCGTACCATTCAGAAGCCCTGCAAACGGAAACGTTTGCGGGGTTTTTGTTCTTCGGTGTTTTTTGTATACTGCAGTTAGGGTTTCATCTATCGGGAGGTCGTCATCATGTTTGACATAATGAGTGGCATGTTCTGTTTGGTCACGGCATCCGTAAGCCTGATATACGGTACGAGGATCGCCTGGATGTCCGGCAAAAAATGCGATTTCAAGGAAGATCCACATAACAAGATACACATTGTACTCGAAAGCCTCCCGGCCGCCACAGCTGTCTATTTTTTTGGATTTATCATTCTGTTCGCATGTTTAATAGACGGCCCCCTGACCATCTTTGTCTCCTCTCTGACCAGCGCTATCCTGCTCGCCGGGTTCGTGGTTTCGATGGCCATGCCAGAATTGAAACGCAAGCCGAACAACAAGTCGTAGGATCTGCACAAGTTACCTTGATACATTGCAGATACGGGCTGGTTGCTTTATCCTGCATAAATCTTAATCCAGAACAACTCTAAGCGATATCATTGATGCAATAATTTTTGCCAGTTTTAACTGCCCGGCCTATTAATACGTCATTAAACAATCTCCGCTGCGACAAGAAATATAAAAAACTATATAAACAGATATTGACATAAAATAACAGTCTTGTATAATTCCCACATGGAGAGTGCGGAATAATTCGGCTGGTAAAAATAATTTATTACGGAGATTGGATATGACTGAAAACACAAATTTAAAGCGTTATTCGTTGACTGTAGCTCGAGGCCTCTATGTTTTGACGACCTGTGCAGTTGTTCTTTTGGCACTGTCTTTTCTGAATATAGGTGGGCACTAAGGCAAGCCAGAACAATAGTTTGTTGCAGAAAAGGCGGTCTGAAATGATCGCCTTTTTTTCTGGTAGTTGACCTCCTTAAGCCACTCTAGTAAAACAGGTCCTGTTCCTGTAATGCCGATTTTAAGGATAGTACTGTGACAGACATTAATCTCAACAATCTCGACCCAAAAAAATTTATCTTCTGGATTCCCTCTGAAGGCTCTGTTGTCCATGTGGGCCCAGACCAGAACCCGATTCCTCTCCCACTCCTGCCTTTGCCGATCAAGATCAAGGATATGGAACAAACTGACTCCCCCACTGAGAACGCTGTCGGTGAGGGTGTCTATGATTATTTGCGTCAATTCCCGGATTGCCTGCACAATATTGCCTATGCTGAGCTCCTGCGAGATGGCTATTCACACTACCTCGCCGATCTCGCCGCACACGTGGTTATGCTCGACAAGAAAGATGTCGAGCCGGCCTATGTCTTCCGCAAGCTCACATACCTGAAAATACTTCGCTTGCTTGAACCTGATAACGTCGGCCTGTTGCGGCAGCTCTGCCAGGGGTTTTATGATCTTGCGATGACCTTTACCGAACTGACTCAGGTGCGTCGTCACCTGTTGGACGCCATGCGCTTCGGGCAGATGCTTGTGAAGCTTGATCCTGATAACATCGGGGTCCTGAATCTTCTTGCGCAAATCGATATCCTGTTCGGAGATTATCCCGTAGCGATTTCACGGTTACGCCGGTTGCTCGAACTGGTTGATGACGAACAGACCTCCGGACAGATCAATGCCCGGCTTGAATCGTGTATTAAAACCGGGCTGCCGGATCATTGCCTGGTCGACGATCTGGAAAGGATTGCAGATGCTATGCAGCTTTATTCTGCCGGGCATTACTCCCTGGCGACAGAAATCCTCGAGCGGCTGGAGGTTGACGAGTATTTCACCTCGGAACTCAAGTCAGTCGATTTCCTTTGTTTGCTTGGCATGTGTCGCATAAAGACGGGTGACAAGGGTGGGGCTTTCGAGGCTTTGACAGGCGCCCTGGAAATCGATCCTGATCATGAGCTGGCACGTGAAACCCTTGATTTAATTTAAATTCCCACAACGTTTTGCTTCGCAACTTTCCTCTGGTCATGATAAATATATAACCTTGTTTATAGGGGGCTGTCATGCAGAACGTCGGCATCGGTGATGTTGTATTCATAATCCTGATTCTTTGTGTCATCCATGGCATTATGTACCTGGTCACGCACTTTAGAAAGCGGAAATCCGGGACTGAAGACGGCCCCGACAGGGAATAGTGACAATGTCTTTCCATCGATTGGAAAACACCTCTTCCAGTTGTTCAAATACCCACCCCGTGCTATGATTCGCCATCAATCTCGGCTTGCATCCTTCACTTGGTTTAGTTGATGAAACAAGGCCTTTCATTCCTGTTGTTGCTCGCCCTTGTCTGCTCTGCAACGTCTGCACTGGCTTCCGACGCCACCGTGTCAACGTTCTGGCCGTTCTTCGATTATCGCGCCTCGGAATCTGCTGACTACAGTAGCCTTCACATGTTAGGCCCCTTTGTGAAATACGAAACCAAGGGGACAGAAACAGAGTATGCCTTGCGGCCGCTTTTCTACCGTGCTGTCGATGAAGAGGGGGGCTCCAGTACGGATGTCCTTTATCCTGTGCTCAGGCACAAGAATCACGGAGATGGAACCTCCAGTGTTCGCGTGCTGGGCCTGCTCTCATATGATTTCGGCGAGAATGAAGATGACAGGCCCGGGGATGGTAACGACAACCCAGAGTTTGAAGCTTTCAGTTCCAAGCGTTATTATCTCTTCCCTTTTCTTTTCTATGGTGAAGAAGAGCAGGGTCGTTACTTTGCTTTTTTCCCTTTTTTCGGCACTCTCTATAACTGGTTTAAACGGGATCGTATCTCTTTTACGCTCTTTCCCATCTATAGCCAGACCGAACGCAAGGGCACACAGGTCGATAATGTCCTCTGGCCCTTTTTTGCTAAAATCTCCGGTGAGAATGAGTCTGGTTACAAGTTCTGGCCGATTTATGGTGCAAGTCGAAAAGAAGGTG
>Ga0210079_1000047_pt1 | contig 16061 bp, 15 predicted proteins | sample White_CordA_D2_FD_185587 | JGI IMG/M metagenome (GOLD analysis project Ga0210079, IMG submission 185587) | Wetland microbial communities from the San Francisco Bay, California, USA, that impact long-term carbon sequestration - White_CordA_D2... | ecosystem: Environmental > Aquatic > Marine >...
ACCGAACTTGACGCCGCCGGCCTCCACCACCGAGGGGGCTGGATGAAAATCACGGGAGACCAGTTTGTAAGGCTTGCTGACGTGAATGACTTCACGGACACCAGGAAGTTCGCGGATCGTCGTATCATCAACATAACCCTGGTTGCCGAGGACTCCGATAGCGGTTCTCAAGCTCCCCGGAATCGGTTCCGCGATCAGGCCCATGGCTTCAACAGCGTCTGTAACCGCCCGGACCTGCTCGTCGGTTGCCGAGTGATGCATAACTATCAGCATTAAGAGAACTCCTTGAAAAGGTTATGGATGGTCTGATAACTTTATCGCGCTAGATTACTTGGGCAGTGGCATGATTTCAAGCTCTTTCACCATTTAGCTGCTTGGCGAACAGTACGATCTTGGTTATGCTGTTGAAGCGATTTCGCTTTTGTTCCGGAGACCCGATGTTACGCACCTTGTTTATGATCGGCGGGTTGGCCCTGATCATCGTTACATATCTGCCTTTCGACAGTCTGGCCAAGGACACCGCGCTGGCGCGGAGGCTCCTCAACTCCCAGGGCTGCAAAGCCTGCCATACCTTCGAGGGAGATGGCGGCAGGGATGCCGGCAGCTTTGAGGAGATGCGCGAGCGCCTGTCGTGGGCGGAGATCAGGTTGCAATTGGTCAACCAGCCCGGGACGCATGCCGATGGCAGCATGCCCGACTTCAGTCACCTTGCCGATGAAGAAATAGATGCCCTGATCTACCTGATAAAACCAAGGTAACAAGAGCACAACCCCTAACCAACCGAACCGATATGACCCAACGTGTAATACCGATCCTGTCCCCCAACTTTATCAACGACAGCGTTTTTGAAAGCCCGCCGGACTGGGCTGGAATTTTTCACAACAGCAATCCCCTCGCTCTCGAAATCGGCTGTGGCACCGGCCACTTTGTCCTGCAACGGGCCCGCATGCAGCCGGAGATAAACTTTATCGCCATTGACATCTACAATAAGGGTTGTCTGAAGACCTGTGCCAAGATTGATCTTTCGGGCCTGGACAATATCCGGGTGTTACGGGTCGAGGCACGCTGGTTGCTGGCCAGGGGCCTGCAACCGGAAAGCCTTTCCGCCGTGTACATCAACTGCCCTGACCCATGGCCCAAGAAGCGGCATCGGCAACGGCGGCTGGTCAACCGGAACTTCCTTGCAACTCTTGCGCATTATCTCAAACCCGGGGGAGATCTTTATTTCAGCACTGACTTCGATGACTATGCCGAAGATGTCGCCGGACAGATTCACGATCTGGCTGGTTATCGCAACATGTTGGCGACAGCATGGACCACAGCCCTCCCCGGCTACCCGGTTTCCAAGTATATGCAGCGGTTTCTCGACAGGGGTCAGAAGATCTACTTCATTCACCATCAGAGGGACATGGCCGTCTCGCGCCACAACCTGCCGATACCGGAGGTGCAGCGCGGGTTCCGAATCCGCTGGCAGATGGCAGAAAATGACTGAGTACCTGACCGACCAGATCCCGGGGATCGGCGGAACGATCCGTCATCAACCTGAGGATTTCCGGGTTGAGGAAATCCCACTTTACCCACCTTCCGGGGAGGGGGACCACCTTTACCTGACGATCGAAAAGCAGGGGTTGACCACCTATGACCTGCTCAGGGAACTGGCGACAGCCCTGGACTGCAAGGAGCGTGATCTCGGATATGCCGGCCTCAAGGATGCCCAGGCGATTACCCGGCAGACCGTTTCCGTGCCTTCACGCAAGCCCGGCGACATCAAGGGGCTGGACATTCCCGGTGTGACAATTCTTTCAGCGAGCCTGCATCGCAACAAACTGCGCCCCGGACATCTGGCCGGCAATCATTTCCGGATTCGCATCCACCAGCCGGAACCAAATTCGTTGCCAAAAGCACTGGAGATCCTTGCACTGCTTGAGGAATCCGGGGTACCGAACCGCTTTGGCGAGCAACGCTATGGTTCACTGGACAATTCACATCGGATCGGCCGGGCGATCCTCAATCAGGACTTTGACGCAGCGGTTAGCGAGATCATTGGTGACCCACTGTCAATCTTGCACCCCGGCTGGCGTGAGGCAGCCGCAGCCTATCACAAAGGAGATATAGAGACCGCAATTGAAAAATTGCCACGACACTGCCGCCCTGAACGCACATTGCTCAGGCTGCTCAAGCAGGGCACTCCCCCCAAAAAAGCGGTGCTGGCCATGCCCCGCAAGTTACTGCGGCTCTACCTTTCGGCATATCAGTCAAGCCTGTTCGACCGGCTGGTTGACATGCGGATGAAATCAATAAACAAGATATGGCTTGGTGACATTGCATTCAAGCATGTCAACGGGGCCTGTTTCGTGGTGACCGATCCGGCAGCAGAGCAGCCACGTGCCGACGCATTTGAAATCAGCGCCACCGCACCGCTCTACGGTTTCAAAACAAAGCTGGCCGAAGCACAAGCCGGATTGCTTGAAGAGGGCCTGCTCGACAAGGAAGGGCTGACGCCGCGATCCTTTCGTCTTTCCGGCGGCCTGGCCATGGAGGGGGAGAGACGTCCATTGCGGGTGCCGATCCAGGCGGCGACATGCGTCGCGGACGGCGACAATCTGCTGCTGTCTTTTTCACTGCCGAAAGGCAGTTTTGCAACCACGGTCCTCGCCGAAGTCATGAAAGCGCGGCCATGAAACCGAGATTGGCAAAGTCCATGGGTTAATGTATCCTAAGCAATGATCGATTTATTCCCGTCGCTGTCGCAAGGCGACTCCTAGAGGAGAACCGCACCATGCCTCATCACAATCACCAGGATCCTGAGAACATGGAGGACCTGCGCATCAACTTCTTCCGTCCACGCGCCGGGTTCATGCGTAAAGAAGTGACGATCATCTGGATCACACTTGCTGCCTGGGGAGTTATGACCTTCGGCATGCCGATTCACCTGGCTTTCACTCATAACGATCCGGCCCGCACCTTGTCAGAAGTTCCTTATATCTTCGGTATACCGGCCTATTTCTGGTACAGCGGGCAGTTTTTGATCCTCTGGTTTATTTTTCTCTGTTTTTTCTTCAACATCCTGATCGACTGGCTGGGTTCCAGCTATCGCAGGCGGCGTTAGGAGAGGGTCCATGGAGTATTCGGTCAGGTACACGCCGTTTTTCATGCTGGCATGCGTGCTGATTGTCTCCCTGGTCGTCGGTCTCATGTCACGGCGACAGGACAAGGGCGGCTACGGTCTGCAGGTTCGCTCGATCGGTCATGCCAATATTGGTGCGGCCATCGCATCCAACTGGATGAGCGCAGCATCTTTCCTCGGGATTGCCGGGGTCTTTTTTCTGAATGGCTATTTCGCCTTCGCCTACATCCTAGGCTGGACCGGCGGGTACGTTCTGCTCCTGGTCCTGATGGGCAGCCAGATTCGCCGCTTTGGCAAATACACGGCGCCGGACTTTGTCGGGGCCCGCTATGATTCCTCGGTAGCCCGGGTCATTTCTGCCGTCATAGCGATCATCATCTCACTGATATACTGCGTTGCCCAATACAAGGGGATCGGGCTGGTCTTTGCCTGGATATTCGGCATCGAGTATACCCAGGCACTGATTTTTGGCATCCTGGTAACCTTGGCTTATCTGATCATCGCCGGGGCGTTGAAGGCGGCGCGCAACCCGCAGATGCACTACCTGGTCCTGATTCTCTCCTTCGTCATCCCGTTGATGATGATTGCAAAAAAACTCGGCTACAACTGGCTCCTGCCACAATTCAGCTACGGCAATGCGCTGCGTGATCTTCCCGAGCAGGTTTCCAGCTCCTACCTCTTCCCCTGGACTTTCGGCTCACCCTACGAGTGGATTGCTCTCTCCTTCACCCTGATGGTAGGCACGGCTGGTTTGCCGCATGTCTTGTCACGTTTTTACACCGTGCCGAACACCCGCGACGCCCGCTGGGGAGTGGTATGGGGGATTTTTTTCATCGGTCTTCTGTACTGGAGCGCGCCGGCCTTCGGTGCCTTCGCCCGCAATTGGATGGAGCGGTCCGGAGTCGCATTCGACCCGGTTGAAGCCCGGGCCATTGCGGATATCATTGTTATCAAAACCGCGGAATGGGTCGGGGTCAATGAACTTTTGGTGAGCGTACTCGCTGTAGGTGGTATCCTTGCTGCGATCAGCACCATTACCGGTCTTCTGGTTACGGCTGCCGGAGCAGTTTCCTATGATATCTATTACCGTCTGATCAATCCGAATGCCAACGAGCGGCACTTGCTGCTGGTCGCCAAGGGAGCAACCCTGGTTCTGGCTCTGATTGTCCTGGTGATCGCGGTCAACCCGCCAGGACTGATTGCCCAGATCACCGCAGTCGCCTTCGCTCTTGCCGGCAATACGCTCTTCCCGGTCTTCCTGCTTGGCATCTGGTGGGACCGGGCCAACAAGTACGGGGCGATAGCCGGAATGCTGGTGGGCATCACGATCACTTTCGCCCCGATTCTGTTCGGGCACATATTCCCCCTATTACGGACTGTACTGCCACCGACATCATCGGCCCTGATTGGTGCACCGCTGGTTATCCTGACGATGATCATCGTGTCGCGACTGACCCCTCCTCCACCGGAGCACCTGCGACGCTTCCTGGTTGAGAAAGTTCACAGCCCCTGAATTTTTCATAAAATGAACACCGGCTTTGATCAGTCAACCGGCCTGCTGCAATGCGCGAAATTATAAAAATGTTTTATTTAACCACAGTCATTATATAGATGAAGCTGATACTCTCTGCAGGAAGTCTTTACACCTTACCCTCAACCCAGGTCTTTGAAATGGCCAGGGTTGCAGGTTTTGACGGTCTGGAAGTGATCATCAACCATGACTTCTCCGGGTCACAGGCTTTGGACCACCTGCAGGAGCTGCAAAAGATCCACCCGGTGCTTTCGCTTCACGCCCCGTTTTTTGAAATAGACGGCTGGGGCAACAAGATCGACCAGCTCAAGCGCTGTGCCGAACTAGCTCTGAACGCCGGGGTGCCGCTGATTAATTTTCACCCACCGAATTGGCTGCATTTCGAGTTCAAGTTCTGGCGATGGCTGAAACGGATTAAGGATTTTCAGGCTGAAATAGGTCAGAATGGCGTCCTGATTACAATTGAGAACATGCCGTGCCTGCCACAATTCAAGATGAATCCGTACATGCTGACCAAGATCGAGAACATGGTGCGCTTCATGGAGGAGCGGAACCTTTACCTGACCTTTGACACTGCGCACTGTGGTTCAATGCACACCGACTTTCTGGGCGATTTCCACCAGTTCTACGATTCCGGCAGGATGCGAAACATCCACTTCTCCGATTACGGCAATGGCCAGGAGCACCTCTTCCCGGGACATGGGGCCCTGCCGCTGACCCGTTTCCTGAATCACCTCAGGGAAACCGACTATGACCAGGCCCTGGTCCTGGAACTGGCTCCTCACGAATTCCCGAAAGAACCGGAATTGATACAGGAGACCCTTGGTGAACTATACAAATATATCTGTCAGGAAACCAGGTATTCTGCTCCCCGGACCGGGGACCTGGCGAGTTGAGTGGATCCGGTCGGCAGACCGGTCAACGAACGATGTAAACGGAGCAGTGGGCGTGCAGGGCCACTTTTGTGGAGACACTACCCAGCAAGGTACGTTTCATGCGGCCTTTTCCCGAAGAGCCGATGACGATCACGTCACAGCCCTTCTCTTCGGCAAACATCATCAGCTCTTCAGCAGGGTCACCATATAGTACAAGAGCGTCTAACTGGACCTCCGCTTCCGCGGCGGCCTTCTCGACGACATAGAAGAGCCGGTCACGTTTCTCGTCCCATCCGGGCATCTCTGTTGCCGGTTTGTCCGGGAAAAAATCGGTAAAAGAAGGGGTTTTCATACTCGGCAGGACCAGCACAGCATACAGCTGACTTTTGAATTTGGTGCCGGAAATCGATGCCAGGCGGACCGCCTCTTCGGCGGCCTTGTCCGACTGGGGCGATCCATCGATGGCAACAATTATCCTCTTACTGAGTGTCAGCATGTTCAGTCCTCCTGAATTCCATAAACAGAATTTACCTGCCGCCTCGACCAGTGTCAACATCACAGAAAAATGACTTATCTGTTTGACATCTATAAAACACTATTTTAAAATCGATAAAGGCAGAGAAATAAAGGCCTCTGGATAAATCATTCAGGGCGGTAATCTAACGTGAAAATACCCAATTACCTTGACAGTTTCACTCCATTTCGATAGAAAATATGACTTGCTTGAATATTAGTAGTTTTCTCACCAATTACTCAAGGATTCTGAAAAAATGGCCCGCAAAGAAAAATCTGAATATATTATCCAGGCAGTTTCGCATGCGCTGGACCTGCTCGAACAGTTCCATGATGATGTCGACGAACTTGGCGTCACCGAACTGAGCAAGCGCCTCAAGCTGCATAAGAACAACGTGTTCCGACTTCTGGCGACTCTTGAGTCGCGAGGTTATATCGAACAGAACAAGGCCACGGAAAACTACCGCCTCGGTCTCAAGGCACTGGAGCTAGGCCAGACCTTCATCAAGCAGATGGGCCTGCTGCGGCAGGCCAAACCGATCCTCGAAAAAATGGTGGCCGAATGTAACGAAACCTGTTACGTCGCTATCTTCAAAGAAGGTCACGTCGTCTATCTCGATATGGTTGAGACCGACATGACGGTACGCGTCGTTTCACGTGTCGGCTCCCGCTTGCCTGCTTACTGCACGGCGGCCGGCAAAATTCACCTGGCTCACATGTCCGACGAGGAGATCAATGAAATCCTGCCGGACAAGGAGTTGAAACCATACACGTCAACCACGATCAAGTCGCGTGACCTACTGAAAAAGGAGCTGGTGACTATCGCTGAAGAGGGCTACGCCATCGACAACGAGGAACTCGACCTCGGGGTTCGTTGCGTCGCGGCACCGATCCGTGACTACACTCGCCGGATCGTCGGTTCGATCAGCGTCTCCGGACCAAACATGCGCCTGAACGATGAACGCATCAAAAACGAACTGATCCCGCTGGTCACTAGCTCTGGCGAAGAGCTTTCGACGAGACTTGGTTATCACAAGTAAGATTTTGATATAAGTTTGAGGCCCCTGTTTTTTTTGGCAGGGGCCTTGTTTGTTTTGGGACACAAATCTCTTTATATAAACTCCATCTGCCAGGTAAAAAAAACCGAATCCCGTGCGGGGTTTGTCAACAAACTGAAACCGGTTCGTCAAGAGTCGGTTTTTTTATGCTCTGGAAGAGCGGATAAAAAATACAGAGCGGCCCGCCTAACTTCAATGTAAGACGATTTTTAACAAAAAAAAGCCCCACAGCCAGGAGGGGACTGTGGGGCACGGGTTTGGTTAGGAGGTAAAACATGAAGAAGCATTACTCTGTTAAGATAAATCTTACCTTTTTAGTCAGGTATGTCAAGTAAAAAAGTTAATATCTATTTTTTCAGGGTTTCTTTTGCCCCGGTTGACGCAGGAAAACAACCAAGGCGCCCTCCCCGCCATATCGGCGTGGCGCCACCCCCCACTCGACAACCTGCTCCTTTTTCTCAATGAGCAATCTCTCCATTGCACTTCGCAGAACCGGGCCACCTTCAGAGTGCAGGCCTTTGCCGGTGATCAGGATGACGGTGCTGAAACCCTGGAAGATGGCGTTCTGCAAAAAGAACGGGACCTTGGCAGTCGCCTCGTCAACGGTCATGCCATGCAGGTCGAGTTCATCTTCCGGTTTAAGCTGGCCACGTTCAACCTGTTTCATACGCCGTGGGACGGCACGTTTATCCGGCACGTCTCCAGACCATTCATCCTTAAAAACCTTTTCCATAGATCCGATTGCATCCAGGAAAGTATTCAGGTCACTCTCGTCGCGCTGACTTTCGGCAGCAGACGTTGTATTGGGCTTGGCTCTTTCAGGGGAGACGACATTGTTCTGCTCACCCTCCTTAAGCCGTCGGACTCCCAGGCAGGCCATCTCATCGAGAAAAGATGTCGGCACTTCGTCACTCCCGGATATCATCGGGGCAGAAGGTTTCTGGTCGGATTTAACACAGGAGGGTTCGCTGTTCTCTGTTTCTAAAGCAGACAACCCCTTCAGGTTTTTGAAGGGGCTGTTTGAAAAGTCTTTCGGTGCGGATTTATGGTGTTGGTGTTTCTTTTTCGCCATGACTATCTTCTGACTATTTTGCGCCGTCCCTGCATTGCCTTGGTGTGCTTGCGGATCAGGGCACCCTGTTTCTCGAGCTGGAACTGGTACCAGACATCGCCGTAATCCTGCATTTTCATCTTCTTGCCTTCTTTGAGGGCCTCCAGGTTGGCCGACATCACTTCGTTACTGCCGACCTTCTTTAAACCCTTCTCCATGATGGCAACAGCCTTGTTGCGATCACCGATCTTCTCCAGGCAGAAAGCGTAAAGACTCCAGAGTAAAGGCTCCTTGCGGGTCGCAGCAACGGCCCTGTCAAAGGTGGAGATCATTTTCTTCGGTTGATTGCGTTTCATATAGATGATGGCCAGCATCGCCATCGCCACCCAATGCCGCACAAAGCCGACCTTAAGGTAATCATATGCCTTGCTGAAGTCACGTCGCAGGTAATAAACCATGCCGATCTGCGCGTTCATCTGCTTCTTGATGTAGAACTGCCAGTGCTCGTATTTCTTCTGCACTGCTTCCAGCTTGTGGATTGCAGCATCCGGGCGGTTGGCAGCGATGTCTTTCTGTACGCTTTCCATGGCATCATTGATTCTGGCCATGATTTTTTTCAGAATGATCACATAGATGATCGAAAAGACGATAACGCCGGCAATCGACGGGACAACCGGGTGCAGGCTGGTTGTAAAATGGAGGGCGAAGCCGAACAGGGCGCCGACGGCAAGGGCAATAAATGTGGACAACATGGGACCAGGTCCTTTCAGATACAAATGATTACAAGCGGCGTATTCTATCAGCCTGATTCGGTGTTGTCAAAACAAACAAATGGCCCGTAAGGTCTGTTCTAGAGGTTGATCTTCGGAGGCATGATGATTCGATCGACACCCGTGTCGACAGGGTTATCGTGAGGCGATTACTTGGTAAAGGAAACGGGCATTACCGCTCCGGAAGAGCAGCCCGGACTCTTTGGTGACGTGGGGAAAGCATCCCACAAAGAACAGGAAGGTCACGGCCAAGGTCCTTTGCAAGGCGAAAATGGAAGCGATTTGAGAAGTCCGTATTGCCTAAAACAGGAACATTCAGATTCAGCCACGACCCTTGCTGCTGACATGCAAGGTCAGCTGTTCACCCGGTTGCAGCACATGGTTCTCGGCAAGGTTGTTCCAGCTGCGGATCTGACCGGTCGCAACCGAAAACTCACGACCAATGGCCCAGAGAGTATCGCCGGGACGCACCTTGTAAACCACCTTGTGCAGAGGGCCGGTATTCTTGACTGCAGCGACTTTCTTGGCGGGCGCCGCTTTCGAAGAGACGATCAGGCGCTGGCCAGGACGAATGACGTTGCTCCAGCCAAGACGGTTCCAGACCCGCAACTGTTTCTCCGTAACATTGAACTTGCGGGAGATCTTCCAGAGCGAGTCCCCGGAACGGACCGTATAGTAGGTCTTGCGAGAACGCTTGTAATCATCCTTGAGCTCGGCAAGCGCAGTTGTCCCGTTTGCGTCCGGGTTGAGAGGTATGATCAGGTTTGTGCCGATCTGGATTGTGCGTGTGTTTCGGATCCGGTTGAGGTCCTTGATGTCCTGGACACGCACGCCGTAGCGTTTGGACAGCGCCAGAAGGGTATCACCGGACCTGACCTTGTGCCGTAGGTAGTTGGCACGCTGCCGTTCCGGCAAGTCGTCATACCCGCTCAGAAAAGCTTGTTGACTGCCGGTCGGCAACCGGACCTGGTAATCCTTTGTCCCGGGGGGCGTACTCCAGCGCTTCAGTTCCGGGTTGAGCTTCTTGATCACCAGGTATTCTACACCAGTCAGACGTGCAATAACTTCAAGGTCCGTACTGCTCGGCAGGGTTGCTGTGTCATACTGCAGCGGCTCGTGATATTCAAGTTCGGTAAAACCATACTTTTCCGGCTGCTTGGCAATCATGAGTGCGGCAAGAAGTTTGGGCAGGTAGTTCTTGGTTTCGGTTTTCAGGTACTTGCCACGGCACAATTCCCAGAAATCCCTGGTCTTGTAACGCTTGATCGCATTACGGAGCTTGCCGGGGCCGGCGTTGTACGAGGCCACAGCCAAATACCAGTCGCCATCAAAATCGTCATAAAGGTCTGACAGGAAACGGGCTGCGGCGCGGGTGGCCTTTTCCGGATCGCGGCGTTCGTCGTACCACCAGTCATTTTTCAGACCATAACGACGTCCGGTGCTTTGTATGAACTGCCAGGGACCGACAGCATGCGCCCAGCTGTAAGCCTTGTCATTGAAACCGGATTCGACCATCGCCAGGTAAGCGAGATCCCTTGGCAGACCTTGCTCAGCGAAGATTTCCTGCATCATCGGCAGGTAACGACCGGAACGTTCCAGCCAGAGAGTAAATGTCTTTTTTGCCCGGCCGCTGAAATAATCGACGAAATAACGAACCTTTTCGTTTTCCACTACAGGGAAATCGAAGACCGGTTCCTCATGGGCAAGGATTTCCCCGGGTTCCTCTGGCGGCATCTGGTCATTGCCCTGCAACACCAGGTTGTCGGCCAGGGTTTCCTCATCAAGCGGCTCGACACTGTCAACGAGGACAGTCACATCGGCATCGCCGGGAAGAGGCTTGACGAGGGGATCCTCACGACCATCAAGAAAGGGATTAGCAAAAAAATCCTCGGTGAGGCTCTCTTCACCAGGTATTAGCGACATATCAGCGATGGCTCTATCGCCTTGCTCAAAAACCAAGGGTGTAACCGACTCGCTGGATGGCGAAAGTGGGGGATTGCCGGCAAAACAACCCGCCAGGAGGAATCCTGACAGGAGACAGATCATAAGTTGGTAAAGCCGCATTAAAGAACCTCCAAAGGCGGGCACAGGCTACACGAAATCAGCTGAAGAAGTCAACTTCAACGCATTTTCTCACCCCAGCAGCGCTCTTCCATTTCGCACAGCAGGTCAGAAAAAGATTCACGGTTACGCGCGCTGACGGCAATTGCATCAAAACGCCGACAGTAGGGCCCGACTTCTTCATCAGGAACCAGGTCGATCTTGTTGAAAACCAACAGTCGGGGTATTTCATGCAGTTCAAGGTCTTGCAAGATTCGGTCCACAGAACGAATTTGCTCCTCAAAGCGTGGGTTGGAGAGATCGACCACGTGCAGCAGAAGATGAGCATCGACCAGCTCCTCCAGCGTTGCCTTGAAGGCCCCGAGCAGGCTTTTCGGCAGATCCCTGATAAAGCCGACCGTGTCGGTGATGATCACCTCGTGCTCGTGAGGGAAGCGCAGACGACGGGTCGAGGTATCCAGGGTCGCAAACAGCAGATCCTCGGTAAAAACCTCGCTTCGGGTCAGGGCATTGAGCAGGGTCGACTTGCCAGCATTGGTGTAACCAACAATCGATACGATCGGCACGCCGGTCTTGATCCTCTTCTGTCGTCTCTGCAGACGCCCCTTGCCGAGCGATTTGAGCTGCTTTTCCAGGCGACTGATGCGATCGCGAATCCGCCGACGATCCGTTTCCAGTTTTGTCTCTCCCGGACCACGTCCACCGATCCCTCCCATCAGCCGTGACATGGCAGTGCCCCTGCCGGTCAATCGCGGCAGGATGTATTTGAGCTGGGCCAGCTCAACCTGCACCTTGCCGTCCAGGGTGTGGGCACGACGGGCGAAAATGTCGAGGATCAGTTGGCTGCGATCGATAACTTTCAGTTCGGTCATGGCGGCAATGGTCCGTGCCTGCACTGGAGTCAGGTCCTGGTCGAAAACCAGCAAGGTCGCGCCCTTGTGCAAAGCACTGATGACCACCTCCTGAAGCTTGCCCTCTCCCATCAGAGAGCGCGGATGCAACTTACGCGAACGCTGCATGATGCGATCGAGGACAACCACATCAGCGGTTCGCGCCAGTTCTGCCAGTTCGTCCATGGCATCCTCGGCTTCTCTGAGCGGTGCCTGGGTCACAGATAAAAGGATCGCCTTTTCACGTGGGTCTCCCAGGTCGGCAGTCGCCGAGCGCGACTGTTCAAGTTCCGCATCGAGGGCACGGATAAAACCGGCGAAATCAAGCTCCCAGCTGTGAATCGAGGGGATTGTCTGCAGCATGTGAATCCGGCCATCCGGTGCGGGTGGAATCAGGTGAGCTGAATACACCGGGCCGGGCAGCCCGTCCTCGCCAACCGCCAGGCCGATCATCATGTCCAGACGCAACAATGCGAGGTCGTTGAGGTCATCCTGTGACAGGGGCTCGCCCTTGAGATGGGTGTGGATGCAGCGCAGGCCTCGAAGGCCACTGCGCCCGAGGCCATAGCCGGACAGGTCGGGAATGACAATTTCGTGGTCATCGCCGAGGATGACGTTTTTCACCTCGCCACTGCGGTCGATGATCAGGCCGACCTGGCGGCGCACTTCCCAGGACAGCTCTGTCAGTGAGCGCGCCAGTTCCGGTGAAATCACCTCACCGGCCGACAAGCGCCTCCGGTAGAGTCTCTCAAGGGCCTTGACCTGGCTTGGTTTGAGTCCTGTGGTATTGCCTTGGATCATCGTGACCTCTGTGAACAAGGGAGCAGTGGAGGGATAAAGACAACCGTCTTATCCCGCTATTTCCTCATCTTCTCAATTCGAACAAAAAAAGGCCCCTCCCGGAGCCTTTTTGAAAGTTATGTTCACGATAACTATCCCGCCGAGATATTAAAGCCGCTATCTACGTAATGGACTTCCCCGGTCACACCGGAGGCCAGGTCTGACAGCAGGTAAAGGGTGGCTTTGCCAACTTCCTCCTGGGTGACGGTGCGGCCCAGTGGACTGCGTTCTTCCATGACATGCAGCTTGTCATTGAAATTGCCAATCCCGGAGGCCGCCAGAGTCTTGATCGGGCCGGCAGAGACGGCGTTGACGCGGATATTCTGTTTGCCAAGTTCCGCAGCAAGGTAACGCACTGAAGATTCCAACGCCGCCTTGGCAACACCCATCACATTATAGCCGGGGACTGCCATCACGGCCCCGAGGTAGGACATGGAAACGATACTGCCACCTTCCGGCATCAGGGGGATCGCGAACCGGGTCATGGCCACCAGGGAGTAGGCACTGACATCCATCGCCAGGGCAAATCCTTCCCGACTGGTCTGACTGAAGGGGTTCTTCAGATCCTCGCGTCTGGCAAAAGCCACAGCGTGGACAACAAAATCAATCGTTCCCCACTGTCGTTCGAGCTCTTTGAAGACCGCAGCGATATCATCGTCGACAGCAACATCGCACGGCAGGATAATTTTGGACTCAAGACTTTCTGCGAGGGGACGGACCCGTTTCTCCAGGGCTTCGTTGAGAAAAGTGAACGCCAGCTCGGCACCGGCACTGCGCAGTTGCTGGGCAACCCCCCAGGCGATACTCTTTTCGTTGGCCACGCCAAAAATGACGCCCCGCTTGCCATCCATCAAACCCATGTAAACTCCTCCTGAAGATTGAGTATTCGGGAGATGTCTTACCAGATAGATCAGCTTAAAGCAAGGTCTTGCCGAAATATTCTGTTAATTGCCTGCCTGCAAAAGATTTTCACCGATTATGGTCAAAATCGCCTCGGCCTTCCGGTATCCCGGAATGACCCGACCATCTGGCAAAACCAGGGTCGGCGTTGAACGAATGCCAAGCTCTCCAGCGAGCGCAATCGTCTGGTCAACGACCGGAATCTCGCAGTTGGGAGCAGGAACCGGTTTACCTGCAAAACTCAGCTCGAGGTACTCCATAGAATTGTTGCAGACGATACTTTTCGAGATATCGTAGGCATTGGGATGCATCTTCAGCGGGAAGAGTTTGATCAGAAAAGCCACTTCGGGATTGCGCCGGACGACTTCCTTGAGCTCTTCATGAAGTTTTCTGCAATAGGGGCACTCCGGGTCAGTGAAGACGATAACCTTGGTCTTCGCCGCTGGCTTGCCAAGCAGTAAGGCATCCGCCAACGGAATCTTGCTGACATCGACGCTGTTCATGCGCACACTGCGCTGCCGAGTCACGTTCTGCTTGTCATTCAGGCGAATCACGTTACCGGAAACCAGGTACTGTTTCGAGAAATCGATGTAGACCGGCAGTTTTTTCTGATCTTTTTCCACCTCAGCCACCCACATGCCCGGGACTTCGGCAAATTCGACACTGTTGACCTTGTCAACCATGCCGCCGAGCAACTGTTCTGCTTCAGTCTTTGTGATGCTGTGGCAATCGGCACAGGTGCCCGCGCCACAACCTTCGAGGGACATGGCAAAGACACCGGGCACAACCAGCATCATGCTGATAAAAACCAATAATACGCGCATAAACCTGTCTTTCTCCGGCATTATAACCGGCGAGAATTTGACATATCGTGAGATATTCTAACGAATAACCTGCTCATGAAACAAGATCGAACTCTAAAAAACCTGAAACAATTGACTTCCTTGCCAATCTTTCGTAATAACTCGCCTCATGGACTACGTTAAAGGCACGGCAAAATGGATGCCATAACCCTGCTCGGTTTGGCACTGGCGCTGGCAATGGATGCTTTTGCCGTCGCGCTCGGCACGGGGACTGTCCTGTCCCGCCTGACCGGACGGCACATCTTCCGTCTTGCCTTTCATTTCGGTCTTTTCCAGGCCCTGATGCCGGTCATCGGCTGGCTGGCCGGCCAGACGGTCGTTCGGTTTGTCTCGGCCTGGGACCACTGGATCGCCTTTGCCCTGCTGGCACTGATCGGCGGGCGGATGATTCGCGAGGCTTTAAGCGACGAAGAAAAACCTGACGACCGCGACCCGACCCGGGGGCTAAGTCTGGTCATGCTTTCAATCGCAACCAGCATCGATGCCCTGGCTGTCGGTTTCTCGCTGAGCGTGATCGGAGTCTCGATCTGGTTCCCGGCGTTCATCATCGGTCTGGTTGCCGGAGTACTTACTGTGGCCGGTATGCTGGTGGGTCGTCGAGTCGGCGATCGCTGGGGTTCACGAGTCGAGATTCTGGGTGGTTTCGTCCTGATTGCGATCGGCGTCAGGATTTTATGCGAGCACCTGCTGACCTGAGTCCAGCTTGGCATACGGCCCTCCCGATCCTTGCCTTTCCAGCGATTTCAGAGGGTGGTTCAAACTGCTATGAGTCGGAAGGAATTGTCGCCCTGATCTCCTCAACACAACGGTACGGGATTTTCAGATTACCGCGTCCGGCCCCCATAACAATCCCGCCCTGGAGGGGCTGGTGGAAATCTGAGCCGCCCGTTACGATCAACCCCATCCTGCGGGCCAGGGAGATGTATCGATCAATATCGTCGTTGCCCGTACCGGAGTTGTAAGCCTCGAGGCCGTCCAGCCCCATGGCAATGAACTGGTGAAGAAGTTCTGTGAGCGTGTCATCATCGACACCGATAAATGGCGGATGGGCGAGGACGGTACAGCCCCCGGCAGCGTGGACCAAACGGATCGCTGCATCAATCGGGAAAAACCGTTTCGGTTCATTGCAGGGCACCAGGTAGCGTTCAAAGGCGGCGTCCATGCTTTGCACATGCCCGGCGGCGAGCAGGGCATGGCCAATATGCGGACGGCCGATCGTGCCCCCGGCCCGTTTCCTGATATCGACGGGATCAAGCGGCTGTCGCCCTTCATTTGCCAGCTGCCGGTTGATGTTTTCGACAATCCGCTGACTTCGTCCGGCGCGAAAGTCACGGAACTCAGCCAGAGCATCTTGAAATGCCTGGTTTTCATGATCGAACGCATAGCCCAGCAGATGCAGGTCCTGGTACTCGTTCCAGACCACCGACAGTTCCACGGCAGAGATAACCTCGACGCCGAATTTTCGGCCCGCAGCAATAGCTTCCGGAATGCCGTCGACATTATCGTGATCCGCCAGGGCAATTGCCCGCAAACCAAGGCCGGCAGCTTCAGTAACCAGCTCAGTCGGCGTCAGAACCCCGTC
>Ga0210079_1000048_pt1 | contig 15902 bp, 14 predicted proteins | sample White_CordA_D2_FD_185587 | JGI IMG/M metagenome (GOLD analysis project Ga0210079, IMG submission 185587) | Wetland microbial communities from the San Francisco Bay, California, USA, that impact long-term carbon sequestration - White_CordA_D2... | ecosystem: Environmental > Aquatic > Marine >...
CGGCTGAAGCGAACCTCAAAGATGCCCTGTTGGGGAATGCGTATTAAAAAACAGGTTAAAGGTTCCTTTATCCTTTAACCTAATGTTTTTAGCCTAATCGTTTCATCAAATCCGGCAGTTTGTCAAAATACCTGCCGACATCCTCGGGGCGATGTGCATCCGAGCCTGCCACCAGAGGAATGTTCCGGGCAACGGCCTTTTGAAGAATAGCCAGCGAGGGATAGGGCTGTTCCTTTGTCCTGTAGCCGGAGGTATTTACTTCTAGAGCCATTTGTTTGCGGGCCACAGCATCGAGAAGCTTATCTATGAGCAGATAATGTCCAGGGGCAAGTCTGATACCGGGATGATGGCGGAGAACCGCGTCAAAGTGACAGAGAACCTGGCCGGGAAGCTTCTCAACAGCTTCCCGCAGGTCGTTATAGTATCGGCAGACAACTTCGTCTACACCGTATTGATCAAGGGCATCTATGTTAATCTGCTTGCTGCTGACCATATTGAGATGGCCGGAATCGGTCTCCAGAAAGTGGTAGGAAATGCCGATTCGCTCCCAGGTGTACAGGGCAAGTTTCTCTTGGATTTGTCCTAGAAAGCGAGGGTTGTAGCCAACTTCCACTCCCAGCCCGATTTCAATTTTATCCCGGTATTTATGCTGGAGGCGTTTTCCCTCTTTATGATAAAAATCAAAATCGTCTTCCGTAAGCCAGGTGGATTCAAAGTAAGTAACACCAACTTCGAGATGTTCTAGAAAAATGAGTTTACGCAGTCCCTGGTTTAAAGCAGACAGGACATACTCTTCCATCTCACCCCGGGCATGATTGCACAGGTTTGTGTGGACATGGCCGTCTACTTTTATATCAATTACGGGGGGTTGCATTATAAACAATAACTGTGAAAAAAGGATTAAACCCAAGACAGCAAACGTATAAAATTAATTCTATGCGTTACGTTGTTGTTGGTCAAAAGAAAACATTTTTTGTATTATGAACAAAGAAAAGGCGCGGCAGAACTTTACAGGCAGATGAAATCAGGAGTTGCCGCGTGGATAAAAATGCAGTATCCCGTTTATTTCCGTGGTGTCGCAAAATCTCCCAACTTCAAATTCCAGGGCGGCGAGCTGGTCAATATTTTTTATTTCAAGTTGCAGTACTTGACCGTCCAGAAAATGGTAGAGCAGGGTCTGCACTTTCGTAATGTCAATTGTATTTGGCAGAAAGTTCAATGTAATATCCTCCTTTCTTGATTGAACTGGCAATCCCGAAACTTTTATTGAGAATGAGATACCATTGAGACTTATTATCAACAATATAGTAAGTAGTATTTTCCATAAGGCAAGTTGTCTGGAAAAAGAAATCCACCTCTATCTGTGACGGAATTTCTTATAAGCATCAGTTTTCATACAGACATAAACTAGTTGCCATGGTTTTCAGGCATTTCAGTGTATTCACAGATATTCTGCAGATAATGAATTTGACAAGTTGGGTGGTTGATGATTAGTGTGCGATGTTAAGTTAAAGAGATATTCAATATTTTCTGGATTACGGCCTGAAATTAAGCAGACTTCCAACCTAAAAAATGAAACTGCAGTTTGTTGAGCAACAAAAAATTATCAAGCAAGCAAGGAAAGAATCATGAACGAAAAGACTCTATTCAGCAAAGAGAAGACATTGTTTCATAAAGAAAAAAGCCTGTTCGGCAAGGATAAAAATCCAAGCAACATCCTCCCTGCGAAATATACCCTTGAAAGCCAGATCCGCTTCCGCTGCCATCCGGGTGTGTCCTGTTTCACAGAATGCTGTGGCAATATAAAGATAGTATTAACCCCGTACGATATCCTGCAGATGCGCAAGCGTTTGGATATGGAGGCGGCAGAATTCCTGCATGTTTATACCGAGCCCACCTACCTTGAAAAGACAGATTTTCCAGGCGTCATGATCAAGCTGACAGAAGAGGGCCGCTGTCCTTTTATCAAATCCAAGACCGAAGGATGCAGGATCTACTCTGACCGTCCGACCGCCTGCCGCTACTATCCGGTTGGTATGGCCAATTTTCATGAGGGCGCCCAGGAGGGAAAGACTTCTGAAGAATTTTATTTTGTCGTGAAAGAGGCCCATTGTAAGGGCTTTGAAGAGGACAAGACATGGACTATCAAGGAATGGCGTGAAGACCAGGGTGTGGACCTGCGTGATAAGATGAACAAAGGCTGGATGGAACTTGTTATGCGGAGAAAATCATTCGGTTACCAGGCGACCTTAAGCGAGCAGGCCAAGAGGATGTTTTTCATGGCCTCAACCGACCTGGACCAGTTCCGCTCATTTGTCTTTGACAGTTCCTTTCTGCAAACCTATGATGTGGATCAGGAAACCCTTGAAAGGATCAGGGAAGACGAAGTCGAATTGCTCCTGTTTTCATACAAGGTCCTGGCTTCCATGCTATTTGGTACCAACGATGTTCGGGTCAAGCCGGACGTGCTGCAGGCAAAGGTTGCAGCCATCAAAAGTGACCATGAGCACACGGGTAAAACCATGGAGGAGCGGGCGGAGATGGATTATAAGAAGATAAAGCAGGACTGGGACAAGGCAAAGACAGCCCAACCAAACTGATATCAGGTATTACAGGCAATAAAAAAGGCGGCAGGGAATCCTGCCGCCTTTTTTATTGTGATAGTTTGAAAATCAGAATTATTTTCCAGTTTCCAGAGCCTTGAAGCGGCCTTCCAGGAATCGCCAGGCTTTTTCCACATCCTTCTGAGCCATAGCCATGAGTTCGTCCGCATGGTCCGGATTCATCATTTTCAGCATCCGGTAACGGTTTTCATTCAGGGCATACTCGGAAAAAGGTATGGATGCAGCCTTTGAGTCGATGTGCAGCGGATTTTTACCTTCATCCTCAAGGGCCGGGTTGAAGCGGTACAGGGGCCAATGGCCACAGGCCACGGCATTTTTCTGCTGGTCAAGACCCTTGGCCAAATTGAGACCATGGTTGATGCAGTGGGCATAGGCAATGATCAGGGAAGGTCCGTCATATGCCTCGGCCTCGGCAAATGCCTTGACCGCCTGTGTCGGGTTGGCACCGATGGCCACTTTGGCTACATAAACATTGCCATAGGTGGAGAAGATCATGCCGATATCCTTCTTGGGCATCTTCTTGCCACCGGCAGCAAACTGTGCGGTAGCACTTCTAGGTGTGGATTTCGACATCTGCCCCCCGGTGTTGGAGTAAACTTCGGTATCCAGGATAAGGACATTGACATTCTCGCCGGAGGCAAGAACATGGTCCAGACCACCGTAACCGATGTCATAGGCCCAGCCGTCACCGCCGATGATCCATACGGATTTTTTCACGAGGTAGTCGGCAACATTGGTGAGCCGTTTTGCTATAATGGAAGCGCTGCCTGCCAGCACTTCTTTAAGGGCAGCAACTCTTTCTCTCTGGGCCTCGATTTCATCCTGGGTTTTCTGGGATGCCTTGATAAGTTCGTTGGCCATCTTTTTGGTAATGATCTTTTCAGCTGTTGCAGCTTCTAAAAGTTCAATTGCCTGGGAAGCCATCTTGCTCACCGTGTTGCGCATACCCAGCCCGAATTCAGCATTGTCCTCAAACAGTGAATTGGACCATACCGGACCGCGGCCGTCCGCTCTTTTGGCGTACGGCGTGGTAGGCAGGTTGCCGCCGTAGATGGAGGAACATCCCGTGGCATTGGCGATCATCATCCTGTCGCCGAACATCTGGGTGGCAAGCTTGATATACGGGGTCTCGCCGCAACCGGCACAGGCTCCAGAGAACTCGAAGAGCGGCTTTAAGAGCTGGCTGCCTTTGATGGTGGAAGGGTCAATATCGCTGTTTGAAACTTCGGGAAGGTCCAGGAAGTATTTGACATTGGCAGATTCCTGTGCGCGGACCTTGTCATTATTATCAGTCATCTCCAGGGCTTTTTTCTTGGCAGGACACTCATAGACGCAGAGGGTACAGCCGCAGCAATCCTCAGTGAATACCTGGACTATTGCCTTGCGTCCCTTGAACTGCTTACCGACCGCAGCGGCTGTCTTGAGGCTCTTGGGCGCATTTTTCAGGTCTGCCGGTTTTACTATCTTCATGCGGATGGCTGCATGGGGGCAGACGAGAGAGCAGCGGCCGCACTGGATGCAGTTCTCAGGCTTCCATACCGGCACATGCACCGCGATGTTGCGTTTTTCATACTGGGTGGTGCCGGTGGGCCAGGTGCCGTCAGCAGGCATCTGGGAAACCCGGATCTCTTCACCCTTGCCCTGGATCATCTTGGCTGTGACATTCTTGACAAAGTCAGGGGCATCTGCAGAAACGGTGGCTGGTTTTTCATGACCGCTGACAGTTTTTGGAATTTTTATCTCGACAATATTTTTTAATGCCGTGTCAACTGCAGCGTAGTTCATATTGACAACCTTGTCGCCTTTCTTGCCGTAAGTCTTCTTGATTGCGTCCTTAATCGCTTTAATGGCCTCCTTCTGGGTAAGAATGCCTGAGATCAGGAAGAAGGCGGTTTGCATGATCATGTTAATACGGGCCCCAAGACCGATAGCCTCGGCAAGCGAGATAGCATCAATGATGTAGAACTTGGCTTTTTTATCGATAAGCTGTTTCTGCACCTCGGCCGGCAGTTCCTTCCATACCTGGTTTTTCTTGAATGCGGTGGTCAGCAGGAAGGTGCCGCCTTCTTCTAAGTTGGACAGCATGTCATACTTGTCAAGGAAGGTGAAGTTATGGCAGGCAACGAAGTTTGCCTTGTTGATAAGGTAGGGTGCCACAACCTGGTTTTTGCCGAAACGCAGATGGCTGGTGGTGATGGAACCGGACTTCTTCGAGTCATAGACAAAGTAGCCCTGGGCACTGTTGTCTGTCTCGGTGCCGATGATTTTGATGGTATTCTTGTTGGCGCCGACAGTACCGTCTGCGCCCAGGCCGAAAAACATGGCCCGGTAAACATCGTCACCTTCAATATTAAAGGACTTGTCATATTCCAGGCTGCTGAAAGAAACATCGTCATCAGGTCCGACACAAAAGTGATTTTTCGGGGCCCAGGAAGCCATGTTGTCATAGACCGCTTTTACCATGGCCGGGGTGAATTCAGCAGAACCAAGACCATAGCGGCCGGAAAGGATCATGGGCTGCAGGTTGACGATTGAAGATTCAACAGCCTCGCCCACCGCGGCTCTGACATCGAGATAAAGCGGTTCACCTGCGCAGCCCGGTTCCTTGGTGCGGTCAAGTACTGTGATGCGCTGAACCGTGGCAGGCATGGCATTTACCATGGCCTTCAAATCAAATGGGCGGAAAAGACGGACAATGAGAAGGCCGACTTTCCTGCCTTGGGAGATTAAATGCTCGGCGGTTGCAGCAACCGTTTCAGCGCCGGAACCCATCATTACAATAATATCCTCGGCTTCCGGGTCACCGTAGTAATCAAAAAGGTGGTACTGGCGCCCTGTCAGCGCAGCAAATTTATCCATGGTTTCCTGGATAATGCCTGGAATTACAGCATAGTATTTATTGACTGTTTCACGACCGGTGAAGTAAACATCCGGGTTCTGGGCCGTACCGCGCATCATCGGACGGTCAGGGGACAAGCCGCGCTGACGGTGGGCAATGACAAGATCCTCATCAATTATTTCCTGCATGTCTTCATAACTCAACTGCTCAACCTTCTGGATTTCGTGGGAGGTTCGGAAACCGTCGAAAAAGTGCATGAATGGAACCCTTGATTTCAGGGAAGCCTGAGTAGCGACCAGTGCCATATCCTGGCATTCCTGGACGTTTTGTGAACAGAGCATGCCCCAGCCGGTCTGGCGGACTGCCATGACATCACCGTGGTCACCGAAGATTGAAAGACCCTGGCAGGCAATGGAGCGTGCCGTGATGTGGAAAACCGTTGGTGTCAACTCGCCGGCCAGCTTGTACATGTTGGGCATCATTAAAAAAAGACCCTGGGATGCGGTAAAGGTTGTGCACAACGCCCCTGTTGTCAGGGACCCGTGCAGAGACCCTGCAACACCACCCTCTGACTGCATCTGGGTTACTGCCGGTATAGAGCCCCAAATATTTTTCTGGCCGGCTGTGGCTTTTGCATCAGCCTCAGCAGCCATCGGGGATGAAGGTGTTATTGGATAGATAGTGATGATTTCGCTGGTGGCATAGGCCACATGGGTACAGGCCTGATTGCCGTCAATGGTTACCATTTTTCGAGACATGTGATACTCCTTGTTTTAATTGTGTGATGAAATTTTCGGCTTATTATTTAATGTTATTTTTGGCAGTTCTCCAGTGCTTCCGTATCTAAAAATAACTTTTTTAAAAAAGGAAACTGAAACTATAAACCGAAAATAAAATGAAATGCCAATAAATTTCTGCTGTTTTAATAAATTTTCGATTTGTTTGTTCACATTCAGTGACTATAAAATAGCAGATACGCATATTCAAAACCTTTCTCCTGGGATTATTTCTTTCCGGGAAAATAATTTCTTGTTTCTGCAGGGCTGGCAAAAAATCTGCAAGATCAGGTATTGCAGGTTTTTGCTGTTGAATTTTACCGGCTGAGTAGGTAGCATCTCAAGGCCTGAAAGTATTATTTAAATTGTTGCCCCAACACCCTCTAAATAATAGTACATGAACAGCGCAAAACCCTTTTCAGAAAAATTTCTGCATTCTCTGTTTGCCGGACTTGCCGGGAAAGAGTCGTTTGTGTTTCTCGAGTCAACACGGGTGACTCCTGAAAATCATTTATCCTATCTTTTTTGTGATCCTTTACAAAGGTTGGTCTGCGCTCCGGATGATGATCCGGCCATTTTTTTCAGCAAGGCCCAGGAGAAGCTGGATCAAGGTTTTTTTCTTGCCGGGTATATAAGCTATGAATTCGGTTATCTGCTTGAGCCTATTCTGGCCAGGTCCTTCGTGCCGCGAATGCCCTCCGGCTCCGCGCCTGCTCAGCTCCCCCTTGCTGATTTAAGTGTATTCAACAAGCCGGTACTTTATGATCACCAGACTGAATCCTTTAAAGACACAAGTAAGTGGCCGGCAGGTGAAGGATCAGGTCCGGGAGCAGTCTTTAGTATTGATAATCTGCGCCTGAATCTCGAAAGGGAGAAGTACCTTGAGGCAATTCATCGGGTTAAATCATACATTGAAGAGGGCGACACCTACCAGGTGAATTATACCCTTAAGCTTCTCTTTGATTTTACTGGTTCGGTGTCTGAATTTTATTGCAGCCTGCGGCGAAACCAAAGTGTCTCTTACTGTGGCCTGATAAAAAACAAAGGCACGACAATCCTTACTTTTTCTCCTGAACTTTTTTTCAGAAAAAAAGAAAATCAAATTAATGTCCGTCCTATGAAGGGCACGATGCTCCGGGGCAGAACCATTTCTGAAGACAGGGAGTTTGCCGAGTTCCTGCATCATGATATCAAGAATCGCAGCGAAAATGTCATGATCGTTGACCTGCTGCGCAACGACCTGGGCCGCCTCAGCCGCATGGGAGGCGTGAGTGTACAGTCTCTGTTTGATGTTGAAACCTATGAAACCCTGCACCAGATGACTTCAAGCATCAGGGGGGAAGTGAACCGTCCGGTTTCCCTGGAGGAAATGTTTAAGGCCCTGTTCCCCTGCGGTTCAGTAACCGGTGCGCCTAAAATCAGGACCATGGAAATTATCCGGGAGTTGGAAGCTGAAGACCGTGGTGTCTATACAGGGGCCATAGGGTTTATTTCACCGGATGGTGAAGCGGTTTTCAACGTGCCTATCCGTACGCTTGTATTGCAGGGGAATAAGGGTGAGATGGGGATTGGTTCCGGCATTGTCTGGGATTCGGACCCGATTGGTGAATGGGAGGAATGCAAGTTGAAAGGGCGATTTCTCACCAGCCCCGCACCGGAATTCCAACTCATTGAAACAATGCTTTGGCGTCCTGAATCAGGTTACTGGCTCCTTGATCTGCACCTTGACAGGCTTGCAGATTCGGCAGGTTATTTTGCCTATCCTTTGGAGCTTGAAAAAGTCAGTGAAGCGCTTCAGGCCTTAACTGCAGATTTTGACAGCTCCACTCCCGTCAAAAGCCAAAGGGTTAGACTTACTCTTTCCAGGGCAGGGGAGTTTACAATAGCGCACACCGGATTGCATGCGAATTTTCTGCCTGAGGCTGATCCTGCAGTAATAATGCAGCAGAAAACAGGCAAAGATCTGCCACAGGTGATTTTTTCCAGCAGGAACACAGATTCTAACTTCGTATATCTCTATCACAAAACCAGCCTGCGAAAGCTCTATGATGATGAGCGCACCCGGTTTGTTGATAGTAAGGGGTATTACGAAGTCCTTTTTATGAATGAGAGAGGAGAAATCACTGAGGGTAGTTATACCAATATTTTTCTGCAAAAAGCAGGCAGGCTTCTCACGCCGCCTGTTTCATGCGGACTGCTGCCCGGAGTGTTCCGGAGATATCTGCTGCAGCAATATCCAGAATTCGTTGTGGAGAAAACGCTTACAGGAAAGGACCTTGAGCAGGCGGAAGCTCTTTATGTCGGCAATTCTGTACGCGGATTGGTGAGCGTGGCTTTTCAGGCTGAAGGATAAAGGGAAAAGACATTTGGCTGTCAAAATCTCCGCAGCGTTTCTCATATCTGGCAGGAGCCAGTTGCCTTCAAGTATTATAAAATAATCTTTATCTGTGGATGCGCCTTTAGGGCCGTATAGATGGAGTTGCGCTCCGCTTCACTGCGGACAGTCACTTCAAGGTTGAGACAATGGTATTTCCCGGTAGGGCTGCTGTTGGAAGGTGTAATAGTACAGGATTCATCGCTGGCTATTTCCACCAGGGCCTGGTGTAATCTTTCCGGATCTAAACCGATGACCTTGTAAAGCCACCGGCAGGGATATTGGATCTGCACCTTGTTCACTTTGTCTTTGTTCGCCATGGTCGTATCACAATGAAGTGCTGCGTTTGCCCGAGGTAAAATATTTTCCATCAGGGACTGCCACAAATAATAAAAAAGAATTATATATATAAAATAAAAACATAACAAAAAAAACTACCTACAGTTTAGTTGGTGAAAAAATATTTTTATTTGTTGAGATAACTGGTAAAGCCATATAACAGTAGGTATATAAACAGTTTAATCAAAAGATTTTCATTCAGGTATTTCTTGCCTTTTGCCAAAGGGTCTTCTGAGAAACGCTTGCCCAGCTATGGCCGGTTGCCAGAGTCAATAACCATGCAACCGGCAGTCGCTGAACTTAAAAGAATTGAGCAAAGAGAGTTATGCGCCGTTTATTGAGCACCATATTCCATCTCCTGTTTTTTGTAAGTATGTCTGTTTTCGGCAGCCCTGCTGCAGCTGCAGAGCATCATCCCTTCCAGCCCGGCGAAAAGATGCATTTTGTTCTGAAATATGGTGCAATTTCTGCAGGAGCGGCCACCCTTGAAGTACATGAAATGGATGAAATCCAAGGGGTGGAGGCCTATCATTTCGTTATGACCGCACGATCAAACTCATTTATTGATCTCTTTTTCAAGGTCAGGGACCGCATCGATTCTTACGCGGATGCAAAAATGAACCATTCATTATATTACAAAAAGGACCAGAAGGAAGGCAAGACACGGCGAAACATCAAGGTCGACTTCGACTGGGAAAAAAACGAATCGACATATGTAAACTTTGATACTGAACCTAAGGTTATTAGCCTGCTGCCAGGGACTTTTGACCCACTATCCGTTTATTATTATTCACGGTTGCTTGATTTTGAAAATGTAGGAGAACTTGAACACCCTGTGACCGATGGCGAAAAAAATCTGATGGGCATTATGCGTGTAATCGGTAAGGAAACTATACATGTTCCTGCAGGAACATTTGAGACTTTGGTGCTTGAGCCTGACCTGCAGAACGTGGAAGGCGTTTTTTCAAAGAAGAAAAGTGCGAAGATAAAGCTTTGGGTCACGAATGATGCGCGCCGGTTGCTGGTGCAGATGAAGAGTAAGGCAATAGTTGGCAGTTTTGTAGCAGAACTGATCGCAGTTGAAGGGCATCTTTCGGAAAAAGTGAGCAGCCTGAAAAATAGTGAGTAATTAAATGCATTGACTGACGAGGCATTCTGCATGAGTCAGCAATTGGGGAGGACAGACAAGTGAATGAGATGGAATACGAAGATGATTCCAGTGAATTCGACGGTTTTAACACTTATTTCAGCAAGGAAAACAGACAGGTATTGGTTAAGACCATAGACGGTTCTTTAATTCGCGGAAATATTAACCTTAACAGTGAGTCAATACCCATGGACAGGGTAAGCGACCTTCTCATCAAGGGGCAGAACAGGTTCCTCATCATGTATAATGCCTCCTTGGGCGACAGAAAAGATGCTGCGGTTATCATAAATAAATCGCAGATTGTCTGGGTCATGGAAGAAGAAGGGGCGCTGAGAAAAAGCTAGTGGGAACGGCTTGGGTTGTTTGGGGTTTTCCTGTCTGACTACGCTGCGCGTAGAGCCAGGGGAAAGAGAGAAACAATATTTTATTTGCGGCGGATCTTTTTTAATAAACAGTCAAAATTTTCAGCGCAGTCCTTGCGAATCTTTTTCATATATTTCATGTTGTTCGTGATTGATTCTGCATACAGGTCACGATCAATATCCCAGCGTTTCTTGAAATGAAACAGGGCCGCAGAGGATACATTATCCATTTCCTCTGCCAGTCGCGCCCTTACCACCGAATGATAGAACTTCCCAGTATTCTTGAACAGCTCACCGGGTGTCTCAAAACCTGACATCCTGGCCTCTTTGAACTCCATGAAGAGCAGGGGAAGTTTTTCCAGGTAATTCCGGTCCGCCATCTGGGCAATCAGGTCGGCTGAACCGAGAACCTTGCCCATTAACCTGATTTCATCAGACCTGAAGGGTATCTCTGTTAAAGGCAAAGTAAGAGTTGTGCACATGATTATATGGCCACAGTCAGTAATGTCCTCTGCCGAAAAACCACTTGCGGTAAGGTATTTCCCCATGAATGCGATGGAGCGCTTTTCATGGCCTATGGTATATTGCGCTCCGGTCCCCCCCCCCCGTTCTTTTTTTGTTTGGATCAGGCCCGTGTCATGGAACAGGGCGGCAACAAGACCCAGTTCAATTACCCGGGAAGAGAATATCTGTCCCTGAACATGGAGACCATGAATTAGCCTGGCTGTTGCAAGGATGACACTGCAGGTGTGCTCCAGGTTGTGATACCTGGTGTTGCTGGCCCGGTAACCCGGATATTCGCCTTTAAAGAGACAAACAATGTCACTATAGACCTTTTTCAGAAACAAAGTATCGTAATCCGGGTCAACCAATGATAACGTTTTTATTATCTCAGCATATGTCCCGCTGTGAGAGCTGGTATTTGTCAGATCGCCGAGTTTCATATCCAATGCATCCATCTCATCTCAATTTGTTGAGGTTTCAGGGAAGAATAGCTGGTAACATATCCAAGTAATTATTTCCATATTCTTTTCACTTGTATCAGGTAATTATTACGCCTGAATCCAGGATATTAGAACCTTTAGGATGTACTTTTAAATGAAGTTAGATATAGTACAACATGGCTTTATCATCAGCAATTGACCTGCATATTCATTCAACCTTTTCAGACGGTTTGCTCAAGCCGGCGGAAGTCGTAGATCTTGCTGAGTCGCAAGGTTTAAAAGCCATTGCCATAACAGATCATGATACGGCCGCCGGGACTGATGAGGCTATGCAAAGGGGGAATGAGAAAAAAATTGAAGTGCTTGCCGGCATTGAAATAAGCTCTTGGCATGGTGACACTTCAATGCATATACTTGGATACCGTTTTAAACATGAGGACAAAAAGTTCAACAGCCGGTTGCAGTTACTGCAGGACGGAAGAGAATCGAGGAATATCAGGATCATTGAAAATCTTAACAAGCTTGGCATAAGGGTCGATCTGGGTGAATTGTTACACTATTCAGAGTATGGGCAGACAGGCCGTCCGCATATTGCCAGGCTGCTGGTTGATAAAGGGGTGACAAAAACAATTGACCTGGCATTCAAGTATTATCTGCGCAGGGGAGCAGCAGCATATGCTGAGAGATTCAGGTTTTCTGCCCTTGATGCCATTGCTATGATACGTGAAGCAGGCGGGATAGCTGTTTTGGCCCACCCATCAAGCCTTGATCCTACATTGCGCTCAATACCTTTGTTGTTGAAAAATCTTCGCAAAATGGGGCTTGAAGGTGTTGAGGTATATTATCCCTCCCATAGTCCAAAAGCAGTAAAAGCGCTTTTGCAGATGGCAGATGAAATGGGCCTGCTTATAACTGGTGGCAGCGATTTTCACGGCATGGAGCGGGCGGGTTATACTACAGATGATTGGCTGCATAAAACCCATGTTCCATATGATATTGTTACTGCGATGAAAAAAATGGGAGGGGAATAAATATTTGTATTAGTATCAGATTGTTCTGTTAAAGCTGAATTGTGAGGATTTTTAATTAATAAGGATGACAGAAGCATGAATACCATTTTGGTTGTTGATGATGAACCTAATTACCTGATCGTACTCTCGGAACTCCTTAAAGAGGAAGGATTTGAGGTCATGACCGCCCAGAGCGGGGAAGATGGGTTGAAGATTGTGGCGGATACCGATCTTGATCTGGTCATAACTGACATGCGCATGCCCGGCATGGACGGCTTAGAACTTTTAAAGGCAGTTAAATTGTATAATAAAGACCTGCCTGTAATGATGATTACCGCCTTCGGTGAGGTGGAGAAAGCAGTAGTTGCTATGCAGGCAGGCGCCTATAATTACCTTGTCAAGCCATTTAACAACGAGGAACTGTTGTTGAATATCAGAAAGGCTATTGAGCATTTTTCGCTCTTGCGTGAAAATCTGCGATTGCGTGACGAGGCAAGGGTCAGGTATGGCTTTGCCAGCATTGTCGGTAAGAATGCCAGGATGCAGGAAATTTATCAACTTATCGAAAAGGTAGCACCAACCCCGGCTTCGGTCCTGATCACCGGAGAAAGCGGCACAGGTAAGGAGTTGGTTGCCAGGGCAATTCATATCAACAGCCCCAGGGATAAGTCACCTTTTATTTCTGTCAACTGTGCAGCCCTGCCTGAAACTCTGCTTGAAAGCGAGTTGTTCGGGCATGAAAGAGGTGCTTTTACCGGCGCCACTTCCATGCGCAAAGGCAGGTTTGAACTTGCTGATGCCGGGACACTGTTTCTCGATGAAATCGGTGATATCCCGCTTCCTCTCCAGGCAAAACTGCTGAGGGTTCTGCAGGAACGGAGTTTTGAAAGGGTGGGAGGTTCACATCCCATAAATGTAGATGTTCGTATCATTACCGCCACTAACAGGGAATTGAAAAGTGAAGTGGATGAAGGTCGATTTCGTGAAGACTTATATTACCGATTGAATGTTCTCCATATCCATCTGCCACCCCTGCGGGAAAGAGCAGATGATATTCCCATGCTTACGGAGCACTTTATTAACAAGTTTGCCAAGATGCTGAACAAACCGGACTTGAGAATCTCCGGCGAAGCTTTGCGTTTCCTGGTTGGTCTCCCCTGGGAGGGCAATGTGCGCGAGCTTGAAAATACCATCGAAAGGGCTGCCATCCTCTGCAGTGGAAATGTTATAAAGATAGAAGATGTGCACCCTGATGTAACATCGCACAAAATGGCAGCCAACTGGTCACCTGACGTTAATTTTGAAAAATTTATACCTGCAAATCTACCCCTGCCTGAGGTGTTGAGCGGTGTGGAGGAGCAAATGGTCAAACGCGCTCTTGCGGATGCAAATTATGTGCAGGCACGTGCTGCTGAAAGCCTTGGAATTACCAAAAGCCTGCTGCAATATAAGATGAAAAAATATAATCTGCAGAAGAAGTGATCAGTAAGAAGTGAGGAGTGAGAAGTTAGGAGTAAGGAGTGAAGAGTTAGGAGTAAGGAGTGAAGAGTGAGGAGTGAAGAGTAAGGAGAGAAGAGTAAGGAGTTAGGAGTGAATTTAAAGGACTGAGGACTGAGGACTACGGACTGAGAGGTTGGAAGTCGGCACTTTCAGTTGGCACAAATGAAGCTCAAAACTGTTTTTTACTCCTAACTCCTAACTCCTTACTTTTTACTCCTCACTTCGGAAGCTTTGGTACCTTATTCCCTGTGCCGCCCCAGTTGAGCTTGTTGCGCAGGATTTCGAAATAGCCTTTCATGGGCATACTGATCAGGTGCAAGGGTTTACTGGCAGTCTTTACTTCGAGCCGGGAATTTTCCTCCATTTTCCAGGTGAAGCGTCCATCCACGATAACTTTGACGTTGTGCGCCTTTCCTTCAAGCTGTGTTATAAGGGTTACATCCGGTGCGAGCAGGACCGGTCTGCTTTCCAGCATGAATGGACAGATGGGGGTAACAAGAATGCAGTCCAGTCCCGGTTGAACAATTGGCCCGCCGGAGGACAGATTGTAAGCAGTTGAGCCCGTCGGCGTTGAGAAGATAATGCCATCGGCCCTGTAGGTCGTAATAAATTCCTGATTGCACCAGGTTCTCAGTTTTATTATCTGGTCAATATCCCCTTTACTGATAACAACGTCATTGAGCGCGTATAGATAACTTCCCGGCGAGGATTCTGCCTCTGGACCTACAAGAAGCCTGGTTTTCAGAAGCATCCTCTTTTCAACCATCATTTTGCCCTGAAGAAGCAGTTCCAGGGCTTCAAAACGTTCCCTGGCAGATACTGCCGAAAGAAACCCCAGGCCACCGAGGTTGATGCCCATGACAGGTATCTCATATCTGCAGGCCTGGTCAGCTATGTGCAGCAGGGTTCCGTCGCCGCCAAGAATGATGAGGATGTCCAGGTCTTTGCTGACTTGATCAACAACAGTTTCAACCCCTTTGGCAGCTAACCAGTTGATGATCTCCTCGCCGATCTTCCGGGGTTTTTTGAAACCTTTTTTTAAGATGATGCCTGCTTTTCTGATTTTCATTTTCCAAGCTCTTTGGATCTTTCGGTTGCCGCTTCTACAGCATCCATGATAATGCCGTTAAATCCAGCTGCTTCCAGAGCGTGCAGGCCGGCAATAGTCGTACCGCCGGGAGAGGTTACCATGGCACGCAGTTGGGCCGGATGCTCTTTGCTGTCCATGGCCAGCTTGACAGAGCCTAAAACAGTCTGCATTACAAGAAGTTCCGCATCAGACCTGTTTAAGCCTACCTTTAGGCCGGCATCGATCAAGGCCTCAATAAAGGTGAAGACATAAGCGGGTCCACTGCCGCTCAAACCTGTAACAGCATCAAAATATTTTTCATCGAGAATGACGGTTTTGCCGATGGCGTTGAAGATGGTGACGGCGGTGTCCATGTCTTCCGGGGTTGCCCGAGGCCCTTGGCTCAAGGCAGAAGCAGCTTCCAGAACAAAAGCAGGGGTGTTGGGCATGACCCTTATAATTCGGCAGTTGCAGCCGGCGAGGTTTGCATCGATAAATGATGACTGGATGCCTGCAGCAATGGATATCAGCAGGTGCGAATCGTTGATCTTATCTTTAGCGCCCTGGAGCACATCTTTCATTATCTGGGGTTTGACTGCCAGAATAACAGTGGCGCAACCTGACCAGATATGAATAGCATCACTGCTGTCAAAAGTCTTGACACCGTAGGTTTCAGCAAGATACTCCCTTCTTTCGGCAACTGGGTCGGTTACCAGTATATCTTCCCCTGAAATGGTGCCGGATTTGAGAATTCCCCGGATAAGGGCCTCACCCATTCTGCCCCCCCCTATAAAGCCTAACTTGCCGTGCAACGCCATAATTATTCTCCATTTGAAAAACTTGAAATTGTCACTAAGACTGATACCAGTTATTTTTTCTTATTGCTGCATTTTTTACAACAGCTTTGTATGCCTCGGG
>Ga0210079_1000050_pt1 | contig 15545 bp, 8 predicted proteins | sample White_CordA_D2_FD_185587 | JGI IMG/M metagenome (GOLD analysis project Ga0210079, IMG submission 185587) | Wetland microbial communities from the San Francisco Bay, California, USA, that impact long-term carbon sequestration - White_CordA_D2... | ecosystem: Environmental > Aquatic > Marine >...
GGTCAGCCGCTTTCAGGAGGTAATGGAACTGCACATCCGAGATGAAGACGACCTACCGGCTCTCTGAAATAAGCCGCACCGATGCAAAGGTTTTCGGCGGTAAGGCAGCTGCTCTCAGGCGCTTGCAGGAAGCAGGCGTACGGGTGCCTGCAGCGCTTTGCATCTCGGCTGAAGCCTACAGGCATTTTATACGCCAAAGCGGCCTTCAGGAGAAAATCCAACTCGAGCTGCACCGCAAGAATTTTTCTGACATGCGCTGGGAGGAGATCTGGGATGCCGCGCTCCGGATACGCAGCCTTTTTCTGCGTCACCGGATGCCGGAGGACCTGGGCCGGGAGATCAGCAATGCTGCAGCGGAAAATTTTGCTGATGTTTCCGTGGTGGTGCGCTCTTCCGCCCCGGAAGAGGATGCGGCGGCAACCTCCTTTGCCGGGCTGCATGAATCCTTTGTGAACATTCGCGGCACCGGGCCGATTCTTGAACATGTAAAGCTGGTATGGGCATCCCTGTGGTCTGACCGGGCCCTCCTGTACCGGCAGGAGCTTGGCCTGGACATTGCCAGGAGCACCATGGCGGTTGTCGTGCAGGAGCTTGTAGCCGGCGAGGTGTCGGGCGTTACATTCAGCGTCAATCCTGCTGATGCTGCAGAAGGTTTAGTCGAGGCGGTTTACGGGCTGAACCAGGGACTGGTGGATGGTGCCGTGGAGCCTGACCGCTGGGTTCTCAGCAGAAAGGAAGCAACGGTCAGGGAGCATTACAGTCCCAAGCGGGAGAAGTTCATGGCACCGCAGGGTGATGCTGTCGTGCTCCTCGATTTACCCAGGAATAAAGCCCTGCAGGCGCCGCTCAGCCCTGAAGAGGCTGCAGCAATCTACGGCAAGGCAAAACAGCTTGAGGAGGTTTTCGGCAGACCCCAGGACGTGGAATGGACAAAGGCTGGCAGCAATTTTTTCATCCTGCAGTCAAGACCGGTAACCGCCAGGCAGGATGCAGGTTCTGACGACAAGAGAGGCTGGTATCTCAGCCTGCACAGGAGCGAAGACAACCTGAAAAAACTGCGTATAAAAATAGAGCAGGAGCATTTTCCTGCCATGAAAAACGAAGCAGCGGAACTGGCTAAAATTGACCTCCGGTCTCTTTCGGATAAAGGATTGGCTGGCGAACTTGAAAATCGTTTGCAAGTAAAGGAAAAATGGACAGCTATCTACTGGGAAGATTTCATACCCTTTGCCCATGGTATGCGCCTTTTTGGCAAGCTTTATAATGATACAGTGAGTCCCGAGGACCCATTTGAATTTGTCGAACTTCTTTCGAATGTGCCTCTCCTGAGTAAAAATCGTAATAAGGCTCTACGAGAAATTGGCACCTATGTCCAGCAGCGACCTGATCTGCAGCACGCCATTGCAGCTGGTGGGGCCGGCGCTATAAACGATGCAGAATTTAACAGGCTGATGGAAGAATTTATCAGTCTCTATGGTGATCCTTTTTGCGGTACTTATAGTGATAGGACCTGTGATGTGAGCAGGAACGAACTGGTAAGCGTTATTATGCAAATGGCCGGCAGCAGTGCAACTGAGAAAAAGAGTCAGATCGGCAAAGAAGCAAATAAAGCAGACCTGGAAGCTACATTTTTAAAAATATCCAAGGAGGGGGGGAAACGTGCCCGGGCCGAAGGACTGCTTGATCTGGCCCGGGCCAGTTACCGGTTTCGTGATGATGACAACATCGTGCTTGGCATGATAGAGGAGCAGTTTTTCAAGGCTCTGGAGGAGGGCAGACAACGTCTCAAGAAAAGGCATGTTGACGGTGCTGCCCATTTGACCGCAAGGGATGTCCTTCGCACTTTAGTTGATAAAAGATATAAGCCCAGTGGCACAAAAGCTAAAGAGACACCTGCAAAGCAGGAGAACCAACATATTAAAGCACGTCAGCTACTCGGGCAGCCTGCAGGGCCTGGTATCAGCAGAGGAAGAGCCAGGGTCATAGATAGCGCCAGGGATTTGGCTCTCTTTAAGAAGGGAGAGGTGCTGGTCTGCGATGCGGTTGAACCCAACATGACCTTTATTGTCCCCCTGGCAGCAGGGGTGATAGAAAGGCGGGGCGGCATGCTCATTCATGGTGCAATTATAGCCAGGGAATACGGCATAGCCTGTGTCACCGGTGTACCAGATGCAGCAACCCTGATTCATACCGGAGATGAAGTGACGGTGGATGGTTACCTTGGGATAGTCACTGTTGGCCAATTGGACAAAACTATCTCTTTGCCAGGTGTTGAAAAGTGAGAACTATTCATGAAATAGCACCACAAAGAGTCCGCCTGCTAAAGGAGGGAAAGGACACCGGTGGCCCGGTTGTATACTGGATGACCCGCGAACAGCGGGTTGCAGACAACTGGGCGCTTCTCCAGGCTCAGAATTTTGCCATGAAGCATAAAAGGCCGCTGGTTGTGGTTTTCTGTCTCGTGCCCGACTATCCCGGTGCCAATATCAGGCATTATGGATTTATGCTGAAAGGGCTGCAGGAGGTAGAGCACAATCTGCAAAAGCTGGAAATTCCCTTTATCATTTTGCCGGGAAATCCTCCAGAGACTCTGGCGAAATATCTGAAAAAAATAAAAGGGGCCTTTCTGGTCACCGATTTTGACCCGCTACGGATTAAGCGTTTTTGGCAGAATGATGTGGCGGCCAGCATGGAAGGCTCTTTTTATGTAGTTGATGGGCACAACATAGTACCCTGCTGGCACGCATCTCCCAAACAGGAATATGGTGCCTATACTTTACGGCCCAAGCTGAAGAAACTGCTACCTGGTTTTCTGTGTGACTTCCCGGCGATTGTGTCATACTCCGTAGGCAGCAAAAAAATTTCTGCTGCACCTGTTGATTGGCAGAAAATGTATAGCTATGTAAGAGACCACTCCGTTCAGGAGGTAGATTGGCTGATGCCTGGCGAGACCGCAGCCAGGGTGTCGGCCGAACGTTTTGTCAAGGAAGGCTTACAGAAATATATCCAGAATCGCAATGATCCCAATCTTGACGGTCAATCAAACATCTCTCCCTATCTGCATTTCGGTCATGTTGCCCCCCAACGGGTTGCTCTGCTCGTGAACGGATCAAAAATATATGCTGAGGCAAAAGAGGCCTTCCTTGAAGAACTTATTATCAGAAGAGAACTGGCGGATAACTTTTGCTACTACAACGAAAACTATGATCGTTTTGAGGGATTCCCGAATTGGGCCAGGAAAACCCTGAATGACCACCGAGCTGACAAGAGGGAGTATCAATATTCCCGGGAAACATTTGAACAAGGCAAGACCCATGACGAATTATGGAATGCAGCCCAGCATCAGATGGTGGAATGGGGAAAAATGCACGGCTATCTCCGGATGTACTGGGCAAAAAAAATTCTTGAATGGTCAGCTAGCCCTGAACAGGCGCTAAAAACCGCACTATGCCTAAATGACAGGTATGAGCTGGACGGCAGAGACCCGAACGGGTATACGGGAATTGCCTGGAGTATGGGTGGGGTTCACGATAGAGCATGGAAGGAACGTACCGTTTTGGGCAAAGTCCGGTATATGAGTTATGCCGGCTGTGTCCGCAAATTTGATGTGAAGCAGTATGTTGCCACGTGGCTAGATAAATAAGGTTACGGATTTTCAGGATGGGAAAGGCATGTTGTGGTTAGAAGGAATCTGCAACTAGGATATATCGGGTGAAAAAAAGACAAAAAAATAACCCCAGCTTGCTTCCCTCTTTGCTTTTTATCGCGTTTTTAATAAATGTCGGAAGCCGTGTGGGGTTATAATTTTTATACCATATTCTCTCTGTTCTGCCAATAAAAATTTAACACCTGGAGCAGCTTCGCAACAGAATAAATATATTTGCCGAAACTTAACCGCGAATAGAGTAGCCGCCATCTACCACTATGGTCTGTCCCTGTATCATGGCAGCAAGATCGGAACACAGGAACAGGGCAACATCTGCAACATCTTCAGGTGTAGTCAGACGGCCTAGAGGGGTCTTGGAGATAGCCGTATCCAGAATCTCCTGACGGTTGGGAAATTTTTTCAGGGCTTCGGTATCAACAGCGCCGGCACTGATGGTATTTACATTTATGCCTTTGGGACCCAATTCGACTGCCAGGTGGCGCACCAGGGATTCAAGTGCTGCCTTTGAGGCCCCCACTGCTGTATAATTTTCAATAGCCCTTACAGCGCCAAGGCTTGAAACAGCCATGATCCTGCTGCCCTGCTGCATGAGCGCAACACCTTCACGTGCCAGGGAGAGCAGGGCCCTGGCATTAATATCCATGGCCCAGTTCCAATGGCGGCTGCTCAACTCCAGGGCCGGTTTCAGAACTCCGGAGGCAGCGTTGCTGACCATGAAATGCAGTGTACCGAATTCTTTTTGAATGAGTACAAACATGGACTTGACATCGTCGTCATTTGCCACATTTGCCTTGACCACAAAGCACTTTACCCCGCAGTTCTCAATCTCCCTGGCAGTGCTTTCAGCGTCCCTGCGGTGCCGAACATAATTGACTACGACGTGGATACCGTTTTGGGCAAGTTTTAAAGCTATTGCCCTGCCTATCCCTCTTGAGCCGCCTGTAATTAATGCCACCTTGCCATTGAGTTGAAACATATAAATTCTCCCCTTTTCCGGCCTGCAAAGACACCTTCAAGCAATAACTTTACGTAGTTCCCTGCTGATTTAGATAATGCTGGGGCAGGATAATTTTATTCAGATGAAAACAGGCAGAAGAGTACCCCCTAATTTTAAGGCTTTCAAGGGGATTCTTTGACCCGGGCCGCAAAACGCCTGAATGCACTGATCAGCATCCTTAAAGGGTTAAAGGAAACAGGGTTGAGAGTTGTCGGTGCTTTGAAATTGTTGACTGAAATTCCTGCTGGTTTTAACAGCGGAAAGTCGAGTCTAGCTGGATCTATTCCGGCAAGATCCCGGTTTGCACATTCCTGCCAGATGACACTTTGGGTCGGATCCAGACCTAGAATCTGCAATAGAGCAGTATCCAGTGCTACCGGGTTAATGGCCCCTGCCACCAGCCCCAAAGAAAACGGCCGGCCGGAAATCGGCCCGGTGCCATGCATGGCGACTATACCATCGACCAGTGTCACGCCTGCCGGCAGCACTGTCAACAAATCGACCAGATGTGAAGCAAATTGCTCAGCATGATTTCCATAGCGCAGGTGCCACCATGCTTTCTGAAAGCCGACCACGGTGCCAAAATAATTTTTTACGGCCAGGGTTACAAATAACTGGCTATGCGCTTTCACCCTTGGGAGGTTGACCAGCAAATCACACTCCATGGCAGCACGCGCCATGTCCACCGAAACTCCTCCTGAAAGTTTGACCGTAGCCGATTGATCAAAATTGATGCACTCAACGGGCAATCCGGCCAGCGCTTTTTCAATCCCAGTGGCCCGCATGACACCCTTTGCCGTGCCAAAAACCGGAGAATCCCCTATGGCAACCTTTGCACCCTGGTCCAGAAACCATTCAGCTACAGCAGCGACAAATGCGGGATGCGTGCAGGCCAGATGTTCGCCACTTCTGGCGCTCAAAAGGTTTGGCTTGAGTAAAACCCGGCTCCCGACGCCGACTGTAAAACGGAGCGCAGTACAAAGCCGATCAATTTTTTCTGCTATTTCCCGGGTTCGATAATGGCTGCAAGCCAGAAGTGCAACCGATGTTGACGTAATAAGCATTTAAAGACTGCCTGAGACAGGGGAAGGGCATATACGGAAGGTCAAAATAGAAAAAGGCCGACTTTGGGGGACAAAGTGGACCTTTTTCAGGAGAAAGGAGATAAGAGTATCACTCTTGACTAGTTTAATGCAATCGGTGTGCCATTCTTCTCTTCTGTTGTTTTTTTTAAGAAAAGTCAACATAGACGCAGCTTATACCCTCTTGCCATTTTTTCCCGCATGCCCCCCCGGGTACAATTTTTTGTACTTCCGGGATACCCTTGAGCACCCCTGGCTGGCATAAATAAAATTTTATTTAATAATAACGAGCTGTTAAAGAGTTTAAAAAAATTGTACCCGCACAAAAAAATTGGTTACAACTGTTACAGCAGGGTTGCAGCCTGGTATCCGGAGTGCATGGTCCTCTTATTCCGTAAATCATAGTGCTATACCCGGGCTGCCGGTCAGGCCCCTTTGGCCCAGTTCAAAAGTCCTCCGGCAACGAGGATCTCGCGGTGTCTGCTGGATGCTTCCAGTATTGCCGTGATCGGTTTTTTGTCAATCAGCACCGTAAGCCTATGATGCCCGCTGGAAATTTTCTGGCGGATGTCAGGGATCTCAACTGCCCCACCCTGCTTCAGCCATTCATAGTCATCGGGGTTTTCAAAAGTCAGCGGCACAATACCAAAATTAACCAGGTTTGCCTTGTGAATGCGGGCAAAACTTTTCACCAGCTTGACCTGGACTCCGAGGAAACGTGGGGCCAGGGCGGCGTGTTCCCTGGAGGACCCCTGGCCGTAGTTTTCTCCCCCTATTATCATACCGCCGAGATCTCCGGCAGCAGCATCCCTGGCCCTTGTAATAAACTCCAGATCAACGGAGTTAAAAACATATTCACTGATGGCCGGAATATTACTGCGCAACGGTAATATCTTTGCCCCTGCAGGCATGATATGATCAGTGGTTATATTATCACCAACCTTAAGGAGTATTATCCCGTGCCAGGAATCTGCAAGCGGCTCAAACTCAGGGAAGGGGGCAATATTGGGGCCACGGATTATCTCCATCTCTTCTCCCTGGATACTTGGGGGCTCAATCCTCTGGTCGCCGGGCAAATAGTTCGCCGGCAATTCAAAATGCGGATAATCGCCTAAATCCCGGGGGTCTGTGATTCTGCCCTTCACCGCTGAAGCAACTGCCACCTCCGGGCTGCACAGGTAAACCTGATCGTTGACCGTTCCACTGCGTCCGGGGAAATTACGCGGAAAGGTGCGCAGTGAAATAGCGCCTGTTGGCGGGGCCTGCCCCATCCCTATACAACCAAGACAGCCAGCCTGATGCACCCGTGCACCTGCCCTGACAAGTGTCAGCATATCACCTTGCGCTGTTATGTTTTCCAAAACCTGGCGGCTGCCGGGATTAATCTCAAAACTCACATCAGAGTTTATCGCCTCCCTTTCAAGCACCTTGGCAACAACCATTAAGTCTCGCAGGGAAGAATTTGAACAGGAGCCAACCAGCACCTGGGCAACGGGCTTACCTGCCACCTCCTTTACCTTGACCACATTATCGGGTGAGGATGGACAGGCGATCAGGGGCTCCAGACTTGACATATCTATTTCAATCACTTCATCATACTTTACACCCTCGTCAGCACTTAAAGGAGTCCACAGGTCTCCGCGGCCCTGGCTTTCCAGAAATTTTTTCGTATTTCCATCCGAAGGAAAAAGCGACGTGGTTGCACCCAGTTCTGCGCCAAAATTAGTTATGGATGCACGGTCTGTGGCGCTGAGTTCATGCACCCCGGGCCCGAAATATTCCATGATGTAGCCGACTCCGCCTTTCACCGATAACTGCCGGAGTAACTCAAGCAGGATATCACGCGCCGATACCCAGGCAGGCAGCTTGCCGCTCAACCTGACCCCAAAAACCTTGGGCATTAACAGGTAAAAGGGTTTGCCGGCCATTGCCATGGCAACATCCAGGCCGCCGGCACCGATAGCCAGCATCCCGAGGCCGCCGCCTGTTGGTGTATGACTGTCGGAACCGAGCAGGGTCTTTCCGGGAGCACCAAAACGCTCCAGGTGAACCTGGTGCGATATACCGTTGCCTGGAGGAGAAAAATAAAGACCGTATTTTCTGGCCACTGACTGGAGGAAGCGATGGTCATCGGCATTCCTATAATCGGATTGCACCAGGTTATGGTCGACATAGCAGACAGACAATTCTGTCTGAACCCTGGGAATGCCCGTAGCCTCAAATTCAAGATAGGCCATGGTCCCTGTCGCATCCTGGGTAAGGGTCTGATCAATGCGAATACCTATCTCCGCTCCTTTTTCAAGGCTTCCCTCAACAAGATGGGAAGCCAGGATCTTTTCAGTAAGAGTTTTCGCCATAGTCTTTTCCTTCAAGTTGTTTTATGAACTGCGGAAGCCCCAACACCATTCCGGCCGAGCAAATGCAGCGCTTGGCATATTACCCGGAAGTTGCCATTCGAAAAACCGTGCATTCATACCACATACTCATGGCAAAGTACATGCTTCCCGCCTTATGCAATAGGGCAAAATCTCGCAGGCAGCCACAGGACATGATACTAGCAGATTGCTCCGTGCGTTTCACCTGTCGGTGGAATTTTATTTACGCGGCCGACAAACCTTATTGCATAAAAATTCACCTGCGTTCAAACCTGTTTTTTCCCGATACTATCACCTTATTTATTAAGGCATTACCCCTGCATGTTTTATTGTATTAAATAATCTAGCCAACGAGTTCGATTACGTATTATTATATTTAAACAGTCCTGCAGTTTCTTGGATGAACAAGCTGAATGAGGCGTAAACCAATTCAGTTTAAAATAATCAACGGGCGTTGTAAACCGAGTCCCATATTATATGAAAAAAATTTCCCGGAACATATTTTTTTTCATCATAGTTTTATTTATCTTTCTTGGCCTGGCGCCACATTTTTTTATCTTAGATAAAGTGCAGCAGACCGTCTCCGAAGCGATAAGCAAGAGTTTAGACAGTTCTGTTACCATACGGAATATGTATTGGGTCTGGCTGCCCTTGCCAAACCTTACTCTTATCAACACAAATATAACTGGCGGACATTATGATCTTTTCGTACCCAAGACAAAGATATATCCGACTTGGCGGGTGCTTCTGGGAGAAACCCACCAGCCGGGGAAGATCATTCTGTACAGCCCGCAATTTCACATAAACAGGAAAGCGTTTCTGCCGCGTGATCCCTCAGAACGCAATTTGCCCGAGGTCGCCGTTACAGTTAAGAACGGGGAAATGGAGGTTGAATCCACAGAAGAGTATAAAGATATCCTCCGCACAGGTTCTTTGAAGTTCAACGATATTCGCGGCAAACTTAAACTGCAGCCGCAGGAAGTTGAAATAGATATCAAGGCATCTTCCTCTTTCACTAAGAACATTGATTTAAAGGGCAACTTCAATCTTCGAGAAAAAAAGTACCTGCTCTCAGTGGACAGCCAGGACATTAAACTGCATAAATCCGTAAACTCGTTTTTCAAGGGACGCCTGATACCTGTCGAATCAACAGCCAGGCTTACCGGCACCGTTACCGGTCAAGGGCTGCAACATATCGAAGGGGACCTGCAGGGGACTTTGCCCTGTTTTGTCATAAAACCCGAGGACCGTGAAATACCCCTTAGCTGCGGTTTTGCCGACCTGAAACTTCTCAAGTCCGGCCCACTTCTGCGTCTTGACATTAATAACCTTGAGATTAAGGATCCCCAGGTCAACCTGTCCGGGCACATTGAACGAACACTTCCTGCAATAAGCGCTGTAGAGCAGACTCCAGCTGCAGAACCTATCTGGACCCTCGATATCTCCGGCCGTGATCTGGATCTGACATCAATACGCCAAAAGATCCTGACTCTCTGGAGTGATAATAAAGTCGCAAAAATTGTAAGCAATATTGTGCTTGGAGGGAAAGCCCGCTCGGCCTCCTACCGTTTTTCCGGCCGAACAGCAGATTTCAAAAACCTTGATACCATGATTATCCAAGCCGACGCCCTCAACGCAGCCATCCATGTTCCCGGGGCGAAACTGGACCTGACCGGAGCCAACGGCCCAATCCAGATCAAGGATTCCATACTGACCGGCCAGGGTCTCAGCGCCAAGCTTGGAAAAAGTTATGGCCGTAATGCGGAACTGCTCCTGGGTCTTGGAAAGCATGACAAAATTTTCAAGCTTGATATTGATATTGATGCAGACCTTGCGGACCTGCCGCCAATTCTCACCCGGCTTGTTGCCCATGAAGGTTTTCAGAGAGAACTCAAAAAATTTACTGAGGTCTCCGGTAAAGCAACCGGGACTCTGCACCTTGGAGACAGCCTGAAACACATCGTCACCCGAGTCGATGTAAAAAACATGCAGCTTGCAACCAGGTATGAGCGGATTCCCAAAACCGTTTTAATTGACAACGGCGCCCTTCACCTGGAACCGGGAAAAATCGATTGGCAGAAGGTAAAAGGTCGTATCGGCCAGCAGAAAATCAGCAGCACAAGCGGCAATGTATCCTGGCAGGCCGAAGACACATTGCTGCATATTGAAGAATTGCAGGCGGAGTTGGAAGGGTCATCACTTTTTTCCATGCTGCAGCAAACTGAAATAATGGAACAGAAAATAAAAAGTGTACTCTCATCCTTAAACGGCACAATCAAACTTACCGCAGGAACATTGCAGGGGCGCGCCCTGAAGCCCGAGTCCTGGGTGTACAGTCTTGCATTCACAACAACGGGGCTAACCCTTACAAGTCCTCTGCTGCCGGAACCAGCAGGCACCGAAAAATTTACGGCAGTGATAACCCAAAATGAGGCTCAAATTCAGGAAGCAGCTATCCAGTTCCTTGCGCAGAGGTTCAGCCTCAAAGGGCTGCTTAAGCATCATCTCCTGGAAAACTGGTATGGAACTATTGAATTTAATGGCCCGCTTCAGGTCAAACTGGCAAACTGGATAAGGAGTAAGGGGTGGTTTCCGGAAAAACTGCGGCCCCAGATACCCTGCACCATGGAAAACATGAAAGTGAGCTGGCAGGGGGAAAAAGTCGCGGTCTCAGGAATTATCCTCCATGGGTTAGGCGGGGGCAGACTACCCATGGCCAGCCTTGATTTTGTGAATACTCCTGAACATCTGCGCATTAACGAACTGACTTTTTATGCCCCGGGCGAACGTGGTCGCTTAGAGCTTGAATTATGGCGCATTTCCCCTAATAACCTTGTTCTTTCCTGGGATGGCTTTGTCAACGCTGACACCATTGACACACTATTCCAGCATAGTTCATTTGCAGCCGGTGCTTTATCCGGTGCGTTCAAGATGAGTTCTTTTGCCGAGCAGCCGGAAGCCACGCGTTTTGAAGGCATTCTGAAAGCCGAAAATCTTTTCTTGAAGACAAAAAGCAGCGAATCCACTGTTTTCATTACAAATTTAGATGTGACAGGAATCGGCAGGCAATTAAAAATTACAGCTTTAAATCTTGCTGTTGGTTCTGAGAAAATTACAGGTTCGGGCCAGGTTGCTGCAGAAAAAGATGGCATACAGCTCGATCTTTCTCTTGCCTCGTCCTTTTTTTCTAGAAAATCTCTGGTAAACCTGGCGCTGGCCCTGCAAGAAACACAAAAGGTATTTCTAGATGGTTTTATTGATCAGGAGCCCGGATTTAAGAAGGCCAGGGGCTGGGATATCACCGGACGTATCGGTTTTGATTTTGACTCCTTTACGCTCAGCCGCAGAACAAAAACACCTTATGATGAAGGACTTACCACCACCTATACCTTTTATGATATGCTTGGTGATCTGCAACTCGCCCCTGACAAAATTTCCAGGACGGAAATCTTCTCTTCAAAACTTTGCGGTCTGGACTTTAAGGGTTTCTGGTTTTCGGATGATGACCTGGGACAAAGATTTCAACTCAGTACTAACCCGAATGAAACATTTCGCCTGGAAAATGTCCTGCCATGTCTGGGGGTGCAGCAGGACATCATGGAAGGAGAATTCTCACTACAGGCGAATCTTCTGAAAGAATCAAACAGCTGGTACGGCGGCAATATTTTCATCAAATCCTCCCAGGGCCGCATTCTGCGCCTAAAAACTCTTTCCAGGATATTCAAGGTTGTCAATATAACTGACTTTTTTGAAAAAACCGTTGAAAATACAGGCAAAAGGGGGTTTCCCTTCACCCAGATGGATATTGACACGCATATTCATAAAAACAATCTTATTGTTGACAGGGCAATTATTCTAGGCGAGGGTTTGAATCTTTTTGCCCGGGGTGAAATCCACCTGGACGATTATGATGCTGACCTGACGCTGCTCATTGCCCCCTTTAAGACTTTTGATACCATTGTTTCCAAAGTGCCAATCATCGGACAACCTGTTGCCGGTGATTACGGGAGCAGGATGAGTATCCCGGTTGCCGTGAAAGGCCCGATTGCGGATCCGATTATAACGCCTATGCATCCTGAGGCCGTTGGAGGCGCGTTTCTAAATCTGCTCAAAGACACCTTCATGCTGCCATACAACATCCTTAAACCATTAGAGAAATTAGAAAAAGACAGCAGAATGAAAGCCGCAGAAGAAAAATAAAAATTGATCGTCGAGGATCATATGCCATACAGAAATTCCCTATACATTTTTCTCTCTATCTCCCTAGTTTTATTTAATTTTACGACCGGCGGCGCCAGGGGCGAAGACAGGCCCGCCAACCGCCTCAAAAATGAAGCAAGTCCTTATCTCTTAAAGCATGCAACAAACCCGGTAGACTGGTATCCCTGGGGGGAAGAAGCCTTTTCCCAAGCCAGGAAAAAAGACAAACCTATTCTTTTGTCCATCGGTTATTTAACCTGCCACTGGTGTAATGTAATGGAGGAGGAATCCTTCTCCGATCCCCAGGTTGCCGCGCTTATAAACGATGTCTTCATTCCCATTAAAGTAGACCGGGAAGAACGTCCTGATATAGACCAAATCTACATGACAGCCTGTCATCTTCTATCACCATCTTGCGGTTGGCCGCTTACTCTCTTTCTTTCTCCGGAAGGCAAACCTTTTTATGCAGGAACTTATATTCCAAAAGAAAACCGTTTTGGCCGCCTTGGTCTCCTGGATCTCATCCCCAGGGTCAAGCAACTCTGGGGCCAGGAACGTGACTCTGTCCTGAAATCTGCAGACAGCATCAACGCGGCAATTATTTCTTCAACTATCCATCTGCCCGGCGGAGACATGAATGCTTCCCAGCTAGATGCGGCATTTCTCGCTTTTTCACAGGACTTTGATCCACAGTATGGCGGTTTTGGCAGAAGCAGCAAATTCCCAAAACCGCTGAACCTTCTGTTTCTGTTGCGGTATTGGCAACGAACCGGCAACAAAGATGCACTTAGCATGGTGGAGAAAACCCTGACAGCTATGCGTTTGGGTGGCATTTACGATCATCTCGGTTATGGCTTCCACCGCTACGCCACTGATCCAATGTGGCGCCTGCCCCATTTCGAGAAAATGCTCTATGACCAGGCTTTACTTGTAACTGCCTACCTGGAAGCTTACCAGGCAACCGCAAACCAGGAATATGCAAATACTGCGCAGGAGATCCTGGACTATGTCCTGCAGAATATGACAGCAGAAAACGGAGCTTTCTTTTCCGCAGAAAGTGCTGACAGCGAAGGCGAAGAGGGCAAATTCTACCTCTGGTCAGCAGCGGAGATCAGAAAAGTTCTGGACCGGCAGGAAGCTGTTCAGGCTAGCAGGACCTTTCAAATCATGGAGGACGGCAATTATATTGATCCTGTTGCCGGACATAAAACAGGCCAGAACATTCTCTTTATGGAGCAGGGTACAGACAAAACTGCTGCATTCAAAAAAATCCGCAGCAAACTGCTGGCTGCCCGCAATACCCGACCAAGACCGGAACTTGATGACAAAGTGCTGACAGACTGGAACGGACTTATGATTGCTGCTCTTGCCAGGGCTGCCCAGGTTCTTGATCAGCCTCGATATGGTGAAGCTGCAAAACGTGCCGCCCGATTCATCCTGCACAATCTGCGTTCCCAGGATGGAAAACTGTTGCACCGTTGGCGTAATGGCCAGGCTGGTCTTGCGGCTTCAGCTGCAGATTATTCTTTTATGATCTGGGGCCTTCTCGAGCTTTATGGCTGGGATTTTGACCCAACTTGGCTGCAGCAGGCCCTTGGCCTGCATGATGTCCAGCTTGAAAACTACTGGGATGATAAATTGGGGGGCTTTTACCTGACAGAGGATAATATTAAATCTATGCTCCCAAGAATTAAAGAAAGCCTTGATACCGCCCTTCCGTCTTCCAACGCTGTTTCCATGCTCAATCTGCTTAAACTCAGCAGGCTGACCGGCAATCATTCATTTGAAGAGAAGGCGGCAAAAATAAGCTCATTGCTGTCTTCCAGGGTAAAGGATTCTCCCCTTGCATTTCCAATGCTGCTGGCAACTCTTGATCTCGCCCTTTCTCCTTCCCAGGAGATTGTCATTGTGGGGAAGAAGGATGCTGATGACACTAAAAAGATGCTGCAGGCACTGCGCAAAACTTACCTCCCCAATGCGGTCGTGCTTTTCAAACCGGCAGGAGAACAAGAGCCTCTCATAAACAATTATGCGGGCTTTATTGAGTTCATGTCCACCATTGACAACAAGGCGACTGCATATGTGTGCACGAATTTCAAGTGCAGTTTCCCGACCACTGACAGTGCCAAAATGCTTGAATCCTTGCGTTCCATATCGGAAGAACCCCGTATGAAGTAACCGCGAGACCCAAAACAAAAACCCCGACCCAGGGTATCCGGTCGGGGTTTTTGTAGGAAGGGGAGGTACAAAAATGAGAGAGACGTTTTTTTATTGTGCTTACTGTTTTCCCGATAGTCCGGGAAGGAGGCTTCATGAGCATGTCATACCCGTTCCGCCCCGGCAATTCTGTTGATTCAGGCAGCCCCAGGGGCCATTGCAGCGTTGTACGATTCAAACCCTTTTATCAAGAAGGCCTGCAAGTTTTTCTAGATGAACCTGTTCCTCTTCGGATAATTTCTCAAAAATCTGCTGCGCCTGCTTATCTTCTATAGCCCTGCTCATCTTGATATAGAGATCAAAGGCATTGACTTCCATGGCAATGGCCAATTCCAGACTTTCGGAAACCCCTTTGTCTTGTATCCATGCAAGGGCCTCTTTAACAGCGATCCCCCCCTCCATGACTGTTCCGCTCATGCTATCGGTGAACTTGGCCCGCAGCTTTTCAAAATCAGGTTTGGCGCCAGCTAGAGCCTCATAGGTTTCGAGCAGGTGCTGCGCATGACTTTTTTCTGCCGATACCAACCAGGTGAACATTTCATGGGCCTCCTTATCCGCGCTGAAATGTTCAGCAACCCCCTGGTAAAAAAACTTTGACCCCTCTTCCAGGGCCCAGGCCAATCCGACAATCTCCTCAGCAGTGTCGGCCGGAGTAAAATAGGCCATGCCTGCTTCAGGCAGGCCGTGGGCAACCATGCCTTTCCAGGCCCGAATTCCGCCTTGCATGCTGTAAACATTTTTTAAACCAGCTCCAAGCAGAAACGTTGCAGCCGACCGGCTGCGTACTCCTGCTGCTCAGTATACAATCGTTGGTTTTTCAGGATCAATCTCATGCAACCTGTCCTTTAACTCTGCCATGGGTATGAGGTTCGCCCCAGGAATATGCTCCCTCGCGTACTCAGTTGGCTGGCGCACATCCACCAGGTTATATTCATCCGGGTGTTTTTCAGCGATTAACCGGCGCACGTCTTCAGCGCTCATGGTTGGCACTGTTTTGAAATAGTCCA
>Ga0210079_1000051_pt1 | contig 15535 bp, 12 predicted proteins | sample White_CordA_D2_FD_185587 | JGI IMG/M metagenome (GOLD analysis project Ga0210079, IMG submission 185587) | Wetland microbial communities from the San Francisco Bay, California, USA, that impact long-term carbon sequestration - White_CordA_D2... | ecosystem: Environmental > Aquatic > Marine >...
ATCCAGCCTGGCATGGGGCTCGCCGGAAAAGTCGCGGAAACCGGCCGGCCGCGCATGTCGACCAACCTGCAAAAAGACCATCGGCGCATTTCCAGTGCCGTCTTTGCCGACAACTGGCGAGCCTTCCTGGCCGTACCATTCATCGCCGAGGAAGAGACGCTCGGCGTCCTCTTCATCTTTGATCGCGGCCAACGGGTTTTCAACAGGGAAGATGTCCGGCTGATTCAGGCGATCGGCCGGCAAGTCGGGCCAATCCTGAAAAATGCCGAACTTTTCGATGAGCTGAAGTGGCAGCACCGACTCAATTTTGCCAGCATGCGGGAACTCGAGAGGTCACGTTCCGCTCTCCGCAGCCACCTCGATCAGCTTGAACAGAATCACCGCGCCCTGCAAAGCCTCAACCAGATGAAAAGCACGTTCCTCTCGTTGGCCTCGCATGAACTGCGCACCCCCCTGACCACGATCATGTCCGGAGCGGAATTTTTACAAGACGCCGCCGGGGTGAGCCTGGGAGAAAACGAACAAAGGGCCATGGACGTTATCATCCGCGGCAGCGAACGACTGAATCATATTGTCGACAACCTGCTGGAGGCAGCCAGGCTCGAAGCAAAAGTGCTCTACATGGCACGTGAGGCCTTCAATCCACTGTTGATCATCAGGGAACTGGTCGCCGCATATCAGCCCGACTGCACACATCGCAAGCTTCACCTTGAAATTCTCGAATTCCCCGAGCATCCGGTGGTCAGGGGAGACATCCATCATTTGAAGCGGGCCTTTGACAGGCTTCTGGAAAATGCTGTGAAGTTCACCCCAGAGGGAGGCTGGATCCACGTCAGCGGCCGTGAAATCAGCGGAGAGGATGTCGCGTCACGCACCGACACGCTCAAACCATTCTCGGAGAATTTCTTCAGCGGTCGTTTAAAAGACAAGTACCTGGAGGTTGCCATCACTGATAGCGGGATCGGACTGGCCGGGGACGACCAGTTGAAGATTTTCGACAAGTTTCACGAAGTCGGCGACATCTCCAGCCATTCCTCATCCCGGGAGAGTTTCGGCGGCAAAGGCGTCGGGCTTGGGCTGACTCTGGTCAAGGGGATTATCGAGACCCATGACGGATTGATCTGGGTTGAGAGCGCCGGGGCCGACCAGGGCAGCTGCTTCTCGGCTTTGCTACCCTTGAGCAGCCCTGATGAGGGGAAACATGTCCTCGGTTAGAGTCTTTCTGGGTGTGCCCCTCACAGAGCAACTGCAGAACGCAATCCGCTCGTTACAGGGTGATCTCAAGTCCCGGATTCGCGATATCCGCTGGACCCGACCGGAAAACCTGCATCTGACCTTGCACTTCTTCGGTGAAACCGAGCAGGAAAACCTTGAAAAGATCAGGGTTTCTATGCTATCCGTTAAGCGCTGTCATCGTCCCTTCCTGGTCGATGTTATCGGCTTGGGAGCCTTTCCCAGTCTGCGACGCCCCAGGGTCATCTGGCTCGGCCTGAATCCGCAGAACCAGCTCGGGCAACTGCACCGTGATTGTCGTCGTGCATTGCATGCAGCGGGCTTGGTCACAGAGTCCAGACAATATTCTCCGCATCTGACGATCGGCAGGGTAAAGAAGAAGACAAATGAGCTGACCACCCTGGGCAGTGAACTCCGGCATCAACTGGTCGGGCACCTCCCGGTCGACAGGCTGACTCTCTATGAAAGCCTTTTACAGCCCGGCGGTGCAGAACATATTCCATTATTTACGATAGGGCTTGACAATGAGACTGATAACTTCCGGTAACAACCAGAAAATTCAATGTAGCTATTCGCCTTGTAAGGAGGGAAAGTAATGGCAGAGAGCGACCGCAACAGAGCTATCGAACTGGCCATGGGCCAGATTGAAAAACAATTCGGCAAAGGCAGCATCATGCGCCTCGGCGAGGATGCCGTCCTACCGGATGTCAAATCGATTTCAACCGGGGCCCTGAGCCTGAACATCGCCCTAGGCATCGGCGGCGTCCCTCGAGGCCGGATCGTTGAGATCTACGGCCCCGAATCTTCCGGCAAGACGACCCTTGCCCTGCACATTGCCGCTGAAGCCCAGAAGGTTGGAGGTGTAGCGGCCTTCATTGATGCCGAACATGCCCTGGACGTGCACTACGCCAAGAAACTCGGTGTCAACACCGATGAACTACTGATCTCGCAACCCGACACCGGCGAACAAGCCCTAGAAATAGTCGAAGTCCTGGTCCGCAGCGGTGCGGTCGACGTCCTGGTTGTCGATTCGGTCGCGGCTCTGGTGCCGAGGGCGGAAATCGAGGGTGAAATGGGCGATTCGCACATGGGCCTGCAGGCCCGGCTGATGTCACAGGCACTGCGCAAGCTGACCGCGACAATCAGCAAGTCGCACACCTGCGTGATTTTCATCAACCAGATCCGCATGAAGATCGGTGTCATGTTCGGCAACCCCGAAACCACCACCGGCGGCAACGCCCTGAAGTTTTACGCCTCCGTGCGCATGGACATCCGCAGGATCGCTTCCCTCAAGCAGGGGCAGGATGCGATCGGCAACCGCACCAGGGTCAAGGTTGTCAAGAACAAGATTGCACCACCTTTCAAAGAGGCCGAATTTGACATCATGTACGGCACCGGAATATCTCGTGAGGGGGACCTGGTCGACCTGGGTGTCGAATGCAACATCGTTGAGAAAAGCGGTTCCTGGTTCTCCTATGGCGAGGAGCGTATAGGACAGGGCCGCGAGAATGCCAAGCAGTTTCTGGTGGAGCACCCGGAAACTGCCGCAGACATCGAAGCCCGGGTTCTCAAACATTACGGCCTTAAACCTGCAGGCAACAGGCCTGAAGGAGAATAATTCATGGATCTCAATGAAATCCTGTCGGTCGGGCTGAAATCCGGAGCCTCCGACATTCATCTCAAGGTCGGGTTGCCACCGATCTATCGAATTGACGGCACTCTTCGTCCGCTGCCAAAAGCTCCACGGATTTCACCCGAGCAGACCGAGCAGATTATCGAAGACATCATGAATGACCTGCAGAAGGAGCGCTTTGAGAAAGCCTGCGAGGTCGACCTGGCTTACGGGGTCCCCGGCCTGGGCCGTTTCCGTGTCAACGCATTTACTCAGCGCGGCTCGGTTTCACTGGTATTCCGTGCTATCCCGTTTGATATCAAGGGACTTGAAGACCTGCTCCTGCCGCCGGTCATCAAGAAGATGGCGTTGGCCAACCGCGGCTTGATTCTCGTCACCGGCGCCACAGGCTCCGGCAAGTCGACAACTCTCGCTGCGATCATCGATTACATCAACGCCAACCGCAAATCACACATTGTGACGATTGAGGACCCGATCGAATTCCTGCATCGAGACAAGAAAAGCATTATCAACCAGCGCGAAGTCGGCTCCGACACCGAAGGTTTTCAGCCGGCCATGAAATCTGCCCTGCGTCAGGACCCGGACGTCATCCTGGTCGGCGAGATGCGTGACCACGAAACGATCGAAACGGCCTTGACCGCAGCGGAGACGGGACATCTGGTTCTTTCGACCCTGCATACGATTGACGCAACAGAAACCGTCAACCGGATCATTTCGGTCTTCCCGCCATACCAGCAGCGACAGATGCGCATCCAGCTGGCCGCGGTTCTGCGTGGGGTTATCTCCATGCGCCTGGTGCCGAGACTCGATGGCAAGGGTCGTGTCCCGGCGGTCGAGGTCATGATTGCCTCGGCCCGCGTCCGCCAGATGATTGACGACAAGGAGCTGACCAAACAGCTGCCGGATGCAATCCAGCAGGGCTACGAGTCCTATGGTATGCAGACGTTTGATCAGTCGTTGATGGGCCTGCTCAAACAAAAGTTCATCAGCTTCGAGGAAGCCCTGCGCCAGTGCTCCAACCCGGATGACTTCAAGCTCAAGGTGTCCGGTGTCTCGTCAACGTCAGACCTTTCCTGGGATGCCTTCGGTGGCAGCGATGAAGAAGGTGAGAAGAAAAACTGAACCGGGAGCTGACTGTGACAGCCCATGGCCAGCGGCCCTGCGGATATTGACCCGCCGTGACCACAGCCAGGCCGAACTGAGAAAAAAACTGACCGACAAGGGTTTTGATTCGGAACAGGTTCACGCGACCCTGCAGCGGTGCGTCGAACTCGGTTACCTCGACGATGCGCGCTACGCCCGGACCCGGGCGACCAGCCTGATGAACCAGGGCCGCGCAGTCGGCCATCGGATTCTGGCAGACCTCAGGCAACGCGGCATCAGCGAGGAACTTGCCAAGCAGGCGCTGGCTGCAGCCTGCGAGGCGTGTGACGAAGACGCTCTTCTGGCAGACCTGCTGGCCAGGAGGTTTCCTGATTTCGACGACAATACGGCACCGGCAAAAGAAAAGCGCCGGGTCGTGAATTTTCTCCAGCGCCGCGGTTTCGCAATCAGCCGCATCCTGGATCAACTGACACGGAAAGGTATTGCAACAGACAATGAAGACCGGTAGTGAAATACGCCAACTGTTTCTGAAATATTTTGAAGACCGCGGCCACAAGATTGTCGGCTCTTCTTCCCTCGTGCCGCACAACGACCCGACCCTGCTCTTTACCAATGCCGGGATGAACCAGTTCAAGGACTGCTTTCTCGGTGCCGAAAAACGCGATTACGTCCGGGCCGTCACCTCGCAGAAGTGCGTGCGTGCCGGCGGCAAGCACAATGACCTGGAAAACGTCGGCCGTACCGCCAGGCACCACACCTTTTTCGAAATGCTCGGCAACTTCTCTTTCGGCGACTACTTCAAAAAAGAGGCGATCGCCTACGCATGGGAATTCCTGACCGTTGAACTCGGCATCGACAAGTCCAGACTCTACGTCTCGGTCTACACCGATGACGATGAGGCAGCGGATATCTGGCACAAACAGGAGGGCGTCCCCCGCGACCGGATTTTTCGCTTCGAAGAAGACAACTTCTGGGCCATGGGTGATACCGGCCCCTGCGGTCCCTGTTCCGAGATCTTCTACGACAACGGCGAGGAAATCGGCTGCGACTCACCGGACTGCACGGTCGGTTGCGACTGCGACCGCTACATGGAAGTCTGGAACAACGTCTTCATGCAGTTTAACCGTCAGGCGGACGGCGAGCTGATCCCCCTGCCCAAACCCGCAGTCGACACCGGCATGGGCCTGGAGCGGCTGGCCACGGTCATGCAGAAGGTACAGTCAAACTATGATACCGACCTGCTGCGCGACATCATCGGCTACATCGAAAAGCTCGCCCGGAAGACCTATGGCGACAACGAGGAAGATGACGTTTCGATGCGCGTCATGGCCGACCACAGTCGGGCCACGGCCTACCTGATCGCCGACGGCGTGCTCCCTTCCAACGAGGGGCGTGGCTACGTGTTGCGGCGCATCATGCGTCGGGCGATGCGCCACGCCAAGATGCTCGGCTTTGAAGATCCGGTGCTGTTCAAGACGGCCGGCTTCGTCCTTGAGTTCATGGCCAGCGCCTACCCGACCGAAGCGGAGCGCAAGGACTTTGTCGCCAAGGTTGTGCAGAACGAGGAAGAACGTTTCATTGCCACCCTCGGCAATGGCCTGCGCATTCTGCAGGACGAAGTCGCCCAGTTAAAGAAAGCCGGACAGACCGTTATTCCCGGCAAAACCGTCTTCAAACTCTATGACACCTACGGTTTTCCTGTCGACCTGACCGCTGACATCGTTGAAAAAGACGGCTACAGCCTCGATGAAAAGGGCTTTGAAGTCTGTATGGAAGCGCAACGCACCAAGGCCCGTGAGCACTGGAAGGGCTCCGGCGAGGAGGCCGTCTCAGCGATTTACAAACAACTGGTCGATCAGGGCGTCACGTCAACCTTCAGCGGTTATCAGAAAACTGAAGATACCGGCACAGTCCTGTCGCTGATCAAGGCTGGCGAGTTGGTCGAAGAAGCCGTTTGTGGTGAAACCGTCGAAGTAATCACCTCTACCACCCCCTGCTACGGAGAATCGGGCGGCCAGGTTGGCGATACCGGTGAGATATCGACTCCTGAGGCCAGCCTGCGTATCATCAACACCAAAAAACCGCTTGAGAACCTGCTGGTCCACGTTTGCGAGGTGGTCACGGGTGCGATCAGAAAAGGCGCCTCAGCAACCATCAAGGTTGATGCTGAGCGGCGGCAAAGGATCGTTCTTAACCACACGGCGACCCATCTTCTCCAGGCTGCCATGCAAAAAATCCTTGGCAACCACATCAAGCAGGCAGGTTCGCTGGTCGAGCCGGACCGTCTGCGTTTCGATTTCACCCATTTCTCTCCTGTCACCACCGAAGAGATCATCAAGATCGAGGAAGAGGTCAACGCGCAAATCCGCGCCAACGCCGCAGTGACATCGCAAGTCATGGCTGCGGACGAAGCCCAGGCGGCCGGCGCCATGGCGCTGTTCGGAGAAAAGTACGGCGACCAGGTTCGGGTGATCCGCGTAGGAGACTACAGCATGGAACTGTGCGGCGGCACCCATGCCAATGCTGCAGGCGATATCGGCCTGTTCCGGATTCTCTCTGAAGGTGGCATCGCTGCCGGAGTTCGACGGATTGAAGCGGTCACCGGCGATGGCGCACTGGCCCAGGTCCATCAGCAGGAACAGACTCTGCAGAGGCTCGCCGAGTTGGTTAAAAGCGACCCTCAGCAACTGGAAACCCGCCTGGTCAAGATGGTCGAACGCCAGAAAGAGATGGAGCGAGAACTGGCGACGCTTGAAAGCCGCCTGAAAGCCGGCCAGGCTGACGACATCATGAACAGTGTCCAGGATATCGACGGCGTCCGGCTGCTGGTTGCCGAGGTGGATCCGGCTGATGGCAAGGGTCTCAGGGACATGGCCGACAAGCTACGCGACAAACTCGGATCGGGGGTCGTTGCCATCGGCTGCCCATTTGAAGGCAAGGTCAACCTGCTCGTCGCCGTCACCAAGGATTTGACGGATAAGCTGCATGCCGGTAAGCTGGTAGGGGCCATGGCGGCAGAAGTCGGTGGCAAGGGCGGTGGCCGTCCGGACCTGGCGCAGGCCGGTGGCAGCCAGCCGGAGAAACTATCCGCAGCCCTGGAACTCGCGAGCACTCTGGTTCGCAGTGCACTGGGCAACTAAGATAAGTCGAAAAAACAGATAACTTTTGCAAGGCATACATGCGACTCGAAACACGCGAAGAGCCACAGCTTCTGCAGGAAGGAGAGAAGTCGACGATCCTCGTCGTTGACGACGAGGAGATCATCCGCGACCTCTGCTCCCGTGCGTTGAAGGACTACCGCGTCCTCGAAGCCGATAATGGCAGAGATGCCTTGCAGATTCTCAACCACGAGCATGTCGACCTTATCCTCGTCGACGTCATGATGCCGATTATGAACGGCCTTGACCTCCTTCAGCAGGTCAAGGACAGGGACGCCGAGCAACTGGTCATCGTCATGACCGGTTACGCCGACAAGGACATTATCCTGCGCGCCCTCAAGGCCCGCGCTGACGACTTCATTCAGAAGCCGATCAACCTCCTTCAGTTGAAAACGTCCATAGCACAGGCCCTGGAGAAAAAGGCCCTGCGCCGTGAGCTAATCCAACTGAAACAACTGGACCGCCTCAAATCAGACTTCCTCGGCCTGGTCTCCCACAAGCTGCGAACACCGACAACATCGATCTCGCTTTTCATCCAGAACCTCGCCAGCGGCACTATCAGCAAGGATGATCAGGGCTTTGCCTTAGCAGTCGATGAAATCCGTAAAGAGTCAGAGTACCTTGCCTACCTGATCCAGGACCTGCTCTACTACAGCGATATCATTCTGCAGGACAGCCAGCGCAAGACCTCACGTGAGGACCTTAAAGAGATCATAAACACACTCGCTAACGCGAAGCGACCGACGCTCGGGCAAAACAAGCAGATATTGCGTACCGAGCTGACGGGCGACTGGCCGCTCTTCAGTCTTGACCGGCGGCGAATCGAACTTGCCCTGGGCGCAATCCTGGACAATGCGATCAAGTTCACCCAACCGGGTGGAGAGATAAGCTTGACGGGAATACTAAGCGAGCGGGAACTTTCTCTGACCATTTCCGACAACGGTCCAGGGATCGCCCCGGAAGAGAGGGGCAAGATCTTCGAAAAATTTTACCAGATCGACCCGCACAACACCGGGCAGATCCGCGGCTTCGGACTCGGACTCTTTTACGCCCGCCAGTTCGTCATGGATCATGGCGGCGACATCAGCCTCGACAGCACTGTCGGCAAAGGGACGACCGTTACCATCCGGCTGCCCCGCCCTTCGATTTCGGCAAGCTGATCAACTGCCTGACAAATGCACTGTTTTCCAGCTCACCTGCGTTCTCCTGCCTGTGAAATCTGCCAGATCTGACAAGATATCGGGAATCCCAGCAGGTCGATCGGAAAACGACCAACTTTTACTGTAAAATTAGGGCCTTGACATCTTTACCGGCTACGGGCATTTTGTTTTGCCTGCCCGGGCTGTTATGTTATATTTGCAATATTTTTCGCTGAATTATGGGACTTTGCAAAGCGAGGTCATAATGTTCAAAGGAACAACAATTCTCTGCGTACGTCGCGGTACCGAAGTGGCCATGGCCGGTGACGGCCAGGTCAGCCTTGGCAATACGGTCATGAAACACACTGCCAGGAAGCTGCGTCGAATGTACGATGACCAGGTTATCGCCGGGTTTGCCGGCAGCACCGCCGACGCCTTCACGCTGTTTGAGAAGTTTGACGCCAAACTTCAGGAATACCGCGGCAACCTGCAGAGAGCGGCCGTCGAGCTGGCCAAGGACTGGCGGACTGACCGCATCCTGCGCCATCTCGAAGCACTGCTTATCGTCGCAGATCGCGAGACGACCCTGGTGCTTTCCGGAGTTGGTGACGTCATCGAACCGGAGCACGGTATCGCAGCGATCGGTTCCGGCGGCGCGTTTGCCCAGGCCGCAGCCCGGGCCCTGGTTGAGTACACCGAGATGCCGATGGCCGAAGTGGCCGAACAGGCCCTGAAGATCGCTGCCGAGATTTGTGTTTTCACCAACGACCAGATCATCGTGGAGACCCTGACGTGAACAATTTCACCCCACGGGAAATCGTTTCCGAGCTCGACCGCTTTATCGTCGGTCAAAACAGCGCCAAGCGTGCGGTTGCCGTTGCCTTGCGTAACCGTTGGCGGCGACAGCAGGTCGAGCCGGATTTGCGCGAGGAGATCGCGCCAAAAAATATCATTATGATCGGCCCGACCGGGGTCGGCAAGACCGAGATCGCGCGGCGGCTTGCCAAGCTGGCCCAGGCCCCTTTCGTCAAGGTCGAAGCCAGCAAGTTCACCGAGGTCGGCTACGTTGGCCGCGATGTCGAAAGCATGGTGCGTGACCTGGTTGAACTGGCGATCCTGATGGTTAAAAGTGAAGAAGCCAAGAACCAGAGGCTCAAGGCGGAGGACTTGGCCGAAGAACGCCTGCTTGACCTGCTGCTGCCCGGCGAGAAGAACCTCGCCGATGACAAGGACAGCTCAACGCGTGACAAGCTGCGTCGCCTGTTGCGCATGGGCGAACTCAACGAACGCGTGGTTGAAGTCGAGACCCAGGACACCCAGATGCCGAACATGCAGGTTTTCGGGCCACAGGGCACCGAGGAGATGGGTCTAAACATCAAGGAGATGTTCGGCAATATTTTCCCGAAGCAGACCAAGCGCCGCAAAATGAAGGTGTCCGAAGCCAAGGAACTGCTGATTGAGACGGAAGCTGAGAAGCTTGTCGATATGGACAAGGTCCAGACTCTGGCCAGGGAACGTACCGAGCAGAACGGCATCATCTTCATCGACGAAATCGACAAGATCGCCAGTCGTGAAGGCGGTCATGGGCCTGAAGTGTCCCGCGAGGGCGTGCAGCGCGACATTCTGCCGATCGTCGAGGGGAGTACGGTCAACACCAAGTACGGCCCGGTCAAGACCGACCACATCCTCTTTATCGCTGCCGGTGCTTTCCATGTCGCCAAGCCGTCCGACCTGATTCCCGAACTGCAGGGGCGCTTTCCGATCCGCGTTGAACTGGACAGCCTTGCGGAAGCTGATTTTGTCCGCATCCTGACCGAGCCGAACAATGCGCTGATCCGCCAGTACCAGGCTCTCATGGCAACCGAAGGAATCAGGCTCGATTTCAGCGACGATGCGGTCATGGAAATAGCCAGGACTGCGGCCAGGGTCAACGAGCGCATGGAGAATATCGGTGCCCGGCGTCTGCATACGATCATGGAAACCCTGCTCGAAGAGCTTTCTTTCAACGCTCCGGAACGGCAGGAGAAGAAACTGCACATAGACGGGCTCTTTGTCCGCGAACGGCTCAGCAAAATTGCCGACAACGAGGACCTTTCACGATATATTCTGTAAATCACCCGGGAGGGTTTCTGATATGCAAGAGTTGATTAACAAAGCCAACGTACTGGTTGAAGCCCTGCCCTGGATCCGGCAGTTTTACGGCAAGACCATCGTCATCAAATACGGCGGCAACGCCATGGTCGAAGAGCACCTCAAGGAAGGCTTCGCCCGTGACGTTATCCTGATGAAGTACATCGGCCTCAATCCCGTCGTCGTGCATGGCGGCGGGCCGCAGATCGGCAAAGTTCTTGAGGCGATGGGCATAGAAACCCGCTTTGAGCAGGGTATGCGGGTGACCGACGCAAGGACCATGGACGTGGTCGAAATGGTGCTCGGCGGCAAGGTCAACAAGGAGATCGTCGCCAACATCAACAGGCACGGCGGTCGGGCGGTCGGCCTGACCGGCAAGGACGGCAACCTGATTACAGCGCGCAAACTGGAGATGAAAGCGATCAACCCCGACACCCTGACACCGGAGATCATCGATATCGGCATGGTCGGCGAAGTGGCCGGCATCAACCCGGCCATCATCATTTCCCTTGAGCAAGCGAACTTCATCCCGGTGATTGCCCCTGTCGGTGTTGACGAATCGGGCCGGACCTATAACATCAATGCCGACCTGGTCGCCGGCAAGGTTGCCGGAGCCCTGCAGGCTGAAAAGCTGATCCTGTTGACAGACGTGGAAGGGGTAAGAGATAAATCCGGCAAGTTGCTTAACACCATTGACATCGCTGAGGTCCAGGGCCTGATCGACGACGGCACCATCGTCGGAGGCATGATCCCGAAAGTGACCTGTTGCCTTGACGCGGTTGCCGCAGGGGTGAAGAAGACCCATATCATCGACGGCCGGATGGAGCACGCCTGTCTCCTGGAGGTCTTCACCGACCAGGGCGTTGGCACAGCAGTCGCTAAATTTCGCTGAGCGAAATCCATGGAGACGCGAGTCGCGAGGCGCGAAATGCGAAAAGATCAGAACCTTTTACTATTAACTTTTCACCGATCACGGATCACCGATCACAGGTTACAACAATGAGTCTCACACAAAACTGGATCGAAAGAGCCGACCAGAGTGTCATGAAAACCTATGGTCGTTTCCCGATCGTCGCCGACCGCGGCGAAGGCTGCCGCCTGTGGGATGTGGATGGCAAGGTCTATCTCGACTTTCTCGCCGGAGTGGCTGTCAACAATCTCGGCCACTGTCACCCGAAGGTGGTGGCCGCTCTGCAGGACCAGGCCGCGCGCCTGCTGCATTGCTCGAACTTTTACCACATCCCCCAGCAGGTCGAATTGGCCGAATGGCTTTGCCAGAATTCCTTTGCCGAGCGGGTCTTCTTCTGCAACTCGGGCGCCGAAGCCAATGAAGCGGCGATGAAACTGGCGCGCAAGCAGAGCTTGGAGAAGTACGGCGAAAACCGTCACGAGATCATTACCGCGCTGGCCTCTTTCCACGGCCGCACCATTGGCGCAATCAGCGCCACCGGCCAGGACAAGGTCCGGACCGGCTTCGATCCGATGGTTCCCGGATTCAGGTATGTCCCCTTCGCCGACACGGCCGCTTTACGCAAGGAGCTAACACCCCAGGTTTGCGCCATCATGCTTGAACCGGTGCAGGGTGAGGGAGGGGTCAACGTGCCGCCACCCGGTTATCTAAAGGCCGTAAGAGAGCTCTGCGATGAGAACCATCTACTGCTGATCTACGATGAAGTCCAGGTCGGCTGTGGCCGGACCGGCAGCCTCTGGGCTTATCAACAGGAGGATGTTGTTCCAGACATCATGACGCTGGCCAAGGCCCTTGCCGGAGGGCCGCCAATCGGCGCCATGCTGACCACAGAGAACCTGGCCAGTCACCTTGGCCCGGGCACACACGGATCCACCTTCGGTGGCAACCCCCTGGTCTGTTCTGCGGCCCTCGCCGCGATGCGAGCCATTACCGATGATGGCTTGCTTGACAACTGCCGGACCACGGGCGCGTACCTGATGCAACAGCTTGTGCAGCTGCAGGCTAAATATGATTTCATCAAGGAAGTCCGCGGCCGCGGTCTGATCATCGGCATGGAGCTGGCAATCGAGGGTGGCGACCTGGTCAAAGCCGCCATGGAACGCGGGCTGCTGATCAATTGTACGGTCGGTAACGTTTTGCGTTTTGTCCCGCCACTGATTGTGACTAAAGATGAAGTTGATCAGGCGGTTGCTATTCTCGACGACGTCCTTGCTGGCGTTGCTGCAGCCGGTGTGACCAAATAGATTTTTCGATTCTTAAGGAGAGATAACCGTGAAGAAAGACTTTCTCTGCCTGAGTGACTGGAGTCTTGAAGAGCTGCAGAAGATCTTTGCCTTGGCCAAAGATCTGAAGGCCAAACAAAAAGCCGGGCAGCAGCATCACCTTTTGTCAGGCAAGACTCTCGGTATGCTCTTTGAAAAGAGTTCGACCCGTACCCGGGTCTCCTTTGAAGTCGGCATGTATCAACTGGGCGGTCACGCCCTCTTCCTGGCTTCCGGGAGCACGCAGATGGGCCGCGGTGAACCGGTCAGGGATACCGCCCGCTGCATGGCCCGCTACGTTGACGGCGTCATGATTCGCACATTCTCGCAGGATGCGGTCGAGGAGTTTGCCGCGGTCAGTGACGTCCCGGTGATCAATGGTCTGACCGACATGTTCCACCCCTGCCAGATCATGGCCGATCTGATGACGGTTATCGAGCACAAGGGCAGCTACCGCGACCTGGTTTACTGCTGGGTCGGCGATGGCAACAACATGGCAAACAGCTGGATCAATGCTGCATCCGTGTTCGGCTTCGAACTGCGTGTGGCGACACCGGCAGGCTACGAACCCGATGCCATGGTCAAAGAGCGTGCTGCTGAAGCCGGAGCCAACATCATCTACACCAACGATCCTGATCAGGCGGCCAGGGGCGCCGACGTCCTGAACACCGACGTCTGGGCCAGCATGGGCCAGGAAACCGAGCAGCAGGAACGGAAAAAGGCTTTCACCGGCTACCAGATCAACATGGAACTGGTCGCGCTGGCCAAGCCGGATTGTGTCGTCATGCACTGCCTGCCGGCCCATCGTGATGAAGAGATTACCGACGAGGTCATGGAGAGCCGCCATTCCATCATCTTCGATGAAGCCGAGAATCGCCTGCATGTACAGAAAGCCATCATGGCGACGTTGATGAGTTAGAACTCCGGGACGCGAAGCGAGAAGCGCGAAAAGGCTTTAGAAGAGTAATGAACATCACATGTCCAGAATGTAATTTTTCCAAATCTGTTGACCCGGCCAAGCTTCCGGACCGTCCGATCAAGGTGAACTGTCCGAAATGCACTGCGTCATTCAGCTTCGACAAATCAACCAGAACAGGCCAGACGAACGGAACGACCCAGCCTGAACAGGTCACCTGTCCGGCTTGCGGACTGGTCCAGGAAAAGGATGAGAACTGCAGTGGCTGCGGTGTCAACTATGCCAGATACCTTGCCCGACAGACCGAGAATGAACAGGCGTGGCAGGGTCCTGATAAATCAGAGGGCAAGCTTGCAAAGTTGAACGACGTTGCAAATCATCACCCTTCGGAACTCCAACCGAAGGCGGGCTTCTGGATCCGGGTGGTCGCCACGATGCTCGATTCTTTCCTGCTGTGCATTGTGCAGTTTGTCCTCACCCTGATGATTTCGCTACTGGTCGGCTTTATGGGCATCGCAGCCGGTGAAAACCCGGCAGTCAGCGTGATTATCTGGCTTTTTGGTACGACGATAAGTCTCGGCTACGCCGTTTTCTTTACCGGCTACTGCGGTCAGACCCCGGGCAAGATGGCCTTGCGCATAAAAGTTGTCTGTACAGACGGCAGCCAGCTCACTTATGGCCGTGCGGCAAAACGTGAAGTCCTTGGTAAATTCGTCTCGAGCATCCTGCTGGGCATTGGCTACCTGATGGTCGCTTTCGATCAACAAAAACAGGGACTGCACGATAAAATTGCAGATACGTACGTAGTAAAACTCTGAGGCGTGAGACGGGACGCGGCAAAGGCGATGATTTTTCGCCCCTCGCATCTCGCACTTCGCGCTTCATACATAAACTTAAGGAGATTCCCGCAAATGAGTAACAAAGGACGCGTCAAAAAAGCTGTGCTCGCCTATTCCGGCGGGCTTGATACATCGATCATTCTCAAGTGGCTGATCGAGGAATATGGTTGTGAAGTGGTCGCCTATTCAGCCGACCTCGGCCAGGGTGAAGAACTCGATGGCATCCCCGAAAAAGCCAGGAACACCGGTGCGAGTGCGTGTCATATCCTCGACTTGCGCGAGGAGTTCGTCCGTGACTTCGTTTTCCCGATGTTCCGCGCCAACGCTATTTATGAGGGTCGTTATTTCCTCGGCACTTCGATTGCCCGGCCGTTGATTGCCAAGGCCCAGATGGATGTGGTCAAGCTGGAAGGCGCCGACGCGGTCTCCCACGGCGCAACCGGCAAAGGCAATGACCAGGTACGCTTCGAACTCGCTTATTACCACTTCGACCCTTCGGTCACGGTCATCGCCCCCTGGCGTGAGTGGAGCCTGAACAGCCGGACCGCACTGGAAGAGTATGCCAGGAAACACGGCATCCCAGTGCCAACCAGCAAGAAATTCCCCTGGAGCTCAGATCGCAACCTCCTGCATATCTCCTTTGAAGGTGATGTATTGGAAAACCCCTGGGCCGAAGCCCCGGAAGAGATGTACGTACTCACGGTGCGACCGGAAGATGCCCCGGACCAACCGGAATACGTTGAGGTCGAATTCGAGATGGGCAACGCCGTGGCGGTCAACGGCGAACGGCTCTCGCCGGCCAACCTGCTGGCCAAGCTCAATGAACTGGGCGGTCAACATGGCATAGGTCGTGTCGACCTGATGGAAAACCGCTTCGTCGGCATGAAGAGCCGCGGTGTCTATGAAACTCCGGGGGGCACGATCCTCGAGGAAGCTCACCGTGCCGTCGAATCGATTACCATGGACCGCGAAGTGATGCACCTGCGGGACTCCCTGGTGCCGCGCTATGCCAGCATGATTTACAACGGCTTCTGGTTCGCGCCCGAGCGCCATGCCCTGCAGGCGCTGATTGACCATACCCAGCAAACCGTTAACGGCAAAGCCCGGGTCAAGCTTTACAAGGGACACTGCCGCGTGGTCGGTCGTGATTC
>Ga0210079_1000053_pt1 | contig 15171 bp, 14 predicted proteins | sample White_CordA_D2_FD_185587 | JGI IMG/M metagenome (GOLD analysis project Ga0210079, IMG submission 185587) | Wetland microbial communities from the San Francisco Bay, California, USA, that impact long-term carbon sequestration - White_CordA_D2... | ecosystem: Environmental > Aquatic > Marine >...
AAACTTAAAAACTTAAAAAGTTGAAAAGTTAAAAAGTGAAAAGTAAAAAGTAAGGAGTTAGGAGCAAGAGGTTGTGGTTGACAGGAAAGCGGGGGTGGGGAAATCCTGCTTTTCACTTTTCACTTTTCACTTTTCACTTTTCACTTTTCACTTTTCACTTTTCACTTTTCACTTTTCACTTTCCCCTCTCCATCCCCACCGTCCTTGTCTGCTTCCGGTATCTGCGGTGAGTCGTCATCCATGATGATGCTGTGTGCCGGGCCCTCGAGGTCGTCGAACTGGCCGGAGCGGATCGCCCAGAGGAATATCCAGATGATCAGGCCGACGAGGATGACCGACAGGGGGATGAGCAGGTAGATAATTTCCATGATGACGACGACCTTCAGGATTAGCTGTCCCGCGTCAAGCGCAGGGCATTGACGACTACCAGTAGCGAACTCGACGACATGCCGATGGCCGCCATCCACGGGGCCACGAAGCCGAGCGCTGCTGCCGGCAAGGCAATCAGATTATAAGACACCGCCCACGCCAGGTTCTGGCGAATGATGCGCAGTGTGCGGTTCGCCAGTCGCACCCCTGTAGCAAGCGCCCCGAGTTCATCGGACATGAGGACCATGTCAGCACTGGCCTGGCTGATGTCCGCGGCACTGCGCATGGCGACCGAGACGTCCGCAGCGGCAAGCACCGGGGCATCATTGATGCCATCCCCCACCATCACCACGATCGCACCCTGCTGCTGCAGCGCCTGAACCTGGCGCAGTTTGTCATCGGGTCGCATGTCGCCGTGCACAACCGTGATCCCGACCTCGGCGGCAACCTGCCGGGCCGCCGTTGCATTGTCGCCGCTCAACAGCACGATCTGCTTGCCGGCGCGCTGCAGCGCCGCGACGACGCTGGGTGCTTCTTTCCGCACCCTGTCTCTCAGGACGAACACGGCATGCACCTGCAGCGCGTCCGCCAGTAGGACCCGGGTTCCGTCTATCGGGTCGGTGGCTACTTCCGCCAGGTTGGCCCGGGTTCGTTCTGCAATGAAATTCGCGTTGCCGATATACCAGTCCTGGCCCGCGATGCGGCCGCTGATCCCGGCTCCCGGGAAGTTGGCAATGTTGGTGGCACTGTAGCCATGGCGGCCGGGAGCCGCGCTCACCAGTGCCTTGCCGGCAGGATGTTCAGAGAGTGCTTCCAGTGCGGCGGCTATGTCCAGCAGGTCATCCCGGCCCCGCTCCGAGAGGATCCTGGTGTCAGTGACGGCCGGTGTGCCGCGAGTCAGGGTTCCGGTCTTGTCGAATACCACGTGGGTACTGCGCGCCAGGGTTTCCAGGCCGTGACTGCGGACCGTTAACAGGCCGTTTGCAAGCATCGCACCGGTGGCGGCACTGATTGCGGTCGGGGTTGCCAGCGACAGGGCGCATGGGCAGGTGACGACGAGTACGGAAATCAGGATGGGCAGCCAGGCGTCCGGTTCCACGCGCCACCAGTACCAGCCTACGCCTGATGCGATCAGGATAACGGCGCCGACAAACCAGGACGCGGCGCGATCGGCCAGCAGGGTGATTGCAGGTTTCTCCATCTGCGCCTGGTCCAGCAGACGCACGATTTCCGCCAGCACGGTGTCCAGTCCGATCCTGTCAACGACCATGCACAACGGGCTCTCTATATTGATACTGCCACCGATCAGGGTGTCCCCGGGCAGCTTGTGCAACGGGGTGCTCTCACCGGTCAGCAGCGCCTCGTTTACGCTGGACTCACCTGTCTCGATGTGGCCATCCGCGGGCACGGTTTCTCCTGCCCGGATCAGCACCAGGTCCCCAGGTTGCAGCTCGGCGGCCGGGATGACTTCCGCTTCCCCGTCATGCGGGCTCAGGCGTGTGGCCATCGCGGGCAGGGAATGACTCAGTTGCTCCGCCTTTTCCGCGCTGCGCTTGCGCGCCATCAGCTCGAAATGACGACTTGCCAGCAGGAAGAAAATGAACATGACCACGGAGTCGAAATAGACATCGCCCTGGCCGCTCCAGCTGGCATGCACGCTGCCGCCGAATGCTACCAGGATGCCCAGTGATACCGGGACGTCCATGCCGATGCTGCGGTTGCGCAGATCGCGCCAGGCGCCGCGCAGGAAAGGGGCGCCGGCATATACCAGCACCGGGGTTGTGAGCAGCAGCGCGAGCCAGCGGAAAAAGGTCCTGAAGTCGCTTTCCATGCCGGACCAGTCGCCGAGGTACAGCGCTGTCGACAGAATCATGACCTGCATCCCGAGGACGCCGGCCACCCCGATACGCTTGAGCTGGTTGCGGCGTTGGCGCTCGTAGGCCTGCTGTTGCTGCTGCGGATCGTAGGGGTGTGCTGTGTAGCCGATGTTGTGAATGGCCTGGAGGATTTCACTGAGCCTGATGCGGCTGTCGTCCCAGCGGACACGTGCCCGGTGGGTTGTGTAGTTGACCTGCACGTCGAACACGCCGGGGAGCCGCGAGACGTGGCGCTCGTTCAGCCAGACACAGGCGGCACAGGTGATGCCTTCCAGGATCAGGGCGGCTTCGCGCAGGTTGTCGCCGGCGTCGCGGACAAAGGTTTTCTGCACTTCCGGGTGGTCATAGACGCGGGTTTGCTGAATGAAGTCGGGCAGCAGCTCGCTCCCGGTGGGCGAGGGTGCGGTGCGGTGCTTGTAGAAATTTTCATGCCCGGCCGCGACGATGGCATTGGCAACGGCCTGGCAGCCATGACAGCACATGGGCCGGTCGTGACCATCGATCCTGGCAGTAAGATTCAGCCCCCTGGGAACCGGCAGGCCGCAATGAAAGCAGGCGGGGCTGTCAGGTTTGCCTGAAGCTGGCGGTACGTCGGTTGCGGGACTCTCGGTGGCAGGCACTGCGGATTACCGGTATGGCACTCAGAAAAGCGGCTAGCATACCTGAAATGATGTGCCACCGTTTTGACCACGGATTTTGATTTACTTGATCTGGGTCAAGAAGAATGGAATCTCCTTCGAGAATAATACCCCGCGCTAAATGGGTGATGTTCACGTTTGATTGCCGCAGTGGCGGCACCCGCCCGATTTGTGCAAACAAGCAACAAAGTCAAGGGGTTTATTGTCTTGTGGCTCGTCCGTTTCGAGTCATTGAGGCATTGACTCGAAGGCACACGACCGGGAAACTATCGGCCGGCCAGAGAATCTGCTAGGGGAGAATTTGCCAATGGTGTTTCAACATGTTTGGGGACTGTTCACCAACCCGAAGCGCGAATGGGTTGCTATTCGCGATGACGAGTGCACCATCGGGAAGTGCTATGCGGTGCATGTGCTTATTCTTGCCGCAATACCAGCGATATCCGGCTTCATCGGCACCACCCAGTTCGGCTGGCACATCGGTGCCGGCGATCCGGTCAAGCTGACCCTGGAAAGCGCCGGCCTGATCGCCGTTCTCTATTATATGGCGATGCTGGTCGGGGTCTTTTCGCTTGGCTGGATGATCCACTGGATGGGCGGAACCTACGGCGCCGAAGTGCAATTGTCACAGTGCGTGGTGCTGGCAGCCTACACGGCCACCCCCCTGTTCCTGATAGGCCTCATGGAACTATATCCGGTCCTGTGGCTGAACATGGTGCTGGGCATCCCGGCACTGGCCTACACCGTCTATCTTCTCTACACTGGCGTGCCCATCATGATGGGGATTTCCGAGGATCGCGGTTTCCTGTTTTCCAGCGCGGTGCTCGCGGTCGGACTGGTCGCTTTCGTGGCCCTGCTGGCGGCAACCGCCATTCTCTGGGGTATGGGCCTGGAGCCGCAGTTTACTCGATAGTAACGCGCTGATATTTATTAACTATTTGTCAATCTGAGTCAGGGAGGTCGGCATGACCGATCAGCAAACCTACAACTACAAGGTGGTCAGGCAGTTTGCGATCATGACCATTGTCTGGGGCATCGTTGGGATGCTCGTGGGTGTTCTTATCGCGGCGCAACTGGCGTGGCCGGTGCTCAATTTCGATATTCCGTGGCTGACCTTCGGCCGCCTGCGCCCGCTGCATACCAACGCGGTGATCTTCGCCTTCGGCGGCTCCGCCTTGTTTGCGACCTCCTATTATGTGGTACAGCGCACCTGTCACGTGCGCCTGTTCAGTGACAAGCTGGCGGCATTCACCTTCTGGGGCTGGACGCTGATCATCCTGTCGGCTGCGATCACGCTGCCGCTGGGTATCACCACCAGTAAGGAATACGCCGAGCTGGAATGGCCGATTGATATCCTGATCACTCTGGTCTGGGTGGCCTATGCCATCGTGTTCTTCGGCACTATCGCCAAGCGCAAGGTCCAGCATATCTACGTGGCGAACTGGTTCTACGGGGCCATGATCCTGACCATCGCGCTACTGCACCTGTTCAACAGCGCGGCGATCCCCGTCTCCCTGTTCAAGTCCTACTCCGTCTATGCCGGGGTGCAGGACGCCATGGTGCAGTGGTGGTACGGGCATAACGCGGTGGGCTTCTTCCTGACTGCCGGCTTCCTCGGCATGATGTACTACTTCGTGCCCAAGCAGGCCGGCCGGCCGGTGTACTCCTACCGCCTGTCGGTCGTGCACTTCTGGGCGCTGATCTTCACCTATATCTGGGCCGGTCCGCATCACCTGCACTACACGGCGCTGCCGGACTGGGCACAGTCGCTGGGCATGGTCATGTCACTGATCCTGCTGGCGCCGAGCTGGGGCGGCATGATCAACGGCATCATGACCCTGTCGGGTGCCTGGGAGAAGCTGCGCACCGACCCGGTCCTGCGCCTGCTGATCGTGTCGATCTCGTTCTACGGCATGTCGACGTTCGAGGGGCCGATGATGTCCATCAAGACCGTGAACGCCCTGTCGCATTACACCGACTGGACCATCGGCCACGTGCATTCCGGTGCCCTGGGCTGGGTCGCACTGATTTCCATGGGCAGCCTGTATTACCTGATCCCGCGGCTGTTTGACCGGCAGCTGTACAGCCTCAAGCTGGTGGAGGTGCATTTCTGGACATCGACCATCGGTATCGTCCTGTACATCGCCTCCATGTGGGTCGCCGGAATCATGCAGGGCCTGATGTGGCGCGCCACCAATGCGGATGGCACGCTGACCTACAGCTTTGTCGAGTCGGTACAGGCCATGCATCCCTACTACATCGTGCGCTTCCTGGGCGGGGCTTTCTTCCTGCTGGGTGCCCTGGTGATGGCCGTGAATATCTGGAAGACCATCGCGGGAGCCAAGCCGGCGGTTGCAACCATTCCGGCACCGGCCGCGGCTCACTAAGGAGAGAAGTTATGGCGACTGGACATGAGAAGGTTGAAAAAAATATCGGGTTGATGATCGTGCTGATCCTGCTCGTCGTTTCCGTCGGCGGCCTGGTGCAGATCGTACCCCTGTTCTTCCAGACATCGACGACGGAAGCAGTGGCCGGGCTGGAGCCGTATACCCCGCTGCGACTGGCAGGGCGTGACGTCTACGTTCGCGAAGGCTGCTACCTGTGCCACTCGCAGATGATCAGGCCGTTCCGTGCCGAGACCGAGCGCTACGGGCACTACTCGGTGGCCGGTGAATATGTCTACGATCATCCCTTCCAGTGGGGCTCCAAGCGTACCGGTCCTGACCTGGCACGTGTGGGTGGTCGCTACAGCGACGAGTGGCACCGCGTGCACCTGAACAATCCGCGCGACGTGGTCCCGGAGTCGATCATGCCGGGCTACCCCTGGCTTGAAGAAACCCCGGCCGATGCCAGCCACATCCAGAAGAAGATGGAAGTGCTGCGCCTGCTGGGTTCTCCCTACAGTGACGAAGACATTGCGAATGCGCCACAGGCACTTGAGGGCAAGACCGAGATGGATGCCGTTATCGCCTACCTGCAGGGTATGGGAACGGCGATCAAGACCCGGAGGTAATGACGATGAATCTCTCGATGATACATGCGGTCTGGACCATCGTGCTGATGGTGCTGTTCATCGGTATCGTCGTCTGGGCCTGGAGTGGCAAGAACAAGGCGCGTTTTGATGCAGCGGCACGGCTCCCGTTTGACGAGGACCCGGTAGTGCCAACAAACAATACTTCCAAGGAGAATTCCCATGGCTGATTTCACCAGCAGCTTCTGGAACTGGTTCATCATTATCCCGACTGTGGCCGGCATCATCGGCTGTTTTCTCCTGGTCCGCTGGTTGTCCACGGACATCAAGCAGGAGGACCTGGCCAAGAGCATGGGCCACGTGTGGGACGAGGATCTCGAGGAACTGAACAATCCGCTGCCGCGCTGGTGGCTGAACATGTTCTACCTGACGCTGTTCTTCGGTATCGGTTACCTGGTGCTGTACCCGGGACTGGGTACCTTCGCCGGCGTGCTTGGCTGGACCTCGACCGGGCAGTACGAGCAGGAAATCGACCTGGCTGACGCCAAGTACGGGCCGCTGTTTTCCCGTTACGAGAGTATGGATATCGTGGCGGTAGCGGATGATCCCGACGCGCGCCGCATGGGTGAACGCCTGTTCGTGAACTACTGTGCAACCTGTCATGGCTCGGATGCCCGCGGTGCCCGTGGTTTCCCGAACCTGCGTGACAACGACTGGCTCTACGGCGGTTCACCGGAAGCCATCGAGCAGACCATCCTGAACGGCCGTAACGGTGTCATGCCGGCATGGGAGAGTGCCCTGGGTGGCGAGGCGGGTGTTGCTGACATGACCGAGTACGTTCTCGGTCTCAGTGGCCGCAATGTCGATACCGAGGCCGCTGCCCGCGGTGGTGAAAAATTTGCGATGCTGTGCGCTGCCTGTCACGGGGCGGACGGTACCGGCAACCAGGCGCTGGGTGCGCCCAACCTGACTGATAATATCTGGCTCTACGGCGGCTCCAGTACAATTGTCGCCGAGACCATTGCCAAGGGCCGCAATGGCGTCATGCCGGCGCATGCCGAGTTCCTTGGCAAGGACAAGGTACATCTGCTGGCTGCCTACGTGTACAGCCTTTCAACAGGGCAGGCAAGCATCGAGGAATAGCAGGCCCGTTGCCGATCTGCAAACATCCGGTGTAGGATAGCTCGCGTGGCAGAGAAGAAAATTCCGCGTGTACAGAAGTGCATCGCAGTCCTGTGGCCATCGTTCATGGTAGCGATTGTCGCCACGGGACTGTTCTTCTCGGCATTCGACCCTGTTGATCTGTTTCCTTTCGGCAATGAAACGGGAATCAGCCGTCTTGGCGTGTATACGCTGGGTTTCTTCGCCTTCTGGCTGATTACCGCCGTGTCCGGTGTCGGCACCCTGTATTTCGCTGTAACCAACTGCCTGCGCACTAACGCCGACAAACAACCCTAGGGGGTGATATGGATGCCCCGGAATCCAAAGGGACTGCCGCTCCCCGGCAATCCGACGAGCAAGTAACCCAGTCTCTTTACGCCAAGCAGGAAAAGATCTACCCGCGTGAAGTGCACGGGCTGTACGCGCGCCTCCGCACTCTGGGCGTGCTAGGCCTGCTGGGCATTTACTACATAACGCCCTGGCTGCAGTGGGACGGCCACCAGGCGGTACTGCTGGACCTGCCGGCACGCAAGTTCCACATCCTGTGGTTCACCTTCTGGCCGCAGGATTTCATCTACCTGGCCGCCCTGCTGATTCTCGCTGGCCTGACCCTGTTCTTCGTCACAGCCATCGCGGGCCGCATCTGGTGCGGCTACGCCTGTCCGCAGACCGTCTGGACCGAGGCATTCCTCTGGATCGAACGCAAGGTCGAGGGTGATCGCATGAAGCAGAAAAAGCTCGATGCGATGCCGTTGAATGCCCGCAAATTCCGCATAAAGGCGACCAAGCATGCCGTGTGGCTGCTGTTCTCCCTCTGGACCGGGTTTACCTTCGTCGGTTATTTCTCGCCAATCGTGGAGCTTGGCAGGAATGTCATGACGTTCAATCTCGGACCATGGGAAACCTTCTGGATTTTCTTCTACGGCTTCGCGACCTATGGCAATGCCGGCTGGATGCGCGAGCAGGTATGCAAGTACATGTGTCCCTATGCACGCTTCCAGAGCGCCATGTTCGACAAGGACACCCTGATTATTTCCTATGACGAACTGCGCGGAGAACCGCGCGGGTCACGCAAGCGCAGCACCGATCCGAAGGCGGTGGGACTGGGCGACTGCATCGACTGCACCCTGTGTGTGCAGGTGTGCCCGACCGGCATAGACATACGCAATGGCCTGCAGTACGAGTGTATAGCGTGTTCCGCCTGCATCGACGCCTGTGATGACGTGATGGAAAAGATGGGGTATGCAAAGGGGCTGATCCGGTACACCACGGAAAATGCCCTGGAAGGGCTGAAGACACATATCATCCGTCCGCGTATCGTAATTTATGCTATTTTTCTGGCCGTTATCATGGCGCTGTTCACCTACTCCATCAGCCAGCGCGTGTCACTGGGGCTGGACGTGATTCGGGACCGCAACCGCCTCTACCGGGAAACGGATGAGGGGTTGATCGAGAACGTTTATATCCTCAAGGTGCTCAACATGGACGCGGCTGCACATGAATACGAATTGCGGGTCAGTGGCATCGAGGGGCTGCAGATGTATATGGACCTGCCGGAGATCCGCGTGCCCGGCGGCGATGTGCTGGAGCTTCCCGTGCGCCTGCGCGCCGACGAGGCAGAATTGCAGGAACGCAGCACCGAGGTGGTCTTTGAACTGGTTGCGACTGACAACCCTGACCTGTCCGTGACCGAGCATGCCCGTTTTCTTGGGCCGCGCTGACACCACTGCATGCACGTAAACCAATATGACGACGATCACCATGGCTGAAACGAGGCGCTGGTATGCCGAACCCTGGGTCTGGCTGCTGATTGCCTTGCCGATGACTGCTGTTATCGGTGGCATGATTACCCTCTACCTGGCGGTCACGACCAGCGACGGTCTGGTCGTCGATGACTACTACAAGCGCGGCAAGGCAATCAACATGGACCTGGCACGGGATGCCGCCGCGGCCACGCATGGCCTGCGGGCGCGGCTTGACTTTGACATGCAAAGCCGCCGTGTCCTGCTGACGCTGGAGTCGCATGACCATCAGCAACCGTCGCAGGTAAAATTTTCCCTGTTACATCCGACACGCCCGGGCAACGACCAGGTCATACTGCTGCAGCCAGCGGGCCCGGATGGATATGCCGGTACGCTGCAGGAAGTGCAGGACGGCAACTGGTATCTGCAACTGGAAGCCGACGACTGGCGCCTTTCCGGGGTCTTGAGAAGGCCGCGCGAAAGCGTGGTGGTCCTGACGCCTGCGGTACCTGCCGCTGCGCCATAATGCGGCATTTCGCCGCAGCACAAACCGGTCTCCGCCATGTTATTGTTTCCCCCGTCAGGGGAATGCTGTCTGATGCGGAGCTTGCGACCCTGTTGCAGCATCGGTAGCAGGTAAGCGGTTTCCCGTATCAACCTGCCAGGCAACACATCCAGCATGTTTGTTTCTTTTTTCCAGGCTGCAGCCCTGCAGCAGGTGTTTTTTGACTTGAACAGTTCCAGCTATGAATATTGAGTCCCTGACGGCCGCATTCCTGGTTGGCCTGCTGGGTGGCACCCACTGCCTCGGCATGTGTGGTGGCATCGTCGGTGCGCTGTCAACCGGCCTCTCTGGCCCGGTACGGGAATCCCGCTGGCGCTACCTCGCGGCACAACTCGCCTACAACGCGGGACGCATTGGCAGCTATACATTTGCCGGCCTGCTGGTGGGTGCGTTTGCCGGTCAGGTGGGCGAAACGGGCGTGCTGGAAGGGATGCCAATCGGTCGTTACCTTGCCGGTGTCATCATGATCCTGTTCGGGATCTACCTTGCCGGCTGGTGGCATACACTGCTGTTCCTGGAGAAGGCCGGGGCCAGACTCTGGAAACATCTGGAACCCATCGGGCGGCGCTGGCTGCCGGTACGTCATGCCGGCCAGGCATTTTTACTTGGACTGGTCTGGGGCTGGCTGCCCTGCGGCATGGTCTATGCGGCACTGGCCATGGCGCTGGCCAGCGGTAGCGCCGCGGGTGGTGCGGCCACCATGCTCGCGTTTGGTCTGGGTACCCTGCCGACCCTGTTGACGGTGGGGCTGGCGTATAATGCACTGCGACGTTTTCTCCAGGATCCCCGGGTCCGGATTGTCGCCGGTATCTTCGTGATTTTGCTTGGCCTTATGATGTTAATTGCCACTCCGGGGGAACATGGCGGCCACATGGGGCACGCGCATCACTAGGGCCCGGGTGGCCGGGCCTGCTAATATTAGAAACACAATATATAGTGTTTAACTGGTATGGTCCCAGGATCCGTATTTCCCCTTATTGACTTTTGGAGAAATATATTAACTTTATGTTTATAAAGAATAATAATGCCAAAATAAAATTGGCTTGACAGCTCGGGGCGAGCTGCCTAATCTCTCTACCCCGGACACAACATGTTGTGTTCCCGCCGAGACCGGATTGCCTGCAGGTGTGATATTCCGGATGCAGGTTTTCAGCAGCATTTCTAATAAATAGTGAAGAACAAGGGAGGCACACGCCGCATGACGACTACCGCGTATCTCAAAGCAGTACCTGCCAGCGTTGCAGAAATTCCACTGCAACCGGCGTCGCAGGATATCTGGGAGAAGAAGTATCGCCTGGTATCCAAGGACGGGGTGGCGATCGATGCCAGCATCGATGCTACCTATCAGCGCATTGCCCGGGCGCTGGCGGACGTCGAGCAGACACCGGAACTGCGTGATAAGTGGTATCAGGAATTCCTCTGGGCGCTGCGCCATGGTGCCATACCGGCAGGGCGTATAACCTCGAATGCCGGTGCACAGGAACACAAACCGGCGACATCCACCATCAACTGCACCGTGTCCGGGACCGTGCAGGATTCCATGAACAATATCCTCGAGAAGGTCCACGAGGCCGGCCTGACGCTGAAGGCGGGCTGCGGTATCGGCTACGAGTTCTCCACGCTGCGGCCCAAGGGTGCCTATGTGTCCGGTGCGGGGGCCTATACTTCCGGCCCCCTCTCATTCATGGATATCTATGACAAGATGTGCTTCACCGTGTCATCGGCCGGCGGCCGCCGCGGCGCGCAAATGGCGACCTTCGACGTCGGCCATCCTGACGTCATGGATTTTATCCGCGCCAAGCGCGAGGACGGACGCCTGCGGCAGTTCAACCTGTCGCTGCTGATTACCACCGAATTCATGGACGCCGTCAGGAGCGACAGCGACTGGAAACTGGCATTTCCGATCAGTCGCCAGGAGCAGGACGATTCCACCGACCTGAACGACGCGGAGCGCGTGGTGTGGCGCGAGTGGCCCTACAAGGGCGATTACATCGCCAACAATGCCGGACTGGTGGCCTGCAAGATCTACAAGACGGTTCCTGCGCGGCGTCTGTGGGACATGATTATGGCTTCCACCTATGACTTCGCGGAACCGGGTTTCATCCTGATCGACAAGGTCAACGAGATGAACAACAACTGGTTCTCCGAAAACATCCGTGCCACCAACCCCTGCGGCGAGCAACCACTGCCGCCGTATGGTTCCTGCCTGCTGGGCTCGATCAACCTGACCAAGTTCGTGCGCAATCCGTTTACCGACAAGGCGGAGTTCGACTGGGAGGAATTCCGCAAGGTTGTGGCTGTATTCACGCGCATGCTGGATAACGTGGTGGAGATCAACGGCCTGCCGCTGGAAGGCCAGCGCGACGAGATCTTGCGCAAGCGCCGTCACGGCATGGGCTTCCTGGGTCTGGGTTCGACGGCAACCATGCTGTGCATGCGCTACGGCGAACAGGAATCCGTGGAATTTACCGAGCGTGTCAGCCGTGAACTGGCGCTGACCGGCTGGCGCATGGCACTGGACCTGGCGAAGGAGAAGGGTCCGGCACCCATCATGGAGGAAGACTTCGAGGTGACCGAGGAGATGCTGCGCAAGCGTCCCGAAATGCGTCGCGACGGCTACCTGCCGGGTGACAGGGTCAAGGGCAAGGTGCTGCATGCGAAGTACAGCCGCTACATGCAGCAGGTCGCCGTGGAGGCGCCGGAACTGGCACGGGACCTGGCTGAACATGGCGCCCGCTTTACGCATCACAGTTCCATCGCCCCGACCGGCACGATTTCCCTGTCGCTGGCCAACAATGCCAGCAACGGTATTGAGCCCAGCTTTGCACACCACTATTTCCGCAACGTGATCCGGGAAGGCCGCAAGACCAAGGAGAAGGTAGACGTGTTTTCCTTCGAGTTGCTGGCCTATCGCGAGCTGGTGAATCCGCAGGCCAGCGCCAATATGGATGGCAGCAGCGACGGGCTGCCGGACTACTTCATTGCCGCAGACAATGTCACGCCGAAGCAGCACGTTGATATCCAGGCGGCTGCGCAGAAGTGGGTGGACTCCTCCATCTCCAAGACGGCCAACGTGCCGACAGATTACCCCTTCGAGGATTTCAAGGACATCTACCGGTATGCCTACGAAAAGGGCCTGAAGGGCTGTACCACGTTCCGTTTCAATCCGGAGGCCTTCCAGGGCGTACTGGTGAAGGAGCAGGACCTGGAGAATACCGTTTACGAGTTCACCCTGGATGATGGTTCCACGGTCAGCCTGAAGGGCAACGACGAAGTCGAATACGACGGCGAGATCCACAGTGCGGCGAACCTCTACGATGCCCTCAAGGAAGGGTACTACGGCAAATTTTGAGCAGTCGGCAAACAACGAACACGCAGGAGCAGAACATGGCAATTCGCATCGACAAGAAGATCGTGGACTACCGGGTAGGCGGCAAGGACGAACCGCAGCAGGAGCCGGCCGCAGTCGCCGAGCCGGAAGACAATGTGGTCCAGCTGCATGAAAAGCTGGAACGCCCTGACATGCTCATCGGGTCGACATACAAGGTCAAGACGCCGCTGTCCGAGCATGCCCTGTATGTCACCATCAATGACATCATTCTCAACCACGGCACGCCCAATGAGTTGCGCCGGCCTTTCGAGATATTCATCAATTCCAAAAATATGGACCACTTCCAGTGGATCGTGGCGCTGACGAGGATTATCTCCGCGGTGTTCCGCAAGGGTGGGGACGTGACCTTCCTCGTGGAGGAATTGCGCTCGGTATTTGATCCGCGCGGTGGCTATTTCAAGAAGGGCGGTAAATACATGCCTTCCCTGGTTGCAGAGATCGGTGACGCCATCGAGTGCCACATGCGCATGATCGGGCTGCTCAAGGATGATGGCCTCGACGAGCACCAGAAGAAACTTGTGCAGGAAAAGCGCGCCCAGTTCGAGGCAGCCTCGGGCACCGTGGATGACGAGGGCAGCAGCGACTTCCCCGAGGGTTCACAGTTATGCGCCAAATGCCACACCAGGGCGGTGATCCAGATGGATGGTTGCCTGACATGCCTGAACTGCGGCGACTCCAAGTGCGGCTAGATCAATCCGCAATGCTGCCGGGTTAGGGCCTGTTAACATATCTATGGTCACCGCGACGGTGGCCATTTTTTTTGCAGGCCAGGACAGCTCTCCGCGCACCTTGCCTGGCCTGATTCCAGGCTGCAACGCGGCGATCATGGAGGTGTTAGTACCTTTGGCCCATTGTGTCGCAGCCTCCGCTTGACTATAAAGTAAACAGGGCACTGGATTGGATGGTGCCCTGTGTCAATAACAATAACCCCAGCCCGGGTGTGCAGGCTCGGCGAAGGAGGCAGTATGTTTCTGCAACATAAGCCGATACCGGGTTACTGGTATAGCAATTTCTCCGGGCAATTGATCCAGGTCAGGGCGCTGGTTTTCTCCCGGGGCAGGCACAGCCGGATCATCATCGAAGACATCAACGGCAAGCGCGAATCCATTGACTTCGGACTCTGGCGTGGCATGGACCTGGTGCTGCACTCGCCCGTGGTCGACTCTGGTGCAGACGACGCGGTGCGCGATCTCTGACTGGCTGTCCGCCCGGTTCCGGGCAGGCAGCATTATCCTGGTGTAACCACCCTGGCTGCCGTTGTTGCCCGCAGTCATGATACCGTCTGATCTTCCACCTGAGACAGGGCGTCCAGCCAGTCTCTTGTCTCCTCTGTGAATTCCGCTTCGTGGCCGCTGAAGTCATGGTCGGCTCCCGGGACAGGCCGCGTTCAGCAGGCTGGTTCGCCATCGAAGATGGCATCCTCGGTTCTTCTGCCAGACGTTGCTGGCGCTCCGGATCTGCAGCAGGGGGGGTGGTGAAGGCCGTGGCACGCAGCATGGGTAATATTAGAGTCGCGCCAGGCAGTCGAGAAAGGATATCATTCTGCCTCATGAATTCAGCTGCCTGTCTGGGCGGGTCGGATGCGGTAGGAATGAGGCTGGAGAATACCAGCCTGGCAGGTTTTGCAGGGAAGACAATATCTTGACACAAAATGTACCTGAAGCATTTTAACCTGACGGACCGCCCGTTTGCGATAACGCCTGACCCGCGTTTCCTGTACCTGAGTGCGCGCCACCGGGAGGCGCTTGCACACCTGCTGTACGGCCTGGGCGAGGGTGGCGGTTTCGTGCAGCTCACCGGGGAGGTGGGGACAGGCAAGACGACTATCTGCCGCTGCCTGCTGGAACACATCCCTGACAATGTCGACCTTGCGCTGGTTCTCAATCCAAAGGTAACGGCATACGAGTTGATTGCCACGGTGTGCGATGAACTCGGGATCGACTACCCCACGGAAAACTCCAGCATCAAGACGCTGACCGATGTGCTGAATCGCTACCTGCTGGAGGCCTATGCGCAGGGTCGACGCACGGTGCTTATTATCGACGAGGCACAGAACCTGAGCGCCGATGTGCTGGAGCAGGTGAGGCTGCTGACCAACCTCGAAACGGCGACGCAGAAGTTGTTGCAGATCATCCTGATTGGACAACCCGAATTGCGAACGCTGCTGGCGCGCGAAGACATGCGTCAGCTTGCCCAGCGCGTGACCGCGCGCTATCACCTGGAGCCCATCAGTCTCGAGGAAACCGGAGCCTACATCCGGCACCGCCTGCAGATCTGCGGTAATACACAGCCGCTGTTCAAACATAGTGCAGTCGACAAGATACAACGGCTCAGTGGCGGTATACCGCGCCTGATCAATGTCCTGTGTGACCGTGCCATGCTGGGCGCCTATGTCGAGGGCAAGTCGCAGGTCGATGCCAAGGTGGTTCGCAAAGCGGCACGTGAAGTACTCGCGGAGGA
>Ga0210079_1000054_pt1 | contig 15087 bp, 13 predicted proteins | sample White_CordA_D2_FD_185587 | JGI IMG/M metagenome (GOLD analysis project Ga0210079, IMG submission 185587) | Wetland microbial communities from the San Francisco Bay, California, USA, that impact long-term carbon sequestration - White_CordA_D2... | ecosystem: Environmental > Aquatic > Marine >...
GGCCAGATCTCGCTCTTTGCGGTCATGAGCAGCGAAAATGAACAGCAGCACACCAAAATCGAGATCCCGTCCATCCCTGACTGGACTGACCAGGAAAAACTTGCTTTTGAAAAAGAAACCGTGGGGTTTTATCTCACCGGCCATCCCCTGGATGACTACCGGGAAGATATCCTGGCGGTGACCGATACAAACCTGAGTGAAAAGAAACAGTGGGTTGAGGGCCAAACCCTGCGGGTTGGCGGCCTGATCCGTGATATCAAGTACAGGAAGACCAAGAAGGGCGACCCCATGGCTGTTGTTGTCCTGGAGGACATTGCCGGAACCGTCGAGGTCGTCATCTTTCCCGAACTTTATGCCAGATGTGCCGCTATCCTGAATAACGACACGCCTGTTGTTATAGAAGGCCTGGTAAAAAAGGATGAGCGCGGCGATAATATTATCGCCAACGGGGCGGATACCCTGGAGGCGGCCCGTGACAAATATACAGCCGGGGCCCACATCAAGCTGCAGTCAGACCACGTCAACCGCCAAAATCTTGAGAAACTCAAAAAGGTCTTCTACCGTCACCACGGCTCCTGTCCTGTATCCCTTACCCTGCACTTTGCAGGCCGGGGTGAGGTGGACCTTGAAATTCCCCGTGACTTCACCATCAAGCCCTGCAAGGAGTTTACCGCTGAAGTAAACAGGACCATGGGAGAACGGGTAATAACCTACGAGAAAAAACCGGTTGCTGATTACCAGCAGAAAAAGAGAAATGGGGCTTGGAAGCCTCGGGAAACAGCGGCTTGAAGGGATAGCTCCATTACTGCCTGAATGCCACTATCTTGTTATAAATCCAACCCATCAAGGCACCGCAGATAGTACCCAGGGCAAAACCGTATGCGGCACCGATAAGGCTTCCTAAAAAAGTCACCCTGTAACCGATAAAATACTGGCTCAGGAGTATAAGATGGGGGCCAACCCTGTCACCTCCCTTAATAATGAGCCAATTCGTCGCCACAAATATTCCAAGACCCAGAATGAGTCCAAATGCAAGGCCTACAACTTTAGCGTTGAGCAACAGTACACCGCTGAACAGTTTCTCTTCAGGGGTCAGCGGTGTGTTTTTCTTATCAGATTTTACCATCCTGTCACCTGCAGTATGTGTGTGGGTTAAAAGCTATCAAAAAAATCCTTCAATGACAGCAGCTCAACCTTTCTTTTAATTATATAAATATAAATTGCCAGAAACAGATTACGCAGATAGGCAAAAAGCCAGCCAAAAAGAAAGCCCCAGAAAAAGGAATAGCCGAAAGCGATAAAACCTCCCCGGGCAGTCACCGTATAGCCAATGAAGTATTGCCCCAACAGCCTGAGATGAGAATTCAGCACATCTCCGCCACGGCTTATAATCCACATGGTGGCGCTGAAAACAAGCAGGCCGCAAACTGTTCCTACAGCAACAGCAAAGGCAAATTTGTCCATCCTGGCAAATACCCGTATCAATACCTTTTCCGGGACCACCGGCACCTCTTTTACGACCCTCTCCTCTTCCAGGTAGCTTTTCTCTTCATTTACCGCCCAGAGATCATGATGCTCACCGCAACAGTTTTTTGCTGCCAGGATCCCGGTCTGCATTGAATGGTCCATGTTGTTATAGCGATGCATACCGCTGCGGCCGATTGTCTGCAGATTGTTAAAATTATCGAGATAGTTTCTGATTGCCTGCAGGTTTTGCTTGTATGTGGAGTCATAAACCGGATAGGCATGGGACTGCCGCACCACATAACTGTCTAATACCTTGGTGGCTGGAGCAAATCCCATTTCCTCCATTTCCCGGGTTGCCATGTCCACCAGTTCATTGTCACGCATTTTCCAGGTCTGGTCATTTTCATTGCAGAAATACTCCATGCCAAGACTGGTCATGCTTTGATCCGGGACCATGTACCTGCTCCAGTTTTTGAAGTTCTGGATGCGCCCGACGCGCACTTTAGGACTGTGGACATACAACCACTGGTCCGGGAAGAGTCTTTGTTTGTCAATGATAAGAACTACAATGATAAAACCACGATATGCAAGCTGCCGGGCACTCTCCAAAACTTCAGCAGGCGGCTGGGGCTGAAAAAGCTGCACCAGCCTGGAAATCGGCATGCTCGAGATATAGTGCTCCGCCTTCAGTTCTCCAGTGGTTTTACCGTTGCTGTATTCTACTGCCGTTATCCGCCTGCTGTCATGGTGCATGGCAGAAACCTCGCAATGAAGCATGACTTCTCCTCCGCCTGCCACAATGCGATCCATAAACCTTTGCCACATCATACCCGGTCCGAGTTTAGGATAGGAAAATTGCTCGCTGAGACTTTTCGCCTGCTGTCCGCCGAACAGTGCATTGGATACAGCGACAAGAAGCGACAATCCCTTGATACGCTGGGCGGCCCAGTCAGCCCTGATCTCTCTGCAGGGGAGACCCCAGACCTTTTCCGTATATGTTTTGAAAAAGGTCCTGTACAACCGTTCTCCAAAACGGTTGACGATCCATTCCTCAAAACTGTTTTCTTCTGGCTGGGGAGATAAACGGGCCCTGCAATAGCTTATCAGAACCAGCAGGCTTTCTACAGGGCCTAGATTGCGTAAGGCGTTGGCAGGTCGCAGGGGATAGTTGAAAAATTTTCCCTGATAGTAAATGCGGGAAAGGCGGTTAACCTTGAGAAAATCAGCCCTGAGCATATTTTCCCAAAGCTGGTTTATCTCGTCGTTCCTGGTTAAGAAACGATGCCCGCCAATGTCGAAATTGAAGTCCTTGTATGATTCGGTCCGGGAGATTCCCCCGACAATACCACCCCTTTCCAAGATTATCGGACAAATTCCTCGGCCTGTAAACTCATATCCGGCAGCAAGGCCGGCCGGGCCAGCTCCAATAATGACTACCGGATTCTCTTTCATTGCAGCGGGATGATCTACCCGAAACTCAAGCCACAATCCGGACAGGCAGTCTCAGTGGTCGGGAAAGAGTGTCCGCAGGCCGGGCAGCATGCCTCGCCGGCCTCGGGGTTAAAAACAGAGTCCGCATTAGGATTATCATATCCCTCCAAACCGGTCGTTCTTCTGTGTTCCTCTTCAATAATATGCAGCGCCTCCATGCCATCCTCCCTCTTGACAAGGAGATCATAGGCAGTGGGGCAGCACGATTGCCCGCAGGTCTTTTCATCTCCTGCCAGAAGGGTACCTATATTCTCACCATTCAGCAAAGCGGCCAGATGCCGCATATCAGGCAATGGTCCTCGGCGCAAGGCAACGAGATCATCATCAGGGCTTAACTCAGTTGTTCTGCTTGCAAGTTTTTTCCTCAACGCCTCTTCCATTTCTATTTTCTGCCGGCCCGTGATCAAATTAATTCCGCAGACAGCACATTTTCCAATCTCAGCCCGATATTCATCATTACATTTCGGGCAGTACTTCAAATCCGGCTCAATCATTGTTTCCTCCGATGCACTTCAAACAATTCTACAAGTTCATAAGCGTTCCTCTATAAAATAAAACGGCTTAAATCCTCATCCCGGGCAATATCACTAAGCTGCTCCCGGACATAATCTGCCGTGACAGTAAATGTTTTGTTTTCAACGTTGGGGGCCTGGAAAGACAAATCTTCCAGGATCTTCTCCAGTACTGTATGCAGCCTTCTGGCGCCTATGTCTTCGGTTTTCTGGTTCACTTCTGCTGCCAGACTGGCCATTTCCAGAACCCCATCCTCCGCAAAAACAAGATTTACGCCCTCTGTTTTCATCAATGCCACGTACTGTTTCAGCAGAGCGTTATCCGGTTCTGTCAAAATCCGGAAAAATTCCTCTTTTCCCAGGGCCTTCAGTTCGACCCGTATGGGAAAGCGCCCCTGGAGTTCGGGGACAAGATCAGAGGGTTTGCAAAGGTGGAAGGCACCGCTGGCAATGAACAGGATGTGGTCGGTTTTAACCATACCGTACTTCGTTGTAACGGTGGCGCCCTCGACAATAGGCAGCAAGTCGCGTTGCACCCCTTCCCGCGACACTTCCGGGCCATGCCCGCCTCCCTGGCGTGAAACGATCTTATCTATCTCATCAAGGAAAATGATGCCGGACTGCTCAGTTCTTATTACTGCCTTGCGGGTAACCTTATCCATATCGATAAGATCTTCCACTGCCTCGTTTTTTAATATTTTAAAAGCCTCCGCCACCGTCAGCCTGCGCATCTTACCCTTTTTGGGAAACATCTTGCCAAAGGCATCCCGCAGGTTTGATTCCATCTCATCCATACCGGCATTGGAAAAGACTTCGATCATGGGCATCGGCTGCGCCTGTGTGACTTCCATTTCAACTTCTTTTTCTTCAAGTCGCCCCTCCCGTAACATTTTCCTGAAACGCTCACGGGTTGATTCACTCTTTTCAGCTGTGTCAGAACCTGGTGTTTCAACGTTTCCCGGGATCTCTATCCTGGAGCTGTTACTGGAGGAAGGCATTGAAGGCAGGAGCAGGTCAAGCAGCCTTTCTTCCGCCATTTCCCGGGCTTTCTGCTCTACTTCGCTGCGCTCCTCTTTTTTGACCATATTAACCGCCAGTTCAATGAGATCGCGAATCATTGATTCCACATCCCGCCCGACGTAACCGATCTCCGTAAACTTGGATGCCTCGACCTTGAGAAACGGTGACTGCGCCAGGTTGGCAAGCCTTCTGGCAATTTCAGTTTTACCCACACCGGTTGGACCGATCATGATAATGTTTTTTGGCGCAATCTCATCCCGCAAAGGAGGTTCCACCTGCTGCCGGCGCCAGCGGTTTCGCAGTGCTATTGCCACCGACTTTTTTGCCTCATCCTGCCCTATGATATACTTGTCAAGCGCACTGACCGTATCTTTTGGGGTCAAAGCTTTTAAATCGTTCATGTATGCAAAACCTGAGTTTATTTTTTCTTTTTGACCTATCCCGCTATGGGATGCGCAATCCTTAAAACTAAAGGGCGTCTTGAATAATCAGGATGTCCTAAAGGGTTTCAATCACAATATTCTCATTGGTATAAACACAGATGGAAGCTGCGATTTTCATAGCTTCGCGGCAGATCTCCTCGGCACTCAAATCACTGTGACCAACCAAGGCCTTGGCTGCCGCCTGGGCATATGGCCCGCCAGAACCGATAGCCAGGATACCATCATCTGATTCGATGACATCACCGGAACCGGAAAGCAGCAGGGAGGATGTTTCATCAACAGCTATGAGAAAGGCTTCCAGGCGTCGCAGAATCTTATCGGTGCGCCAGTCTTTTGCCAGTTCAACCGCTGCGCGCATGAGGTTCCCTTTATACTTTTCCAGTCGTTGCTCCAGTTTGTCAAAAAGGGTAAAGGCATCGGCAGTGGCACCGGCAAAACCAGTTACGACCTTGCCGTTATAGAGGCGCCTGACCTTGCGGGCCGCATGCTTTACCACGATATTACCCATGGTCACCTGGCCGTCACCGGCGACAACCACACTGCCTTTATGCCTCACTGCAATAATTGTCGTTGAACGTGTTGTCATTTTACCACCATTTTTCAATTTTAAACGTTTACCGGGGACAGTGCTTTCTTCTTCAGCTCTTACTTTCTTCTGGCCTTGGGATGGGCCCTGTCATAGACCTTCATCAGATGAACCATATCCAGGTGTGTATACTTCTGGGTTGTTGACAAGCTGGCATGTCCCAGTAATTCCTGCACCGAGCGCATGTCAGCTCCCATCTCGAGAAGATGTGTCGCAAAGGAATGCCGGAGCACGTGGGGCGTGACCGGTTTGTCTATTCCGGCTTTGCGTCCGTATGCAGCTATCAGTCTCTCAATACTTCTCGCTGTGAGCCTGCTGCCCCGGCTGTTTAAAAACACAGCTTCCTTATCAATCTTTTTCCCCTGTTGCAAACGATTTCTTAAAAGCTCCTGCCGCTCAGGAAAATACGCGCGAAGCGTTTTAATGGCTTGTTGACCAATGGGCACAATGCGTTCACGGTTGCCTTTGCCTTTTACCCTAACCATTTCACTATCAAAATCAAGACTTGCCAGATTACAGGAAACAACTTCTGACACACGCATTCCTGTGGAGTACAACAATTCCAGGATAGCCCTGTCACGGGCTGCCGAATACTCCCCATTCCCGGGTGACTCCAGCAAGGCAAAAACCTCATCAACAGATAAATACACCGGTAAATGCTGTTCCTGTTTCGGCGTGGAGATTGATCCCATGGGGGTGTGGCTGATCATATTCTCCTGCTGCAGAAACCTAAAGAACGTTCTTAAAGCTGAGAGCTTTCTTGCCACTGAAGAACTCTTATTCTTGATGTTCAGGCTGTAAACATAATTCCGGATGATGCGTGTATCAAGGGCGCCGATATCAATTTCCCGGCCGGCCTCATCTGCAAATTCCAGCAGGTCTCTCCGGTAATTGATGATGGTATGACGAGAGTATCCTTTCTCATCGGTCAACCAGGTTATGAACCGTTCAATATATTCTGTCAGCATTCCCAAAGGTATTCGCTGTTGCCTCTCACAAAGCGTAAACTCCCAAACCTGAAAAACCGGCATAGCCAGGTAAAATCTGTATAAAGCCGGCTTCCGCATAATTTTCAATAAGCATACTATGCAAGACCGCATTCTTAACACAGTCATGATTTTTTTGTAAAGTCGTTGATGATCAGCTCTTAATGATATATGATTGTCGGTCTCGTAAAATACTCGACGAACAGGTATTGCGAATATTCCTTTGCTTGCATTAGACCCCGTTACTGGCTGCGCGGCTTTTTACGAATTCGTCTTTATCGACAGCTGTTAATAAGTTGCCTCTGCCAGCAGGATATTTTGAACTTTTCATTTTATATGCCTTCCCATGAAATGTTCTTCTGTTTCTTTTATTATCTGCAAGGAATGGGTAATAAGTCAGAGTGCCGGTCCCAAGAATAGGCTTCGGGAGAGCCGTGCTTCTACAAAGTATTTATTAATCTGCAGGTAGGTGAGTCATGAAGAAAAAATCATTTGAGGAGGCCCTGGCAGAATTAGAACAGATTACCAAGGAACTCGAAGAAGGCGACTTGTCGCTGGAGGAAGCCCTCAAGCGCTTTGACGAAGGCGTTAAGCTTGCTGCACAGTGCAACGGCAAATTAAATGATGCGCAGAAGAAAATTGAAATTCTGCTGAAAAAAAATGACGGGCTGGAACCGGCTGCTTTCGAGGGCTTGGACGAAGAGAACGAGTGATGAATATCACCCAGTATATTGATTTAAAACGAAAACAGGTTGATAGAGCCCTGGAAAGGTATGTGCCTGAACAAAAAAACTCTTTGGCTGAGCATGTCAATGCCATGCGCTACAGCCTTTTTGCCGGCGGCAAACGGGTAAGACCAATCCTCTGCCTTGCGGCAGCCGAATCTGTGAAGGATTTCAACGATGCTTTTCCTGAAACAGTAATGCTTACTGCCTGCGCCCTGGAATGCATCCATACCTATTCCCTTATCCATGATGATCTGCCGGCCATGGATGATGATGATCTGCGTCGGGGCAAACCTACGAACCATATGATTTTCGGTGCGGCAGGAGCCATACTCGCCGGTGACAGCCTTCTGACCCATGCCTTTGACCTGTTAAGCAGAGATGTGATGGAAACGGTTTCTGCCCACGATCGCTTAACAATAATTTCTCTTATCAGCAAAGCGGCTGGACCTGAGGGCATGGCCGGCGGACAATTCCTTGACCTGACCCATGAGGGGAAGGAAGTAGAATATGATGCGCTGCGTGAGATCCACAGCCGCAAAACCGGCGCCCTTATTACGGTATCTGTGCAAGCCGGTGGTGTTCTCGGGAACAGCTCTCCGGAACGATTCAAGTCCCTCACCCGCTATGGTATACACATTGGCCTCGCTTTCCAGATCATTGATGACCTGCTGAACGTAGAGGGCACTGAAGAGCAACTTGGAAAGGCTGCCGGCTCCGACGCTGCCAGAAACAAGGCTACCTACCCTGCCCTTTTTGGTGTTGCCAAAACAAGGGAAAAAGCGGAGGAAGCTGTACAGGAGGCATTGGCTGCTCTTGATGGTTTTGATGACCGGGCAGACAGGCTGAGAGATTTGGCGCAATACATACTATCCCGGAAGAGATAACAAACGCATTATTTAAGCCGGATGATATTTCTAACCTGTTGTATCTCTTGTATTAGTGTATTATTAAAGATTATATGAAACAGAGCATACTGCAAACGATCAATTCACCTGAAGATGTCCGCCAGCTTTCAATAACCGATCTTGAACAGCTTGCTGCCGACATTCGCACAGAGATAGTAAAAACGGTCTCCAAGGCAGGAGGTCATCTTGCGCCCAGCCTGGGTGTAGTCGAGTTGACCCTGGCCCTGCACCATGTATTCAATACGCCGTCTGACAAATTGATCTGGGACGTTGGCCACCAGGCTTACGCCCACAAACTTATTACCGGCCGTAAAGATCAATTCCATACCTTGCGTCAGTACAAGGGAATCAGCGGTTTTCCCAAGAGATCGGAAAGCCCCTACGATGCTTTTGATACCGGGCACAGTTCCACTTCAATTTCTGCCGGCCTTGGTATTGCCATCGCCAAAAATCTGAATAAATGCAAAAATCGCGTCATTGCCGTCATCGGTGACGGTTCCATGACCGGTGGCATGGCATTTGAGGCCCTTAACCAGGCCGGTCATCTGGATAAAAACCTCATAGTAGTTCTCAATGATAACGAGATGTCAATCTCTCCCAATGTAGGTGCCCTTTCCAGTTTTCTGAGCAGGAAAATGACCAGTAAACAGGTAGTCCGGGCCAAGGAGGAATTGAAACACCTTTTAAAATCCTTTTCCAACATTGGTGAGAACATCCTGCAGGTCCTGAAAAAAAGCGAGGAGAGCTTTAAGGGATTTTTTACACCGGGAATGCTCTTTGAAGCCCTGAAGTTTGAATATATCGGCCCCATCCCGGGGCATCAAATCGAGAACCTGATTGCAACTTTCCAGAATGTCAGGGATTTCAGCCATGGCCCGGTTCTTATCCATGTCATAACAAAAAAGGGTAAGGGCTACGCACCGGCTGAAGAAAACCCCGGCGACTACCATGGCCTTGGCCCCTTTGATATTACAACGGGTGCACCTCTTCCTGCTGCAGAGGGCCCCATAACCTACACGCGCTGTTTTGGTGACACACTTGTCCATCTGGCCGAGACGGAACCAAAGGTTGTGGCCATTACTGCAGCCATGCCTGCAGGGACAGGACTGATGCGTTTTGCCCGCCGCTTTCCTAACAGGTTTTTTGACGTGGGCATTGCAGAACAGCATGCTGTTACTTTTGCTGCAGGACTGGCCACGGAAGGGATGCTTCCTGTTGTTGCCATCTATTCGACTTTTTTGCAGAGGGCCTTGGACCAGATCATCCATGATGTCTGCCTGCAAAATCTGCCTGTGACCTTTGCCCTTGACAGGGGTGGCGTTGTTGGCGACGACGGGCCGACCCACCATGGTGTATTTGACTTAAGTTTTCTGCGCTTTGTTCCCAACCTGGTACTTATGGCCCCGAAAGATGAAAATGAACTGCAGCATATGCTCTACACCGCAATACTTCATAAGGGCCCAGCCGCATTGCGCTATCCGCGCGGCCACGGCGAGGGTGTCGAACTGTCGGACAACCTGAATGAAATTCCCATCGGCAAAGGGGAAATACTGCGTGAAGGAAAAGATATTCTGCTGCTGCCGGTCGGCAACCGTGTCTATCCGGCCTTGGAAGCAGCTCTGGGCCTAGAAAAGGTCGGCATTGATGCGGCGGTTATTAATCCCCGTTTTATCAAACCCCTGGACAGTGACCTCATCATCGAATGGGCGCAAAAAACAGGCAAGGTTATAACTGTTGAGGACAATGTCCGCATGGGAGGATTCGGCTCTGCTGTACTGGAGCTTCTGACCGGAAACAACCTCTCTCATATCAAGGTCAACATTTTAGGCTACGGGGATAGATTCATGGAACATGGTACCCAGGAAATTCTCTGGCGCAAGGGACATATCGACAGCCCCGCCATCATTAATGCTGCCATGGAACTGATGGACACATCTGCCGAGTAGGATTATGCTTCCCGGCCGCAAGCCTTGCGCTTTTCCCTGTTTTCTGCTCAACCAGCAATTCCGTAATAGTCCTTGTACCATGCAACAAAGCGCTTAATCCCTTCCTCAATCGGGGTGTCAGGCTTAAAGCCGACATCGCGGACCAGGTCATCGACATTGGCATAGGTTGCGGGCACATCACCGGGCTGCATGGGCAGAAAATTCTTTTGGGCCTTTCTGCCGAGGCATTCTTCCAGCACTTCTATATACCGCATGAGATCGACTTTCCGGTTGTTGCCGATATTGTATATCCGGTAGGGACTTTTACTGGTGGCCGGATCGGGATCATTGGAGTCCCAGGCCGTGTTGGGTTCAGGCATGTGGTGCATAACCCGGTATACCCCCTCCACGATATCATCAATATAGGTAAAGTCCCTGACCATTTTACCATGATTGAATACATCGATGGGGCGATCCTCAAGGATTGCCTTGGTAAATAAAAACAGGGCCATATCAGGGCGGCCCCAGGGTCCGTAGACAGTAAAGAACCTTAGTCCGGTGACTGCCAGGCCAAACAGGTGTGCGTAGGTATGGGCCATGAGCTCGTTGGACTTTTTTGAAGCGGCATATAGCGAGACAGGATGATCCACATTATGATGTACTGAAAACGGCATCCTGGTGTTGGCGCCATAAACAGAACTTGATGAGGCAAATATAAAATGGTTCACCCCCGAATGACGGCATCCCTCCAAAAGATTGACAAAACCGACAATATTCGTATCAACATAGGAATGGGGATTTATCAGGGAATAACGGACCCCTGCCTGGGCTGCCAGGTTGACCACAGCATCAAAACTGTGCCCGGAAAAAAGTTCCGCCATGCCCTGCCTGTCTGAAAGATCCAGATTTATATGGCTGTATGCCTGATGGGGTGTAAGCTGATCAAGGCGCGCCTTTTTCAACTCCGGATCATAATAGGGGTTGAGATTATCCAGCCCGACCACAGCAATGTTGTTGTCCAGCAGCTTCCTGCACAGATGAAAGCCGATAAACCCGGCAGAGCCGGTGACCATAACTTTTTTTATTGCAAAATCCATAAATTTTCTCTGATTCGTTAAAAACTCTTAAAAGAGCTTGCAAAAAATAGCAAGAAGCTGAAGGATTTGGGGTTAGGTTCCTAGTTGATTCTTATTTATGACATTGTTTCAAGTGCTATCTAATTTGGTTCATTTTCTTTAGGCAAGTAAAGAAAATGAACGCGTTACACAAGTTCAGATATCCGGCCCCTAAAATCCGGTTACGCAACACCGCATCTGATTTTTTTTAAGCCATCAATCATCAAAATTGCCGACAGGCCCTTTATCCGTATCAATGTCGGCAGCACGTTGCCTGATTTTTTCCTCGGTCCACTCGGCCGGGTTCTCAAGACAATCCACTTTGGGTCCGAGATCAAAAGAGTTCGCTTGTAGAATAGCCTCAATAGCAAGGGGAGCTGTATCACCGGCATTAAAAACATCCAGCAACAGCCTGTAGACAAAATCTTCAACCCGTTTGCACATTCTTTCCCTGACTTCCCTAGCCTGTCCGAGAAGCTTCGTCTCAAAGGGCAGGTTGAGTTTCTTGTAATTGCCGCCCTTCCATCCCTGTTTATCAGCATAGGCTACCATAGCCTGCCACATATCCTCCGTGACACCCTGATCCTGGGCCTTGATGAAATTCCCCTGGGCATCAAGCTGGGCATTACCAAAATCATTGACTGCAAGTCCCCAGGAAAGCATCTGCAGTGCGGTCGCCACATTTGCCTTAGTCGTTCTTGTCTGTGCGGCAATTGCCCGCAACCGGTCTGAACTGTTGCCTGACGTGCCGTGCTGAGCGCCGGAAAGCCTGTATTTTTCCAAGCGGCCATGAATCTCGGCAGTCAGCTCAACCTGTATTCCCTGGTCGCTGGCCTCTATACCATGGGTTGTGCCATTATTAAGGGCAATCCAGTCAGGGAAAATACCATGGGCATTGAGGCCCTGAATAAGAAAGAGGGCCTCTTGCACCGTTGAAAGGCCTTCTTTCCCCTTGATTTCACCGACCTCTGTTTCCAGGGCGGCCCACTTGGGAACGCAGGGATTTAAGGCGATACTGGCAAGAAGGTTCTGATCGTCGGGTAGATGTGACGCATCAATGGCAATCGAGGTGATCCCTGCTTCAAACAGGGTCGGTATTTCAATCTTGGCAGCGGCTATGTCCCGATCGCTTTTAATGCCGTAGTGGTCGGCATGAATGGCAACAGGAATCGTAATACCCAGTTCGTTACAGACAGCATCAACCTGCCTGGCAATGTTCCAGTAATTGACTGCACAATAGGCACTGGCCCCGCCCTCTGATTTTGCAATTTCAATGATAATGGCGCTGTTTGCTCTCTGGGCCGCTGCCAGCGCACCCCGGATAATAAAATGGTTGCGGCCGTTGGCTGCTATTGTCATGGCCTTGCCCTTTGTCAGCATGGCGCGGTCAATTACTTTGCCACTGACAATAAGAGCCTGGGAGTGGGGAAAAAGTTTAACCACATTGGGGGGTCTTCCTGTTTCGACTGCCTTCCTGAAATCAGTCCCGGAAATATGAGCCATAAATATCACTCCTTATAAATACGATGATAAACAGTTTAACAAATTGTATTCACTACGATAGTACAAAAACAAAAATATATCCGTTTGTAATACATTATTGCATTATAATTACCAAGCAATATCAAACTTCAACCCAAACTTTCATTCTTCATTTTCAGCTTCAAAACTTGCCTGCCCTCCGTCTGTCAGTTTTTTTCTGCCGAACAGCCAAACGGCAATGACACTCACTTCATACAAAACCAGGAGCGGGATTCCCATGAGCATCTGGTTTACAACATCAGGGGTCGGTGTAAGAACTGCCGCAATAATAAAATTTATCAATATTGCATATTTTCTATTTTTGTTGAGAAAAGCGACATCAACAATACCAAGCTTTGCCAAGAAAACCATCAGTATCGGCAGTTCAAAAATAACACCGAACGCTATCAACAAGCGGAGTGACAAGGAGAAATATTCGGTGACTGTCGGCATTGGACTGAGAAAATCGGCAGAATATCCCAGCAGGAAACGAAAGGCAGGAGGAAAAACAACAAAATAACCAAATGCTGCCCCGCCAACAAAACAGAGCGATGATAGAAAGGAGAAAGGAAGCAGCAGCCTTTTTTCATGTTTATATAAGCCGGGAGCCACAAACTTCCAGACCTGCCAGAATATGACGGGACTGGCAATCAGCACGCCACAGACAAGGGCTAATTTTAGATAAAAAAAAAGGCTTCCTGGTAGGATGTGAATATCAGGTTCGTCTGGTCTGGCAACACCTTAAACAAGGGCTTAAAAAACCAGTTGCCGATCTCCTTGATAAAAGCATAGGACAGGGCAAAGCCGCCACCGGTCGCAATAAACGAATAGATAAGACAGCTTCGCAGGTCTGCCAAATGCTCCGTCAGCATCTGTTTTTGAAAATCTTCCATACTTCCAGACCAATGAGAAAAAGAGTGAAGGGCTGATTCTTATAATTTCCTGAAACGCAGGTTAGCATAAATCGACATCGCCAAAACATCAAATTGAAAATTACATAATTTTAAGCTTTTTGCCTCTGCATCCCGCAAGCAAAAGAGTCAGCAAAAATGGTCCAGCATTTTTGCTGTTCAATAAAACCTTACCGTATAAATTCATAAAGCTCTTACACATTGACAACAGTGTGAGAATTTTATTAATTAAACAGATATTTCAAAGTTCGATTATTTATCACCCCCTATTTAAACTATTGGAGCAACCATGTCGTCAATCCGCAAGCAGCTTCTGGATTTTTTTGAGCAGTTTGCCGATGATGATACCCGACTCGTTAAAGAACTTCACGCTCTCATTGCGCAGCAGGGGAAAGAGGTTTATAGCTACATTTTCCAAATTCTCACCAACCTCGATTTACCCCCGGCCGAAGCTGCACAGCATTGGGAACAAATCATAGCCCACAACAAGGATCTTAATGCTGCCATGGGCCGTGAAGTAAACCTCAGAACCGCTGTTTGTGACTACTTCTGCTCAATCAATAAATCTTTGCACAACCCTAAAATTATTGAAATACACCTTTTCGAAAAAACTGCGCGGTCATCAACATTTGACGCCCTGACCGGCTTATTGAACCGCGGTGCCTTTGATGAAATGCTATCCCGTGAGATCTCAAGGGCTAAACGCCATGATTCAAACCTGACCCTGCTCTTTTTGGATCTTGATGATTTTAAACGGGTAAATGACACCCTGGGCCATATGGCAGGTGACGAAGTCTTAAGAAAAGTAGCCAAGATGATCATGCTAGAAAAAAGGGCCGAAGATTTTGGAGCCCGCTACGGGGGTGAGGAGATCACAATTTTGCTGCCGCAAACGTGCAAGGCTGACGGCTGGCTTATAGGTGAAAGGATTCGCCAACGGTTGGAAGAGGCTGAAATACACTATGAAGGCCAGAACATTAAAGCCACTTTAAGCGGTGGTCTGGCGTCATTTCCTATTGATGCAAGTGATGGCTTGAGTTTGCTGAAAAATGCTGACAAGGCGATGTACAGGGCAAAAAGTTTCGGCAAGAACAATATTTCTTTTTATTCTATGAATAAAAGACGAAATATTCGCGTCGAATACACTACAGCCGTTGAAATACAGGAACTTGGCATACATGCAAAACCTGCGTTTAGCGCCACAACCAAAAGTTTAAGCATTGGCGGTATTTTGCTTGAAAGCAACGAGCACTTGGAGACCGGGACCAAAATACAGATCACCATACCAGTCAGCCAGGAAAACCCGCTTCTGCTCATAGGTAATGTTGTCCGGTCAGAAAAAACCGGTACAGGCAGCAACCATATTAGCGTTGCTTTTATTGATTCCGGCATAGTTGTCAAAAATGAGATATCAAGTTACCTCATCAGACATCTTAAAGATACCCCGGATCATTCTGCAAAAACAATACAGCCTGCC
>Ga0210079_1000055_pt1 | contig 15059 bp, 12 predicted proteins | sample White_CordA_D2_FD_185587 | JGI IMG/M metagenome (GOLD analysis project Ga0210079, IMG submission 185587) | Wetland microbial communities from the San Francisco Bay, California, USA, that impact long-term carbon sequestration - White_CordA_D2... | ecosystem: Environmental > Aquatic > Marine >...
TTTAGTTTCGCAGCCGGTAGCTTCGCGTGATCAGGATTGCCGCCCAGCAGAAGAGCACCAGGGTCATTGCCGCGACAACCCCGAAGGAAAGGGCAAAAGAGAGGTCCCCGACACCGAGCAGGGCATGTCTGAAGCCATCGATCAGGTAGAAAAGCGGGTTCAGGTGTGACAGCTTTGCCCAGAGCGGCGGCAGGATCGAGATCGGGTAAAAGACTCCGCCGAGGTAGATCAGCGGCAGGATGATGAAATTGGTATACATCGACAGCGAGTCAAAATTGTCGGCGTGAATCGCCGCAATGATCCCGAACTGCGCAAACAGGAAGCTGGCCAGACAGGCCATGCTGATTGCCGCCAGGGGATATGCCCAGGGCAAGGGGGCAAAGAGGCAGGATATTATCCAGACGATCGTTCCGACTGCCAGGCCGCGGAGCATGGCTGCCAGGGTATAGGCCAGGATTAACTGGGCCGGGGTGATTGGCGTGACCAGCAAATCAACGATGTTGCCAAGATAGCGCGACATGAATAAAGATGATGCGACGTTGGAAAAGGAATTGTTGATGACGCCCATCAGAATCAGGCCCGGAATGACGAATTGGGCGTAGCTGAAGCCTTCCAGGACACTGATGCGCTCCCCCAGGGTTGCGCCAAAGATGAACAGATACAAAGAAGCGGTAATCACAGGTGTTACCAGGGTCTGGGAGGCGACTCTCAGGAAACGGCGAATCTCCTTCTGCAGCAAGGTGTAGAAGGGCAGCCAATTGATGAATGTCGGTTCGCGAAACTGTTTCATGGCGTATAACGGCCGGTCTGGGTAATTTGCAAGAAGATTTCTTCGAGCCCGGCCCGCTTGGTTTCAATGTCGGCAATCGGCAGGCCAAGCTCGCACAACATTTTTAAAAGTTCGCCAGTCGCTTGATTGGCCGACAAAGTCAGTTGCAGGGTCGTGCCTTCATCGTTCAGTTCCGCACCCTGGCAGCAGAGGTTCTCGGGAACCTGGTTGATTGGCTTCTCTAAATACACCAGGATGCTGCGGGTACCGAGTTCTTTCAGCAGGTTGGACGTTGATTGCAGGGCGATCAGGTTGCCATGGTGCATAATCGCAATCCGGCCGCACATCTGCTCGGCTTCCTCAAGGTAATGCGTGGTCAGCAGAATGGTTGTGCCTTGTCGGTTGATATCGCGAACGAAATCCCAGAGAGTATGGCGCAACTCGACGTCGACCCCCGCGGTCGGTTCATCGAGAATCAGCAGCCTCGGTTTGTGTATCAGGGCCTTGGCGATCATAAAACGGCGCTTGAGGCCTCCGGACAGCTTGATCATAACCTTGTGCAGGTGAGGTTTGAGACCGAGCCGCTCAATCAGGTTCTGTCGCCATTCCGCGTCATCGGGTACACCGTAATAGCCGGAGTGGAAACGCAGCGCTTGATCAATGGTGAAGAAATTGTCAATTACGATCTCCTGGTGCATGACCCCGACCATGCGCCGGGTGTTGCGATATTCCCTGCGGTTGTCATGGCCGAAAATTTCGATCGTGCCGCTGCCGATATGAGTGACCCCGCCGATCATGTTGATCGTGGTACTCTTGCCCGCACCATTCGGGCCGAGCAGGCCGAAGATTTCACCCGGTGCGATGGTAAAAGAGATATCGTTTACAGCACGGGTGCCGTCATATTCTTTTGTCAGGTTCTGTATAGCCAGGGCCGGAGTTGTCATAGCGTTTCAAGTTATGCCGCTGTGCGAGGTGAATGTCAAGGGGCGTCGTGTGAGGTGATTGACACAAGATGCCGCTGAGGGTCATTATAGGGATTGGAAATTACTATGAAACAGATTTTCATGACGGAACATATCCTGAAGAGAGAGGTTGTAATGACAAGAAGATATCGTGTTGCCCTGTTGATGCTTGGTTTCATTCTGACCGCCGTATCGGTTGGTGCGGAGATGCAGGTTGAACTGAATAAACGCCAGCCCCTCGGCAAGACGCCGCTGGACATTGCCCAGAGCGTCAGCGATGGTCGGCTGTTTGTCCTGCTCGAAGGGGGAATGGTACAGATCCTTTCTGCCGACGGCCAGATTCAGGAGCGTTTCCAGGCCGATCCCGATGTGACTACGCTGGAGGTCTCTCCCGATGGCCAACGGCTTTATCTAGGCAATGCCAAGAGAAATGAATTGCAGCTTGTCGAGCTCTCGAACGTTTACGATCTGCCGGTGAACAATTCGGCGATCAAGGGCCCGGTCGATGCTCCGGTCACCGTCATGGTGTTTGACGATTTCCAGTGTCCCTACTGTGCCCGCCTGGTGCCGATGATTGAAAAAGTTATGGAGACCTATCCGACCCAGGTGCGCGTTGTCTTCAAACATTTCCCCCTGAACATGCACAAATTTGCCCGCCAGGCGGCAATTGCCAGTATTGCTGCGCGCAACCAGGGCAAGTTCTGGCAGTTGCATGACCAGCTGTTTGCCAACTACAACCAGCTCAACGAGGAGAAGATCCGGGAATTGGCCGCAAGCGTCGGTCTCGATATGGAGCGTTTCGACACGGATATTGCAAACCCGGCGCTGCAGCAGGAGATTGCTGCCGATTTGCAGTTGGGAACCGATTCCGGTGTCCGGGGCACGCCGGCCGTTTATATCAACGGAGTACAACTCAAGGACCGCAGTCTCGCAGGCTTCCGGAAGGCGATCGATGCCGAGCTGAAGTAACCTTGGGGACCTTTTTTACCGCGGCGGCAACGTCAACGCAACGCAGCTTGAGTTAACGGCATCGAAGGAGTGCATGGCCATGTTTATGGTCAACACCACGACGATGCCGTTTTTTTGTCTTTCATTTTGCGGCCAGCACGTGCTTGTCAGGGGCCGATGGAGATCAAGCCGCGTCGCTATATCAGCAGAATCAGGCTGCCCGCCACGGTAAGGAGAATGTTGGCAAAGGCGTAGGCGCCGGTGTAGCCAAGAGATGGAATCGTGCTCCTGGCTTCCTTGTTGACGATACTCAGGCAGGCGCCGCTGGTCATCGCCCCGGTGAGTGCACCGAGGAGCAGGACAGGGTTGATTTTGAGAACCTTGCGGCCGAAGAAGTAGCTGAACAAAACCGGAATCACGGTGGTCAGCATTCCTGCGGCGATCAGTGCCACGCCGGACTGCTCCAGCGCTTCAACGATCCCTCGGCCGGCCTTGAGGCCTATGGCGCTCATGAAGAAGAGCATGCCAAGCTCCATCAATACGTAACGGGCCGCACTCGGCATGCGACCGAAGGTCGGGTGAATCGAACGCAAAAACCCGATGACCAGGCCAACTGAGAGCAGGCCGCCGGCAGTGCCGAGGCCGACATCGACACCCATCACATTGATGGTATAGCTGCCGACCAGGATCCCGGCAGCTATGCCGAGGGCAAAGGTCAGCAGATCGGTTTCGTCGAGATCGCGTTCTGCATGGCCAAGAGCTTTCTGCATGCGTTCGATACCGGCGATCGGCCCGGTGACATTCAGAACATCGCCGCGCTGTAGAGTGATATGTGGATCGAGCGGTACCGCAACCCCCAGGCGCTTTACCTCTGCCAGAACGCAACCATATTTCTGACTGACGCTTTTACGGCTGATGTTCATCCCCATGGCGCTTTTTCGAGTGATGACGATCAGGCAGGATTCCGTTCCTGCATCGAGCAGGTCAGAGTCAATGATCTCTGGACCGATTCTTTCCGGGCCTAAAATCAGCTTATTCTGGGCACCGACAAAGGAGACCTTGTCGCCGATTTGCAGGCTCGACTCCTCAGCGACCGGGACGAACTCCTCGCCTCGCTTGATCTTGTGTACCGTCACCGCGCCGGTGCCGGCTTTATGCAGATCAATCAACGGGATGCCGACCAAATCCTGCTTTTGCACCAGAAAGGCCCGGGTCACAATCTTGCCGAGATCGGCCATCTGGTTTGAGTGTGATGCAGTGTCATCGCCTGCCAGGGCCTTTGCTTCATCCACCAGGTTGACCTTGGTGACGATCGGGATGACGCGGATCAGCACGATCAGGCCGATCAGGCCGAACAGATAGGTGATCGCGTAGCCGGTCATGATGTTGCTCAGCATCATCTCTTTCGAGAAACCTTCCGGTGGCAAGATCGTGCCGCTGCGGATCGCGTCTTCTGCGGCGGCCAGAGTCGGTGTTGTGGTCAGTGCCCCGGCGAGGACACCAGCGGAAGAGCCCGGTTCGAGAGAGAAGATCTGCGTGGTTATCGTCGCGATGGCAAAACCGCTGACGGCCACCACCAGGGCGAGGATGAAGTAGCGCAGCCCGTCCTGCATGAGGACGGAAAAGAAACGCGGGCCGGCCTGCAGTCCGACCGAAAAAATAAACATCATGAAGCCGATGCTCTGCACGGGCAGGTTTTCACCGTACCCGTAATGACCGAACACCAGGCCGACAAAAAGAACCCCGGCCACCGGTCCGAACTCGAAGCCCTTTATTTTGACCTTGCCGATCAGGTAGCCGAAGCCCAGCACGACAAAGAACAGCAGAGCCTGGTTGTCGTGCAACAATCCGGTCAGATAATTGAGGGACATAAGGAGGTCTCACAAAATGAAAAGTTTGCGAGATTATAACCGAAGCTGCCGTGAAAACAAGACCAGCAGACAGGTTAAACAGTGAAGACAGTGGACGCTATCCGGCAGATGACAGGTCGGCGCTTTCGTCCGCAGTTGCTCGCCGTTTGCCGAATATTCGGGCTACGATGATGCCGATCTCGTAGAGGACGATAAAGGGGACGGCCAGCGCGGTCTGCGAAAAGACGTCCGGGGGAGTCAGCATGGCTCCGGTCAGAAAGGCCGCGAGCAGGGCGAACTTGCGGTTGCGCGCCAACATCTTGTGATCGACGATGCCCATGCGGGCGAGAAAGAAGATCACGACCGGGAGTTCGAAAACCAGGCCGAAGGCGAGGAGTAGTTTGCTGGAGAGAGACAGGTAAGAACCCATGGAAAGCATGGCATTGAGTTCACCGCTACCGGTCCCGAACTCGATCAGAACCTTGAATGCCATGGGAAAGACGTATTGATAACCGAAAAAAGCTCCGGTCGCGAAGCAGAGGGTGCTGGCCAGGACAAAAGGAACAATGTAGCGTTTTTCGTGCTGGTATAATCCGGGAGCAACAAATGACCAGATCTGCCAGAAGATCACCGGCATTGAGACCAGCAAACCCGCCAGAGCTCCGATCTTCAGATAGGTAAAGAAGGGCTCCGTAGCGGTGATGAAAACCAGCGAAGTGCCTTCTGGCAGAGCAGAACGGACCGGTGAGGCAATGAGATCGAACAGGGGTTCGGCAAAGGCATAGCAGGCCAGAAACGCCACCAGCCAGGAAACCCCGGCGATGATCAGTTTGCGCCGCAATTCCTCGAGGTGCGAGGTCAGGGGCATCCGGTCATCACTCATTCGAGGTGCCCTCGGTTTTGGTTGCGGTGTCGGTGTCGGCAGCAGGATCAGGATCGCTGTCTTTGCTGGCAGGAGCGTTCTCGGCAACGGGTGTTGTCTCGACAGGGTTGGCCTCCTGCGGGTAACCCTCCTGCATGGCGCCAGGTGGTGTCAACTTGGCCGGTGTATCTTTCGGGCGTTTGAAATCATTGGCGCGGGTTTCTGCTTCAAAGGTTTGCTTCAGTTCATCGGTGGCACGTTTGAACTCCGAAAAGCCGCGGCCAAGCGCCCGGGCCAGATCTGGCAGGCGTTTCGGGCCGAGCACGATCAGGGCGATCGCCATAATCAGGAGCAGTTCAGGAAAGCCGATACCAAACATAGGATGTCACCCCGGCCAGAGTTAAAAGACTTTAAAGTGTGCTGAGAATACCGGCAAAAACGGGTCCTGTCAAGACTGCGTGCTACGCGTATAAGCGTTTGACATATCAGGGTTTTTACTCTAGTATACGGCAATCTTTCAGGTAAGGAAGCTGTTGTCGTTATGAATCAGAACGAAATCACCAGTGAAATCCTCCGGTTGGCAGAAGAGCGTGATGCCTTGATCCTGGCCCATAATTACCAGCGCGACGAAATTCAGGCCATGGCGCATATCACCGGGGACTCCCTGGCGCTGTCGGTCGAAGCGGCGCAGACCGGGAAGTCGGTGATCGTGTTCTGCGGCGTACACTTCATGGCGGAAAGTGCCGCAATTCTTGCCCCGGACAAAACGGTTATCCTGCCCCGGCTGGATGCCGGGTGCCCGATGGCCGACATGATCACCGCAGACGGTTTGCGGGAGATGAAAAGCCGCTATCCTGGTGTGCCGGTGGTGACCTATGTCAACTCAAGCGCTGCCGTCAAGGCGGAGAGCGATATCTGCTGTACCAGCGCCAACGCCGTCAAGGTGGTCGCCTCACTGAACGGGCCGGAGGTGATTCTAACACCTGACCGCAACCTGGGGCGCTACATTGCGGCCCAGGTCGACAAGACCTGTCATTTCTGGGATGGCTACTGTCCGACCCACGAGCGCTTTACCGTTGATGATGTCAAGAAGGTCCAGGCCGATTACCCAGACGCACTGTTCATGGCCCACCCGGAGTGTCCTCCGGAAGTGCTGGCCATGGCGGACCATATCTGCTCGACCAGCGGCATGTACACCTTTGCCAGTGAAAATCCGGCGCAACAGTTCATCGTCGGCACCGAAGCCGGTATCCTCTATCGTCTGCGCAAGGAAAACCCGGACAAGGAGTTCATCCTGCCAACCACCCGGCTGATCTGCCCGAACATGAAGCTGACGTCGCTCGAAGATGTTCTACAATCCCTGCAGACCATGGGCCCACAGGTGACAGTACCCGAAGAAGTCAGGATTCCGGCCAAGGTCGCCCTGGATCGGATGCTGGCCGTCCCGCGCGACTGATCCTCCGGTAATCCCTCCGGTTGATATCAGCCGTTCCACGATCGAACTCAACCACGACCCTGACCGCAGCATCGAGGCGATAACCGGATACGGCATGTCCGAGACGACAGAACCACGCATTCAGCATTCTACCCTGTCGGGTCTGCTGGAACCTTTTTCCACAGGCTCTTCCGGTCGTACTGAAATCCTCGGCCTGAACGGCAGCAGCGATGCCTGGTTCAGCGCCGGATTGCTGGCGCGGGAAGACCCCGTTTCGACCCTTCTGGTTGTCGCACCCGATCAGGTTACGGCCCAGCGCTTCCATCGGGCTCTGGTTTTCTATCACGGTATTGCCGCAGATATTCTTTTCTTCCCACACTGGGAAACCGAACCTTACGCACCGCTCAGCCCCCACCCTGAAATCGAAGCGACCAGGCTTTCAACTCTGGCGGCACTCGCCGCCGGTCGCGGCAGGGCTGTTGTCACCACGGTCAAGGCTTTGCAACAAAAAGTCCTGCCACGCAGCGCTCTCGATGCCCTGGTCCTGCAGCTTGAAATCGGCCAGGAGATCTGCCGTGACGAGCTTCTCAAGGGCTTGACTGCGCTTGGTTATCAGCGGGTCTCGCTGGTCGAGGACCGGGGCTGCTTCGCCGTGCGTGGAGACCTGGTCGACCTTTTCCCGCCGATGCTCGAGCAACCGGTGCGGCTGGCCTTTTTCGGTGATGAACTCGAAGAGATCCGGGCCTTTGATCCCGTCAGCCAGCGTTCCCTCGACGATCACATGGTCAGGCTTGACCTGGTGCCAGCCCGGGAGATGATCCTTGCCGGAGCGCATCTGGAAACCTTCACCCGGCGGTTCAAGGAACGCTGTGATGACCTGGAGATCCCACGTCGCCAACGAGAGATGATTCTGGAGGAAGTCCGTGAAGGGCTGCTGGCCCCCGGCCGGGAGAACCTTCTGCCGCTGAATTATGAAAAGCTGGGACTTCTGTTCGATTATCTCGACCGCTTCACCTGGCTGTTACTCGACCCCCCGGCGGTTACCGCGGCTGCTGACGAGTTCAGCGACGCAATTCGTTGTGGGGCCGAGCGGGCGGAGCGGAGCGGGGAGCCTTTTGTTCCGGCCGAGGATTTTTATCTCGTTAACCGGGACCTGGAAGATCGCCTGGCCAGGGGTTCGCGTATCGACCTGGTCTCTCTACAGGTTTACCGGCTCGAAAATGAATCCCCGATATACCGTGTTCCGGTCACCGGCAACGCTGATTTGCGGCCGGACCACGCCGAACATGACGGCAGCCTCGCTCCCCTTGTACAACGCTTTCAAGACTGGTTGAACGATGAGTGGCGAATTCTCGTGGTCTGTCATCAACGTGGCCAGGCGGAGCGCCTGCTCGACCTTCTGGCGCCAAGCGAGCTGCCGGTGAACTGGGTTCCGGAACTGGTCCCGGGACGTCAGGTGCCGGCAGGGCTGACCGTGACCACCGGAAGCCTGGATAACGGGTTCAGGCTGGTTGAGGAAAAACTCGCGATCATCTGTGACGATGAAATCTTCGGCCCACGCACCCATCGCAGGGTACGCCGCCGGCAAAGGGTTTTCGAATCGTCGCTGGCCGACCTGAAACTCGATGAACTGGTCGTGCACACGGATTACGGTATCGGGCGCTACCTTGGCCTGGTCCACCTGCAGACCGGTGATGTCGCCGGAGATTTCCTGCATCTTGAGTATGCCGGGGATGACCGGCTTTACCTGCCGATAGAGCGCATCGAGAAGGTCCAGAAGTATCTTTCCGATGGCAGCTCGCCGCGACTCGACAAGATGGGTGGCGGTGCCTGGGAAAAAGCCAAGCTGAAAGCGCGGGCGGCCATCGAGGAACTGGCCCGCGAGCTCCTGCAGATCCAGGCTCGGCGGCAGATGGCAAAAGGCTTTCGCTACGCCCCTCCGGATCGCCTGTTCCGGGAATTCGAAGCCTCTTTTCCCCACGAAGAGACTCCTGACCAATTGGAGGCGATCGAAGCGGTCATCGAAGACATGGTTTCTGAGCGTCCCGTCGATCGCCTGATTTGCGGTGACGTCGGATACGGCAAGACCGAGGTCGCGATTCGTGCGGCGTTCAAGGCGGTGCTCGACAGTCGACAGGTGGCGATTCTGGTGCCGACCACCGTGCTGGCCCGACAGCACCTCGAGACGTTCAGGCAGCGCTTCGCCGATTACCCGGTTGTTGTCGAGATGTTGTCGCGCTTCAGGACCCCGGCCGAGCAGAAACGGATCATTCAGCGCACCGCCAAGGGGCAGGTGGATATCCTGATCGGTACCCATCGGCTGTTACAGAGAGACCTGCATTTTAAAAACCTTGGCCTGATTGTGATCGACGAAGAGCAGCGCTTCGGTGTGACTCACAAGGAGCGACTGAAGAAGATGCGCGCCGAAGTCGACGTGTTGACGCTGACCGCAACACCGATTCCACGCACCCTTCATTTGAGTCTGGCCGGTCTGCGCAACCTGTCGATTATCGACACGCCGCCTGTTGATCGCCAGGCGATTCGTACCTATGTCACCCGGTTTGATGATGACCTGATCCGTGATGCGATCCTGCGCGAACTGCGTCGTGGTGGGCAGGTGTATTTTGTCCATAACCGGGTGCAATCGATCGATGCGATGGCCGATTTCCTGCGCCGGCTGGTCCCCCAGGCGAAAATCGGTATTGGCCACGGCCAGATGCCGGAAAAAGAGCTGGAAAAGGTCATGCTTGATTTCATCGAAGGGGAGACCAACCTGCTGGTCTGTTCGACGATCATTGAGAACGGGATCGATATTCCCACAGCGAATACCATGATTATCAACCGGGCCGACTGTTTCGGTCTGGCGCAGCTCTACCAGTTGCGCGGCCGGGTCGGGCGTTCGCATCAACGCGCCTATGCTTACCTGTTGATCCCGGGCGAGGGGGTTCTGACCAAGGATGCCCGGGAACGGCTCAAGGTCCTGCAGGAGCAGGCCGAACTGGGTGCCGGCTTCCGCATCGCCCGTCACGATCTGGAGCTGCGCGGCGCCGGGGATCTACTTGGTGCCCGGCAGGCCGGGCAGGTTGCTGCAATTGGCTTCGAGATGTATACCGACCTGCTCGAAGAGACCGTCCAGGAATTGCAGGGTCAGGCCCGTGAAGAGCGGATTGATCCCGAGATTCGCCTGGGGCTTTCGGCGTTCCTGCCGGAGCGTTATGTCGCCGACCCCAATCAGCGCCTCGTGCTTTACCGCAAGCTGGCTTCAGCCCGGGAAGATGTCGAGATCTACCAGGCCGCAGATGAATTGCGAGATCGTTATGGCGAACTGCCCGGAGAAGCCGAATTACTGCTGGAAGTCATGAAGCTGCGTGTGCTCATGAAACAGCTCCATGTCGAACAGGTCGAGTACGACGGACACAACCTGGTCTTTGCTTTCCCGGCATCAACCAAGGTCGCCCCGGAACAGATCCTGGCCCTTCTTGAGGACAGCAAAAAATACCGTTTCAGCCCGGATTACCGGCTGACGGTCCGGCTCGGCCGAATCCCTCGCGATGCGGTGCTGGCCGCCGCCAAAAAGGAATTGCAAGGATTTTGCCGGCTATGATAGTTTGACAACCTGCTGCCAACTCTTTAGGTGTAAACCCCATGTCTTTGTTACGCATCACATTACTGTCTCTTCTGCTTCTCGGCACCGGCCTGTTTTCGTCCGGATGTGAAGCGGAGCCGGAGATGAAACCGATGCCGCCGCTGATCGTCATCAACGACCGGGAAATCAGCAAAGCGGAGTTCCTCGCTCAATTTGAAAAGAGTCTGCAGAAGGACCAACCACTGACCGGCATCGAACGCGAGGAACTGCAGCGCTCCTTTCTGGTTCAGCTGATTGACCGTGAACTGATCCATGATGAGGCCCGGCGGCTCAATATCGAGGTCACCGAGGCGGACATTGATGCAGCGTTACTGGCATATCGCCAGGACTATTCCGGGACCAGTTTCGAGACAATGCTCCAGGAACGGGGAGTGACCCTGGAGGGCTGGCGCGAGGAACTCAAGGAAAGCCTGATCATGGAGAAACTCCTTGAGGAGGCGGTGTATTCCAAGGTTGATGTGGCGGACAAGGAAATCTCTGATTACTATACAGCGAATCGCGAACAGTTCGACCGTCCTGCCCAGGTCAGGGCCCGACAGATTGTCGTGGCCGATGAAGTCGAGGGCCAGGAGCTTCTCGGCATGCTGCGCCAGGGACGACCGTTTGCAGAGATTGCTGCGGAATATTCTCTGTCACCGGATGCCGAGCAGGGTGGAGACCTCGGGTTTTTTGCCCGGGGAGAGATGCCTCCGGAGTTTGATGATGTCGTGTTTGACCTGCCGGTCAACCGTCTGAGCGACCTGGTCAAGAGTGAGTACGGGTACCATATCTTCCTCGTCGAAGAGAAGCGCAAGGCGGTCCGACTGAAGAAAAAGGAGGTGTCGGACGAAATCCGCGCGATCCTGGAAAGTCAGAAAAAAGAAGTTGTTTATCTTGACTGGTTGCAGGAAATGCGGGCCCGGGCCGTGATTAATGTTGACTGGACTCAGCTCGAAGAAGCCAGCCATAAAAACAGATAAGAAAGAGGATCACATGAGACAGTTCGGAATCGCCCTGTTATTATTACTCTGCATCGGCTTGAATACGGCGTCAGCTGCTGTCGTCAGCCGGATTGCCGCAGTTGTTAACACGGATATTATCACGACCTACCAGCTCGACCAGAAGCTTCAGGAGCAATTGGCAAAGCAGGACAAGCAACCGTCCCCGGCCCAGCTCGGGGCGCTGCGCCAGGAACTTTTATCACGCATGATCGAGGAAACCCTGGTTCAGCAGCGAGTCAAAGCACTCAGGCTGAGTGTCTCTGATGAAGAGATTGAAACCGCCCTGCTCGATGTGCAGCAGAAGAACCAGCTGACCAGGGAGGAGCTTGAGGATGCCGTCACCTTACAGGGCATGGATTTCCAGGCCTATCGCGACAACCTGGCTGAGCAGATTCTGCGTTATAAGTTGATCGGTGAAGAGGTGCGTAGCCAGGTTGACGTGCCCGAACGGGAAATAGTCGAATACTATCGCGCTCACCTGGACGATTATCGCCTGGCTCCTGAAGTTCATCTCAGCGCGATCACTTTCCCGGTTTCGGAAAAGGCTTCGGAGCAGGAGCGGCAGAAGATCAAATCGGTTGTCCGCGAGGCATTGGAGCGTTTGCGTAACAATGAAGACTTCGACCAGGTGGTGGACAGCTACAATCTGACCTATGGCGCCACGGGGAGCGATATGGGCAATGTTGCCTATGCTGACCTGAACCCCGAATTTCTTGCTGCGATCGAAGCTGTGGCTGACGGCGGCTACAGTGATCCGGTAGAAATGAAAGAGGCGATTCTCCTGTTCCGGATTAATCAGAGGCAGGCCGGCGGTCTGCGGCAGTTTGACGACGTGAAATTCGATATTTACCAAACGATCATGGATCAGAAGACCGATGCCCGGATCAAGGAATGGACCAAGAGCCTTAAAACGAAAGCATATATCGATATCCGTCTTTGACCTGTCCTGCTGAAAGACCACAGGCACTAACCGGTGCTGGCAAGGTTTTGTTCATGACATGTAAAAGCCCACCTGTTGCAGGCGGGCTTTCTGTTTTATCTCCATCTGGTGCTATTGGCCCAGTGATGTTTTTAACGTTTCGCAATGTTTCCGATAGGTCTCCCGATCCTGACCGTCAAGCTCGATAAACAGGACCCCGCTGCTGCAGATCTCTTCATTTTCAGGTTGTGAGTTGACCACCTGGCCCGTAACCTGGACCAGGTCATTGTTGAGGCCCAGGGTAATGCGCAGCTGCTGGCCAGGTTCAAAGAATTGCCCGGTTTCCAGGCGCAGCCCATCATCGCTGACGTTGAGGGTGCGGGCGAGGCCGCGGCCAGTCACCTCACCGGAGTCACCAAGAATTTCATAATCGAGAAAATTCAGGGCGTAACGACGCTCAGCTTTTCGACGTTCAAACAGTTTATCCTTCATCCAAGGGTCTCCAGTTGCGCATGACACGTTGAAATATTCTGAGTATAACCGCTTCCGCCTGGTTTGAAAACCGCTTTCCCTGTCCGGAACGGAAAACAGAATATGTAAATCAGGTTGAGGACTTTTTCGCGGCTGGGCTATACTGTTTCTTTGGCCGATAATCAGCGAACAGAATTTATGAAGAAACCACTTCTCATCACCATGGGTGACCCGACCGGGGTTGGCCCGGAAATCATTGTCCAGGCCGCTGGCAAGGGCGCCTTTGCCGGGCTGTCTCGCCCGGTCGTGGTTGTCGGTGACCTGGCGATCATGAAACGGGCAGCGCAGGTCTGTGGCTTTGAGGTTGTTTGGCAGACGGGTTCGCCAGCCCCCCTGGCTTCAGGTGAACTGGTGTTCTCCGGCCAGACCCTGTCGATACGTGAAATTTCCGATCTCGATCCTACACAACAGAAGTATGGGCAACCTGTTGTCTGCTCCGGCCGCGCCATGTTCGACTATATCTCCTGGGCCTGTGATCGCTGCCTCGCTAAAGATGCTGCGGGCATGGTGACTGCGCCGATCAACAAACAGGCGCTGCAGCTCGCCGGAGCCGACTACCCCGGGCACACGGAACTGCTCGCGACGCGTTGTGGCGTTGACGAGGTGGTCATGATGTTGGCCGGCGAGCGCCTCAAGGTTTGTCTGGTGACAACCCACATTGCCCTGCGCGATGTGCCGCGAAGATTGACCGTTGACCGTGTCCTGTCGACGATCCGGATCGCCGCAACGAGTTTGCGCCAGCAGTTCGGTCCCGTATCGCCACGCCTGGCGGTCCTTGCCCTCAACCCGCATGCCGGAGAAGGCGGTTTGTTCGGTGATGAAGAGACACAATTCATTGTCCCGGCCATCGAGACAGCTCGGCACGAAGGGATCGATGCCAGTGGTCCGCACAGTGCTGACACCCTTTTCTGGTTTGCCGCCCAGGGCCGCTACGATGCTGTCATCTGCATGTACCACGACCAGGGGCTGATCCCTCTCAAGCTCCTGCATTTTGATGACGGAGTCAATGTCACCCTCGGCCTGCCGATTGTGCGGACCTCGGTGGACCACGGCACCGCCTACGATCTGGCCGGGAGCGGCAAGGCCAGTCCCACCAGCCTGATTGCGGCCGTCAAGATGGCGGATGAAATGGCGGACAAGCAGGAAAGTGGAACGCGGAGCGCCGAACGTGGAGAGTCAAAAACATAAACAATGGTATTTATTTTCGGCGCTCTTTTCAGCGGCTCAAGGCAGGAATGGTTTTTAACGGTTCACGGATGACTCATCACGAATCACGGATAACATGGTCGATAAAATCATTATCAAAGGTGCCTGCGAGCACAACCTGAAGTGCATCGACGTCGAAATTCCGCGTGATCGGCTGGTGGTGATCACCGGAGTTTCCGGCTCCGGAAAAAGTACCCTGGCGTTCGACACCATTTACGCCGAGGGTCAGCGTCGTTATGTGGAAAGCCTTTCCGCTTACGCCCGGCAGTTTCTCGAGCAGATGGACAAGCCGGATGTCGAGAGTATCGAGGGGTTGAGCCCGGCGATCTCTATCGAACAGAAATCCACCTCGAAGAACCCGCGTTCAACTGTCGGTACAGTCACCGAGATTTACGATTACCTTCGCTTGCTTTATGCCCGTATCGGGCGGGTGCACTGCCCTTCCTGCAAAAAGGAGATTGCCTCGCAAACCGCTGAGCAGATGGTTGAGCAGGTCCTCGACCTGCCGGAGAAGAGCAAACTCCTGCTCCTGGCTCCGATTGTCCGGGGTCGCAAGGGGGAATACCGCAAGGAGCTGCGCCAGCTCCAGGCCGATGGTTTCGTACGGGTCCGGGTTGATGGCGAAATGTACGACCTGAGTGAAGAGATCACCCTCGACAAGAACAAAAAGCACACCATTGAGGTCGTCGTCGACCGACTTGTGGTCAAGGAGGGCATCGCCAGTCGGTTGGCCGATTCCATGGAGACGGCACTGCGGCTTGGCGAGGGTCTGGTCAGGGTCGAGGTGGTCGGCGGAGACAGTCATATTTTCTCGGAATGGCACGCCTGTGCAGAATGCGGTATCTCGATTCCGGAGATGACCCCGCGCATGTTCTCTTTCAACAATCCGTATGGTGCCTGCCCCGACTGTTCCGGTCTTGGCACGCGCATGTATTTCGATCCGGAACAGGT
>Ga0210079_1000057_pt1 | contig 14853 bp, 10 predicted proteins | sample White_CordA_D2_FD_185587 | JGI IMG/M metagenome (GOLD analysis project Ga0210079, IMG submission 185587) | Wetland microbial communities from the San Francisco Bay, California, USA, that impact long-term carbon sequestration - White_CordA_D2... | ecosystem: Environmental > Aquatic > Marine >...
TGTGGTAGCCAGCGCCTCTAAGTGCGTACTTTTCCTGGATGGAAATGTGGATGCCACCAGGTCGTAATCCTGCAGCAATAGCGCTAATTTATCAGGCGGACCATTCATAAACCTCGTATCGTTGACTTTGATCTTGTCAAGGGCCGCAATGGTTTCCAAATCAGAAAAGGCTGGGGTGGACGCTTCATTTTTCAGAAGTGAATTTTCCTTCTGAAGGATTTCTCTTGCCGTCTCAAATTCCCCCGCCTCGGCAAAAGCCACTGCTGACATGTGACGGTCCCAATCAATGCTTTTAGGTGCTTTAAAATAAATCAGATCCACAGAAAGTTTGCTGGTCTTCATGAGCCTGCCGAACTGTTCCGCCAACCGCCGAATATTTGTTCCCTCTTCGGCCAGCAGCACAGTACGGTTTCTTTTGATTTGATCTCTGGCTATCAATATCGGGCACGGCGCCTTTGCATACAATCTGGAGTTGATGAGCTTGCAGAAATCCTTCACATTCGAGATGGCATGATCCCCTTCAATAAAAAGGTCATAGGCATTATTCGTGAGTTCAGTCAGAGTCTCTTTATCCCTATCCCCCAGCATCACTTTTGGTGGCCCGCTGATGGGAAAGTGAACATTTTCCGTTTTCAGCATCCTGCTTATCATCGACATACCATCTTCCAGTACGCCTTTTTCCCAGGTGCGACGCACCCAGCCACAGCCAACCGACCGGGGTTTTATGTCAGGCCGCATTACATGGATCATCTGCAGGCGCAGATCAAAAATTAACTGACGCATGTGATCGACAAATTTGAGAGCAATACTCGAGGCCAGATCTTCATCCAAATACAACGCTCCATTAATCATATTATTCACCTATGCTAAAAGATTTCAGTGGGCCTCCAAGGCTTATAGTCAAAACACCTCAAGGCCGGTTTTTTCCTAGATTGGTCCTGCTTGGCAATGCCAATTATGGTTTGTCATTTTCAAGGGCAAATAAAGGATTGCTCTTGTGCCCTATTCAAAAACTGCCGCTGAGCGCCATCACAGAAGTTTCTGTGATCATTATGCCTATACATTTAGCAATGCCCATGCCAGTCTGTGATGGAAGCTGGAATTTGCGGCTGGTTTTATATCAAGAAACAAATGAGGGATGGCATAGACCCCCCATGGTTAAAGGAAAAATGCTAATTTCTCAGATAAGGATCAAAAAAATTCGGAAGGATTTTTAGGCGAAATTTTCACTGGGATGCACGTAAAGCGCTAAAGCACAACATTCGCACCTAAGATATTGGGATCAATAATAAAATTGATATTGAATCCCAATAATTGTATCACAATAGAGGCATAAAACAACGGTGTCCATGTGCCACATTGAAACAGATGGATCTTGTTAAGGCGGGGAAACCAATGGTTAGGGGGAAAGGCGTGTTTGGGGGCTCTGCAACGCGTTTCAATCTGAAACGCATCAGGTCTCAGTCGCATCATCGTCCTGCAGGCCAAACTTCTTCATGCGCCGCCAGAGAGTTGTCCGGGGAAGATCCAGGATATCGCTGGCCAGATTTTTGTTGAAATTGGTTGCTGTCAGCACCTTTTCAATATGCCTTTTCTCCACCTCTTCCAGCGTTAGAAAAGACTTTTGCTCCAAACCGTGCAGTGAAAGCTGCTGGATTTCCGGCGGCAGATCCTGACATTGCAGTTGCGTCTTGTCCGTCAGAGCGACGGCACGCTGAATGATGTTCTCCAGTTCTCTTACATTTCCCGGAAAATCGTAACTGAATAATAAATCCAGGGCCGGGGACGAAATCCCGCTGACCTGTTTATTGAAGGCTCGATTAAACTTATTAATAAAAAAAGAAGCAAGGAGGGGAATATCCTCTTTGTGTTCAGCAAGGCGGGGAAGATGAATATTGACTACATTCAGCCGATAATAAAGATCTTCACGGAAAATGCCGGCATTGATGGCAGCCTGTAGATTTTTGTTGGTTGCAGCAATGATGCGGATGTCAAGGTCAATGGGTTTCGTCCCACCGACTCGCAGAATTTGTCTTTCCTGTAAAACATGGAGGAGTTTGACCTGCATGGAAAGCGGCATTTCGCCAACTTCATCCATGAGAACTGTACCGCCGGACGCGGTTTCAAAAAGGCCTTTCTTGCAGAACGCCGCACCCGTGAAAGCGCCTTTTTCATGGCCGAACAGCTCGCTGCTGATCAACTCTTCAGAAAAACCACCGCAGTTAAAATAAACAAAGGGCTTGTCTTTTCGCTGACTGAGGGAATGAATGGCACGGGCAACCATCTGTTTCCCGGTGCCGGTTTCTGCCTCCAGCAGGACATTGCAATTTACTGTGGCAATTTTTTTTATCATGGCAATAATCGCCTGCATGGCCTTACTGGTACCGATAAATCCAGCGATTGGATCATTATTGCTCATAGCCTCGCGGAGTTGTCTGTTTTCTTTTTGCAGCTCGATTTTCTGCGCAGCTCTGCGGGCAAATAATCTTATATCATGGCGTTTGCAGGGCTTAGTTATATAATGAAATGCTCCTTTTTGTATTGCGTCAACAGCTGTTTCGATGGTTCCAAATCCGGTTACGATTATTGCTTCTGTCTCTTCGTTGGCCTGTTTAGTCATTTGCAGGATTTCCAGACCTCTAATATCAGGTAGATTGAGGTCAATAAATACTATATGGAAAGGTTCCTCTCTCATGCGTGCAAGATAGGGCTGGCCGCATAAAAAGGTCTCCACCTGAAAACCATCCTGTTCCAGAACCCGTTTAACCTGATCACAGGTTATTTTCTCGTCATCAATTACGGCTACTCGTAGCATTCTCATTTCCTTTCTGTTCACTTATCTTTCTGTCTGCAACAGGCAGAAAGATAGAAAAGGTTGTCCCCCGGCCTGTTTTGCTCTTAACCTCCATGAATCCATTATGCTTCCATATTATATTATGGACAATGGAAAGCCCCAGGCCTGTCCCATCTCCAAGCGGTTTAGTGGTAAAAAAAGGATCAAAGATCGTTTCTAGTTTATCAGGGGGGATACCGCAACCCGTATCACTGAAATCAATTCTTATCATACCCTTAGAATCTTCCTGAGCCTCAATGGTTATCAAACCACTTTCAGAAATTGAATAAATTGAATTTAAGAATAAATTTAAAAAAACCTGTTGGAGTTGCTGGAAATCTCCCCGAACCGGCGAAAGATTATCAGGGGTATCTATATCAAGTTGGATATTTCCCAGTTTAAGTTGGTTGCCAATTAATTTGACAGTACTGTCAATTAACTTCCTGATGTAAATCTCGTCTTCCGGTATGGCAGAAGTGTCACGGGAGAAATCAAGAAGATTTCTGACCACATTGCTGGCTCTTTCCGTCTGTATAATTATATTGGCAAGCATTTCCTTTGCTTCACTTGCAGACAGACTATCAAATTCTTCCTGCAGCGTGTCGACGGTTAAAGAAATGTTGTTCAGCGGGTTATTCAATTCGTGGGCAACTCCGGAAGAAAAGACACCGATTGAGGCTAGCTTTTCCGATTGAATCAACTGTTTCTGTTTAAGTTCTGTCTCTTTTACCATTTGATTGAACGCTTCAATCAAGTTGGAAATCTCATCCTCTTTTGACGTATCATCATCAATAGGCTCCCAATGGCCGCTGGTTAGCATTTCTGTAGACTTTTGTACAGAGGACAGTCGATGTAAAATACTTTTAGTCTGCATGACAAAAACGCCAAGGACAAAAACAAAACCTACACCCGTGACTATTAAAAACCCTACAAGAGTATTGTGGAGGGTAGTGTGGATTTCTTTTCGTTTTAGTTCCACCAGGTTGGCGGAAAAATCCACCATGGACTTTCCACTGGCCCGAATTGCTATAGCATTAGCATTCGTTATTTTACCATTAGCAAGATTTTCCTTGTATTTTTCGATGTCACGATTGAACTGAAGATATTTCTGCTCCCCAATAGTATGTTTAATTTTATCAGCAATACGAATGGAATTTTTTTCAACTGCATCTAGATAGTGCAAAACCTGGTCGTGGTTATAGCTGCTTTTCCCAAGATCAAAAATTAAATTCTTTTCAAAACGCCTCAATTCCAGAATATTATTGGCCAGAGTATAATAATCTTCAATAACGGTCAGATCAGATTTCAACTCAAATATATTTATTCCGTACCCTGAACCCATCATCGCAATAAAACAAATAATCACAATAAAGAAGATTTTTATCCTTCGCCGTATCGTTTGACTTTTAAATTCTACTCTCATTTAACTGTCTATTGTATTTTCAATTTATAACAGGGGGGCTGCCAAGAAACAGACGTATTCCGTGATCGTTACGCGTATTTAAGTAGTGAAAAAAAATAATAACCGGTTTTATAAGCAACCGCATAGCAAGTCAAGAAGTGTCAGAAAGTATCTTTACCCCAAAGCCACATCAAGTATCATCATTACCGAAAAACCAAACATTGTTGCCATTGTCACTAAATCGATATTTTCATATTTTCGTTGGGATTCTGGAATTAATTCCTCCACAACGACAAAAATCATGGCACCGGCAGCAAAACAAAGAGCGTATGGTAAAATGTTCTGCATTTTTATGACAAATAGAGCTCCGAGAACCCCAGCGATTGGTTCCACCATGCCTGAAGCTTGCCCCAGAAAAAAACTTTTCCCTTTACTCATCCCTTCCCTTCTCAATGGCATTGATACAGCGGTACCTTCAGGGAAGTTTTGAATCCCAATTCCAATTGCCAAAGCAATTGCTCCTCCAATCGAAGCAGACGGCAGGTTAGCTGCTACCGCGCCAAAGGCTACGCCTACAGCAAGGCCCTCCGGGATATTGTGAAAAGTTATAGCAAGAACAAGAAGGGTACTTCGTTGCCATGAAGTCTTTATCCCTTCACTTTTATCAATATTCAGCCCAGGATGAAGGTGTGGCAAAAATTTGTCAATCAGCCTCATAAAAATTCCACCACCCATAAATCCGATGGTCGCGGTCAACCAGGGAACCTGTTCCAACTGTTCAGCCATCTCGATGGCTGGTGCGAGAAGAGACCAGAAGCTGGCAGCAATCATTACCCCGGCAGCAAATCCAAGCATTGCATCCATTACTTTTTGATTTAAAGATCTTGTAAAAAAAACAAGTGCCGCACCTGCTGCCGTGACGCCCCAGGTGAAGAGTGTGGCAATAAACGCCTGCATGATGGGATTGAACTGTTGTATAAAATCGACCATTCTTTGTTATTCTCTCAGCTCTAGTGCATTTCGGCTAAACGATAGTTCACATTCCTTGCCACATGTTGAATATGTGAAGAATAATTAATAATTCTTAACTCGCCTGTAACTATTCATATCCCTTAAGTTACGCTACAAGTCATACAATTTCAAAAAATTGCAGGTGATTACTGAAATGTTCGTGAAAAAAGGGCTAGCAGGTGGCCTTTCTGACATATTCACTGTAGTTATTGCGGTATATCTCTGCCAGGGAAAGAAATGTTGTGACGATCAAGGGGCCGTAAATGATCCCTAAAACACCGTAGACACTGAGCCCCCCCAGAATGGAAAGAAAAACGAGGAGCGTGTGCATTTTTACCCGTTCACCAACCATCCAGGGTTTCAACATATACTCCACAGAAAAAGAAAGTGTCACATAGAAAATAAGCATAAAAATCCCCACCCCCACACTGCCTTTCAAAAACAGAATTATGGCGGCCGGCACCAGAACCAGCCCGATGCCGAAAATTGGCAGAAAGGCAAGGATGGCCATGACACCTCCCCATAAAATGGGAGAGGTAATGCCGAAAAACATAAATGCCGCTCCGCCCAGAAAGCCCTGCAGCAGTCCGCACAAGCCATTGCCGACAAGAACAGCCTTGGCAATTTCTTCGAACTTTCTAAACAGTTGCCGTTCCTGTTGGTCCGGCAGAGGCGAAAGTTCAAGGATATAGGAGATAAAACGTTCCTGATCGATCAATAGAAAAAAGATAACAATGACCATCATAAAAAAACTGATGACAAAATTCATGATGTTTGCAGCCCAGGCGCTTGCCTGGTTATAAAGAAAGAGCCCGGCTACTTTCCCAAATTCAGAGAAAACCGCACTGATCCGTTCAGGGTGCAATTCAATACCAAATCCTGCAAAAATTTCCTTTATCCTGCCAACGCTTTGGTTTTCTTCCAGCAGCTGCTGCATCATGAGGGCCAGGTTTTTACCCTTTATCAGGGGGTATATCCCCAAAACCTCCTTGGAAAGGGCAATAACAAATATCATGAGCGGCACAAATACAACTACTATAATGAGCAAGCATGTAACCAGAGAGGAAAACTGGCCTGAAAATTTGAGTCGCTCATGAAAAAATCTGAAAACCGGCTGAAAGAGTCCTGCCAGGAGAAAAGAAAGGATAAGAATGGAAAAGAAGGGCCAGAGAAGACGGCCAAGCAACAGGAAAGAGACCAGAAAAAGCAGGAGAAAATACCGGAAGACAAGAGGGCTGAATGGTTTTTGGGGCGTTGTTTCAGGCTGTGTTTCCATCGATTGGATCCCTGCAGTGTAATGACTACCCTGTTTGACAGGCCGACGCAGCAGCGGATTTATTTCGGGCCGCAGGCCTGATTTATACTTACTATGCCAATGCTGTCTTTATACTCCCCAGCGAAATACTTTCGCTATATAAAGTTGCAATTTCATGATGTTGGAGGTATAGGCTATATTTTTATTTTTATATAGATAAATCCTTCCTTGATTTCTAATATACTGTATTAAAAAGGAAAAGCAAAAAAGAAGCTTATTCGAAGGAGTAGTACTGCATGGATATCCAGGTCGTAAAATCGGCTCCCGACCTCCTGAAGGCGAAGCCGGACGAAAATTCCTTAGGGTTTGGACAGCATATGGCTGACCACATGTTCGTCATGCTGTATGACGAAAGCATGGGCTGGCATGACGCTGCAATTAAGCCGTATGAAAATTTTTCACTGGCGCCGGCAGCTATGGTCCTGCACTACGGCCAGGCCATTTTTGAAGGTCTTAAGGCCTACCGCGGCACCGATGACAAGATATACCTCTTCCGGCCGACTGACAACCTGAAAAGAATGAATGACTCAGCCACAAGGATGTGCATGCCTGAAATTCCTGTGGATGTTGTCTTCAGCGCCATGAAAAAACTTGTTGCCCTCGACAAGTCCTGGGTTCCCAGGGCTGAAGGGGCAACGCTCTATATACGACCGGCCATGATTGCCTCAGAAGCAGGACTCGGGGTCAGGCCGGCCAAACAGTATCTTTTCTTCATTATAAATTGTCCGGTCGGGGCCTATTACCCTGAAGGTTTCAACCCTGTAAAAATCTTTGTGACTGACACGTATGTCCGTGCTGTTGCCGGCGGCGTCGGCAATGTCAAAACGGCCGGCAATTATGCTGCCAGCATAATGGCTGCCGTAGAGGCGCAAAACCAAGGGTACACACAGGTGCTTTGGCTGGATGCCATTGAACGCAGGTACATTGAAGAAGTCGGCACCATGAACATTTTCTTCCTGATTGATGATGAACTTATAACGCCGCCGTTGACCGGCAGTATTCTGCCGGGCATCACGCGGGATTCTGTACTGCGCCTGACGAAAGACTGGGGTTTGAAGGTTTCGGAAAAAAGGATCACCATTGACGATGTGCTGGCGGCCAATGAAAAAGGGAGCCTGCAGGAAATCTTCGGAACCGGAACTGCTGCCGTTATTTCCCCGGTCGGGGAACTCAACTATAAAGGCCAGGTGTGCACCATTAATCATGGGAAAACAGGGGCCTTCGCCCGGAAATTATTCACTGAGCTGCAGGCCATCCAGAACGGACATAAACAAGATCCTTACGGCTGGGTGGTTGAAGTATAATTTTTTTTAAAATCTTCTCTTGATTTTTAAAATATCGTACCTATAGTTTCGCCCATCCTGGCATGTATGCCAAAATAACCTTGTTTTTCAAGGTTTTAGTTAAATTGTTACTGTCTTGTTCCCTGAGATGAAGCAGACACCTGCTCCATCGGGAAAAAATTAAAAAATAAAAACTAACATGTATATGGAGGAAAAAAAATGAAAGTTCGTCCACTGAATGACCGGATTCTGGTCAAGCGTTTGGAAGAAGAGGAAATGACCAAAGGCGGTATTATTATTCCGGACTCTGCAAAAGAAAAACCAGCTGAGGGTGAAGTTATCGCAGTCGGCAAAGGCAAGATTAACGATAACGGCGACCGGATCAAACTTGATATAAAAGTGGGAGACCGTGTTTTATTCAGCAAATATGGCGGCACTGATGTCAAATTAGACGGCGTCGATCATCTCATCATGCGTGAGGATGATATTCTTGCCGTTGTTGAATAAAAACAGCACCCATTATATTGTAGCTTTCAAACCATTCTGGATTTTACCAAACGATAAAATTGGCTTTAAAGAGGAGATAGATAATTATGGCTGGAAAAGATATTAAATACGGAGTAAAAGCCCGCGAGTCCATTCTCAAAGGCGTCAATATCCTGGCAGATGCTGTTAAAATTACCCTGGGCCCCAAAGGCCGCAACGTTCTGCTGGAAAAATCCTTTGGCTCTCCCACAATCACCAAGGACGGCGTCAGTGTTGCCAAAGAAATTGAGCTTAAGGATAGATTTGAAAACATGGGCGCACAGATGGTGAAAGAGGTTGCCTCCAAAACCAGTGACGTTGCCGGTGACGGCACCACAACTGCCACCATCCTGGCTCAGGGCATCTACGCTGAAGGTTCCAAGCTGGTTGCTGCCGGCTCCAACCCCATGGATATCAAGCGTGGTATCGACAGCAGCGTTGAGGCCATTGTTGCCGAGCTCAAAAAGATTTCCAAACCCACCAAGGAGCAGAAGGAAATTGCCCAGGTAGGCACCATTTCCGCCAATAACGACGCGACCATCGGCAACATCATTGCCGAGGCCATGGACAAGGTCGGCAAGGAAGGCGTCATCACCGTGGAAGAGGCGAAGGGCATGGAAACCTCCCTGGAAGTAGTTGAGGGTATGCAGTTTGACCGCGGCTACCTGTCCCCCTATTTTGTCACCGACCCGGAAAAGATGGAGGTCGACCTTGAAGACGCGGCCATCCTGATCAATGAAAAAAAGATCAGCTCCATGAAAGACCTGCTGCCCATTCTTGAGCAGGTGGCCAAGATGGGCAAACCATTGCTCATTATTGCAGAGGATATTGACGGCGAAGCCCTTGCCACCCTGGTGGTTAACAAGCTGCGCGGCACCTTGAATGTTGCTGCTGTCAAAGCCCCCGGCTTCGGCGACCGCAGGAAAGCCATGCTGGAGGATATCGCCATCCTTACCGGCGGCCAGGTGATTACCGAAGATCTCGGCATCAAGCTCGAGAATGTCACTGTCAATGATCTTGGTAGTGCCAAGCGCATTGTTATTGATAAAGACAACACCACCCTCGTAGACGGCGGTGGTGACAAAAGTAAACTGGAAGGCCGTGTCAAGCAGATCCGGGCCCAGATTGATGAGTCAACATCTGATTACGACCGTGAAAAACTGCAGGAACGCTTGGCTAAACTGATAGGCGGCGTTGCCGTTATCAATGTCGGTGCCGCCACTGAAACAGAGATGAAAGAGCGCAAGGCCCGTGTTGAAGACGCCTTGAATGCAACCCGTGCTGCAGTTGAAGAGGGCATTGTTCCCGGTGGCGGTGTTGCCTATCTGCGCTGCATTAAGGTGCTCGACAAACTTGAGCTCAAAGGCGACCAGGCCCTTGGCAAAAAGCTGATTGCCCGCGCCCTGGAAGAGCCTGTACGCCAGATCGCCAACAACGCCGGCCGTGAAGGTTCCGTCATTGTTGAGCATGTGAAGGAAATGAAAAATGCCATGGGCTTCAATGCTGAAACCGAAGAATATGAAGACCTTATCAAGGCAGGTGTCATTGACCCGGCCAAGGTAACCCGCTTTGCCCTGCAGAATGCTGCAAGTGTTGCAGGGCTCCTTCTGACCACCGAATGCATGATCGCAGAACATCCCGAAGAGGATAAGGGCGGCGGCGGTATGCCTCCAGGCGGCATGGGCGGCATGGGCGGCATGGGCGGTATGGGCGGCATGATGTAAAGCCCTTCCCCGGCTATCAATTTAGCCTGGTTTATATAGAAAACAAAAAGAGCCCCGGTTACCGCTGGGGCTCTTTTTGTTTTTAACGCTCTTGTAGATCTCCTTCATGCATTTGTGTGCTAGGTCTTTAAGGCTAAAAAGGAGTTATTTTCCTGTTGACATGTCAAGGGAAATTTAACATAGTTGTCCCCTCTTATGCGTGGCGATGTAGCTCAGCTGGTTAGAGCGCACGGCTCATATCCGTGGTGTCCGGGGTTCAAGTCCCTGCATCGCCACCAATTAAATACAACGGCTGTAATCCTACAGGGTTACGGCCTTTTTTTATGCACCCGGGAAATAGTGCCCCGATATCGTTTTCTCCACACCATGTCAAACCGATTTAGTACGACAATTTTTCCCATTTGTAAATTTCCCAAGAAACTGTATAATAATTAAATTAAGGGGTATTTTTTCGATATACGGTTAAAATATAGCTAAACCTCCAAAGAGACAGGAGAAGAGAGTCCTGGGTTCGCACTGGCGGATAGTCGGGCTGTCTTTTCTATCTTGTACCCGGCTTTTTCCGGAGGCAGAGCACAATGTACCGTTTCCGTCTTCCATCGCGACATGATATTACCCAGAGCCTGATATGGGTCGGTGTCGGGATCAGTTTACTGTACTGGGTACTTGAGTCATGGCTCCATGTCGTCATTTTTAAGGAAGGCGTCCTTATCTCACATATCTTTACGCCTGATCCCCATGAATTATGGAAGCGATTTCTCGTTATTTCCCTCCTCATTTTTTTCAGCTTTTACGCCCAGCGCAGTATAAATATCCGGCATCGCACGGAAAATGCCCTTGCCCTTGCCCTTGGCGAAATGGACCAGATATTCCAGACAGCGTCTGTCGGCATGCGTGTCATTGACCGTAATTTTAATATTCTAAAAGCAAACAAGACCTTTGAGACAATCACCGGGGTTGCTGCCGAGCAGGTTGTTGATAAAAAATGCTATGAGATTTTTTCCGGCCCCAAGTGTTTCACACTGAATTGTCCTTTAATCCTTATTCTCAATGGTAAAAAGTCTGTTGAGTGCCATGTGGAGAAAAAAAGATCCGATGGCAATGTTGTCCCCTGCATCCTCACCGCAACCCCTTTTACAGGACCTGATGGCACCCTGGACGGTATTGTTGAGTCCTTTAAAGACATTACCGAACTTGAAAAAGCCAAAGAAATTATCCAGAAAAAACGCGATAAACTGCAGGGCATTCTTTCCCATATGAAGGAAGGCGTCAGCATCGTTAACATTAATCATGAAATTGAATTTCAGAATATTGCCCATAAAAAATTCATCGGCGAAAAAAAGGGAATCCCCTGTTACAGGGCATTTCACGGCCGAGATATCCCTTGTGAGCTCTGCCTGATGAAGGCTGCCTTTGATTCAGGCAAAACCCAGCAATATGAATTTGAAACCTCAAACGGTGAGAGTTTCGAGCAGGCGTATACCCCAATTGTTGATATTGATGGCAAACAAAAAACCGTTGTCCTGCTCCGGGATGTAACCAGTGAAAAAAATGCCAAGGCGGCAATGCTGCAGGCAGAACAGCTGGCCGCTCTCGGTGAACTGGCCGCCGGCGTGGCGCACGAGATCAACAACCCGATTAACGGCGTTATCAACTATGCCCAGATACTTATAAACAAATACAACGACCATGAACTTATCAGGGATATTGCCGAAAGGGTTGTCAGGGAAAGTGACAGGATAGCCCGCATCGTCGAAGGATTGCTTTTCTTTTCACGCTCCCGTAAGGAAGAAAAAATCATGACCTTTGTCAGCAACGTTCTTGCCGATACCCTGGCCCTCACAGCCTCACAGCTTTACAAGGACAATATTCTTCTTGATACAGACATCCGCCAAAATTTACCTCCGATCATGGCACAGGCTCATGAAATTGAACAGGTCTTTATCAACATCATCAGTAATGCCCGCTATGCCCTGAACCAGAAATTTCCGGGTACGGACCCGGGCAAGGTCTTTCAGATTAAAACTGAATTAATGAACAGCCCGGTGCAACCGTTTGTCAGGATATCATTTTTTGATCACGGCATAGGTATCCCGGAGGAACTCATGGAGAAGATTCGTAATCCTTTTTTTACCACCAAGAAAGACCGCCAAAGCACCGGCCTCGGCCTCAGCATCAGCCACGGTATAGTGGAAGATCATGGCGGCTTGCTGACTATTGAAAGCAGAGAGAACGAATACACCAACATATGCGTCAATCTCCCCATACATCTTAACAGTGAAGCAAGGAGTTCATGATGACAAAAGAAATTCTTGTCGTTGATGATGAAGAAAGCATCCGCTACACTTTCAACTTTTTTCTCTCCGAGGAGGGATATCAGGTTAGCTGTGCTGAAAATTACGATGAAGGGGTCGCTTGCCTGAACAAGATAGATTTCGACCTGATTTTTGTCGACATCGTCTTGGTTGGCAAGACCGGCATTGATTTGCTCAAGGTCATTCGGCAAAAGAAACCGCATATCCCTGTCATCATGATAACCGGGGTACCAAGTATTGAGTCGGCAACCGAAGCGCTGCGCTACGGTGCCCTGGATTATATCATCAAACCGGTGCGCCAGGATGCCCTGAAGCGTTCTGTCAGTGTGGCACTTAAGCATAAGGCCATGACTGAGGAAAAGGAAAAATGCCGCCGGAACTTTGAGGGTATATTCCGCAGCGTCAGGGACGGCATTGTCACTGTCGACAAATCGATGCGGGTCCTCGAGATCAACAATGCTGCCACAAAAATATGCGGGGTCAGACGCCAGGACCTGCTGCACAAGCCTGTCAATGAAATGGCTCAGCGCTGCCAAGGGAAATGCCTTACATCATTGCATGAGATTATTGAACAGCGTAAGCCCCTGGAAAAGCTTTATATAGAGTGTCATCTGGATGACGCCAAGCACCAGGTCGTAAGCATTACCGCCTCTCCTTTGCTCGGCCCCAATAATAATTTCACGGGAGCGATAATGCTGATCAAGGATGAAACCCAGCTGGTTGAACTCAAACGCAGTCTAAAAAAAAAACATGACAAGGAATACTTTCTAGGCAAGTGCGAGGCTATCCGCAAAGCCAAGACCCTGATAAAAGACCTGGCAGAGATTAAGACCACGGTCCTGGTTACCGGCGAAAGCGGCACAGGCAAAGAACTTGTTTTAGAGGCCTTGCACCACAATGGCGACAGAAGAAACAAGCCCCTGGTCAAGGTCAACTGCGCAGCGCTTTCCGAGAATCTCCTGGAAAGTGAACTCTTTGGACATGTAAAGGGAGCTTTTACCGGGGCGTTCAAAGACAAGATTGGCCGTTTTCAACGCGCTGACGGCGGCACTCTTTTTCTCGATGAAATAGGCGACATCTCGCCGCGCATGCAGCTGCGTTTGCTGCGGGCTCTCGAATCCATGGAATTTGAGCGTGTTGGCGATTCCACCCCGATCAAGGTTGATGTGCGCATTGTCGCTGCCACGAACCAGATCCTGCCAAACAAAGTAGCCGATGGTCAATTTCGCCAGGATCTGTATTATCGCCTCAAGGTTGTCGAGATTCACCTGCCGCCCCTGCGGGAACGCAAGGACGACATTCCCCTGCTGGCCAACCATTTCCTAATCCAATTTAATGCAAAATTCGATAAGAATATCAAAGGCTTATCATCTGACACCTGGAAAGCCTTTCTCCACTATTCATGGCCCGGTAATGTTCGGGAACTTGAAAATACCCTGGAACATGCCTTTATCCGTTGTCACCAGGACGTTATTACAGTAAACCACCTCCCACCTGAACTTCATGCAAAACACGCTGAACTGCCGGGTCGGCAAAATCTGAGCGAAGAGCAGGAAGCCCTGGCCCTGCAGCAGGCGCTGCAGAGCGCCCGCTGGAACAAATCCAAGGCCGCCGACCTCCTTGGCATCAGTCGCAGGACCATCTACCGCAAAATGGAAAAATTCGGCTTTACTTTGCGGGAAGCCTGATTTTTCTTTTCCTGCACATTGTGTGCCATGGCACACAATGTGCCATGGCAATGTGCGCCATGGCACACTTTCCAAAAATCCCATAGACTCACGGACATCTGCCTGCTGTCTGCCTGAAAGATATATATCTTTTTGTTTTTCCTGCTCTTTTTATTAATTGCACTGTTCTTTGTCACCAACATCCTGCCCTGGCACACTTCTTGATATTCAATAAGTAAAGACACACATAAACCAGGATCCTTTTTGTCTTGAATGCATTTGTTTTGGTTGCTGGCAAGACGCACAAAAAAAATACGTGCTTGATTTCATAACTGTCGCAGCAGCTCCATCGTGGTGGTGGAAACAGTCTTAACCCCAAAAGGCCACCTGCTGCGGTACGGAAATTATTGGGGTGGAGGAGGATTATCATGAAGACAAAAATGAATATTCTTACACTAGTAACATTCCTGGTGGCCCTGTTCGCTTTCAGCGCTGTCGGGCTGGCTGCACCTCCACCGGGCGCTGGAAATGGCGGTGGCGGTGGTGGTGGCGGTGGCGGTGGCGGTGGCGGTAACGCGCCCCCGGATTACGGGGACCTCATCATCATCCTACGCGACCTGGACGGTGTCCCCATCCCCTCCGATGCGACTCAGGTGCCGGATCCCGAGACCGGAGCAATGGTCGATGGCGGACTGTGTTGGCAGCCCCTCGCTTTCCCGTCCGAGACCTGCGAATTGTTCGAAATTGTCAATGGTGAATGGTACTGCACGGAGAATAA
>Ga0210079_1000058_pt1 | contig 14833 bp, 14 predicted proteins | sample White_CordA_D2_FD_185587 | JGI IMG/M metagenome (GOLD analysis project Ga0210079, IMG submission 185587) | Wetland microbial communities from the San Francisco Bay, California, USA, that impact long-term carbon sequestration - White_CordA_D2... | ecosystem: Environmental > Aquatic > Marine >...
GAGGAAAGGAAGATCAGGGAGAAGGCCATGGAGTATCTTGACCTTCTTGGTGTGGCCGACTGCGCTGATACAGAGATCAGTAATCTTTCGTTTGGTCAGCAGCGCGGTGTGGAATTTGCCCGGGCCCTGGCCACTGAGCCGACGCTGCTTCTCCTGGATGAACCGGCCGCCGGTCTGAATATCTATGAGACAGTGGAAATTGGCCGTCTTATTTCAAAGATAAGGGAAAGCGGCATAACGATCCTGCTTGTTGAACATGATATGTCCCTGGTCATGGACATCTCTGATGAGATCGTGGTGCTGAGCTTTGGCGAGAAGATAGCGGAGGACCTGCCCCACAACATCCAGCAGAACGAGGAGGTCATACGGATCTACCTAGGGGACGAGGGTTAGAAATTGAAAATTGAAGATTGAAGATTGAAAAGTAAAGACTTTGTAGCTGATAATCTCTCCTATATACAATGTTAAAGATTAGAAACTTAGAGGCAGGATACGGCAAACTGCGGGTGCTGAAACGCATCTCAATGCATGTTGACCCGGGCGAGATTGTCACCATCATAGGGGCAAACGGCGCCGGTAAAACCACCCTGCTGCATACAATTACCGGGCTTGTAAAAGTAAATTCCGGCGAGATTCTTTTCCGCGATTGGAATCTGTGTAAGATCGCACCGGAAAAAATTGTTGCGGCAGGCTGTTCACTTGTCCCTGAAGGCAGGCAGGTGTTTTCCACCATGACGGTCCAGGAAAATTTGATTTTAGGCGGATACGTCCTGGCAAAAAAGGAGAAGGGCGGTATAGAGCAGGAAATTAAGAGGGTGTATGAACTGTTCCCTGTATTAAAGGAACGGGAAAAGCAGTTGGCCGGAACTCTTTCAGGTGGTGAGCAACAGATGCTTGCCATGGGTAGGGCTTTGATGGCAAAACCCTCGCTTATTATGATGGATGAGCCCTCTACCGGCCTGGCGCCGCTCATTGTCAAAAGTATTTTTCAGGTAATTTTACGACTGCGGGAAGAGGGTAACACTGTTCTGCTGGTTGAGCAGAACGCCAAAGCAGCCCTGGGTATTGCCGACCGGGGCTATGTTTTGGAGACCGGCAAAATCATTCTTCAGGGGGTATCTGAAGACCTGCTGCAGAATCGTGATGTGCAGAGGGCCTATTTAGGTCGAGAAACTGATTGAAAGAAAGAGTGACTAACGTATGAAGTGGCTAAAGTGAGCTAAAGTGAAATAATAAAATATCCTTTGGGGATTTTTGAGAGTTTTGAAGAAGGAGATTTTCAGGGCAGGAGTGAAAAAAAATTACAGCCACATTCGGAGTGATAGCTGTTTAAAAACTTTAGGCACTTTAGCTCACTTTAGGCACTTTATAACTCAGTAGGAATTACAAAATTTGTGAAATACAGGTTGTGATATTAAAACTGTAACGGAGATACGGCATGAAGTACTGGGAAGAAAACAGGGAATGCATGAGCAGGGAAGATCTCGAGCAGTTGCAGCTTGAGAGGCTGCAGTCAACCATATACCGGGTGGCCACGCATGTTCCATTCTACCGGAGCAGGTTTAAGGAGATAAACCTTGATCCGGACGGCTTCCGGTCTCTTACTGAATTAAGCAGCCTGCCGTTTACCTTCAAGGATGACCTGCGCCAGAATTATCCCTACGGTCTTTTTGCCGTACCGCTCAGGGACGTTGTCAGGATTCATTCTTCATCCGGGACGACAGGAATGGCTACAGTTGTGGGCTACACCCGTAATGATATCAAGAACTGGTCCAATCTGGTTGCTCGGGTTCTTACAGCAGCCGGCGTTACCAAGGATGATGTCATCCAGATCGCCTTCGGCTACGGCCTGTTCACCGGCGGTTTTGGCCTTCACTACGGGGCAGAAAGGATCGGGGCCTCGGTAATCCCCATTTCCAGCGGCAATACAAAGCGCCAGATCCAGATCATGCAGGACTTCAAGACCACTGCCTTGGTCTGCACACCCAGCTATGCCCTGATGATTGCCGACACCATGCTTGAGATGGGAGTCAATATTAATGCTCTTTCGCTGAAGTGGGGACTGTTCGGAGCTGAACCCTGGTCTGAAGCAATGCGCACGGAGATAAATAACAAGCTCAACATAACTGCAACTGATAACTATGGATTAAGTGAAGTAATGGGGCCGGGGGTAGCCGGAGAATGCCTGGAATGTAAGGGGCTGCACATTAACGAAGACCATTTTCTGGTCGAAATTATCAACCCCGGCACCCTGCAGCCGGTTCAACCTGGAGAGGTTGGGGAGTTGGTCATTACAACTCTGACCAAGGAAGCCTTTCCGGTTATCCGCTATAGAACACGTGACCTGACACGACTGATAACCGAATCCTGTGCATGCGGCAGGACAAATTACCGGATGACCAGGATCCTGGGACGCACCGATGATATGCTTATCATAAAAGGGGTTAATGTGTTCCCCACCCAGATCGAGAATGTGCTCTTTGAAATAGAAGGCACGGAACCTCATTACCGTATCGTGGTCGAACGCGAGAATCACCAGGACAAGGCAACTGTTCTCGTTGAGGTTGTTGAGTCCATTTTCTTTGACGAAATGAAGAAACAGAGACATCTGGTGGATAAAATAAAGAAAAGGCTGGCCTCTGAACTTGGTGTTTCCGTTGATGTGAAACTGGTGGAAGAGAAAACCCTCGAACGGTTCGAGGGCAAGGGGCAGCGGGTTATTGATAAACGAGAACTATAGGGTATTTTAAAAATTGCCCTTTCGCTCTCATTCAGTGTTGTCGGGCTTTTCAAAATGCTCATGTACGTTTAGTGCACTGCGCTTTTTCAAAACCCTCCGCCTTGCCTGAAAGCGAAATTTCAAATTTTTAGAAATACCCTATTGTTGTATTATGTTAACCAGAGAGTGATTTTCTTCTTTGCGGAAGTTTCTGCTAAGATTTCAGGACCTTGCCAAGGTCCTTAGCCTTGTCGACCTCCTCTTTCAGGCTATTTACTTCTTTAACGCCGGGCACATTGTCCTCGACCAGGTTTTTCCCGGCACCTTCAACATCTTTTAAGCCTTTTTTGAATGAACTGATACCCTTTCCGAGGCCGGCTCCTATCTCAGGGAGTTTTTTGCCGCCAAAGACCAGAAAGGCAATGCCGAGTATTACGATAAGTTCAGGGGTTCCGAGGCCAAACATAAATTACTCCTTGCTGTCAGAATCTAAAAAAAACATTGAAGCTGCAAACCGTGAATTGCCCGCATACCGTCCGCATCACCCTGCAGGTGATGCCGACAAACATAAATTACTCCTTGTTATATGAAATATGAAGCGTTACTGCGCTGCGTCATTAACTTTCAAGGCTATTCGTCTTCTTTCGCCTCTTCAATCTTTTCTTTTTCTTCGTCCTTGGTAGCCTTCTTGAAATTCTTGATGCCCTTGCCCAGCCCACTGCCAATTTCCGGGAGTTTTCCTGCGCCAAAGATAATAACAATGATTACCAGGATAATGATAAGTTCAGGCATGCCGAGTCCGAACATGAAGCTACCTCGCGAGTTTTAAATTATATGGAGCGGCAAGAAAAAATTCCACAAGAGTAATTTAAGCCGAAATTGTTACCAGCCTGACCACTGCCGAACCATAATCTTCTCTTTTTACTCCTTTCCGCCTTTCCATGCAAATCAATTTATCCTGATCCTGCAGATAAAGATACCTGCCGCTTACCAGAAGATCCGCTTTATATACAGAATGGCTCATTGCTTCTCTGATACCATAATAGGCTAAAAGTGTTCAGGCCAATATTTATACATATAACCGCATGACTTCATTGACAATTATTTGCATAATTTGTTGCAAGTGAAGTTTCCTGTCTCTGGTTTCGGTTATTCTATACCTAAAGTAACTTGAAGATGCCCATGTGGTGTTGCCACCGGGACATGGGCAGGAATGTGTGTGCCGATCATGTTCAAAGTAGCTAAGTATTGGATCGGCTTCGCTTGCGGGATAATTCGGGCAACAGCGCTAGAGAAATTCTACAACTTCGGTTATCAGCTTCTGCAAACTCGGTTTAATTTCACCTGCGGCCCTGATAACATCATCCAGCAGGATGGGGGCAAAGTTGTCCGGGTCATTGACATTGGCAACAGCTGATAGCCCCAGGACCCGCATGGCGGCATGCCGGGCCACAATGACCTCCGGCACTGATGACATGCCAACTGCATCCGCTCCGGCAGCACGCAGGAACCTGGTTTCAGCCGGAGTTTCCAGGCTGGGTCCCGGTATGGCCACGTAGATCCCGGTGGTGACATTGGTCATGTGCAGTTTTTCAGCGCACTGCAGCGTTGCATCTATAAGCTTTTTGTCATAGGGTTCAGAGAGATCCGGGAAGCGGGGGCCCCAGTCATCGATATTAGCTCCCCGCAGGGGGTTTTCTCCGATGAAGTTAAGATGGTCACGGATTACCATAATGGTGCCGGGGCGATAATTGGGATCAAGACCACCGGCAGCATTTGTGACCACAAGAGTATCTGCTCCGAGCCGGGACAGGGTTCTGAGCGGGAAGGTGAGTTCCCTGGTTGAATAGCCCTCGTAATAATGAAAACGCCCCTGCAGTACAGCCACATCCCTGTTACGCAATGTACCGAAAATAAGATTGCCCTTATGGTCTGGCACAGTTGAACGGGGGAAATGCGGGATCTCTGCATAGGGCAGCAGGGTGTCAACCTTGATGGCGTCAATAAGACCGCCGAGGCCGGTGCCGAGAATGATAACAACAGCCGGGGGTGTCTTTATTTTGCCCTGCAGGAAGCTGACAGCCACTTCGATCTTTTTTTTGTAGACATTCATGTCTATCATTTATGCAATACCGGAAGGGGCAAAAGATTTTCTTTGGTGTGTTTTATCCTTATAAAAGGGCGTGGCGGGCAATATAATCCTGTACTGTTTTAACATCAGGATCTAATACCTCGCACCTGCTTTCCTTGTCCTCAAGCCCTATCAACTCAGGCGGGGTCTCAGGTGGTTTGCCAATTGCCTTTGTAACCGCTGCACCGAACTTGGCCGGGTGGGCAGTGGCAAGGCAGACAACGGGGACGTATGCAGAAGCGCATGCCTGGGCCGCATTTACTCCAACTGCAGTATGGGGATCGAGAAGATAATTATGCGTACGGTAAAATGTTCTGATTGTGTCCATGGTTTCCGCCTCAGTAACACTTTTTGAGACAAAGTCCTGCTGAATAGTGCGCAGGAGATTGTCATTAAAGTGAAGTTTGCCGCTTTGCGAAAATCCTTCAATATCCTTCCTTGTCCTGTTCGCATCACAATCGTACAGATAATAAAGGTAGCGCTCAAAATTACTCGCCACCTGGATGTCCATGGATGGACTGCTGGTGGCCACGACCTCGGAAACGGAATAATCCCCACGGGTGACGAAACGGGTAAGCAGGTTATTTTCATTGGTTGCCAGGATGAGTTTCCGGATTGCCCCCTGCGGCAGAAGGTTTTTGGCAATATACCCTGCGAAGATATCCCCGAAATTTCCGGTGGGTACTGAAAAGTCGATGGACTCCTCGCCGGTTTCAGCCGTTACTTTGAACCAGGCATAAACGTAGTAAACGACCTGGGCCAGAATACGGGCCCAGTTTATGGAATTGACTGCCCCCAGGTGGTATCTGTCTTTGAAGGGGATATCATTGAAAATTGCTTTGACAATGGCCTGGCCGTCGTCAAAAGTGCCCCTGATGGCTAGGTTGAAGACATTCGGATCAAGAACGGTTGTCATCTGGAGTTCCTGGATGGGACTCACCCTTTTATGGGGGTGCAGGATAAAGATATTGATGCGTTTTTTGCCACGCACTCCGTATATGGCTGCGGAGCCTGTATCCCCGGAAGTAGCACCGATTATGTTCATCTTGCTCCCGGTTTCTTCCAGGATATATTCAAAGACATTGCCGAGAAATTGCAAAGCTACATCCTTGAAGGCCAGGGTAGGTCCATGAAAAAGTTCCAGGATAAAGATATCACCCTTTTTGACTAACGGGGTAATTTCTGGATGACTGAATGTTGCATAGGACCGGGTAATGATTTTGTCGAGCTGGTCAACAGCGATGTCGGTAATAAATAAACGGAAGATTTCCGCAGCCAATTGCTGGAAGGAATGTCCTTGCCAACGGCGCAGAGATTTCGGAGCAACCGTGGGCAAAATCTCTGGCAGCAGGAGCCCGCCGTCCCTGGCCAGGCCCATCATCACCGCATCCTTAAACGATATCGGAGAGATCCCCCCCCTGGTACTTATATAGTGCATAATTTTTCGCTGTATGGTGAAATTAAACGGGCCCAGGCTCCATTCGCTAATGCGTGCAACAGGGTTACGGTCTTTGTTTAGCAGAATATGCTCTCAAAAAGCAAGCACAAGCATCATGGCAAGCGTGTACGTTTCAATCAGGGTAAGATCAGGCTTCTGCCCGTCATTTCATGGGGGATGGGCAGATTTTGCAGGCTGAGAATGGTTGGGGCGATATCACGTAGAGAGCCGCCCTGGCGCAATTTTGCGTTTTTGTATTGTTCACTTATCAGGATGAATGGTACCGGATTGGAGGAATGGGCCGTGATCGGGCACTGTGTCTGCAGGTCACACATGGTTTCCGCTTTACCGTGGTCAGCGGTGATAACAACAATTCCGCCTTTTTCACTAAATTTATCCACAATTTTCCCAAGGCAGGTATCCACCACTTCACAGGCCTTGACCGCAGCCTCCATTATACCGCTGTGGCCAACCATGTCTCCATTGGCAAAATTGATGACAATGAAAGAATAGGATTCACTGTCCATACGGCGCAGGAGTTCCTCGGTCACAAGGAAAGCACTCATCTCCGGTTTCAGGTCGTAGGTCGCCACATCTTTTGGCGAGGGGATCAGGGCACGGTCTTCCAGCGGGAATGGTTCCTCCCTCCCGCCATTGAAAAAATAGGTGACGTGGGCATATTTTTCCGTTTCAGCAATACGGAGCTGTTTGAAACCGTAAACGCTGATCTCCTCTGCCAGAATATGGTCCATGCTTACAGGGGGAAAAACAACAGGCAGGTTAAAATGTCTGTCGTAGCGGGTGAAAGTAACGAAGTCAGCCAAAGCCGGTCGGTAATTTAGGGGAAATTCATCCCACTTTTCATCAGTAAAGACGCGGGTCAGCTCGCGGATACGGTCGGCCCTGAAATTAAACATCAGGACAACATCATCATCCTTGACAGTCGCAACTGGATCGCCACTCTCGCCAAGCAGGACAATAGGTTTAATGAATTCATCGGTTTCACCCCGGTGATAGGCGTCTTTCACTGCCTGAACCGGATCGCGCCCCGGTACGCCTTGGCCCTGGACAATAGCCTGCCAGGCAACCTTGACCCTTTCCCAGCGCGTATCGCGGTCCATGGCATAGAAGCGGCCTGAAATGGTTGCCAGGCGACCTGTGCCGATCCAGACCAGCTCATGCTGCAGCTGGCTTATAAAGTCAAGGCCGCTGGTTGGAAGTGTATCCCTTCCATCCATGAAGGCATGTATATAGACCTCGGTAAGTCCTCGGTCGGCAGCCATTTTGAGCAGCGCCAGCAGATGGTTCATATGGCTGTGGACACCACCATCTGAAATAAGACCCATAAGATGCACGGCGGACTTTTTCCCTACCGCCGTGGCAAATGTGTTCTTCAGAACATCATTATCAAAGAAATCACCGGTTTCAATGGCAAGGTTGATACGTGTAAAGTCCTGGTAAACTATGCGTCCCGCGCCAATGTTAAGGTGTCCTACTTCAGAATTGCCCATCTGGCCTTCAGGCAAACCGACAGCCCCGTTATGGGACAGCAAGGTTGTATATGGGTAACTGCTTTGCCAGCGGTCCATATTCGGAGTATCGGCCACATAAATGGCATTGGCCTCCGTCAGTGGGCCCGCTCCCCAGCCATCAAGGATAGCCAGTAATATGGGTGTTGGAGTTTTCATTATAGAGCCGCAGGCGAATCATCCAGGGAAATTCGGGGTGCATCATGCCATAGTCCCTCAATATCGAAGAACTTTCTTGTCTCAGAGTAAAAGATATGTACCACAACATCACTATAATCAAGCAGAACCCATGTTCCCTCATTGAGACCCTCTGCACTGGAGGTCGAAAGTTTCTTACTCCGCAGCTCGACCTCGATTGCCTCGGCAAGACCTTGAACATGCCGGGTCGAACGGCCGCTCATGATGACAAAAAAATCAGCAAAGGAACAGAGCTTCCTGACATCAAGAATGACAGGGTTTTCAGCTTTTTTATCTATTGCTGCCTGGGCACATAGCTTGGCAAGTTCCTTGCTGCTTTTTTTGCGATACTTTTTCTTCACCTGCTGCATGGGTTTTCAGTAGTATAGATTAAGTTTGGGTATGTGAATAAAATACTCTCTATATAAAATATGGTCATGCCAGAGGCTCTGAATAACCACATTCGTTATCAATGCACTGCAGAAAAGTCCCATTTTTCGTCTTTTTTTCGAGAAGAAACGGTTTAGCACAGCGTGGACATTTTTGGGGCACAGGACGGTCCCAGGAGGCAAATTTGCATTCTGGAAACCTGTTGCAGCTGAAGAAAACTTTCCCCTTTTTTGAAACTTTCTGGACAAGTTCGCCATTGCAGTTTTCTTCCGGGCACTTGACCCCGGTTGTCTGGGCCCGGATGTGCTTGCATTCAGGGTAGCCTGAACAGGCCAGGAATTCTCCAAAACGCCCTTGTTTGAAAACCATGGGCCTGCCGCACTTTTCACACGTCTCGCCGGAATCTACAGGCTCTTCTTTTTCTATGGGAATGATTGTGCCGTTCTCATCTTTCTTGAAATTCTGAGTATACTTGCAGGTCGGGTAATTTTCACAGGCCAGGAATTCTCCGGTTTTGCCCCACTTGATAACAAGTTTGCCGTCACAGAGTTTGCATGTGATATCTGTGGGAATGCCCTGTTTTTTTACCGACTTCATTTCCTGCCTGGCAGCAGAAAGTGTTTTTTCAAATGGGGTGTAAAAGGCTTGCAGCAGATTGACCCAATTGCTGGACCCTTCTTCAACCTTATCCAGATTTTCTTCCATGGATGCCGTGAACTCTATATCCAGTATGTTCGGGAAATGGGCCACCAGCAGATCATTGACAAGTTTTCCAAGATCAGTCGGCATAAATTTTCTCTGTTGCTGCATGACATATTCCTTGTCCTGGATGGTGGAGATAATCGCGGCATAGGTGCTGGGACGGCCCACGCCACTCTCTTCCAGGGCCTTGACCAGGGTCGCTTCAGTATAGCGCGGCGGGGGCTGGGTAAAATTCTGTTTCGGGTCAACAGTCAGGACCTTGACTGTTTCGCCGCGCACCACATCGGGAATGATCGTGCTACCCTTTTCTGTCTCCTCCTGTTTGCCATTGGTCTCGCCGTTCTCTTCACGGGATTCAACATAGAGGGTCATAAAACCCTTGAAGCGCAGAATAGCGCCCTGGGCCTTGAGCAGGTATTTATCCGCGGTAATGGAAATGGTGGTTTGGTCATAAATGGCAGGGCACATCTGCGATGCAACAAATCGTTTCCAGATGAGGGCATAAAGGTTCAGTAATCCCTTCTCAAGATAGGGGGCAACCTTTTCAGGCGTCAGGGTGACATCGGTTGGACGTATGGCCTCGTGGGCATCCTGAGAAGCCTTTGAGCTTTTATAGAAAATCGGTTTTGGCGGTAGAAGATCCTGGCCGTAATCCTTTTTAATAAAGGCGCGCACTTCGGTAAGGGCCTCGTTATTAACGCGGGTTGAATCCGTACGCATGTATGTAATCAATCCTACAGGCCCCTTAGCACCCAGCTCGATTCCTTCGTAAAGCTTCTGGGCCAGCCCCATGGTCCTTTTAGCCGGGAAGCGTAATTTCCTGTTGGCGTCCTGCTGCAGGGTGCTGGTAATAAACGGCGGGCTGGGATAACGTTTGCGCTCTTTCTTGTCAACTGCAGTTACGCTATGTTCAGCTTTCTGCAGGATTGCAACAATCGTTTTTGCCTGTTCTTCGTTCTCCACCTTGACTTTGCGACCGGAGATCTTGTCGAGTTTGGCGACAAAAGGGGGCGGAATTTTCCCTTGCAGCTTGACACTGATAGTCCAGTATTCCTCAGGCCGGAATTTATCTATTTGACTTTCCCGGTCGCATATCATCCTTACGGCAACCGATTGTACCCTGCCGGCAGAAAGGCCCCTTCTTACCTTTTCCCAGAGGAGTGGGGAAATCTGGTAGCCCACCAGCCTGTCCAGAATACGGCGGGCCTGCTGGGCCTGAAATTTATTCTGGTTGATGCTGGTGGCATTATCAATGGCTGTGCGAATAGCTTTCTGGGTCAGTTCATGGAACAGGGCTCTGTGGATGGGCTTGTCTGCAGATTTTAAAATATGGGCAATGTGCCAGGCAATGGCTTCTCCCTCACGATCAGGGTCTGGCGCCAGATAGATCTCATCAGCCTTGGCAGCGGCCTTTTTCAGATCGGAGATAATTTTGCCTTTGCCCTTGATTGTCACATACTGGGGGGAGAAGTCCTTCTTTATATCAACGCCCAGCTTGCTTACCGGCAGGTCCCGGATGTGGCCGACAGAAGCCCTGACATCATAATCCTTGCCAAGGTATTTTTTCAGGGTCCGCGCTTTTGCTGGCGATTCAACTATTATGAGAGATTTCGACATTATTGTGTGCTCACTTCATTAAAAGGGATTAGCGCATATTCTTCATATTCTTATTTTGCTGGTGCAGTAAATAAATGAATACCCCGGCCTTAAAATGTGCAAGAGGCTATCATATAAGGGGAAGGAAATTCAAGGTACTTTATTTCCGGCACTATTTTGAAATGTAATGTCCATAGTAGTGTTGCGCAATTATGTCAAGCATTTCAAGAAGGTTGTCAATTCGCAGCAGAACAGAAAAAAATAATATATATTAATATGATTTGGGATTAATCTGTCCGCATTATGCGAAATATAAAGAAGCCGGCTTGTAAAAACATTCTCCTGAATCCCTGAGTCGTTTCAGGATTCTTTTAAATCCAAAGTGTTACTATGATATCTTGAGATGGAGCATACCGAACTATTGATAATGCTGTGGCAGGGATTGGGCTGGCCGCTCCTGAGGCTGGTGTTTTTTATTTCCCTTGGCCTGATGATCGGCAACCTGATCGAGTCTTTGAACTGGACCCATGGTGTTGCCCGCCTGGCAGCACCGCTGGTTCGCATAGGCCATTTGTCAGATATAACCGGCGCCAGTTTTAGCATGGCCTTTTTCTCAGCCGTAACGTCCAATACCATGCTTTCCGAGGCTTATGAACAGAAAAAGATCACAAAACAGGAACTCATTTTTGCAAACCTGTTTAACAGCCTGCCCACCTATTTTCTGCATCTGCCAACCCTGTTTTTTCTAGCGGTGCCCCTGATAAAAGGCGTGGCATTGATCTACGTCGGACTGACTCTTTTTGCAGCATTTCTCCGTACCCTGTGCATTCTGGTTGTCGGCAGGATAGTCCTTCCAGGCAATAGAGAAAACTGCGTCACCTGCAGGCTCGATGAAAACAGGGTCAGCTCCCTGTCGCAGGCGCTCCATAAAGCCTGGCTCCGCTTTCAGAAGAGGATCAGACGGATAGTGGTGATTACGGTACCTATCTATACAGCGGTTTTCATATTAAATCGTTTCGGCATGTTTACCCTGCTGGAAGGATGGTTGGCGCACCATGTAAAATTCCTTGCCTGGCTGCATCCGGAAAGCCTGGGAGTAGTTGCCTTGCAGCTTACGGCAGAAATCAGCGCCGGTCTTGCTGCTGCAGGAGCCTTGCTGGATAATGGCAGCCTGGAAGCCCGGCAGGTTGTTTTGGCTTTGCTTGCAGGGAATGTCCTGTCTTCCCCCATGCGTGCCGTACGACATCAATTTCCTTTTTATGCCGGTGTGTTCCAGCCCAGATTGGCGGTAGAACTGATTTCTTATAACCAGATTTTCCGGACAGGCTCTATTATTCTGGTTGGAATATTTTATTATTTTCTGTCTGCGTAAAATAGTTTAAGAAACATTCTGCCTAAGTTGAGCGATAAAACAAATTTGCTTTTGTTCATTTTATCGCTCAACTTAGGTAAAATCGCAAGTCATAATTTATTGAAAAAAGAATGCAAAATGATGCAAAATTCGCTCTGAATGGATATTAGTGTTGTGGTCACGAAAAGTTTTTGGGAATGAATTATTTCATTTGGAGGTTGGCAAGATGGCGGTTCATATTGACGAGGATGATTGTATCGGTTGCGGGACCTGCGAAGAGTTATGCCCGGAAGTCTTCAAGCTCGATGCCGAGACGGAAAAGGCAGAGGTGATCATGCCGGAAGGCGGACCGCAAGACTTGATTGAGGAAGCCATCGACAGTTGCCCGGCTTCCTGTATATACCAGGATGATTAATGTGCATTGAGTTGACCCAGGTCAAGGTTTTGCATGGCATTTTGCTTGTATAGTCGAAAGTAAATGCATGGGCGTCTTATTTGCCAGCAATAAGCTATTTTAACAGCGGATGATTCTTTTAATATTTGATTTCAGCCAGCGGGAGGCGCATTATGGAACACTATACAAGGTGGGATGATTTCCTCGTGGCGGAACACGAGATGATAGAACGGGCCATGGCTGTTCTGAAGAGTAACCTGGAGAAGATCGATGAAGCGGTGAAAGCCCCTTTGCAGATGCAGCGGGCTATCGATTTTCTCCTGGAATTTGGAGACAAGATACACAATACCAAGGAAGAGAAATTTCTCTTTCCCCTCATGGGACAAAAGGGCCTTCCCGTGGAGGGCGGGCCCATAGGCGTGATGCTCATGGAGCATGATGCAGAGAGAAAACTCCTGCAGAAAATGATGGCTGAACTTCCCAGCCTTGTTGAGGCAACAACAACCGGCCGCCATAAATTTGCCGCCGGAGGCTTCGAGTACCTTAAAATACGGGCCGAGCATATCTGGAAGGAAAATGATGTGCTGTATGCAATGGGCCGCAAGGTTATAAACGAAGAGGAGAATTCCACTCTCCTGCATGATTTTAAAACCCTGGACCAGCAGACATACGGAGATACAGCCCGGCAGCATTATGAACAGATGCTTGCCGAGGTTGAAAAAGGCAGTGAAGCTAAAAAACGCCTTATTCGCAATTTGTCCTACGAACAGATCGATGCGATCCTGGAAACCCTGCCGTTTGAAGTGACTTTTGTTGATGCTGAAGATACCGTGGCCTATTTCAATAAACTGGATAAAACAAAGCTTTTCCCGCGTACCCGATCGGTTATTGGCCGCAAGGTGGGAAAATGCCATCCTGAGAAAAGTGTGGATATGGTGAACCAGATTGTGAGCGGATTCAAGGAGCGTACCATGGATCACGCCGAGTTCTGGATTGACTTCAGGGATGACAAGATTCTGATCCGTTATTACCCCGTATACAGTGAAGCCGGTGATTACATGGGGGTGCTTGAGGTGACGCAGGCGATCGGCGCCATTCAGAAGATAGAGGGGGAAAAACGGCTGATTTACTGATTCGGCAATTCAAGCAGAAGAGCGAAAGGGGGCAGAGGTGTTTGCCCCCTTTCCTTTCTTTGAACACAAAGCTTTTCTGGCGGCCTAAAGAATGTCAGTCTATTCTCCTTCAAATTCTGTAAGTGAAAAGACGTTGTACTTTTTGGCCCTGAGCTTTTTCTCACCGCCGACATCGGGCAAATTAACAATAAATGCCATCTCCACAACTTCTCCACCGATTTTCTCTATGAGGGCTGCGGCTGCGATGGCCGTACCGCCGGTGGCTAACAGGTCATCAACCAGGAGAATTCTTTCACCTTTTGCCAGCGAATCCCTATGTATTTCAATTTTGTCGCTGCCGTACTCCAGGTCATATACCTGTTCCTCGACATCGCTGGGAAGTTTGCCGGCTTTCCTGATAGGAACAAAGCCCTTGCCAAGGGTATATGATAAAGCGCCGCCGATTATGAAGCCGCGGGCTTCAATGCCGACTATGGTATCGAAATTCTGATCTTTTGTCATATAACGCTGGGTAAGACTGTCTATTACCAGGCGGAAACCGACCGGATCCTTTATGAGTGTGGTGATATCCCTGAACATAATCCCCTTTTTGGGGTAATCCGGTACTGTTCTGATACGTGATTTGATTGGCATGCCTTCCTCCGCTGCAATAAATTTTTAATCGTCAGTCTAAACAGACATCATCATATTCTTTGATTTTTGGTATACCATGCAAAAAAAGATGCAGGACGCTATCGGCGTTTTTTTTCATGGTATCCAGAATCATCTCCCATGTAACCGATTCTTCGCCCTCCCGCCAGCAATCGTAATCAGTGGACATGGCAGCAGCAGCATAATGAATTTTCATTTCCCGGGCAAGGTTCACTTCCGGCACGGTGCTCATATTAATGACATCGGCATTCCAGGCGCGGAACATATGGCTCTCTGCCCTGGTTGAAAAACGCGGCCCTTCTATGGTGATTACTGTCTTGTCCGAGTGGTGCGGTATAGCAAGTTTTTGCGCAGATTCAGCTAAAAGTCGGCGCAGGTTCGGGCAAAATGGCTCTGCCATGGGTGTATGCACAACAACATCCTCGTCAAAAAAAGTCTTTTCTCTTTTTTTGGTAAAGTCTATGAACTGTCCAGGGAAAACAAGGTGACCTGGCTCGATTTCCTCCTGCAGAGACCCGACCGCCGTTGCTGCCAGGATATGTGTACAGCCATATTCTTTCAAAGCCCAGATATTGGCCCTGAAGTTTACCTGGGATGGCCTGATCGTATGTTTCTTGCCGTG
>Ga0210079_1000059_pt1 | contig 14727 bp, 9 predicted proteins | sample White_CordA_D2_FD_185587 | JGI IMG/M metagenome (GOLD analysis project Ga0210079, IMG submission 185587) | Wetland microbial communities from the San Francisco Bay, California, USA, that impact long-term carbon sequestration - White_CordA_D2... | ecosystem: Environmental > Aquatic > Marine >...
CAGATTTTCAACAATTTCATTCCCGTCGACCCGGAGCTGAACGGGGCCGTGGCCATCACCAAGACCTCCTCCATGACCGATGTCAGCCGTGGAATACTGGTGCCCTATACAATCACGGTGACCAACGTGTACGGCGCACCCCTGTATGACATGAGCATCGTCGATCGTTTTCCGGCAGGATTCAAATACGTGGCCGGTTCGGCCCGCATGAACGGCAGTCCGGCTGAACCGCTGATCAACGGCCGGGAACTGGTCTGGGATGGCCTCGAATTGCAGTTTAACCAGAAATACACCATCCAGTTGCTGCTGGTGGTGGGTTCCGGTGTTTCCGAAGGGGAATTTGTCAACCGGGCGCTGGTGGTTAATCCCGCAACCGGCGCCTCAATCTCGGAGGAGGCTACGGCCACCGTTCGGGTTATCCCCGACCCGGACTTCGATTGCACCGATGTTATCGGCAAGGTGTTTGACGATGGCAACCTGAACGGGCAGCAGGATGCCGGCGAACAGGGCATCTTCGGCGTTCGACTGGTGACGGCGCGCGGCCTGATTTCAACTTCAGATGAACATGGACGCTTTCATATCACCTGTGCGGCAGTTCCTGACGAGGACCGCGGCAGCAATTTCATCCTCAAGCTCGATGAACGCAGTCTGCCCACCGGATACCGATTGACTACCGAAAATCCGCGCGTGCAGCGAGCCACCCGCGGCAAGATGCTGCGCTTCAATTTCGGGGCCACCATCCATCGTGTGGTGCGCATCGATATCGCCGACGGCGTTTTCGAGCCCGATACCATCGAACTGCGGCCGCAGTGGCTACCAAAGATCGACCAGTTGCTTGAAGAGCTGAGGAAGAAGCCGTCCGTCCTGCGCCTCTCGTATCTTGGAGATGTTGAAGGCAAAGGCCTGGTGCAGGATCGTCTCGAGGCGCTGAAGAAGGAAATCAGCTGGCGGTGGAAGGAGTCGAACGGCGGCTACCAGCTGGTCATTGAAACCGAAATTTTCTGGCGGCGCGGGGCCCCACCGGCCGGTAAGCGATAACAGGATAATGGAATATATGTTTCCCATCCTATTCATATTGCCGAGATTCCTGCTGCAGAGCGGTATCACCATCCTGTGTTTGTTTGTGTTCATGACACAGGGTGTTGCGGCTGCTTCAGGCATGGAAACAGGGGTAAGGGAAACGGATGCGAGCATGGATGGGGTGGAAATGCACATGCCCGCGGAACAGCCTTTGACCCCATGGATCCATGACCCGGCCATATTTGAAAAGGATGAGGGGGACCGAACGGAGATGCGCGAAGTTGTTGAACAGGATGTCAAAACCATCAAGCTCAATGACCAGGTGCCACCCATCCATTTCGGCCTGGGAGAAGCCGTAATTACCGAGAACTATCTGAAGATTCTGCGCGATGTCCTCGACAGGATGCGTGATCGTGACAATGTACGACTCCATTTTATCGGTCATACCGATTCCCTGCCACTCAGAGGAGAACTGATTGAGCGTTATGGCGACAACATCGGGCTGTCGCGGGAGCGAGCAGGGACCGTCGCCGAATACTGCCAGCGCGCGCTGGATCTCCCTCCCGAAGCCATCTCCTACGAGGGGCTTGGCGACAGCCAACCGGTGGCCGACAATACCACGGAGAAGGGACGGCAGCTCAACCGGAGGGTGGAAGTGCAGGTCTGGTATGACGAAATCGGTGAAAAGCAGGTCAAAAAGGAGGTCATAGTCCCCCATGAGGTAAACCGCGTCAAGGTCTGCCGCACCGAAACCGTCTGCAAGTTGCGCTACAGGGATGGCTATGCCCATCGTGCCCGCATTAAAAACCTGATTCAGCCCCTTCATTACGATAAAGGCATGCTGAGCGTGCCGGATGATTTTCTGCAGCAGGTGGCGCAGGCGGTAAAAAATCTCGACTCCAAACAGAATCTTATGATCAAAAGCATTGCCTATACGGATAACACCCCGTTGACGGGACGCGATAAACGCATCTACGGCGATGCTGTCGGGCTCTCTAAAGCGGTGGCCCGGCGTGTGTCGCTTGTCATCCAGGAAAATATGGGCCTGCCCAATGAGGCCATTGAAGCCGAGGGCCGCGGGGCTTCACAGCCTGTAGCCTCCAACGACACGCAACAGGGACGGGCACTGAACCGGCGCGTGGAAGTGGAATTCTGGCACGATGATCCGCTGCAGGATCTGCCCGAAGAACCTCAACTGTGTCCGGGCGCCCAGGGAACCGAAACCGTCACCAGGGTCTACGAACCTGAATCAGGCGGTATTGATCCGATCCTGTTTGTAAACGGCAAACCAGTGGTGCCTCCCGGTTACAGCGAACACTTGCGGAGCATCATGGACGAGATCAGCGACAGAACCAATGTCCGCCTGCAATTTATCGGCTATACCGCCAATAAGCGCCTTGACCGGCGTACCGCCGCAGTTTACGGGGATGATATCGGGCTGTCCATGGTTCGCGCCCGACGTGCCATGGAAGCCGTGAGCGGGCAAATGGGATTAAACGAAGGACAGGCAGAGTTCGACGGCCGCGGTTATGTGCAATCAGACGACGTGGTGAACGGAGGATTTATTGAATCCGATACGGCTAAGGTCAAGGTGCAGGTTGTCTACGATGAACCGATCATCCTCGACGATTACGAGGGGGTCGATATCACCCCGTTGACCCGCGAGGTTAAACCGGTTGATCCTTTTGCTCTGAATCACATGCGCATCACTGTGGACGGTAAGCCGCTGGAAGATCCGGGAAAAAGCGGTGCCGATGTGCAGCGCTGCATTGACGTAGCCCTTGATAAGGCCCAAATCCAGTTCAAGCACGACAGCCTGAAACTTGAACCGCGGTTGAACGTGACCGCATGGCCTATTACGATCCGTTATCAGGATTTGCCGGACACACCGTTTGCCGAAAATCTGGTGCATTTCCGCCTGTACACCAACTACCGCAGCTTTATTGAGCGGGCTGAGGTCAGGATTTTTGAGGAAGCGCAATCCGTCCGTGATACACCTATCGCTGTCATCGAGGTGGATACTGACGGTATGGCCCAATGGCAGGCGGATTTCGAGTCCTTCTCCGCCTCGCTGCGCAAACTGAAATATCTTGTCCGGGTGTATGACAGGCAGGAACACTTTGATGAGACAACTCCCCAGCCCCTGTGGGTTGCGGATCAAACCGATCCGGCGGCGGCCGAGATCGATCCTGGCGAAAAACTATTGACAGTCTATGGTGAGAGCCGGATTGCCAGCCGTAATATCCCGCTGCACGGCGGTACAATACAGGCTTACGGCAGCGCGATTCCCGAAGGACATGGGGTGTGGATGGCCGGATATTCTGTACCGGTGGACAAAAAGGGCAGTTTCGTGGCCGAAGAGATCCTGCCTGAGGGCATGCATACCGTGGAAGTGGCGGTTCTCGATAAATTCGGCAGCGGCGAACTCTTCCTGCGTGACCTGGCGCTGAAAAAGAGCGACTGGTTCACGGTGGGACTCGCAGACCTGACCCTGTCCGGCAACAAGACCAACGGACCGGCTCAACTGCTGGCACCGGACAAACCCCAATACAGTGAAGACATGAGCCTCAATGGGCGATTGGCCTTCTATACCGACGGCAAATTCGAGAACGGCTGGTCACTGACGGCGAGCGCCGATACACGGGAAGGCCCCCTTGACGAGATATTTTCAAATTTCCTGGACAAGTCCCCGGATGCTTTGTTCCGGCGTATAGATCCTGATTATCACTATCCGACCTTCGGCGATGACAGTATCGTCACTGAAGATGCGCCGACCAGGGGCAAATTCTATGTCAAGCTGAAAAAAGAAGAAACCTACGGACTTTGGGGCAACTTCTTGGTCGGGTATACCGATACTGATCTGGCGCACGTGGACCGCGGGCTTTATGGTGCAAATCTGCATTATCAGCCCCTTGATACCACCAGTTTTGGCGAGTCACGCCTGATGGTGGACGGATTTGCCGCAGACCCGGGTACGGTGGGAGGACGCGACGAACTCAGAGGCACGGGCGGCTCGCTCTATTTCCTGCGCAGGCAGGATATTCTGGAGGGTTCTGAACGCGTGCGCATCGAGATCCGTGACAAAGATTCCGGCATAGTTCTGGGAGTCAAGAACCTGACGCCGGTTCTCGAATACGATATCGACTACTTGCAGGGACGTATCCTGCTGGCACAGCCACTGTCTGCAACAGTGGATGACGATATGCTGGTGAGCAGCGCATCCCTAAGCGGAAATCTGGTTTTTCTTGTGGTTCGTTACGAATTCACTCCCGGCTTCAATGATCCGGAAACCGTTGCTGCCGGCGGTCGGGCTCACTACTGGCTCAATGATCACGTCAAAATTGGCGTGACCGCCAGTCATGATGAGGAATTGGATATAGAAAACAGCCTGGGTGGGGCTGATTTAACCCTGCGAAAATCATCGCTGTCCTGGATTAAACTCGAAACAGGGCGAACCAAAGGTCCGGGTGTCTTGGAAATGACCTCAATAGACGGCGGCTACGACTTCTCCACCAAGGATGTTTCTGACGACAACGATGCAGAGTCCTCAGCCTATCGTATTGATGCCAGCTTGGGTTTAAAAGACATTTTTAAAAACGGGCGCGGCGGCCAGTTCACCTTCTACCTTCAGGATCTTGAAGCAGGCTATTCTGCGCCGGGTCTGATTGCCACCAGGGAAACGACACAATACGGTGGAACCGCGGTTCTACCCTTTACCGACCGTCTAAATGCCCGTGTAAAGGTTGATCTTCACCAGCAGGAGGAAGGTCTTGAGACCGAGAACTACGAGCTGAATCTCGATTACCGGATAGGTGAGCATTGGACCTTGGGTTCGGGTGTGCGGCATGACAGTCGTGAGGACAATTCGAGCCCGGAAGATAAACCCGAAACCCAGGAAGAGGGCGATCTGACGGATGGGGTGGTCAAACTTCTCTACGATTCGCGTGAGCAATGGACGGCTTACGGTTTCGTACAGGATACGATTGACTCCAGCGGCAACCGCGAGGACAACGGCCGCATCGGAGCAGGCGGCAGTATGCGTTTTACTGACAGGTTCAATGTTGCCGGTGAGGTTTCCGGAGGAGACCTTGGACCGGGCGCCATGCTCGGGACCGAGTATCTGTATTCCGACCGTACCACCCTTTACAGTAACTACACCCTCGAGAACGAGCGCACAGATAACGGCCTGCTTGCCAGGAAAGGTAATATGGCTTCCGGTTTCAAAACCCGTTATTCGGACAGCGCCAGTGTTTACCTCGAAGAACGCTATATACACGGAGACGTACCAACAGGTCTGATGCATTCTACCGGAGTAAAGCTCGTTCCTTTTGAGCGTGTCAATTTTGATGCCAATCTCGACTTGGGCACCCTCAAGGATCCATACACCGCAGCCGAAACCGAAAGAACTGCAGTTAGTGTGAATGGCGGTTACGGTTTCGACCGGCTCAAGATTGCCAGTGGCGTGGAATACCGGGTCGACAACATTGAACAGCCGGACACCAGTTTCTCCGAGCGTACCAGCTGGCTGTTTAAAAACAGCTTGAAGTACCAGCTTTCAGAGGATTGGCGGATCATCGGCAAATTTAATTATGCCGTGAGCGAGAGTTCGCTGGGCGATTATTATAACGGCGACTATACGGAAGCGTCTCTGGGCTATGCGTATCGTCCTGTCCATCATGACCGGCTGAATGTGCTGCTCAAGTATACCTACTTCTACAATATGCCGTCGACGGACCAGGTGACCGGCACCAACACAACAACCGACTATATCCAGCGCAGCCACATCGGAGCGGTGGATGTCATGTATGATCTGACCTCCCGTTTAACACTGGGGGGCAAGTACGCCTACCGGTATGGCCAGGTGGCCCTGGATAGAGAGAATCCGGAATACTTCGACAGCCGGGCCCATCTGTATGTGCTGCGCACTGACTGGCACTTCGTGCACCGCTGGGATGCGCTTCTCGAGGGGCGCTGGCTTAATCTGCCAGATGCGCAGGACAGCCGTGCTGGCGCACTGGTGGGGGTATACCGCCACCTGGGCAATCATATCAAGGTGGGTGTCGGTTATAACTTCAGTGATTTTTCAGATGACCTGACCCAGCTGGATTACCAGCATCAGGGTCTGTTTATCAATCTGATCGGGAAGTACTAAACGTGGGGCCGTGCCGGGCACGAACGGACAGGCCCAATGGGGATGGAAAAATGAAAGTTCGGAATGTCGGATTTAAAAACTGCATGAAGCAAACAGGTAAGGAGGCCATCATGTTTTACCGGCTGGCAGGAGTGATTTTACTAATTTCAGTGCTTGTTTTCAGCATGTCCGCTAATGCACAGGAAAACTACAGGGAACAGATCAAGGGATTGGATGAGCAGGTCCAGGAAATCAAGACCGATGTTCTGTCCATTGCCGAACAGCTTAATCAGCTTGAAGAGAAACTGCTGTATCCATCCAACACGCAGGTTGCGGTATTTATATCGATGGTCGGCGGCGAAACCTTTCGCCTTGATTCGGTGGAAATAGAGTTGGACGGCAAGCCGATGGCCCACCACATTTACACGTTCAAAGAGCTTGAAGCCCTTCAGAAAGGCGGGGTTCAGCGCATCTATACCGGCAACATCCTGGCCGGTGACCATGACCTGCAGGTTTTAGTCCTCGGCAAATCCGTGGGAGGCACAGATTTTCAAAATACAGAGCGCTTCAAGGTCAATAAGGATGTGGGCCCCAAGATCGTGGAACTCTCCCTGGCCGCCGGAAGCATCACCTTCAAGGATATGTAGATCATGTACAGGTTCTTTGCTGCATTGACAATCCTGATATTCTCCGCGTCACCGGCCCCGGCCGGGACGTCCGGCCCGCAAGATCTGAAGGATCTCTATTTCGGAGAAGCCCTGTACCATGCTTATCAGGGAGACTGGTTCGATGCCATCAGCAGGCTCGACACCGAGCTCAACCAGCACCACGGGCTCGATGAACCCGAACGTGATAGCCTTTATTACCATATCAACCAAGCCGAGTTTGCCGTGGGTGATTTCGAACTGGCCTATCGGATGCACCAGCGAGCAGGGCGCGCCATTACGGCGGTCATTAACGGCAATGTCGAGGAACAGGTGCGCAACGAGGCCATTTTCCGTTTGGCAAGAATCTACTTCCAGAAAGACCAGCCGGTTAATGCCCTCTACGCCGTGGAGCGGATCAGCGGAGATGTTCCAGCAGATATCCGCAACGATCTGGACTTCCTGCGGGCCCAAATACTCATGGCAAACGGCCGCTTTACAGATGCCGCACGTATTCTGCAAGACCTCCAGGATGTAAAAAGTCTCGAAGGCTTCTCCACCTATAATCTCGGCATCGCACTCATCAGGGACGACAGGGAGCTTCAAGGACGCGAGTATCTCGACCTTACCGGCCGGATCAACAGCAAGGATGTGCTTACCCTGGCGATCAAGGATAAATCGAACCTGGTCCTCGGAACAAAACTGCTGGAAGAAAATAATTTCGAGAGCGCCAAGCAGGTCCTCGACCGGGTGCGCCTGAGCGGACCGTTCTCTAACCGGGCCCTGCTGGGTTCTGGATGGGCGGCGGCCTTCCAGGGGCGCTTCGATAGAGCATTGGTGCCCTGGAGCATTCTGGCGATGAGGGAGGTTACGGATGCCTCGGTGCAGGAAGCCATGCTCGCCGCTCCCTATGCCTATGGGAAGCTGGATGTATACAGCAAGGCTGCAATTATGTACAGCAGCGCCCTGGAGAATTTTGGCATCGAACTCGACAAACTCGATGCATCCATCAAGAGTATCCGCGAAGGTCATTTTCTCAGGGCCCTGGTGCGTGAAGAACTGAAACAGGATGCCAACTGGGTTGTCAAGCTGCGCAGGCTTCCACAAACACCCGAGACGTACTACCTGCTTGAATTAATGGCCACCCATGAGTTCCAGGAATCACTGCAGAACTATCTTGACCTTGAGCAGTTACGCAGGAAGCTGGAGGCCTGGCAAGGGGATCTGGATGCCTTTGAGGAGATGATTGCACAGCGCCGTGAATATTATACGCCGTTGCTTCCTGTTATCGACAGGGAATTCCGGCACCTCGACTCGCAGATGCGTCTGCGCCTGGAGCAGCGTGACCGTATTGCACAACGTTTGAAAAACATGCTGGTGGTCCCAAGGCCCGATTATTTGGCGACCTCCGGGGAGCGTATATGCAGTGAAGAGATCGGGCTTCTGGAACAAAGGCTGTCCAGCGGCGACTCGGCCGTGCCTGAGAGTTTTACCACCCGGATCAAACGTTTGCGGGGAATGCTGCACTGGAACATCTATACGGAATATGACCAACGCTTTACAGAAGCCTACCGGCATCTTCTCGACCTGGATCACGAAGTGGATCTGTTGAAAAACCAGTACACGGACTTTGTGCGGACCCGTCAGGCCGCCACCCAGAGCTATGAAGGCTACGACGAAGTGATTCGGAGCCAGCGCATCAGGATTCGGGAGGCCGGGGAAAAGGTGGAGGTACTCATGGCACGTCAGGGGCATATGCTTGAGACTGTGGCCGTGAGTGAACTCACCAAGCGCCGCGAGCGCCTTGCCGAGTTTCAGATCAAGGCGCGCTTCGCCATGGCGGACAGCTATGACCGGGCCACCAGGGCCCAGACCCAGGAGAGGGAAAGTCAATGAATCGTATCCGGCTTTTCATATTTGCAATTCCGATGATGCTGGCTGCATGTCAATCGATCAGCGACAAGGGCACCATTGCCGAGTTGAGCCATATAGAGTTCGAGACCAAGGAAGAGAAGATCGACAATGGGCTGGACAAAGCAATGCAAAGCTATCAGAATTTTCTGGAAAAGTCGCCGGATTCCGACTTGACGCCCGAGGGCATCCGCCGTCTGGCAGACTTGAAGATCGAAAAAGAATACGGCACCTTTACCGAAGGTATCAGGCCTGCCAAAGGTATGCCGGATGAGATAGCGCCAGCCCGGGAACATGGGAGACTTCCGGAAGGCAGCTCAGTTTCCGATACACCGGTTGACCGGACATCGACGCATATTCCTGGGCGCAGCGAGTCAGAGGCTGATTTTGAAAGACGGACAACCCAAGAGCAGTCGACTGGAATGGCAGCGGCTTCAGTCGGACCTGCCGAAAGCGTTGATGATCTTGAAAGGGCAGGTGCCCGGGAGGCCCTTGTACTTTATAAGAAACTGCTCACCGAGTACCCCCTGTATGAACGCAACGACCAGGTACTGTACCAGATGTCCCGCGCCTACGAGGAACTGGGTCAGACCGATGAAGCCAGGGCGGTCATGGAGCGGCTGGTCCGTGATTTTCCCGGGTCTCCATATATTGCCGAGGTGCAGTTCCGGCGTGCTGAATATTTCTTTTCATACAGGCAATACCTGGATGCCGAGAATGCCTATTCGAGTATCGTCGATACAGCTACGACATCTTCTTTCTATGAGCTCGCTCTGTATAAGCTGGGCTGGACATTCTACAAACAGGAGCTCTATGAAGACGCCCTGCATCGATTCATTGCACTGTTGGATCACAAGGTTTCCGAGGGATATGACTTCACCCAGACTGAAGACGAGCAGGAAAACAAGCGAACGGAAGACACCTTCCGCGTGATCAGTTTGAGTTTTTCCAACATCGGCGGATCCGATTCCGCGGTCGAATACTTCTCAAGCCACGGAAAGCGAAGTTACGAAAACAGCGTCTACAGCAACCTTGGTGAATTCTACTTCGACAAGCGCAGATATGCCGATGCCGCTTCAGCCTACACCGCATTTGTGAGCCGGAATCCGTTCCACAAGGTGGCCCCGAACTTCCATATGCGGGTAATTGAAATTCAAGCCAAGGGCGGATTCCCCAGCCTGGTGCTCGACGCCAAAAAGGAATTTGCCACGACCTACGGGCTTACATCGGAATACTGGCAGTATTTCGATCCGGGCGACCGTCCTGACGTCCTGAGTTACCTGAAAAGCAACCTGATCGACCTGGCGAATCATTATCACGCCTGTTACCAGGACCCCCAGCAGAAAGAAAAGAAGCAGGCGAATTTCGCAGAGGCACTGAACTGGTATCGGGAGTTCCTGGCTTCGTTCCCAACGGAAACAGAAGCGCCGAACATCCATTATCAGCTGGCTGACCTGCTGTTGGAAAACAGTTCATTCGGCGCTGCTGCCGTGGAATTTGAAAAGACAGCATATGATTACCCGTCCCACGAGAAATCCTCGCAAGCCGGCTACATAGCTGTTTCAGCCTACCGGGAGCAGCTTGCCGTCGTTTCGCAGGAGGACAAAGATCCAGTCAGAGGTGAAGTAGTCCGCAGTTCACTGCAGTTTGCCGAGACCTTCCCGGAACACGAAAAGGCAGCGATCGTCCTTGGAGCGGCTGCGGATGACCTTTACGGCATGGAGGAATATGAACAGTCTCTCTCCGCCGCGAACAAGCTGCTCGAGACGTTCCCCGGCACGGATGCAGATGTCGTCCGTTCGGCCTGGCTGGTCATCGGACACTCTTCTTATGAGCTTCTGCAGTACAGCGAAGCCGAGACAGCATATCTGAATGTGCTGGCCCTGCTGCCTGCAGGAGACAAGATGCACGACGAATTGGTCAACAATCTTGCTGCATCGATCTATAAACAGGGCGAACAGGCCAATTCCGCCCAGGATTATCAGGCTGCGGCGGACCACTTTCTGCGGGTCAGTCGTATGGCACCCACATCGACAATCAGGCCGACAGCCGAATATGACGCTGCCGCAGCCCTGATCCAGCTTAAGGATTGGGAGATGGCCGCATCGGTGCTGGTGGGATTCCGTAACAGCTTCCCCGAGAACGAATTGCAGCCTGAAGTGACCAAAAAGATCGCCTACGTTTACAGGGAGAATGGCAAGCTTTCTCTGGCGGCCAATGAGTATGAACGCATTGAAAGGGAATCCGAGGACACCGAGATAAGACGAGATGCCCTTCATGTTGCAGCGGAGCTGCATGAGCAGGATGGTAACAGTGTGAAAGCGCTTGCAGTTTACATACGCTATGTGGAGTATTTCCCGCAGCCCGTTGAGCTCAACCTGGAGACCCGCAACAAAATCACCGTGATCCTGAAAGCGCAGAACGATCTGACATCCTATCTGGACGAACTCGAAAAGATTGTTGCCATCGATGCTGCAGCGGGGAAAGACCGAACGCCGCGGACCCGCTATCTTGCCGGGCAAGCAGCCCTGGTGCTGGCCCAACAGAAGTTTGAAGCCTTTGCTGCCGTCAAGCTGAAAAATCCCTTTAAAGCCAATTTGCAGAGAAAGCGCGAGCTTATGCAGGAAGCTACAAAGAAATTCAGTCAGCTCGTAGAGTATGAGATCGGAGAAATCACTGCCGCGGCTACGTTCTACCTTGCCGAGATTTATGCCCAATTCAGCAAGGCCCTGCTGACGTCCGAGCGTCCCAAAGGACTGAGTCCCCTGGAACTGGAACAGTACGAACTTGCCATCGAAGACCAGGCCTATCCCTTCGAAGAGAAGGCGATCGACTTACATGAGGACAATATCAAACTGATTGCACGGGGCGTCTACAACGACTGGGTCGAAAAAAGTCTGCAGAAATTGGCCGAATTCTTGCCGGCGCGCTACGACAAACCGGAAGAAACCACCGGTATCGTCAGTTCATTGGAAACATACATCTATGCAATTGACCGGCCGGAACCGCCGGCGCCCATAGAACCAGAGGAGCCGACGGAATTAGAATCCGAAGAGCCTGCACAGGCCGGGGAAACGGTTACTGTCGCAGGGACCGAAACCGAGGCGTTTGAAAAAGTAGAGGAAGCCGGGTTTGTTGCTGATCCCGAACCAGCAGTGTCTGCCCAGAGCGAAGAAGCGATGCAAACGGGTCAAGCAACGAGGAGGTAGCAATGCAGTTCATGCAGAGAAATATGATGCGGTGGTTAAAAATACGAACATGCGCCGGATTGTTCGTTGCCGTGATGGGGCTGTCGATACTTGCCGGGTGCTCCATGCATGAAAAAGCCAAGCCGGCAACCATTGCCCAGGAATCTGAAAGGAGCAAAGGCCTCGCCGTTGCACGGCTCGATGATGGCCGGGAAGGATTCATCATCACGGAAAGTCCTCAAATGGATGAATCATCCCGCAGGGACTTCGATCGCGCCGTAGGCCTGCTGGAAGATGGGGAATATGTCCAGGCCATCGACCTTCTGGAAAAAGTCATCGAAAAATCACCGGGCGTAACCGCTCCCTATATCAACATGGCGATTGCCTGCAGGCACATCGGTGAATTGGAACAGGCCGAGGAGCATCTGAAAACAGCGCTAAGCCTGGCACCCGAGCATCCGGTGGCATGTAACGAATACGGCTTGCTGTATCGCAAAACCGGAAGATTTACCGAGGCCCGGGCGATTTACGAGAAGGCGATTGCGGGTTTTCCGGATTATTACCCGGTGCACAGAAATCTCGGGATCCTCTGTGATCTTTATATGAATGACCCGGCATGCGCCCTCGAGCATTACGAAATTTACAGCCGGGCCATGCCGGACGATAAGCAGGTCAAGTTGTGGATTGCGGACCTGCAGATCCGGCTTGGCCACAATTAAAGGGAGGATGACAATGTATCGTAAATTACTCCTGTGTCTGTGTGTGATCATGTTCTGGGCCGTTGCGGCCGGAGCTCAGGATGTGGAGGTTGATAACGAATCGGCGGCCAAGGAACTGTCCGGCATGTCCATCGTCGGTAACGATGAAGCCCCGAAGGCCCTTTATATCGTGCCCTGGAAAAGTTCGGAAATAGGTAAGGAGACCCGTTTGGATACGATGTTGAATGAGGGCGATGTGCCGGTGGATAAGGATGTATTCAGGCGGCAGCTTGAATTTTATAAAGTCAGTACCGCAAAATAACTTCATTGTCTTGTTTTTTAAAAAAGGAGGAAAATCATGGAAGTCTATTCAGTGGTGGCGTTTTTTCAGAAAGGCGGGTTGTTTATGTACCCGATTTTGCTTGTGTTTACGGTCGGCATGGCCATCGTGTTTGAGCGCTGGATTCAGTTGACCCGTACCCAGAGCGCCAACCAAAAAATGTGGAACCTGCTGCAGCCGGTGCTGGTCAAGGGAGAGTTCGACAGAGCCCGGCAAATTGTCAATAAGGACAAATCAAGCATGGCACAGATGCTGGGAATGGGATTAGCGCGGCAGGGCGCGGTCCGGCGCAGGGAGGACATCGAAATCGCCATGGAAGAGAGCATGATGGAGATCATCCCGCAGTTGGAAAAGCGCACGCCCTATGTAGCGCTGCTCTCGAACATTGCGACGCTGCTGGGACTGCTCGGCACCATCATGGGGCTGATCGAGGCCTTTACCGCGGTCGCCAATGCCAACCCTGCAGAAAAGGCCGATCTGCTTTCAGCCAGTATTTCGGTGGCCATGAACACAACGGCATTCGGCCTGATGTCTGCGATTCCGCTTCTGCTTTTCCACGCCAAGCTGACATCGACCGCAGGTCAGATCGTGGACAACCTGGAAATGGCATCCGTCAAGGCGCTGAATACCATCTCCAATTTTACCAAGCGCCAGTTCGAAAGGAGTGATCATGGCCAGACGACATCATAAAAGAAGAGGAAGGGAAGAAACACCCGGTCTCGATGTCACGACCTTCCTGAATCTTATGGTGGTGCTCATCCCCTTTCTGCTCATAAGTGCCGTTTTTTCACGCATTACTATCATGGAATTGTCCGTTCCGACCAGCAGCGGTGGAGCGGCTCTGAACAAGCCGAATTTCGCTATCGAGGTGATTGTCCGCAAGGCAGGACTGGAGATAGCCAACGGGTTTTCCGTGGAAGCGGCGATTCCTAAAAAAGACGATCAATACGATATGGACATGCTGTCGCAAATACTCATGCGTCTGAAAGATCGTTACCCGGACAAGAAAGACGCGACGGTTTTGATGGAGCCGGAAATAGAATATGACTATCTGGTTCAGGTCATGGATGTGGTACGTGGCGCCACAGTGCTGGTGGAAGGAAGCGAAGAGGCCGCAGGAATGGTTCTCTTCCCGGACATATCTATAGGAGACGCGCCATGAGAAATAGCAGACGCATGAAACGGATGGGTCGGAACAAGAAAAAGGTCACAGGTCTGAACCTGACACCGCTTATGGATGTTTTTACCATTCTTGTGTTCTTCCTGCTTTTCCACTCATCCAGTGGTGATATTCTGGATACACCCAAGCATATCAAGCTGCCCGATTCCGTGGTCGAAGCCAAGCCAAGGGAAACAGTGGTGATCATGGTCAGTCCTCAGGTGGTAGTGGTTCAGGGCGAAGCCGTGGTCAACACCCCCGAACTTCTTGATGACGGCATCGGTAGGGTTCAGGCGGTAACTGAGCGGCTGGAGCAGCTTGATCGAAATATTATCGGAATAAGCACCAAGACAGTCGCCGAAAGCAAGGAAATCACCATCCTTGCCGATAAAACGATTCCCTTCAAGGTACTTAAAAAAATAATGTCAACCTGTACGGATTCCGGATACGGAAGGATTTCCCTCGCCGTCATCCAGAAGACCGCAAAAAGCTAGTGGGGATGCCGTGAATACTTCCATGTTAGCAGAGGAATTGGCGCCGCTGAACGCTCAGATCGACAAAGGCCGACAAAAACTTGAAGCGCTTGAAGGTGAAATGCGTCTGATAGGGGCGGAGCTGGAAACATTTTCCGCCGAA